>ERZ1034363.397-NODE-397-length-30757-cov-5.431421_pt1 | contig 30757 bp, 19 predicted proteins | sample MGYA00520616_ERZ1034363 | MGnify/ENA primary metagenome ERZ1034363 (study PRJEB33736, sample SAMEA104284506) | Azolla filiculoides | biome: Urban; feature: Water surface; material: Ditch water | place: Netherlands | collected 2015-10-28 | depth 0-0.1 m ... | reverse complement strand
GTCCAACCCGCCAACGCCAGTGTAGTTGGATTCGCAGTTGATGTAAAAATACTTGTTGGGTTATAATATTTTTCTATTCTAGTTTTATAAATGATGTAAGAACCGTTTGATAGCGTAACTTCAAATTCAATTTTCTCTTTATTAGCAATAGTTGGACTAAGAGTGAAATTAACATCTAGATTTCTTTGTTCTAAAACAGTCATTCCAGATTGAACAGCTACGTTTGTAACGGAAAGGATATTTGAAGAAATAGGGGTAACTGTTAGGGTAAAATTTCCAGAAGTTTGTCCTACTCTTTCTAATCCAAAGTTTAAAGTTCCGCTAGTACTTGTTATGTCAGATTTAGTTAAGTCGTGTAATTTTGCATATACACCGCTATAAAAACCTGCAATAAAATTCATTCTAACAGCTCTTTTAGCTATTGGTGTAATTTGAGTTGGTGTTGGCCAAAATCCACCTTCACCAGTTGTAGCACCATTTTCAGGAGTCCAGCACAAAGTATTTTTTCCAGAACCTTCATTCATCCAGTCGTTGCAATTTCCGTTATTCCAGTAGCTAATATTTGGACTAGATCCGTAGGCATATCGGCTAAACTGTGTCATATCGTGCGAATATTGGTAGTATTCGTTTTCTCTTCCAGTGAGTACAGGAGCATTTGCTGTGTTGTTATTTGGATGATAGAAAGCTGCTCTTCCGTGTAGGGCTGCATTTTTATAGGAGTGATGGTTTATCGATGTTTTGAAATTATGCAGTAAGAAAAAATCTTTAATTATTGTAGTTTCAGCTTCAGAGAAACCAGCAGTTCCTCTGTAAGTATCGTCGCATCCATCAGGTGAAGATCCTTGGTCGTCATATCCCCAATAGGTTCCCCAGTTTCTGTTTAAATCGATTCCGTCAAGGTAAGTTGTACAAGCTCCAGTATCTCTTCTGTTTTTTCTTTGCATTCCACCACCAGTTGGAGATTGAGTTTGGTTATAAGTCAAACCATCAGGATTTACGATTGGAATAAAATAAAGGTCGTGGTGATCTACTAAATTTTTCACATCAGGATCAGTGGCATAGTTTTCTAAAAGATACCACATAAAATAGGTTAGGTTCATCAAACTAGAAACCTCTCTTGAGTGAGTCATTCCTGTGTATAATGTTTCTGGTTTGGTTCCAGCGATAGCTGAATTAGAAATTTTGACTACATAAACAGGTCTGCCTTCAATTGTACGTTGGTCAGTAGGAGATGCGTTTACTTTTGCAGTTATTAAATTGGGGTATAAACTTCTCATTAAATCAAGTTGTGCTAAAGTTTCGTCAACAGTTAAACAGCCACCAAAAGAAGCTCCTAATTGAAAATTTGTTGGAACAGCCCAATCGATTTCTGTGTTTTCAAATCTATGGGTTATGTTGCCGTAAGTAGTTGATTTTAAGCTTGTAGTTTTATTATTGCTTTTGGTTTTGCTTAATTTTTGAGTTTTTAAAATAGACTTAGCTTGTGGTAAGTTTTTAGAAGCTCTTTTTGCATAAAAACTTTCCATGTCTTCAATGATAACTTGATAGGATGTTATTTTTTTAACTTTTGATTCTTCATAGGCAGAAACTTCAATAAGTAAATCGCCATTTGAGTCAAATTGAGAACCACAATCTAAATCAAGTCCAATACGACCTAATTTATTCATCATTTCTGACGAAGGATTGGTTATTTTAATTTTTTTGTAAATTTCATTAGGTTCTGTTTTTGTTTTATGTGATTCATGTGTGGATTGTGAATACAAAAACGTTGTAAAAAATAAAACAGGTAACAATAAGTAGGTAATTTTTTTCATAAAATGTGTATTTGAAGTTTCAAACCTAAGAATTATATTTTAATCAACAAAATAAAATATCGATAAAAGACGTATTTTATCGATAAAAAACATATTTTTAATTATATATGTAAGTTTAAGATTATAAATGTAAATTTCGCTTGAATTATTGTGTTAAAAAAGGGATATAGGGATCAAAAAATCAATCTTCAACAAGAATAAAAATTGAGTTTAGATTATTGTTAAAACAAAAAAGCTTCCGCAATAGTGGAAGCTTTAAAAATAGAAGTTTGAAGATTATTATTGCTTGATGATACGTTTACTTGTTATGTTTCCATTGTCTGTAATTTCAAGAAGATAATTTCCTGTGGTAATATTAGAAACATCAATGATAGTATTGGATAAGTTTCCTTTCATAATGGATTGTCCAAGTAAATTGTAAATTATATAGGTAGCTGTGGATGAAGTTTCGGTTACATTCAATATTCCAGTTGTAGGATTTGGATATACTAATATTGTAGAAGAGACGGAGTCGTTAGTTTTTGCAGCAATTCTTGCAGTATTAGAAACTATTGTTACAGTGTAATCTTCTACTTGACCAGATGCGAATGTTTCGCAAGCAGTTGGAATTCCGTTGTATTTCATAGAAACTCTCATTCGTGTTGCTCCAATTGTTGCAGTTGTAGGAATAGTAAAAGTTCCAGAAATTGGTGTTGTTGTTGAAGCAGCTTTAGAAAACACAAGTTCTCCAGTATCAGTAAAATCGCCATCTGCATTGTAATCAATCCTAACCGCATATCCTTCACTTCGTTTTGAACTTGTCCAAGAAGGAGTAATTGTAATAGTGTATGCTGTTCCTCTTGTTGCATTTGTTGCAATAGCTGTAAAGTTTTCATATCCAGCAGTACTGGTGGAAGTATTATTGATGCTTCCTAGAACTACTTTGCCAATTTTTTCTCTTGTAGTACTTGTTCCTTTTGAAGTGCAATAAACTACTGCATTTGCCAAAGTTGTTACATTTGCTATATTACTAGAAATTGATGTGTTCCCTGCGGCATCTTTTGCTATCACACTAAAAGTATAAGCAGTATTGGCTGTTAATCCAGTTACTGCATAATTTGTTGCTGCTACAGTGGCTATTAGAGTCGTACCTCTATATACGTCATAGCCTATTACGCCAACGTTATCTGTAGATGCTGTCCAAGTTAAATTGGTAGTTGTAGTCGTTGTACCTGATGCTGATAAACTTGTTGGTTGAGTTGGAGCAATAGCATCTAAAACAATTACTGTTTGGTTTTGAGTTGAGGTATTTCCGTTTTCATCATCATAAGTCCAAACAATTGAATAAGTTCCCGGTGTTGAATATGTCAAAGGACTTGTAGTTGTGGCAGTAACAGTTCCTTTACAAGCATCTGTTGCTGTAGGAGCATTTACCGTAACTGAATTTTGTCCTGTAACATTTGGTAAAGAAGCTATATCAGCTACTGGAGCAGTGGTGTCGTCTATAATTACATTTTGAGTTTGAGTTGTAGTGTTACCGTTACCATCATCAAAAGTCCAAGTTACAATTGTAGTTCCTTGGGTGGTAATTGGGAAAGTTGAGGTAGTTGTACCAGTAAGTGTTTCGTTGCAAAAAACTGTTGCTGTTGGTGCATTTGGTGTAACCGAACATTGGGCGGTAATATTTGGAAGTGCTGGCACAAGGGTACTATTAATAATCACATTTTGAGTTTGAGTTGAAGTTTGTCCGTTACCATCATCATAAGTCCAAGTTATAACAGTAGTTCCTTGAGTGGTAATTGGGAATGTAGTAAGAGTTGTTCCTGTAATTTGGCCATAACAGTTACTAGTTGCAGTTGGAGCAGTTGGACTTACTGAACACTGTGCATTTACAGCGGGTAAATTTATTTGGTCAGGTATTGGAGCTGTACAAATAGGGGAATTAACAGTAATATTATAAGTTTGACCTCCTAAAATCGCTAGGTTAATTCCGTTGACAGAAAATTTAAAGCTATCAGGATTTGAATTTATTCCATTATTGGTATAACTCAATAAATTGTTGTTAATGTCAGTTTGGGTAAAAGTTCCACCTACAACCATAGCAACATTGTTTAGTTTCAATGTTCCGTTAGTTGGAAGCTTAGTTATAACATATACTAATTGAGTTGTTGTAGCAGTAGGCTGAGTTGCTAGTAAATTTAACTGAGTAATATTAGAAGTAGCCCCTTGATTAAGAGACAGTGTGTTGTTGGTAACAGCTATATTATTTACTATTTGTAATTTACCACACACGGTTATAGAAAAATTAGTAAAAGTACCTCCTGAAGTATTTGACACTCTATCAGTAGCAAGTAAAGTCCAGGTTCCAAGAGAGCTTGAACCATTGAATTTGGATAACGACTGACTGGCTTGTTGAATTCCTTCTAACCCAGCAGTAGTCAGAGGATCAACGTTTCCGCAGGTTAAAGGAGTTCCATTGTCATCAAAAGTAACATCAAAATTAGCACCGCTACAATCTCTGTTATAAATTTCAGCAAAAATTCCTGTTGGTCCACTAAACTGCATTTTGATGTCAGATAGTAAAGGGTGAGTCGCTTTCATATAGAAACTTACCTTACTGATATTAATATTATCTGGAATGTTAATTTTAGCACTTACAGCATTATTGGAATTAGTTTCCCAAACAGCATTAGGTTCAAAAGTTACGTTAGAATAAGTTTTACATAAATCACTAGCAATTTGGAAGGAATACACCTCCGAAAAAGCACCGCTAATACAGGTATTAATAGGTTGTACTCTCCAATAATTGATTGTTCCTGCCGCTAAGGCTGTAGTTTGATATGAAGTAGTTGTTACTGTTGCCGATTCGGTTATTGTAGCAAAAGTTGGACTCGTAGAAATTTGCACTAAATAAGAAGAAGCACTAGATAACGCATTCCATTGTAACAAAGAAGACGTTTGTTGATTCGTTGCACCATTGGAAGGACTACTAAGAGTTAGATTTCCAATAGTATTATCAAAAACATTTAATAAAGCAGGAAAATCTATGTTTGCTGTAGCAGAAGTTCCTTTTATGGTTATTGGATAATTTCCTGCAGCAACTCCACTCGTGTTGGATACGGTCATTGTAAAAGTCCCAGAAGTACTTCTGGTTGTAGGAGAAAAAGTTATAGTAGCTCCAGCTGGAGCACCAACAGCACTAAATGTTGTGGTTTCTGAAAAGGTAGGAGCAGGAGTATAATTTATGGTGTAAACGGCATCCGATGGTTTGCAAACCGACTGAGTACTTGCAGCCGAGGTCAATTCAAACTTACCTGATTTAATTTCAAAATTGGCATTGGATAAATCGAAGAAAATATTAGCAGCAGCTTCCACTTTAATTCTATTGAGTTTTCCAACATTGTCAGGAACGGTTATGTTTGCTGTTCCGCTATTTGCAACTCCAGAAGCCAAAGTTATAGGATAAGTATAGCCACCATCAGTAGATAATTTAATATTTACAGTAGTAGAATAAGTTGCTGTATTGGTACTTGCTACATTCCAGGTGACTGCTTTTGTTTCGCCTACGTACCAAATTTCGCTTCCAGTATTTGGGGCAGTTACGGCAAAAGGACCTGCTGTTCCCACAGTTATAGTAACAGCTTGGAAATTAGTTCTTCCACCGAGTGTACTGTTATCTCTAACGGTTAATCTGAAATTTAATGTTCTAGCTACACTCGGTAAAACTTCCCAAGTTGGAGTAGTATTGTTTATTACTGCTGCTAAATTTGGAAAAGTTCTTGAGGGATCAGAGGTTGGCATAAAAGATCTGAATATTGGACCGCCAGCATTAGAAGCAGTAGGGGGTTGAGTATAGGTACCATCATTATTATATTGTTCCCAAGTATAAGTCAATAAATCAGCAGTATTTGTATCAGTAGCACTACCGGTTAAAATAAATGGAGTAGATTTTGGAATGGTACGAGCAGTTAATGCAGCAACTACAGGAGCAGCATTTCCTGATGAAGTTCCAGTAACGCAAGAATGACCACTTATAGCCGTTGTCATTTGTTCAATACTTCTAGCGTGAAAATAGGCATCACTATTTCCTTGTACATTAGGCGCACAAATCCCAGCATATCCCATAATAGTTGAGGCACTTCCGGGTTCATAATCATCAGATACTTTTGAACCGAAACAAGCATTGTAATAGGTATGTCCAGCACCAAACTGATGTCCAATTTCGTGACATACATAATCAATGTCAAAGGGGTCAAATTGAGGGGTTACAATACCAGTCACTCCATTTCCTTTAGAGGCAGCAGTACAAGGTCCAGTTCCAGCAATTCCACCACCACCCGTACTAAAAACGTGTCCGATATCATAGGCTCCAACACCTATTAATCCGGTTATGTTTGCAGTGTTTATCGATAACATACCACTACCATTATAATTGTCATACGGGTCAGGGTCAGGCGAAGCGTCAATATTAAAGCCATTGATGTAAATCAATCTATCATTATTGGCAACAAGTTGAAAAACAACCGATAGATCTCTTCTATAAACACTATTTACACGGGTAATTGTGGTGTTCATCGCAGCTAAAACTTGTGCAACAGTATTGCCATAATATAAGGAGTATGCCGATGTACAGGCTAGAGCAAGTCTGTAAGTTCTAAGATTTCCATCTGTAGTAGAAGCTGTTTTAGCATTGGAAGAAGTTTTTGAATCACTTTTTGTATCTTCCATAATGGCATTACAAACAAAGCTATCGTCTGGATTTCTTGAGCAATCTTTACGGTCATACACAATATAATTGCTGGTGTCATTTTTTGAAACAGGGTCTATATATATCGTTTTGTTCCCTGTGATAATTCCTGTAAAACCTTCTGGGGATGTGCTGATGTATATTTTATTCAAAGGGTTTTTAGTACTCACACCATAAAAAGATTGAATTTCTGGATATTTAGCTTCTAATTCGGGAGCTAATACACTTGTTTTTTCTAAGCTAAAACTTTCCATTGTTCCATCTTCAAGTGGGAAATCCATCTGTAAAGTAGATGCAAGTTTATTATTTTGAGATCTTTTTGAGGCTGATTTCAAATTAGTTTGCAAAGCATTAAAATCTAAAGATAAGACTCTGTATTTGCTTGGAATCGTTTTTTTGTCTAGTTGTAATCTGGTTTTTGAAACTTCCGAACCTTTTTTCAATTGCCAATTATTAATAGACTGTGCTGTTGATACTTGGTTAAAGAATATCATAAAAAACAACAATAAGTAAGACAAGTTTTTCATATAGAGATGGTTTAGTATATTCAAACCTAAGGATTATATTTTAATCTGCAAAATAAATTGTCGGTAAAAGACTTGTTTTTATCGATGAAAAGTGCTTTTTTAATTGATAAAAATAAAAAAATACTGTAATAATAAATTGGTAGATGGATTGGTTTTTGAATTTATGTTTAATAATAGCAAATTTTAAAATAGAGATAATCGTTATATGATAAAATAAAAGTTACCGATTTGTAGGAAAATCAAAATTGCCTATAAAACAGTATATATTTCGGTTTTATAGGCAATTTGTATTTAGCTACAGCAGTAGGGAGGGATGCAAAATAATTTTTAATCTTTGAATGAATGAAAATTCATCAAATGGACAGTCTTTTTCTATTTGTCCAATACAATTACTTTTTTGCTGACTTCCTCGTTTGAGGTTTGTAGTTTGACAATATAGATGCCTGAGTTTAGGTTTTTTATTGGGATTTTAATATTTTGTTGGTCTTGATTTTCAATTTTCCAATTGGATATGGGTTGACCAAGAATAGTATAAAGAATAACTTTTTCGACAATTGTATTTAATGACTTGTTAATGATTAGGAGTGAATTGTCGTTTTGAATGTGGTTAATTTGTATTGAATCGCTAATTGTATTTTGCTCAACATTTAGTGTATTGTCTTTAAATCGCAAAGAAAAACGAGAATTAAATACTCCAACGGGAAGATTTACTTCAAACATTCCATTTCTAATGTCATTATAAGTATCTGTTACATTGTCATAAATATAAATAGGTTGATCAAGTTTGAAGTTTTCCAAAGCATCAATTAGGAAACTCGCTTTTCCTTCAATAGTGGTTTTAACGCCAATAGGAAAGCTAGCATTTGGATCAAAAAAGCCGTCACCTTGTATGACTAATTGATTTTCACCATTCAAAAAGTACATATCGTTTGGGTAGTCATCAATAGTAATGGCATCGTACCCATAATCTATACCACTTGTTGCTTTTTCGTTCATAAATCCTAACAAAACTTGGCGATGATAGTTGTTAAAATTGAATCCGATTCGAATTTTAGCCAAAGTATCTATCGCAATTGGGTCGTTGGCATTATGGGCTGTTTTAGTATTTGTTTTAGTTTTAAACATAGGGTTGGAAACTCCAATCTCGTCTTCTTTGTGGAAACCTCTTTGACTATTTTTGTAGATTAAAGTACCGCCAGCACCTGGTTTTCCATTTACAAAAAAACCTTGTCCCACAGGAATGAATTGTCCAGGAACTCTAGTGCTGGAGCCTAATCCGCTGATGAGCGATGGTGCAACAGGGGGCAAACCACCTGTCAAATTTCTTTCGGCATATCCGCCTTGATATTCACGTAAAATATGGGTATCGTTCGAAGGATAATGTTCCCAAAAATATAAAGTGCCATCAATTGTATTTGAGGCTAAATTATCAGTAATAAACTCAGTCGCATCTATTGCGGATGGATATGGATTTCCTGTTAACAGTAGTTGATCGTCTCCAACGGTTTTGGTTATGGTTCCGTTATTTGGTTTTCCAACAAAAGTATAGTTTTGTGTAGTTCCCTCGGCACCACTTCCTTTCATTGTATAACCTAGTCCAACTTGTACTAAATCAGTTTCGGTTATTTTAGCCCAATTGTAGTATTCATTTACGTAATTATCAAATTTATAAAGCCAATATCTCGCTATACTAATAGGGTTTGAAGGCGATCCGTCATATCCTCCTATCCATACAATATCTTTTGGAGTTGCATAGGTTCCGTCTTTCATAACTTCATTTATGGAGTAGTCTTTGTTATTTGTTTCTGTGTTTATGGCGCTAACTGGTGAACTCCAATAATTGTAATTATACAAATTAGTTTGCCCTTGTTGGTCTCTTTCTAATGACCCAGAACTGTTTACATCTAAAATACTTTCTTCAGTTTGAACCAATTGTGATTTTCCAACTAAATCTAGTTTTCCATCTAATTTGAGATAGTGAGAAACTTCGATTTTAGTATCATTTATTGCGCTAAGCGTATTGTCGTTTACTAATAATCCTAAAACAGTTTTATTAGTATTTGAGGTAATGTTATTTGAGGTTTCTACTATATTCCAATCTATTTTAGTTGAGTTGTCAATGCCAATACTATTTGGAACATCCCATACTGGATAATTGGTCCAAGTATTATCTTGTGACCAATCTTGATTTTTATCAGAGGTATATGGCAATGGAGCTGTTTCGGGTTGTGTTGTAATAATTCCTATTAACCTTCCATTGTTTGCGTTATTTGTTTTGTCAATTAAATAGCCATTAACTATATCGCTAGGTTGTGCCATTTGATAATAAGCAGATAAATTTGTCCAAGTCAATCCCGGAACAATTAATGGAACTATTGAGCCATAAACATTGTCAGAGTTGTTTTCAATTTTTTGGTTCATCATTTGATGCGCTTGATCCTCAGTCAAAGCTATGTTCCAAATACGTAATTCTTGCATCCAACCGTTAAAATAATTTGTTGGAAGATAAGGATAGACAGTGCTTTGAATCATTGCGCCTAAAATACATTTGGCACCACCATTTGAAGTTGGATTTGTACCTGTAACAGCATCTTGAACACTTATTCCATCTATATAAAGTCTATAAGATGTTCCGTTAAATGTAACCACAATATGATACCATCTTTCTGTAGAAATAGGAAAATCAGATGTGATTGAATTTCCATTGTTCCAATGAAACGAAATTATATTGTTTACTAATCTTAAATCATAACCATCGCTTAAAGCAATAGAATTTCGTTTAGAAAAAATAGTTTGAATAGTTGCGTTTGCAACACCTGGTTTAATCCAAGTTTCAATGCTAAAAGAGCCGCTGTCTAAATTGAAATTAGTATTAAAATTCACATGATCATCAGTTCCATCAAAATCCAATGAATTGCAGAGACCAATGCTAATTTGAACATCATCGCTAATTTCAGGACAACTTCCATTAGCAGGAATTGTCCATCTGAGTGTATAAATGCCAGTATTGGGACTGTAAAATTCCGAAAAAGGATTTGTTGAATCAGAAAATGTTTCTCCCCCACCAGAAGGACCACTAACAATTGACCAAATTCCTGTTGTTCCAGCCGTAGCTGCCAATTGTACAGATTCTAAACCGCATAAAGGAGATAAATCGTCCCCTGCCATTGTTGACAAACAAGTGCTTGAATCAATGGTTACTACAATAGATCCGTCTATTGGCAAATGGCATGAAGTATTGTCATATCCTTGAAAAAAATATTTAGTAAAGGAAGAACCTGATACAGCACCAGAACCTGTTATTGTTCCAGTTTCTAGAGTAACTTCTGGAGTACAGCCTTCGTTTAAAATAATACTACAATTATCAGAAACATTAAGATCAAAGCTTAAATCGGCATAAATATATTCAGGATGACCAGCGGTTATGGGTAATGTGCCTAAATTCCAAATTATTTTATTTGTTCCTGAATCATAATATGGAGCGTTGCCAGTTGAAAAACCATTGTAAGTATGATATGAAATAATTCCACCTACATTAAAAATGGCAGTTGGAGGAATAGGAATAGTAATTAGAGTGTTATTAGTGGCTTCGGTTCCTTCATTAGTAAGGTTTAGGGAATAATTAATAGTTTGACCTGGCAAAGCGTTTAATACAGTAGGATTTGTAACATTGTTTATTGAATTTACGCTTATTAATCCGTTTGGTTCTGGAATATAAGCATCTACTGACATCGCAAATCCAAATATGGTAAATACGTCAGAAGTTGATCCAAATCTAAAAGTAGTAGCTGTTTGATTGTTGCCTATGACTAAATTCGAGGCATTAGGAACGGTAAACATACTGCAATCAATTCCTGTATTATTTTGCAAGTTGGGATTACTATTAGCACCTGTTGGAACAGGGAATAAGGAAGAATTGAAGAAATTAGTAGTCAAATTTCCTGAATGGTTTAATGTCAAATAATTAGTACTATTATAGGCTTTGTTAGGATCGGCGGTTAGCTTTTGCACTGCAAGATAATCTCCTGTTAATCCAATATCACCTTCAGCCGCCATTACCCCAAGTTTCATATTTACATCACCAGAGCCTGCAGTGGTGAATCCTGAGATAGAAATATTTCCATATTCGCCACCGCCTGCAAGTTGTCCGTTAACATAAGCATATCCATCAAAGAGAGTCACAGCACGGCTTTTCATTATTGGATTTTGATAAATAACGACCATTATCCAACCACCAGATAAACCAGGATTAGAGTTTGTTCCTTCGGTTAAAGCAATATCAGCAACAGTGTATGCTCCAGGGCCATAGGTTTTTACATAATCGGTTATTTCTTGGTAACCAATAAAAATTCCACTATTAAGTGCTCCAGGAAAACGGATGTCAGAAATTGCCCCATTAGGTTTTGCTGTTATTGCGGTATATGCGCTTGCTCCAGGCCCTTTTATAGAAATTACTTTTTTGTCTAAATTTTTTGAAGTAGCATAGGTAGCATAACTATCAACTTGATATTGAGCTTCAGTTCTAGTTTTATTCGTGTTTCGGGTTAAACTATTAATCGTAAATGAGGTTCCGAATGCTGGATTTGACGTGAAAGGTGTAGTAAATGTTGCTTTTCCTGAGGCATAAGTGACGTCAATTGAAGGTTGAGCAACTCCATTTAACTTCAGTGTTACTGTAGAAGTACCAGAAACAGCAGCATTGGTGAAACTAAAAACATAAGAGTTTCCATTAGCAGTGAAACTATAAATAGGATAGTAATTATTTGAACTACCTCCTCTAGTTACTGTCATAATATAATTGGTATTATTTATTTGAGAGTTATGGTAGGCATTTGTATTGTTAATGGTAAATGTCTCGTTAGCATCATCTGATTTTCCTGTCCAATAAAGCCCAGCAAAAATGACGGTAGAACAATTTTGTTCAGCGCTATTTTCTCCAGAATTTGAAAGCTCAAGTGTTGCCATTGATGAATTTAAAGTGCTAGCATCACCATCAATATCTACATATTTCATAATGTTACTTTGATTGTCTGTAGTGGTTGCATAATTTTGAAGGGTGAGGTTTGTGTTTCCTAACATGGTGAAATCTCCCTTGATATTATAAATAGTTTGTGAAGGTGAGCTAGCCGAAGTTCTTTGTGAAAAATTTACTTGAGGAGATGTCAAAGTTTGCGCATTAATTGGAGCAATAGGAAATAGTAACAGGAACAATAAGTAGGTGTTTTGTATAAAATAAATTATTATGCTATTTAAATTCTTTTTCATGGCCTTTAGTGCAAAAAGGAATGAATTATTTTCGTTCTGTTTTTTTAAAGTCTATGCTTACAGTTAGATAAACTCATTTAAAAACACACATAAATTTAGTGATAAATTAATTATTTTTCGATAAAAAACAAATTTTATCGATGAAATGCTCATTTGTATTTGTTACATAAGAAAAAACATTATTTAAATTTGAGAGATGATTAAATTGTTGAATGATTTTTTCATACAGATATCAAACATGAAATTTTCTATTTATTTTTATCAATTGGCACCCTATAATTAGAGGCAGACCATATTAGTTTATTTTTAATGTATTTTGGGAGTATAGTTCAGTCTGAAAGGGTATATCTCCTAAACAATTTTGATTAGAATCACTAAAAAAAACGGTTGTATTTCAAAAGTTATAGCTTTATAATTACATTCTCTTTTAACCCAAATTAAATTTATTTCTTATTTTGGAAATTGTTTTGCAGAAGCCAAAAATAGTTATATATTTGCCACCGCTTTCGGGGTGTAGCGTAGCTCGGTTATCGCGCCTGCTTTGGGAGCAGGAGGCCGCAGGTTCGAATCCTGCCACCCCGACCACTAAATCCTTTCTGACTTTCAGAAGGGATTTTTTTATTGTTGAATAGCAAAAAATGATTATTCTATTTCCATAATCTAGCTTTTATAACTTATTTTTGTGTCGTTAAAAAAATCAATCCTAATTATGTCTGATACTATCGAAAAAATAAAATGCCTTATTATAGGTTCTGGTCCAGCGGGTTATACAGCAGCTATTTATGCTGCAAGAGCCAATATGAATCCAGTTTTGTACCAAGGAATGCAACCCGGAGGACAATTGACAACAACTAATGAAGTCGAAAATTTTCCAGGTTATGTTGATGGAGTTACTGGCCCTGAAATGATGATTCAATTGCAAGCACAAGCACAACGCTTTGGAGCCGATATTCGTGATGGTTGGGCCACAAAAGTTGATTTTAGTAATGGTGTTCATAAAGTTTGGATCAACGATACCATCGAATTGCATTGCCAAACCGTAATTATTTCAACAGGAGCTTCTGCTAAATATTTAGGTTTAGAATCTGAGCAACATTATCTAAAAATGGGGGGTGGTGTTTCGGCTTGTGCAGTTTGTGATGGCTTTTTCTATAGAAATCAAGAAGTAGTTATTGTTGGAGCAGGTGATTCTGCTTGCGAGGAAGCTCATTATTTGTCAAAATTGTGTTCGAAAGTGACTATGTTGGTGAGAAGTGATAAGTTTAGAGCTTCAAAAATTATGGAAGAACGTGTTCGCAAAACCGAAAATATTTCCATTTTGATGAACCACGATACTGTCGAAATTTTGGGAGATGGTCAAGTGGTAACTGGTGTAAAAGCAAAAAACAAAACTACGGGTGATATTTTCGATATTCCTGCTACAGGATTCTTTGCTGCCATTGGTCACAAACCAAATACTGATATTTTTGCAAACTATCTAACGCTTGATGAAACGGGCTATATCGTTAATATTCCAGGAACATCAAAAACGAATGTTGCGGGAGTTTTTGTTGCCGGAGACGCTGCCGATCACGTATATCGCCAAGCAATTACAGCTGCTGGAACAGGTTGTATGGCTGCTTTGGATGCCGAAAGATATTTGGCAACTTTAGAATGATTTAACGCAATGTTTTGAATTGAATAGGGCTAAAAAATTGAATTGCCTCCAAAAAGTTTAAGACTATTTGGGGGTATTTTTATGGAACTAAATTGTTACCAAACGAATTTTAATAAACTTTCGGGAACATTATATTTTATAGTGCCTTACAGTATTTTTACCAACTATTTTTGACTATTAAACCCCAAAAAAATCACCCATTTTTGATGGATGATTTTTGATGATTTTTAGGCAAAAAAGGATTTATTTTTCGTCTATACTTCCGCCAGAAGAGATGTCTTTTGAAAGCGTTTTTGGAACTTTATAGTAATCAATAGAACTCCCGCTTGATACCTTTGCGTCTAGTTTGAGAATAGGATAGACTGAGGTGCTACTTCCGCTTGAGGATTGCGAAAAGACTTCGTTTGCCATAAGAGCTTTTGCATTAATATGACTTCCGCTTGAGGAATTCGTTTCTAGTTTTAATGCTTTGCCTCGAGCCTCAATCTCGCTTCCGCTGGAGCTTTCTAGTGTGATTGCGTCAGCTTCAATATCAATATTTATGAGGCTTCCACTACTTGAATTTGCATTTATATTGTTGGATGTTAAGGTATAAGAACTATTTATTTTTGAACCGCTGCTAGCACTTAATCCATTGATAACGGGCATTTTTACACGTACCATTGGTGTTGTTGAATTGTATCCTTTGTTGGCTTCAATTTTCAAAACGCCATTTTCTATTTTGGTGATAATGTGTTCTTGCAAGTTATCATCAGTTTCAACCGTAATCGATTTGATGTCGGCTTGCTCCACAAAAACTTTAATGCCGCTACTTACTTCAATACTTTTGAAATCTTGGTCAGCTACTCTTGTTTCGGTGGTTAAATTACCACTTCCTTTTATTCCATTCCCCAAATTAAAGGAAGGATTGCAGGACGAAAATAATAAGGCCATTAAAGCGGCAATTATAAATTTTGTAATTATTGTGATAATTTTAATCATGACTATTTGTTTTTAACTATTACACCGTCTTTATCAACAGACAACCCTTTTTTTGTAGTTGTTTCTTTAATCTTAACTACTTCTCCGTTTACGGTTACTGTTGTAGTAACCACGCTATCATTTTCTTTTATATTCGAATCAATTTCTACATTCTCGCCATCAGAAGAGCAATTTTGACATTTTATTTTATCAGATTCTACTTTGAAAATTTCCTCTTTGTTATCTGGATTCCACAAAAAATAGTCGTCATCAGTTTGGTCGTAATTTCTCATGGATTCATCCATTTTCAATAAAGTGCCTAAAGGTAAGAATAAAGTTATTTCAATTTCTTGATCTCGGAATTTTTCTTGTATATCTGTTAATAAATAATTATCAAATATCAATTGATTTCCAATGATTTTGTAACTGTATTTTATTTTTTCGGCTCTTTGTTTGGCTTCGAAAAGTGATTTTCCTTTGGCTTCTTTTTCAATTTGAATATAAGCTGTTTTTGAATCAGATTGAGCTATTTTGAAACTAACGTTGTTAGAATAAATAACACTCTTTCCAGTAGAATCGATAGTAATTTTAAAATTATTATTGTCATAAAGATTCTTTGCAAAATATTCGTTGTGTTTGAATTTCAGCAAAAGGGTGTCTGTTGGTTTAATATTGACAGTCTCTTTTTGTACCACTCTTCCATCAATTGCAAATGCCGATGCCTGTTTTAATCCAATGGTAATTGCTAATGAAATAGAGATTAACCAGAGGGCTAGCAAAGTATATTTGGCTATATTTCCTATTGATTTTAAGTTAGGTGATAATAATTTAAAACCTAATAATGATAAGAAAAAGAATGGAATTCCAACCGTTAAAAACATGATTAGTCCAAAAGTCCAAACAGGATATTCTGTAAAGTTTCCAGCTTCAATAAAACCATTCCAGGGCACAGAAATTATAGAGGATGAACCTAAAGTAAAAACCCCAATAAACAAGGCTGCGATTACAAAAAGTCCAATTATTATTAAGAGAACACCAAGGAATTTTGAAAAAACTTTAAGCAAAGTGATGATAAAATCACTTAGTGAACTTCCAATTTTTTCGGCTCCAGTTTTTACACGGTTTCCCATTTCATCATAATTTGCATTTTTGATTTTATCGGAAACATTTTCAAATTCCTCTCTCACCTTTTTTTCGATGTTCGAAATATTTACAGGTTCACCAGTCATTTCCAGTTTTTCGGTAGTTGTTTTGGCCTCAGGCATAACGATCCAAAGGATAATATAAGCCATTAATCCTATTCCCCAAGCAAAAAACAATATTAGAAGAATTATTCGCAACCAAACTTTATCGATTCCAAAATAGTGACCTAAGCCAGCAAGAACGCCACCCACCATTCCGTTATCTTTGTCACGATACAGTTTTCGAACTCCCGTTGAAGAATTTGATGAAAAAGGGGTTGCAGTATATCCAATCTCTTCTTCGTCTATTCTATAATCTTCCGGCTGACCCATTACCGCAATAACTTCGTCAACATCTTTAAGGCCTACAACGTGTTTTTCTGTTTTTTGTTTTTCGGTCAATAATTCCGAAACACGCATTTCGATATCTTTTATAATCTCGTCTTGACCAGATGAGTTCGTTAAAGAACGTTTTATGGCATCAAAATAACGAGATAGTTTTTGGTAGGCATCTTCATCAATATGGAAGAACATTCCGCCTAAATTTATGTTTACAGTTTTGTTCATGACTATTGTTTTTGTTTGGTGATTAGGTTTACAGCATCCGACAATTCAGTCCATGTGCCATTTAATTCGTTTAAAAAAGTGTGTCCAATTTCGGTCAATCCATAATATTTTCTTGGTGGACCAGATAGTGATTCTTCCCAACGATAGCTAAGTAAACCGTCGTTTTTCAATCGGGTAAGTAGCGGATATACCGTTCCTTCCACAACCAATAATTTTGCGTTTTTCAAAGCGTCTAATATTTCTGAGGTATATGCTTCTTTGTCTTTTAATACAGACAAAATGCAAAACTCTAGAACACCTTTGCGCATTTGGGCTTTTGTGTTTTCAATGTTCATAACTCTCTTTTTTGTTTTTTGATTGGATTAAACTGTTCATTTTTTGATTGATTTTTGATGATTATTTAATGAATGGTATCGTCAGCGGATACTTGAATTGATCTCCATTGGATGTTTTTACAGAAGCGTAAATTATTAGAAAAAACTCTGCAACTTTCAAACCTACAAATAGCAAAAGGGCTATTATTGCTATAATTGCAATTCCACTTATGTTTTCTATACTAAAATTATTTCTCATAAAGTTCTCTTCGTAGAAAACGGTATTTAAAGACACATTGCTGAAAATTGTAACAATCAAAATTGGGATTGCAATTACTGCAAGAATCAAAGAGTATAAAAACACACTCAATTGAAAGTTAATCACTTGCTTTCCGGTATAATTTATAAATTCAGATTTGTCTTTATTGCTACTCCAAATCAATATCGGAAAAATATAATTTCCAAAAGGAATAAAGTATTGACTCAAAGTACTCAAATGAGTGAATGTGGCTAGGTTTTTATTGCTTGTTGTTTCCATAGTATAAAATGATATAGTAATTTCTTATGCAAATATATATCTAAAAGACAGTATCTTGTATCGCATAGTAGTGTATGTTAACAAAATATTAACATTTTATAATTAAATAATTTCAAATCAATTAGAGTTTAACCTCCTAAAATACAGGTACTAATACGGATTTTTATAAAATAAAGGAAGAACCTAAATGTATCGTCAAATTTTGTTATTTTTACAAGAATTAAAAAAAATAATAATGAAATTCACGGTATCAAATCTTAATAAATTTCTGTTTTTCAAGTTGCCATCGGCATACATTTCTGGAGTTCGAGTCAAGCAAATAGAAGCAAATAAGTGTGTTGTTACTGTAAAACACCGTTGGATAAATCAAAATCCTTTTAATTCAATGTATTTTGCGGTTCAAGCTATGGCTGCCGAGCTTTCAACCGGAGCTTTGGTAATGAATCATGTTCAAAATAGTGGAAAAAAAATATCGATGTTGGTGGCCAATAACAAAAGCAACTTTACTAAAAAAGCAACTGGAAGAATCACTTTCGAATGTCTTGATGGAGATTTGGCAGAAAAAAGTATTCAAGATGCAATAGCATCTGGAGAAGGGAAAACGTTTTGGATGAAATCTATAGGAACAAACGAAAAAGGAGAGCAAGTTTCAGAAATGGATTTTGAGTGGAGTGTAAAGTCTAAATAGTTCCTTTTTTGATTGCATAAAAAAAGCTTCGTCCCGCAGACGAAGCTTTTTTAAATTATAATAACTAGTGAATTAATAATAATTTAAAGCCCAAAAAGAAGCTAACCTTTTGTTTGTTTTTTATATAGAATCTTCACAAATTTAAAGAAACTAAATCGTGATAGTCTTAAAATTATATTAAATTTTTTGGCAACCAAAAGAATCATTTTTGACTTATAACTATATAACCATTCATCATATAATAATTAATTAATGACAATTTGACATTTTAGAAGATTTGGCAGTACTTTTGCAATCAACAGAAAAGAATAAAAAATGAAGTTTAAGAATATATTTAAAAACAATACAAGAATGGCGACTGAAAATAAGGTAAACGATGAAATTGTTGATCAAACTCCAATTGAAAACAATGAAAATAATACAGATGCTTTAGATGCTTCAATTGAAGAAAGAGTAGAGGAAATATCCAGAGAAGAACAATTGTCACAAGATTTAGCATCTGAAAAAGATAAATTCTTGCGCTTATTTGCTGAATTTGAAAACTACAAACGCAGAACAGCAAAAGAGCGTATAGAGTTGTTTAAAACTGCCAATCAAGATGTATTACTTGCAATGTTACCTGTTTTAGACGATTTTGATAGAGCATTGGCCGAAATCAAAAAAACAGACGATAATATTTTGATTCAAGGTGTTGAATTGATTCAAGAAAAATTAAAAAACACTTTGGTTTCTAAAGGATTAGAACAAGTAGAACTTCAAGCTGGCGATGCTTTTGATGCTGATTTTGCTGAGGCTATCACACAAATCCCTGCACCATTGCCTAATTTGAAAGGGAAAATTGTTGATGTAATCGAAAAAGGATACAAATTGGGAGACAAAATTATTCGTTTTCCAAAAGTAGTAATTGGCAACTAAAAAAATCAAATCATAAATCTAAATCGACTAAGCAATAGGCATTTAGAATTTTAAAATTTGGAACTTATTTTAATTATGAAAAAAGATTTTTACGAAATACTAGGCATTTCCAAAAATGCCGATGCTGCCGAAATTAAAAAGGCATATAGAAAAAAAGCACTCGAATTTCACCCTGACAAAAACCCAGGCAATGCTGCCGCAGAAGAAAGTTTCAAAGCAGCTGCCGAAGCTTATGAAGTATTGAGTGATCCTCAGAAAAAAGCCAAATACGATCAATATGGTCATCAAGCTTTTGATGGTTCAGGAGGTTTTGGTGGCGGAGGTCACGGAGGTATGAATATGGATGATATTTTCAGTCAGTTTGGAGATATCTTTGGAGGTGGTTTTGGAGGTGGTTTCGGTGGCGGCGGAGGTGTTCGTCGTGCAAAAGGAACTAACCTTCGTATAAAAGTAAAGCTAACTCTAGAAGAAATTGCAAACGGTGTTGAGAAAAAAGTAAAAGTAAAACGAAAAGTTCAGGCCAAAGGAGTTTCTTATAAAACCTGTTCTACTTGTAATGGTCAAGGTCAAGTAATGCGTGTGACCAACACTATTTTGGGAAGAATGCAATCAGCATCTACTTGTCCAACTTGTGGTGGTTCAGGCCAAATTTTAGACAAAAAACCATCCGAAGCTGATTCTCAAGGAATGGTTGTTGAAGACGAAACGGTTACTATAAAAATTCCTGCGGGAGTTGTTGACGGAATGCAACTAAAAGTTTCAAACAAAGGAAATGATGCACCTGGAAACAGCGTTCCAGGAGATTTAATCGTGGCAATCGAAGAAATTGAGCACGAATTCCTAAAACGTGAAGGAGAGAATTTACATTTTGATTTATACATCAGTTTTTCAGAAGCAGTTCTTGGAATTTCCAAAGATATTTCGGCTGTAAACGGAAAAGTGAGAATAAAATTAGACGAAGGAATTCAATCTGGTAAAATCTTGCGATTGAAAGGAAAAGGTATCCCGAATATCAATGGTTATGGTTCAGGAGATTTGTTAGTTCACGTTAATGTATGGACGCCAAAAACACTCAATAAGGAACAAAAACAGTTTTTTGAAAGCAATCTCGAAAACGAAAATTTTATTCCAAATCCTGAAAAAAGTGATAAATCCTTTTTTGAAAAGGTAAAAGATATGTTTTCATAATTTTTAATTATGTCAATTTTTCCCATCCTTGTATGACAAGGGTGGGTTTTTTTGTTTTATTTAACACCTTATTAGCACTATTTTTCTACTTTTACACACCCAACGCCAAAGGGTTAAATAGCTAAAATAATCAAAATACCTTTATGAGTACTATACTTGAAGTAAACAAAGTTGTTAAAAAATATGGCGATTTCGTTGCCCTGAATGAAGTTTCTTTAACCGTTCCAAAGGGAAGTATTTATGGCCTTTTAGGACCAAATGGTGCTGGAAAAACATCGCTTATTCGGATTATTAACCAAATTACAATGCCTGACAGTGGCGAAATTATACTAGATGGCGAGAAACTAAGTCCAAAACACATTCAAAATATTGGCTATTTGCCCGAAGAACGTGGTTTGTATAAAACAATGAAAGTGGGTGAGCAATGCTTGTATTTAGCTCAAATGAAAGGACTTTCGAAAGCCGAAGCCAAAAAACAATTAGAATATTGGTTTGAGAGACTAGAGATTCAAGGTTGGTGGAACAAGAAAATCCAAGAACTTTCGAAAGGAATGGCACAAAAAGTACAGTTTGTAGTCTGTGTTTTGCACAAACCTAAATTATTAATTTTTGACGAACCGTTTTCAGGTTTCGATCCCGTGAATGCTAATGTCATTAAAGATGAAATATTAGAATTGCAAAAACAAGGCTCAACCATTATTTTCTCGACTCACCGAATGGAAAGCGTAGAGGAATTGTGCGATCATATTGCCTTAATTCACAAATCAAATAAATTAATTGAAGGGAAATTAGACGATGTGAAACGTCAGTTTAGAACTAATAGTTTTGAAGTTGGAATTCTATCAGACAATGTAGAAGGGTTGATGTATGACATCACCCAAAAGTTCAAAATGGGACAAACTAATTTTAAATCCCTAAATAACGAATTGAAACTCGAAATACAACTCGGAAATGCTACACCAAATGAATTGCTAAACATCTTGGTTCAAAGAGGACAAGTAACTCATTTTATGGAAAAAATTCCAAGTGTAGCTGATATTTTCATTCAGTCTGTTACCGAAAATTCCAAAATCTAATATTAGAACTCTAAAAGTAAATTTTTGAAATGAGTATTATATCGCTAATAATAAAAAGAGAATTCATTGCCAAAGTGCGCAATAAATCATTTATTGTAATGACTTTTTTGAGCCCCTTGCTTTTTGTAGGTATAGCAGCTTTTGTAGGGTATTTAAGCACTATGAAGGCCGATACTAAACCAATAGCCATTCACGACGAAACGGGTTTGTTTGCCAATGAATTTCTATCATTAAATAAAAAAGATGCCGAATATCGGTATTCTGATTTAACCTTAATCGATATCAATTTTCTAAAAGATAGCATTACAAAAGAAAATTATGAAGGCTTGATTTATATTCCTAAAGTGTCTAATAACAAGGATTTGGAAAACAAAATCCAATTCATTTCCAACGAAAGTCCCAGTTTGTCTTTTATAGAAAATGTTCAAGATATTATAGGAAGAAAACTCACTAAGGAAAATTTCAATAAAGCACATTTAGACACTCTAGCCATAAAAAATGCTGAATCCAAAGTAGTGGTTAATTTAGCCAAAGCTTCGGGTGAAAAAAGTTTGAAAGGACTCAATGAAATTAAGATAGCTATTGGCGGTGCATTCGGATATCTTATTATGATGTTTATTATTATTTATGGTAATATGGTGATGCGCAGTGTTATAGAAGAAAAAACCAATCGAATTGTCGAAATTATTATTTCATCAGTAAAACCATTTCAATTGATGATGGGAAAAATAATAGGAACTTCATTGGCAGGATTGCTACAATTCTTTATTTGGGCAATTCTTGGATTTTTATTTATGATCGTTGCTTCGACTTTTTTGGGTATTGACGCTAGTCCAACAGCAAAAATACCTCCTTCAGTAATAAAAGAAGTTCACCAAGAATTTGGAGGAATGGCGCAAATGTATGTTAGGGAATTATGGGGTTTACCTATTTTTACAATCCTTTTTAGTTTTGTGATTTATTTCATTGGGGGGTACTTTTTGTACAGTTCCTTTTACGCTTCCATTGGCGCTGCAGTAGATAGCGAAACCGACTCTCAACAATTTCTTTTGCCAATTATTATGCCATTGGTTTTAGCGGTTTATATTGGTTTTTTTACAGTAATCAACGATCCTCACGGAACAATCGCTACCGTATTTTCAATGATTCCGCTCACGTCTCCCATCGTAATGTTGATGCGAATTCCGTTTGGCGTACCTTGGTGGCAAATTGCAGTATCGGTAACAATCCTTTTTGGAACTTTCTTTTTTGTGGTTTGGTTTGCAGCCAAGATATATCGAGTGGGAATATTAATGTACGGCAAAAAACCAACTTGGAAAGAAATGTATAAATGGTTGAAATATTAAATTCCAAAAATAAATTCCCAAATTCCAATTGTTGGATTTTGGAGTTTTTAAAATTTGAAAATTGCAAAGAATGAGTAAAATATTAATCATAGAAGACGAAGCTGCTATCCGAAGAGTGCTTTCAAAAATACTTTCAGAAGAAAGCGATACTTATAGTGTAGAAGATGCCGAAGACGGAATTCAGGGTCTGGAAAAAATAAAAAACAACGACTACGACCTAGTTTTGTGCGACATCAAAATGCCCAAAATGGACGGAGTTGAGGTTTTGGAAGCCGTCAAAAAAATAAAACCCGAAATTCCGATGGTAATGATTTCTGGTCACGGCGATATGGAAACGGCTATCCAAACCATGCGTTTGGGCGCTTTTGATTATATCTCAAAACCACCCGATTTAAACCGGTTGTTAAATACGGTTCGTAATGCTTTGGACAGAAAACAACTCGTGGTTGAGAATAAAATCCTGAAGAAAAAAGTTAGCAAGAACTACGAAATGATTGGCGAAAGCGAACCTATCAATCGCATTAAATTGATGATTGAAAAAGTAGCCGAAACCGAAGCCAGAGTTTTAATTACAGGGCCAAACGGAACCGGAAAAGAATTGGTAGCTCATCAATTGCATGAAAAAAGTCAAAGAGCAAGTTTTCCTTTAATTGAAGTGAATTGTGCCGCCATTCCAAGTGAATTGATCGAAAGTGAATTGTTTGGACACGTAAAAGGAGCTTTTACATCGGCGGTAAAAGATAGAGCAGGAAAATTTGAAGCTGCCGATAAAGGAACAATTTTCTTAGATGAAATTGGCGATATGAGTCTTTCGGCTCAAGCCAAAGTCCTACGCGCTTTACAGGAAAATATGATTACCAGAGTAGGTGCCGACAAAGACATCAAAGTAGATGTTCGTGTGATTGCAGCAACGAATAAAGACTTGAAAAAAGAAATTGCCGAAGGTCGTTTCCGAGAAGATTTGTACCATCGGTTGGCAGTGATTTTAATTAGCGTTCCCTCGTTAAACGATAGGCGAGACGATATTCCGTTATTGATATCCCATTTCACCGAAAAAATTGCTTCTGAACAAGGTAATGCAGTCAAGCATTTTTCAAAAGAAGCAGTCAAATTGCTACAGGAATACGACTGGACAGGAAACATTCGTGAATTGCGAAACGTTGTGGAACGATTGATTATTCTGGGCGGAAACGAAATTTCGGAAACTGATGTACAATTGTTTGCATCAAAATAAATTTAATGATTTAATGATTGAAAAATTAAAAGATTAATAGTAACAATAAATCTTTTAATTTTTCAATTTTTTAATATTTCAATCAAACAAATGAAACTAAAAAAAATAAACGAAAACCTTCAAGAAAATCTTATTGCAAACGGTTTAACCGAAGCCAATGAGATGCAACAAGAAACATTTTCGACCCTAAAAAGCGGTGCCGATTGTATTATTATTGCTCCAAACGGAAGCGGAAAATCAACAACAATCGTGATTAATGTGATTCAAAAATTGGCAGGAACCAATGAAGAGTCGCCTCGTGCTTTGATTATTGTAGAAGACAAAACCAAAGTATTAGAAATGGTAGCGCTTTTCGAAAAATACGGTAAAAACTCTGGTTTAGAAGTCTATGGTGTTCACGACAAAGGCGATACGGATTATGATAAAAATTATATTTCAACAGGAATTGATGTTTTAATTGGAACGCCAAACAAGTTGAACGATTTGTTTAGTTCAGCTGGGTACAATGTCAACCGATTGAGAATGTTTATTCTAGATGATGCCGATACCATTTTGAAATTGCGTCACGAAATCAAAATTATGCGCATTTCGAATAGCATTGCCAAAACCCAACGAATCATTTTTACGGATGCACTCACCGAAAGAATAGAAATTCTTGCCGATAAGATGTTGGTAGAACCTTTCGAATTCGATTTTGAGGAATACGAAGAGGATTTTGAAGAATTGGATGCTGAGGAAGATGAAAATTTTGAAGAAGACGACGAAGATCTTGAAGAAGAGTAGATTTAATATTAAAAAAGGAATAAAATGGGATTAATGAAAGTGTTTTCGGGAAGTGAAGTTTTAGCTTTGGGTTTACAAGAAAAAATCGAAGCGGTAGGTGTAGATACTGTGGTGAAAAATAATATTCAATCGGCAAAAATGGCAGGTTTTGGAACAAGTGGACAAGCGGTTGAAGTGTTTATTCAAGAAACCGATTTTGCAAAAGCAAATCCTGTGATTGAAGAATTCAGGATGAGTATTTAATAACGTGTTATATTATGCTCCGCAAGGTCTCCGACTTTGCGGATGCGTTTTTCAGTCTCCGACTGACGATAAAAAAACAAAACAATGAAATATAAAATGCTGGTGGTCGATATGGACGACACTTTGTTGACCGACGACCACGAAATATCAAACGAGAATAAAGAAATGCTTTTGAAAGCACAGGAAATGGGAGTTTATGTGGTTTTGGCTTCGGGCAGACCCACATCGGCGATGATTGAATATGCCAAAGAATTGCAATGCGATGTCAATAATTCCTTTATGATTTCGTTCAATGGTTCCACAATTACGGATTTAAAAGAAGATAAAGTCCTGTTTGAACATTCTTTGACCAAAGAACAAATTCATTCCATTTACGATTTTAGTCAGCAAAACAATACGCATATTATTACGTATTTAAATGATAAAATCATCAGCGAGACGAGTTCAGAATATATCGATGTTGAAAGTACGATTACGGGCTTGGAGCATATAATTGTGCCTAGTTTTAAAGATGCGGTAACTACTTCGGCAGTGAAATGTTTGTTGCTGGAAGAACCTACTTATCTCAAAACTGTCGAGCCAATATTGAAAAATGCGATGCCTGATTTGAGTGTTTGTATGTCGAAACCTTTTTTCTTGGAAGCCGCTCCAAACGGCGTTGATAAAGGCGCTGCCATAAAAGTTTTGGCCGAAAAACTAAACATTCATCAAAGTGAAATCATCGCTATTGGAAATGCCGGAAACGATTTAACGATGGTACAATATGCTGGATTAGGTGTTTGGGTCGATAATGTTGATGATGAATTAAGAGAATTTGGTGATGTTGTCGTGGCTTCCAACAATGACCACGGTGTTGCCGAAGTGGTGAGGAGATTTATTTTGGAGTAAGTTAAGATTGTATATTTATATGTTATCATCCTCAAAGTCTCTGATTTTGAGGATTTTTTTTTATTTAATCGGATATCAAAAATAATTCTACATTCCTAAAATTGCCTAATTCCTTATTTAATCTATCTTTGCGACTTTCAAAAAAAATCGCCAATCGATTAAACGATTAACCGACTAAACAAATCAACAAAAAATGATTACAGTTAACGATATCTCCGTACATTTTGGCGGAACCACTTTATTTAGCGATGTTTCTTTTGCTATTAATGAAAATGACAAAATTGCCCTTATGGGTAAAAATGGCGCAGGAAAATCAACGCTTTTAAAGATTATTGCTGGGCAAAGCAAACCATCAACAGGGAATATTTCGGCTCCAAAAGAAGCGGTTATTGCTTATTTGCCACAGCATTTGTTGACTACAGATGGCGCAACGGTTATGGAGGAAGCTTCAAAAGCTTTTGGCGAAATCTTCTCAATGAAAGCCGAAATCGATGAAATCAATGAGCAATTGACCATTCGCACCGATTATGAAAGTGATGCGTATATGAAATTAATCGAAAGAGTTTCGGACTTGAGTGAGAAATTTTACGCTATCGAAGAAGTGAATTATGAAGCGGAAGTCGAGAAAATTTTAACGGGTTTAGGTTTTGAACGTGAAGATTTTTCTCGTCAAACCTCCGAGTTTTCTGGAGGATGGAGAATGCGAATTGAATTGGCTAAAATCCTTTTGAGAAAACCAGATTTAATTTTATTGGATGAGCCAACTAATCATATGGATATTGAAAGTATTCAATGGCTAGAAGATTTCTTGATTAACGCAGCCAAAGCCGTTGTAGTGATTTCGCACGATAGAGCTTTTGTTGATAATATTACCAATCGTACCATCGAAGTAACGATGGGGCGAATTTATGACTACAAAGCCAAATATTCTCATTATCTAGAATTGCGAAAAGACCGTCGTGTTCACCAACAAAAAGCTTATGACGAGCAACAAAAATTCATAGCAGACAATCAAGCCTTTATTGATAGATTTCGAGGTACTTTTTCGAAAACTGATGCGGTTCAGTCGCGTGTAAAAATGCTTGAAAAGTTGGAAATTGTTGAAGTAGATGAGGTAGATACATCGGCATTGAAATTGAAATTTCCTCCAGCAGCTCGTTCAGGACAATATCCAGTGATTGTCAAAGAAATGTCTAAATCTTATGGCGATCACGTGGTTTTCAAAGATGCTAATATCGTGATTGAAAGAGGTCAAAAAGTAGCTTTCGTTGGTAAAAATGGAGAAGGAAAATCGACGATGATTAAAGCTATTATGAAAGAAATTGGCGTTGATAGTGGTTCTGTAGAAATTGGACATAATTCACAAATTGGCTATTTTGCCCAAAACCAAGCCGCTTTATTAGATGAAAATGCTACTATTTTTGAAACCATTGATGCTATTGCGGTGGGCGATGTTCGAACTCAAATCAAGAATATTTTGGGTGCGTTTATGTTTCACGGAGATGATATTACCAAAAAAGTAAAAGTGCTATCGGGTGGCGAAAAAACTCGTTTAGCTATGATAAAATTATTATTAGAACCTGTCAATTTATTGATTCTCGATGAGCCTTCAAATCACTTGGATATGAAAACCAAAGACATTATCAAAGACGCTTTACGTGATTTTGACGGAACCTTAATTTTGGTTTCGCACGACAGGGATTTCTTGGACGGATTAGCCACTAAAGTGTTCGAATTTGGAAACAAAAGAGTAAAAGAGCATTTTGAAGATATTGCTGGTTTCTTGGCTCACAAAAAAATGGATAGTATGAGAGAGATTGAAAAGTAAACTTTTTTGAAGTTCTAAAAAATCAAGTAAACCGTCTCAAAGTATATTTTGAGGCGGTTTTTTTATCGTTCTATTTTGTTACGATTTATTAGATGAATCTAAAAATAAAGCTATTGCTGTAATAATGATGAGTTGATTTTCAATACTAAACGATTATCGGTGTGTAAATGATTTCATTTTAAATAAAAACAATTAATTTTATACAATAATTTGTTAGGATGATTCAAACAGTTTTAAGTTATAATAATGAGTAAAATTCCAGTTTATTTTATGCCTGGTTTGGCCGCAAGTTCTTCCATTTTCGAAAGGATTAAACTTCCAGAAGATGTTTTTGAAACTATTCTTTTAGAATGGGAAATTCCTTTGGATAATGAACCTTTGGCGGACTATGTCAAACGAATTACTCAGAAAATAACGCATCCCAATCCAGTATTGATTGGGGTTTCTTTTGGAGGTATTCTAGTTCAGGAAATGGCAAAATATGTTGATGCAAGAAAAGTAATCATTATTTCGAGTGTCAAAACGAATATAGAATTTCCTAAAAGAATGAAAATGGCCAAAACCACTAAAGCCTATAAATTGATTCCAACCACTTTAGTAGCCAATATCGAAAGTTTGTCGGCGTTTTCTTTTGGAAAAACGATAAACCAACGACTTAAATTGTATGAAAAATTTCTTTGCGTTCGCGACAAGCGTTATCTTGATTGGGCTATCGAGCAAATAATTTTGTGGCAAAGAACTATCGCTGACGAAAATGTGGTTCATATTCACGGTGATGCCGATGATGTTTTTCCTATAAAAAATATTCACAATTGTAGAGTGGTCAAAGGAGGAACCCATATTATGATATTAACAAAGTACAAATGGCTGAACGAAAACTTGCCTCGAATAATATTGGAATAAAAAAAGGCGATTAGAGTTTGTTCTAATCGCCTTTTTATCTTTTTAACTCAGAGGGCTGGGGTGAGGGATTATAGTTTCTTCATTTGCTCTTTCATCATTTTTATCTGATCGGTTAGCATATTTTGTTTGTCTAATTTTTTTGCTTCGTTCAATAAGTTGGTCGCTTCGAGTTTTCTTCTTCTTGACATTGCAATTCCAGCCAAATTTAACTTGGCAACAGCCAAATCCATATCCATAGACAAACCTAACTCAATGGCTTTCTTGAAATATTTCTCCGATTGATTGATGTTGGTTTGCGAAAGCATTATTCCGTGCAAATAATTAAAATAACCTTGTTGTTTTCTAACCAATGCTCCTTCGGGATTTTTGATGTAGTCTAACCATTTTTTGGCACCATCGAAATCTTGTTTTCTTAATTTTAGGAAGGCCAATAAGATAAATTCGTTTTTGAAGTAAAGAAAAATTGGAAATGCAGTCAATAATATTAGGAAGATTCCGTTTCCAATATTCGATTCTGTAAATTGCCAAATGGCTGTAACTACAAGAAGTACAGTAATAATAAGTTTGATATTTTTGTGAAACATAATGTGTAAATTTATATCAGCAAAGATAACAAAAGGAATTAAAAAAAAAATTATAAAACCACTTGCCAGAAATAAAAGTCTTTGTATATTTGCACTCGGTTTTAGAATAACGGAATTCAAAACTACCAAAGACACATAAATACATTTTTTAAAGATACAAAGCAATGAGCAAGAGAACGTTTCAACCATCGAAAAGAAAAAGAAGAAATAAGCACGGATTTATGGACAGAATGGCTTCTGCTAATGGAAGAAAAGTTCTTGCGCGTAGAAGAGCTAAAGGAAGACATAAATTGACTGTATCTAGCGAACCTAGACACAAAAAATAATGTTTGTATAAACTTATATAAGGCGTTACTTCTTTTAGTATCGCCTTTTTTTATACCTTGTCATTAAAATAAGATTAAAAGTTTAATTTTTAAAGGTTTAAGGTTTTGTAATTAACTTTAAACCTTTAATTTTGAACAACAAAAACTAACTACAATTACAATACAATGCCAAAAGACACATCCATAAAATCCGTTTTAATAATAGGTTCTGGTCCTATTGTTATTGGTCAAGCTTGCGAATTTGATTATGCAGGATCACAATCAGCCCGTTCCATCCGTGAAGAAGGAATTGAGGTTATCCTGATTAACTCGAATCCAGCAACAATCATGACCGACCCTTCTATGGCCGATCATGTTTACTTGAAACCGTTAACGACCAAATCAATCATTGAAATCCTGAAAGCACATCCGCAAATTGATGCTGTTTTGCCTACAATGGGAGGACAAACTGCCTTAAACTTGTGTTTGGAAGCAGATGAAAAAGGAATTTGGGCGGATTTTGGTGTAAAATTAATCGGGGTTGATGTGAACGCCATTAATATTACCGAAGACAGAGAGCAATTTAAACAATTGCTTCAAAAAATAAATGTGCCTACTGCACCGGCTAAAACAGCTACTTCTTTCTTGGAAGGAAAAGAAATTGCTCAGGAATTTGGTTTTCCGTTAGTAATTCGTCCTTCGTTTACACTGGGAGGAACCGGAGCTGCTTTTGTTCATACCAAAGAAGAATTTGACGAAAAACTAACCTACGGATTAGAAATGTCACCGATTCACGAAGTGTTGATTGACAAAGCTTTAATAGGTTGGAAAGAATACGAATTGGAATTATTGAGAGATAAAAACGACAATGTTGTTATTATCTGTTCTATCGAAAATATGGACCCAATGGGAATTCATACCGGAGATTCCATCACAGTGGCACCAGCAATGACTTTATCAGATACGACTTTTCAAAAGTTGCGTGATATGGCTATTTTGATGATGCGCAGTATCGGAAATTTTGCAGGAGGTTGTAACGTACAATTTGCCGTTTCGCCTGACGAAAAAGAAGATATCGTTGCGATTGAAATCAATCCTCGTGTGTCTCGTTCTTCTGCTTTAGCATCAAAAGCAACGGGTTATCCAATTGCTAAAATTGCTTCAAAATTAGCTTTAGGATACAACTTAGATGAATTGCAAAACCAAATTACAAAATCAACTTCGGCT
>ERZ1034363.396-NODE-396-length-30769-cov-9.121856_pt1 | contig 30769 bp, 23 predicted proteins | sample MGYA00520616_ERZ1034363 | MGnify/ENA primary metagenome ERZ1034363 (study PRJEB33736, sample SAMEA104284506) | Azolla filiculoides | biome: Urban; feature: Water surface; material: Ditch water | place: Netherlands | collected 2015-10-28 | depth 0-0.1 m ... | reverse complement strand
TTTTAAGCAAGATTCTTTCAAATCATAGGGCAAATCCTGTCCCAGAAAGCAAGCACCTGTCGGCTGGGCCGTCCTACACTGTGCTTTCAATTTCAGCTGCAGGACACACACCATGAACGCCCCCTTGCCCGATTCGATTCGCCAGGCTTTAGAGACGGTGACACTGGATGACAAATACAGCCTCGATGTCGGCCGCGCCTTCATGAGCGGTGTGCAGGCCCTGGTCAAACTGCCCATGCTGCAACGCCAGCGCGATGCCTTGCAGGGCAAAAACACCGCTGGCTTCATCAGCGGTTACCGGGGCTCGCCGCTGGGCAGCTACGACCAGTCCTTGTGGAAAGCCAAAGACCACCTGAAGGCTCAGAACATCGTCTTCCAGCCCGGCGTCAACGAAGAGCTGGCCGCCACCGCTTTGTGGGGCACACAGCAACTGGGCTTTGCGCCCGCAGGCTCCAACCAATTCGACGGCGTGTTCGGCATCTGGTACGGCAAAGGCCCGGGCGTGGACCGCTGCTCCGATGTGTTCAAGCACGCCAATATGGCGGGCACCACGCCCTGGGGCGGTGTGCTGGCTGTGGCGGGCGACGACCATGTGGCCAAAAGCTCCACCGCCGCGCACCAAAGCGACCATATCTTCAAGGCCTGCGGCCTGCCGGTGTTCTTTCCGACCAATGTGCAAGACATCCTCGACCAAGGCCTGCACGCCATCGCCATGAGCCGTTACGCGGGTGTCTGGGCGGGCATGAAAACGATCCAGGAGATCGTTGAGTCCAGCGCCACCGCCCACATCGACCCTGAGCGTGTGCAAATTGTCTTGCCCGAATTCGTGATGCCACCCGGTGGCGTCCACATCCGCTGGCCAGACACCGCGCTGGAGCAAGAAGCCCGTTTGTTCGATTACAAATGGTATGCGGCCCTGGCCTACATCCGCGCCAACAAACTCAACCACAACGTGATCGAGGGCCCGAACGACCGATTTGGTTTGATCGCCAGCGGCAAGGCCTACAACGACACTCGCCAGGCCTTGATCGACTTGGGGCTGGATGACCAGCGTTGCCGTCAGCTGGGTATCCGTTTGCACAAAGTCGCGGTGGTTTGGCCACTCGAAGCACAATCCACACGCGAATTTGCCACCGGCCTGCGCGAGATTTTGGTGGTGGAAGAAAAACGCCAAATCATCGAATACCAACTCAAGGAAGAGCTGTACAACTGGCGCGACGATGTGCGCCCCAACATCTTGGGCAAGTTCGACGAAGCCGATGGCGATGTGTCGGGTGGTGAGTGGTCCATCCCCAACCCCACCGAGCGTACTTTGTTGCGGGCGAATGCCGATTTGACGCCTGCCATCATTGCAAGGGCCATTGCCAAGCGCCTGAAAAAACTGGGTGTCGATGCCGATACCACCGCACACATCGACGCCCATCTGGCCGTGCTCGATGGCAAGGAAAAAGCCATGCAGACGCTCACGCTGGGGACAGCGGCCGACCGCCAGCCTTGGTTCTGCTCAGGCTGCCCACACAACACATCGACGAAAGTGCCAGAAGGCTCTCGCGCCATGGCGGGCATTGGCTGCCACTTCATGAGCATCTGGATGGACCGCAGCACGGTGGGCTTCACGCAAATGGGTGGAGAAGGTGTGCCATGGACAGGTCAACAACCGTTCAGCAAGGAACAACACATCTTTGCCAACCTGGGTGACGGCACATATTTCCACAGCGGCATTTTGGCCGTTCGCCAAAGCATTGCGGCGGGCGTCAACATCACCTACAAACTTCTGTACAACGATGCGGTCGCTATGACCGGTGGCCAGCAAGTAGGTGAGCGACCCGAAGGCCACAGCGTGGTGCAAATTGCCATGAGCATGCGCGCCGAAGGGGCCCAACGCATCGACGTGGTGACCGACGAACCCGAAAAATACGATGGCGTGGTTTTGGCCGAAGGCGTGCGCGTTTTTCACCGTGATGAGCTGGACCGCATCCAACGCGAAATGCGTGAAATCAAAGGCACGACGGTCATCATTTACGACCAGACCTGCGCCACCGAAAAGCGCCGCCGTCGCAAGCGCGGCACCATGGTCGACCCGGCTGTTCGGGTCATGATCAATGAAGAGGTATGTGAAGGCTGTGGCGACTGCGGGGTGCAATCGAATTGCCTGTCGGTGGAGCCTTTGGAAACAGATTTGGGGCGCAAACGCACCATCAACCAAAGTACTTGCAACAAGGACACCAGCTGCCTCAAAGGTTTTTGCCCCAGTTTTGTCACCGTGGAAGGTGGCACGTTCAAGAAAAAGTCGTCGTCAAGCACCTCGACATTGAGTCCCGCCCACCTGAGCCCATTACCGGAGCCTGAACTGCCAGTCATCACCCAACCCTGGGGCATGGTGGTCGCGGGTGTCGGTGGCACAGGGGTCATCACCATCGGCCAATTGCTGGGCATGGCCGCGCACATGGAAGGCAAAGGCATCGTCACGCAAGACTCTGCAGGCCTGGCCCAAAAAGGTGGCGCAACCTGGAGCCACGTCCTGGTGGCCAACACGCAAGACGAGATCCGCACCACCCGCGTCAGCATGGCGGCGGCCGATCTGATCATGGGCTGCGACCCCATCGTCAGTGCCTCCAAGGAAACCACCTTGCGCATGCGTGCAGGCCGCACCCATGTCGCACTGAACAGCAACAGCACCCCCACGGCCGCATTTGTGAGGAACGGCAATTGGCAAAACCCGGCCGAGCAATGTGTGGCCGAAATCGCGGCACAAGTCGGTGTGGATGGTGTGGGCAGTTTCGATGCCGATGCACTGGCCAAACAACTCATGGGCGACACGATTTACGTCAACCCCATGATCCTGGGTTACGCCTGGCAAAAAGGCTGGGTGCCTTTACGACATGAGTCCTTGGTGCGGGCCATTGAGCTCAACGATGTCCAAGTCAAAAACAACCTCGCTGCTTTTGAGTGGGGTCGTCATGCTGCGCACCAGTTGGATGCGCTGATGCAAAAAATCCAGCCGGTGCAAGTGGTGCAGTTCAAGAAACGCGAAACGCTGGAAAACCTGATCGCTGACCGCATGACGCGTTTGACCGATTACCAAAACGCCGCCTATGCAGCTCGATATCAGGCGTTTGTGCAGCGTGTTCAAGAGGCAGAAGCACCTTTAGGCAAAACCGTCTTGACAACCACTGTGGCACGTCATCTGTACAAATTGATGGCCTACAAGGACGAATACGAAGTGGCCCGTTTGCACACCCAGTCAGCGTTTTTGGACCGCATTGCCAACAGCTTTGAAGGGAACTTCAAAGTGCATTACCACTTGGCCCCACCCCTCTTGGCCAAACGGAACAACAAAGGCGAACTGGTCAAACAAAAATTCGGGCCTGCCATGCTGACAGGTTTCAAATTGCTGGCCAAATTGAAAGGCTTGCGTGGCACCGCGTTCGATGTGTTTGGCCGCACAGAAGAACGCCGGACAGAACAAGCTTTGATCGGTGAATACATGCAACACATCGAACAGGCCATTAAACACCTGAGCCCTGAAAACCATGCACACGCCTTGAATGTGGCCAACGTGCCCGAGAACATCAAAGGCTTTGGCCATGTCAAAGAACGCAACATCAAGGTTGCGCGAACTGTGTGGGCGTCATTGAGAACACAATGACCCGCGACAAATCTCCGCCGCGCCATATCCGCGCATGCAGGTATCCATATCAACCAAAAGACATGGACACCCGATCAAGCCGGGTGTGATGGATTTGTCATACCCGCGCATGCGGGTATCCATCTTTTACGAATTCATGGATGCCCGATCAAGCCGGGTGTGACAAAGTCACATCAGATCACCGGGCGTCGGGCAATTCGATCTTGACTTCCAGCACTTCCAGGTTGTCCTGGCGCTCCAGGTTCACCTTGATGTCGTCCGGGTTGATCTTGATGTATTTGCTGATCACGGCCACCAACTCGCGTTGCAAATCAGGCAGGTAATCGGGCTCAGCGGCATTGCGACCACTGCGCTCATGCGCCAAGATGATTTGCAGGCGTTCTTTGGCTACGCTGGCGGTTTTCTTCTTTTCGCCCAAGAGGAAGGAAAGAAACGACATGGTTCACTTGCCTCCGAACATGCGTTTGAAAAACCCGGGCTTCACGGCTTCAGTGAAGCGCATGGGCTTGTCTTCGCCCAAAAAGCGGTCAATCACGTCCTTGTAAGCCTCGGACACATCGCTCTCGGCCATGTGAATGGCCGGGGTGCCCTGATTGGAAGCCTGCAAAACATTGTCGCTCTCAGGAATCACGCCCAACAACTTGATGCGCAAGATATCTTGAATGTCTTGCAACGACAGCATCTGGCCGTCTTCTACCCGGTTCGGGTTGTAACGGGTGATCAGCAAGTGTTCTTTGATCGGTTCCAGGCCTTCAATCGCGCGCTTGGTTTTGCTGCCGAGCATGCCCAAAATGCGGTCCGAATCACGCACCGAAGACACTTCAGGGTTGGTCACCACCAAAGCCTCATCGGCAAAATGCATGGCCATCAAAGCACCTGTTTCGATGCCGGCAGGTGAATCACAGACGATGTACTCAAAACCCATGTCGTTCAGGTCTTTGAGTACTTTTTCAACGCCTTCTTGCGACAAAGCATCTTTATCGCGGGTTTGAGAAGCCGCCAGCACAAACAGATTGGAACACTGCTTGTCCTTGATCAGGGCCTGGTTCAGGTTGGCTTCACCTTGGATCACATTGATCAGGTCGTACACCACGCGGCGTTCACAGCCCATGATCAGGTCCAGATTGCGCAGACCCACATCAAAGTCGATAACGGCTGTCTTGAAGCCTTTGAGTGCGAGACCTGTGGCAAAACTGGCGCTGGTCGTGGTTTTGCCCACGCCGCCTTTACCTGAAGTCACAACAACAATTTTTGCCATGGGATTTTCTTTCTTTGACAAGGTATCAGTACAAATTTGATATTTTAGGATTTGATGGGCGAAATCAACAATTTGTCGCCATCAGGACCTGATTGCAGACAGACTTGGGCTGCTTGCCCCAAAACGTCTTTGGGCAAGGCATTTTCGCTGGTGCGGTAGATGCCTGCGATCGAAATCAACTCGGGCTCCATCACCTGCGCAAAAATACGAGCGTGGGCGTTGCCACGTGCCCCTGCTATGGCTTTGCCACGCAAAGTCGCATAAATGTGAATATGACCATCGGCAATGACCTCTGCCCCTGCATTCACCATGGCCAAAACAATGAGGTCCCGACCCTTGGCATACACCTGCTGACCTGAACGCAAAGGCTTGTCGATCACCATCGGACCCAAAGACGCAGGCGCATCAATGGGGGCAACAACAGGTTCAAGGCTTGGTACATGCTGAACAACATCAGCAAGAGGCACAGAACGGCGAATGCGGGCATCGCTCGCGTCCACCAAGCCTACCCCCTTGGCTTGCGTCAAAAGCTCACCTTGGGCACCTTTGATGGCCAAAGGTACCAAACCGTGTTCACGCAGAAGTGGCAACAAGGCTTGGAAGTCGATCGATGGCAAGTCTTCTTCAGAACCCAAGAAGCTGACATCAATGATCAGGGGATCCTGGTCAAAAAAGCCAGGACTCTCTTTCAATTGTTGAACCAAGGCTTGAGAAATGGCAGCAATGTCCGCTGTTTTCAATACCAAAGCCACCAAAGACAAGTCAGCGCTTTTGATGTCGTAACAGTTTGAAATGGATGCTTCTGAAACGATCGCCATGGTGCCATCAGGGAAAGAAAGACGTAAATCTTACCAGCGCGCTTGTTCCTTGTTTTTCTTTATAGATTTATATCTTTAAATAGTCGTAGTAGATAAAGGCAGCCCTTTTTTGTGGATAAGCATATTTTTTTCATGGCTGACAAGGACTTGCATGACTTGTAAACGTGTGTGCTGTGGCGGTTTTTTGGTGTTTCGCAAAAATGAACAACTTCTGATCAAGACATCAAGCTGTGGATAACCTGTTGCTTGTTGTTTTTTTATCCACAGGCTTATTCAGAACTGGATTTCATGTTTCGAGCAGCCACTGAATGATGGCTTTCGCCACAAAACCCAGCATGCCAAATGCCAATCCAAGAAAAATGACAAACGTTCCGAATTTTCCAGCTTTGGACTCCCAAGCCAGTTGTCCAATGATGAACAGCATGTAAAGCATGAATGCCCCAACACCGATCGTGAGGCCAAACCAGGCGAATTGTTCTTCGTTGAATCCGAACATCACAATTCACCTTGTTCACTGATGCGTTCTTCAAAATCAGAGACATCTACAAGGTGACGATAAGCATGCCAACTGCCATGGCCCAGCATGGGAATGACCAAAATCAAGCCCAAAAACAGTGAAAAAATGCCCAGCATGCTGAAGCCGATGATCAAAAAAGCCCACAAGGTCATTTGAAACGGGTGGGTCAACACCGCTTTCCAGCTGGTCAGCACCGCTTGCAGCACCGTGACGCGGCGGTCTAACAACAAGGGCATGGACACCACGCTGGAGGCAAATACCGGCACGGCCATCATGCCGCCCAGCCCCACCCACAGTTCAAACAAATGGCCTTCTTTGGCCAGGACCACATGGCGTATGAAGTCGACGGGCGTGTGAATCGGGCTTGGTGCCAGCAAAGTGATCAAGGCGGCCGAGGTGATGACCCAGCCGGTAGCGGCCAAACCCAGCAGCAAGCCAAAACGGATCAGGCTCCAGTAGCTGTCGGGTTGGTGACGCAAGCGCATTTGCCACTGCGTCCAGGTTTGCACCAGCAAATCAAAATTGACGGTTTCGCCCCGCTCCATGGCCCGGCTCATGGCATACAGGCTGGTGGCCAGCACAGGTGCCACCACCATGAAGCCCGACAGATAACCAACCAGTAACCAGAATTGGTCGTGTGCCAGTAAAGCGATGAAGCCACCCAGGCCAGCCAGCACAACGCCATGCATGATGCTCAGCAAAGGCGCTCGGGCCATGTCCTTGAACCCCAATGCCAACCACTGCATGGGCTGGTCGGCCGCGATGGGCCGGATGGGCGGCAAAAAAATGCCAGAACGGGTCTGGATGGAATCGGAATGGGAGTTTCGAGGCATGCGCAAAGCTTAACCAAGCACGGCGGCACCTACCTTGATGTGTGTCAAGTCTAAAAATGAAATAAAAAGGCCGCTCATGGAGCGGCCTGGTGGTCAAGACAAGCGAGGCCTGTCGGTGTTGTCAATGTTGACCGTGATGCCCGCGATGCTCTTTACCACCGTGCATACCGCCATCCATGTTTTTCATGCTGCGTGCGGTTTCGGCGTCAAACGTTTTCTTTTGTGTGGCGTTCAATGCCGCATAAAAAGTTTTGGTGGCGGTGGCGTGCTTTTGCATTTGTGCATCGCGCTGACCTTTGTGGGCTTGCATTTGGTCAATGCGCTCTGGCGTCGTCATTTTTTCCATGGCCGCCCGGTCAGGATGCGCCATGGGTGGAGCAGGGGGCTGCATGGCTTGTTCAAAAGCAGTCCAAGCGGACTCTTGACCGGCTTCGAGCTTCAGTTTGCCTTTCAGCTCAGCCAAGTGCTTGGCATGACGCTCGCCCATTTTGGCGTGCATTTTCTCCATGCGATCAGCACGGTGGCCACTGGTTTTGGCCTCTGGGGCTGTTTGGGCCAAGGCCAAGCCGCTCAGGCCAGCCAACAAGCTGGCAGCAATCAGGGTGGTACGAATCGATTTCATGAAAACATCCTTTCAGTGATGGGGTGTCATCAGTGTGATCTGCCCATGTTTCTGCCCAGTGCGGTTTGTGCAGTGATTTGTAAAGACAGGTGAAGCTTTGTGCCGTGTCGTCTTGCAAGTCCACCAAAAAAAACCCCCGATTCAGTCGGAGGTTTTTGTTGTGGGTTCAGAGTTGGCTGAGTCAGAACGGATGAATTAGACGTTGCGGTTTTTGCAAGTGTTGATGCCCAGCAAGCTGTAAGGCGGGCACCAGCCCATCAGCCCGGTGGCCAACGGCACCAAGCCCAGCCAACCCCACCAGCCAACGGTGCCCGTGGCTGCCAATGCGATCAGGACCAGGCCTGCGACGATGCGGATGATGCGCTCGATGCCGCCAATGTTTTTGTTCATGGTGAGTTCTCCCTTGGGTTAAAAAATCAGGCTACAACGCGGTAGCCAGCGTCTGCAATGGTTTTGGACAGCGCCGCACGGGTTTCTTCAGACTCAACCTGCACGGTGTTTTGTGCGCGGTCGATCACGACTTTGGCCTGGACATCCAATGCCAGCAAGGCCTTGGTCACGGCCTTTTCGCAGTGGCCACATGTCATGCCTTCAACAGTGAAAATCTGGTTCATGATGTACCTTTCAGACAAGCCCTCATGGGTTTGTCGAAGCATAGTTCAAAACAAACCGCACAACATGACACAGATCAAGACCGAGCCTTCAGCCCACAACACCGTGATGGACATCGGCATTGGCGGCATGACTTGCGCTTCGTGCGTAGCACGGGTCGAAAAAGCACTCAACAAAGTGCCCGGCGTGGCCTCGGCCACGGTCAATTTGGCGACCGAAACGGCACGCATTGTGGTGGCCGATGCTGAGTTGACCGATGCCCGCTTGCGCCGGGTGATCCGCGATGCCGGGTACGAGCCCCGTTCAGTGGAAGCGGCCGAGGCGCAGGCCAACAACAACTCGCCCTGGACAGGTTTCGCGCCCGTGGCGGTCGGTTTGGTGCTGTCAGCGCCCTTGGTGCTGCCCATGCTGGGCGATCTGTGGGGCCAGCACTGGATGCTGCCCGCCTGGCTGCAGTTTGCGCTGGCCACGCCAGTGCAATTCATTCTGGGCGCACGTTTTTACAAAGCAGGCTGGCACGCCCTCAAGGCCTTGACGGGCAACATGGACCTGTTGGTGTCTTTGGGCACGACGGCGGGGTGGATGCTGTCGGTGTGGCTGTGGCTGACGGCGCACGAAGGGCATGCGCCGCATTTGTACTTTGAAGGCTCGGCCGTCGTGATCACCTTGGTTTTGCTCGGTAAGTGGCTGGAAGCACGCGCGAAACGCCAGACCACAGAAGCCATTCGGGCCTTGCATGCTTTGCGTCCTGACAAGGCGCATTGGATCAGCGAAGACGGCGAAGTCGATGTGCCGGTGGACGAAATTCTGACGGGCGACCTGATCGTGGTGCGACCGGGCGAGCGCTATCCGCTCGATGGTGAACTGGTTGAAGGCCAGACCCAGGTCGATGAATCCATGCTCACCGGCGAGCCTCTACCAGTGTCCAAAACCGTGGGTGCGCAGCTGACAGGTGGATCGATCAATGGCGATGGTCGCGTGGTGATGCGTGTGACAGCTGTGGGCCACGAAACCGTGCTCTCGCACATCATCCGGCTGGTGGAAGATGCGCAGGCGGCCAAAGCGCCCATCCAGCGCTTGGTCGACAAAGTGGCCGAGGTGTTTGTGCCGGTGGTCATGTTGATCGCGCTGGCCACGCTGGCGGCGTGGATGTTCATGGGGGCCAACTTTGAAACAGCCCTCATTTACGCCGTGGCTGTGCTGGTGATCGCCTGCCCTTGTGCTTTGGGCTTGGCCACGCCCGTGGCCATCATGGCGGGCACCGGGGTGGCGGCCAAATACGGCATTTTGATCAAGGATGCGCAGGCGCTGGAGATGGCGCACCGCGTGCAAACCGTGGCCTTTGACAAGACCGGCACCCTCACCGTGGGCCAGCCTCGCCTGACGCAACACGTGGCTGCGCCGGGGCAAGACCTTACAGCCGCCCTGAGCTGGGCCGCCAGCGTGCAAAGTGGCAGTGAACACCCCTTGGCCCGTGCCGTGGTGACGGCTGCCAAAGCGCAGGGCTTGAACCTGACAACGCCCGCTGAGCTGGCCGCAGTGCCGGGCCGTGGCGTGCAAGCCACCGTCGATGGTCGTCAGTTGTTGTTGGGCAGTTTGCGCTGGTTGCAGCAAGAAGGCATGGACCCCGCGCTGTGGGCGGACGATGTGCCTGCACTGCAGGGACAAGGCGCGACCTTGTCGGCGCTGGCCGAACGCACCGCCACGGGCGTACAGGGCCTGCTGCTGATGGCATTTGGCGACGAACCCAAGGCGGGTGCCGCCGAAGCCCTCGCGGCTTTGCGCGAACGTGGCTTGAAGCTGGTGATGATCTCGGGCGACAACCAGGCCGCCGCCGAAGCCATGGCGCGTCGTTTGGGCTTGCGCCCTGAAGACGGCGAAGTGCTGGCCGATGTGTTGCCGGGCGACAAGGCCGCGCAAGTGCAAAAACTGCGCGAGGGCGGGCGCATTGTGGCCATGGTGGGCGACGGCGTGAACGACGCCCCGGCACTGGCCGCTGCCGACGTAGGCATGGCCATGGGCAACGGCACCGACGTGGCCATGCACGCGGCGGGCATCACCCTCATGCGCGGTGACGTGGCGCTGGTGGGCGCAGCGCTCGACATTTCGGCCCGCACCGTGGCCAAGATCCGGCAAAACCTGTTCTGGGCCTTTGCCTACAACGTGGCGGGCATTCCGCTGGCCGCTTTAGGCTACCTCAACCCGGTCATTGCCGGTGGTGCCATGGCGCTCAGCTCGGTCAGCGTGATGAGCAACGCCTTGCTGCTCAAGCGCTGGAAGCCCTGAGCAAGAGACCGCGCTGAACCCTGGCTTGACTTTGTGGGCGGCCGCCCCCGCGGCCGAATGTCAGCAAAGCCAAATCACCCATTCTTGACATGCGTCATGGTGCGTTGGGGCACAAACCGGCAAACTGAAACCCTTCAGAACCCGGAGTTTGTTTTCATGACACAGCACAGCGCGCTTCAAATCATCCGCGACGAACACGCCTCATTGGCGGCCATGCTCCAGTCCATGCGCATGATGGTCCAACGCGGCCCTGCAGAAGACCGGCGCAACTTCTTTGACGTACTGCGGGCCATGTTGTTCTACATCGACGAATTTCCAGAGCGCTTGCACCACCCCAAAGAATCGAACCTCTTGTTTCCCAAAGTCGTGAAGTTGGCGCCCAAGGTGATGGGGGCCATCGACAAGCTGGAGCGTGATCACCTGAGCAGCGAAAAAGCCGCTCGTGACATGCAGCACCTGCTGCTGGCCTGGGAGTTGTTGGGTGCTGGCCGACGCCAGGCATTTGAAGAAGCTTTTGAAAAATACGTCAACTTCTATTTAGAGCACATGAACCTGGAAGAAACCGTGATCTTGCCCGAGGCAGAGCGGTGCTTTTCAGCAGACGATTGGCGTGTGCTGGATGTGGCGTTTGCAGAAAACGCCGATCCGCTCACAGGCCATTACCCGCCTGCTCAGGAATTTGAAAAACTGTTCAGCTTGATCGTGACCCGAGCACCTTCACCTATTGGTCTGGGTTGATGCCGTGGCGTAAGCCTCAGGACTGTGGCAAACGCGGGTAATCGGTATAGCCCGCTTCGTCGCCACCGTAAAAGGTTTTGCGGTCAGGGGTGTTGAATGGACCGCCTTGTCGCAGCCGAGCGCCCAGATCCGGGTTGGCCATGAAGGGGCGACCAAACGCCACCAGATCAGCGCCTTGCGCCAGCGCTTGCTCGGCCAAGGGCAGATCGTAGCCATTGTTGAGCATCCAGGCACCCTGCCCCTTGGCCGTGGTGTAAACCTGGCGCAGCGCGGCGTAATCAAAAGCCTGTTCCCCTTGCTGGTGGTCGCGAGGCCCACCGGTCGAGCCTTCGATCACGTGCACATAGGCCAGCCCCATCGGGCCCAGCAAACGGGCCACGTGCTCAAACAAGGGCTGTGGCTGGTCGTCACTGGCATCGTTGGCGGGGGTGACGGGCGAGATGCGAATGCCTGTGCGGTCTCCGCCAATTTCGGCCACCACGGCACTCATGACGTCGTTCAGAAAACGGGCGCGATTTTCGATGGAGCCCCCATAGGCATCGTTGCGTTGGTTGCTGCCCGTGCGCAAAAACTGGTCGATCAGGTAACCGTTGGCCGCGTGCACTTCCACACCGTCAAATCCGGCTGCAATGGCGTTGGCGGCGGCGCGGCGGTAGTCCTCCACGATGCCTGGCAACTCCGCCGTGTCCAGTGCACGGGGCGCGGATGTGTCCATGAATTGGGCTTGGCCATCGACCAGGAGCACTGTTTTGGTTTTGGCTGTGATGGCAGAGGGGGCCACAGGTGCCGCACCCCCTGGCTGCAAGCTGGTGTGTGACACACGACCCACATGCCACAACTGCATGACGATCTTTCCACCCTCGGCGTGCACAGCGTCTGTGACCTGCTTCCAAGAGGCGACTTGCGCATCGCTCCAGATGCCCGGCACATCGGCATAGCCTTGGCCTTGGTGGCTGATGGCCGTGGCCTCGGTGATGATGAGCCCCGCACCTGTGACCGGGTTGGCGCGTTGGCGGTAATAGGTGGCCATGCGCGCGTTGGCCAGTGCGCCGGGTGCGCGGTTGCGGGTGAGTGGGGCCATCACGATGCGTGAGGCCAGGTGCATGGCACCGACTTGGCCGGGGTCAAACAAAGAGGTCATGTGTGTGATTCAAAAAGAAAGGAAATCGGCGGGGTTCGGTTCAGTGAGCGTAATCCGGGCTCTCGCGTTGCAGTTTGCGCAGCAACGACGGCCAGACAAACGCACCGCCCAGGCCCCCGGTTTGCACGCGTGAGGCATGGGCCACGCCATCCAGGATTTTGGGGTTCACGGCTGTGAGTTCTTTGGGTCCAGCCTGCCCTGCCAGCGCATCCACCTGGATGCGGCAAGTGTTTTCAAACGTGTACATCGACAAGAACGCGTCGGCAATGGTCTTGCCCACCGTCAACAGGCCGTGGTTGCGCAGCATCAGGTAATTGGCTTCGCCCAGATCGGCTTGCAGTCGCGCCTTTTCGTCGTCGCGGATCGCCACACCTTCGTAGCCGTGGTAGGCCAGCGAAGCCAGCACAAAGGTGCTTTGCTGGCTGATGGGCAACACGCCGTGCGCCTGTGCACTCACGGCCACGCCTGCCCGGGTGTGGGTGTGCAACACACACCCGGCATCGGGCCTGGCTTCGTGCACCGCGCTGTGGATCACAAAGCCTGCCGGGTTGACCGGGAAGGGGCTGTCGTGCAGTTTGTTGCAAGCCATGTCGACCTTGACCAGGCTGGACGCGGTGATCTCGTCAAACATCAGGCCATAAGGGTTGATCAAAAACTGGTGCTCGTCGCCCGCCACCGAGTGTGGCAACTTGGCGCTGATGTGGGTGAACACCAGATCGCTCCAGCCATACAGCGCCACCAATCGGTAACACGCCGCCAGGTCCACCCGCAACTGCCATTCGTCAGGGTGCACACTGTCTTTGAGGGATGGGATGTCAAACGCCATGAACAGACTCCGGGTAAAAAATGAACCGCCAGCTTAACGACCTGGGCGTCAGGGTGATGACGTCTTGGAGACTAAGGCACGCCCAAACTTGTCAAGGACGACCCAGGCAAAGACGCAGCATCAATCCGGTCGTGTCAAAGTCTCTAGCCGCATCAGATAGCTGCGGGCAAACAGCCCGCCATCGTCTTGAGGGCCGCACATCTCCAGCGAGGCTTGCAGTTGCCCGCACACGGCCGGACGCTCCGCTTGGCCAAAAATCTTGCACTGCAGCTGCTCGTCCAGCTGCACACAGGGCACGCCTGCGGGTTTGCCTTGGGGCATGCCCGGGATGGCTGACGAGATGGAGGGCGCGGTGCAGCAGGCGGCGCAGCCCGGTCGGCACGACAAACTCATCGGGGCCAAAGCGCCCACAGTTGAAGGCCTTGGTTGATTCGCCCAGCAAACTCTCCGGCGGCTTTGCCCGAACCTGCGTAATAGTCGGCGCGCACGGCCCCCACAATCGCGCTGCCGGTGTCTTGCGCCATGACCAGTTTGTCCAGTGTGACTTGAGGCCCCTTTGACATCAGCCAGACAGGCGTGCCATAGGGGATGCTGTTGCGATCAATGGCCACCGAGCGGCCAGCGGTCAGAGGAACGTTTTGCGCGCCTTTGGGTCCAGGAGGCGTTTGGCCTGCAGGCAGTTTTTCTTCTTTGAAAAAGATGAATCGGGGGTTTTTCCAGAGCAGCTCGTTCACACGCGAGGGGTTGCGGTCCATCCAGTCCTTGATGCCGGGCCATGAGGCGTCTTTCAGCAAGCCTTGTTGCAAAAGCCAGCTGCCGATGCTTTTGTAGGGGTGTTCGTTGGATGCGGCAAAGGCCATGCGCAACGTGCGTTGGCTGCCATCGGGCTCGGTGACGTTGACCAAGCCGGAGCCCTGAATGTGCAGGATCATGGCGTCAATCGGGTCGGCCAGGTAGACCAGTTCTTTGCCGCGCAAAGCGTTGCGTGCTGCGGATTGGGTCTCGATTTCCTGGCGGGTGAACCAAGGACTGTTCTTGTTCATGCCCGAAGGGGGTGCATACAGCGGTATGTTGAAACCGGAACGCGGCAGCCTGGAGGCTTCAAAACGGGGCTCGTAATAGGCGGTCAATTTGCCTTGTGATTGGCCCTCATGCGACTCTACGCGGTAAGGCTGCAAATTCTCCCGAATCCAGCGGCGTTGTTCTTGGGCTGACGCATTGGCCAGTTGACGGATATTGGGGCACAGTGCTGCCCAGGGTTTGGCAGGGCGCGAGCAGCTTTGCAGCCAGGCAGGCCAGGCTTCGTGCAGCGCATCCGCTTCCAGTCCGGGCAAATCCGACCAGTGCACGGGTACCCAACGGCTTTTTGCCTGCATGATGGTGGCGGGCAAAGGCCTTTGATCGGCCACGGGTGATGTGGGAGATGGGCTTGGCTGAGAGGGCTCATCCAGTACCGGCGCAACCGAGCAGCCGACCAAGCTCCCTACAATCGCGGCCAGCGCCGCACCGGAACGTATCCGGCCAAGCCAAAGAAACGGAAATTGATTCATGGTCCTTATTTTGCTGGAAGCTTTGCTGGCCTTGGTCGTCTTCGTCGGGATCGTGTGGTGGACCATGTTTTCCGGGCGATCCAAGGGGGAGTTGTCGCAGCCTGAAAACCCCGATGCAGACGACAAGGCCCCTTGACCTGGCAGGTCAGTCGAGCAGGGTTGCTGCACCTTCAAAACGCTGGGCGTAATAACGGTTGGTCAGTTGGTCCATGCGCACGCCGGTTCGCGGGTTGCTGGCATGCACAAAGCGGCCGTCGCCGACATAAATGCCCACATGCGAATGGCGAGCCCCCAAGGTGTTGAAAAACACCAGATCACCGGGCTGCAGGCGCGAGCGGTCGATGGGGCGCGACTTTTGGCCCAGATCGGCCGAGGAGCCCTTCACCGGCAAGCCAGCCGCTTCCCGGTAAACATGTGAAACCAGCCCTGAACAATCAAACCCGGTGGCAGGGCCGCGGCCACCCCAGGCATAAGGGGTGTCCAGCAAGGACAAGGCAAACAAGGTCAGGTCGTTGCGCCTGGGGTGATAAGGGGTGTTGTCCTGCGTCCGTTGATCCGCTTGCGGTCTTGGTGTGCTGGGCGGCAAGTCTGGTACAGCAGAAACCGGGCCAGTAGAGCCGCAGCCAGTCAAAGCCGCGGCAAGAACCACGGTCAGGGCGGTGGCTGCGATCCGCGTGAATCTGTGGGTCATCCGTGTGGCTTGGTTCATGTCAAGGCCCGCATCAGGTTGGCCAGTTCAACGGCTGATTTGACTTCCATCTTGTCGAACACGCGTGAGCGGTGCACCTCGACCGTGCGCACGCTGATGTCCAGCTGGTCGGCGATCAGTTTGTTGGGCAGGCCTTCGACCACCAAGCGCATCACGTCGCGTTCGCGGTCGGTCAGCTCGCCCAGACGCGATTGCAAAAAGTCTTGTTGCGTGCGTGCCATCAAGCGCTGCTGCGAGAGCAGCAAAGCTTGTTCCACGCGGTCCACCAAGGCGTTGTCAGAAAACGGTTTTTCACAAAAGTCAAAAGCGCCGCGCTTGACGCTGTCCACCGCCGTGGGCACGTCGGCATGCCCGGTCAAGAAAATCACGGGCCAGGCTTGGGCGATGCCGCTGGCCTGCAGTTGCTCAAACAAGACCAAACCGCTCATGCCAGGCATGCGCACATCCAGCAAAATGCATGCGGCTTGTTGGGGTAACAGTGATGCTTGAGATGTGCGCCCGAGCATGTCCAGAAATGCTTCGGCGCTGTCGTAGGATTCGCTCAACAAGCGCCGCGTGCGCAGCAACCACGCCATGCCTTCGCGCACGCCAATGTCGTCGTCAACGATGTAGACCATGCTGTCAAAAGGTGGGTGCATGGCGGGATTTTAGAGGGTGGATGCGGCGGTGTTGCCGGACGCCGCAGGCAGCGTGAAACGGAAGACGGTGCCTTTGGGCGCATGTGTTTCAAAGGCCAGATGACCGCCGTGTTGTTCGATCACGGTGCGGCACAGGCTCAAGCCCAGGCCCATGCCCTCGGCTTTGGTGGTGAAGAAGGGGTTGAACAGTTGGGTGGCGACATCGGCATCGATGCCTGCGCCGACATCGGTGACCGCGAATTCGACGCCTCCCGGTTCGGTGCTGGATGCACTGTGTTTGACCTGCAAGACCAGCACCCTGTCGTGGCATTGAGGATGGTCCATGGCTTGCATGCCGTTGCGCGCCAGGTTGAGCAAAACCTGTTCGACCATGGTGCGGTCGCACCACACGGAGGGCAGGCGCGCCTCGACCCGAATGTGCACACGCACGTGCAGCTTGCGCGCCTGCAGGTTGACCAGGGGCGATATGGCGTCGAGCAGGGCTTGCGGGGCCACGGCCTCACGGGCCTGGTCGCGGCGCCGCACGAAGTCGTGCACGCTGTTGATGACGCGCCCCGCGCGCTCGGCTTGCTCGGCAATGCGCCGCAGCGCCATGTGCACGTCGGCCAGGGTTTGCGGCTCGGCCTGCGGGTCTTGCAGCAGGTTGAGCGAGCCGTTGGCATAGCTCGAAATGGCTGCCAGGGGCTGGTTCAATTCGTGGCTGAGCAAAGAGGCCATTTCACCCACGGTGGCCAGTCGGGCGGTTGCTTGCAGGCGCTCTTGGCTGGCACGCGAGAGTTCTTCAATCCGTCGTTGCTCGCTGATGTCGAGTACGGCACCCATCCAGCCCGTTTGTTCACCTCGAATGCTGATCAGTGGTGCTTCGATGATCAGCACGGGGAACCGCGTGCCGTCTTGCCGCATGAAGACCGATTCAAAGCCTTCACGCGGTGGGGCGTTGCCTGCCAGACGGATGGCTTGTCGCTGCTGGTATTCGTCCACCATTTCCGGCGGCCAATAAGGCATGGGGGCGTTTTGGCCGACCAGTGCTTCGGCGTCCCAGCCCACCATTTGACAAAAGGCCGGGTTCACATAAGTGATGTGACCTTGCAGGTCGCGTGCCCTCAAGCCGGTGACCAGTGAGTCTTCCATGGCTTTGCGAAAAGCCAGGGCATCGGCCAGGTCGCGTTCGGCTTTGAGGCGTCGTCGGGAATCCTTGGCCAGCAAAACCATCACCGTGATCAGCGCAATCGACATGCCCGTGACCAGCGCAGTGAGCACATTGGGAAACAAGTCGGGCTCACCCCGTCGGCCATCCATGCGCAGCAACAAGGTGTTGCCGGGCAAGTCCACCAGTTGTTGTGCCGTGAACACCCGCCGTTCCCGGCGCTGGGTGCCCGCGATGGCCAGGCGTGTGCCATCCGGTTCAATAAAGGACAACTCGTTGCGGCGGCCAAACGTGGTGCCCAGCCGCTCTGTCAACATTTCTTGCAGGCTGTAAGTCACCACCGTGTAGCCTGTGAGTTCGCCCGCTTGTGTCATGGGCAGGCACAGCTCCATGACCTCCATGCCCAGGCCATCGGTTTGCGGCAAAAAATAAGTGCTCGAATAGGCGGGGCCATTCAAACGCTTGCCGCGCTGGCAAGCCTGGGTGGCTTCGTTCAGCACTTCGGTGCGTGCGATGCGTTCAAACGCTGGCGCACGCAAGGGCGAGTCGGCAAACGACAGCAAGCGCCATTCCTTGTCGCGCCATTCAAGGCGCAGCCAGTCGCGGTTCTCGCGCAGCAAGCCCAGTGCTTCGGGTTGCCAGGTTGCTGGTGCGAAATGGCCCGACTGCAGCGCCTGCAAGGCCTGCACCTGGCGAGACAAGCTGTTGCGCAGGTCGTTCACGGCATCGGCGGTGTCGCGTTCCAGCTCGGCCTGAACCTGGCTGGCTTCGTAGCGACCGGCCAGCCACACCAGTGTGACCAGCACCGCCAGCACCAAGGCGATCAAGGCCGCCCACAAGGATCGCCTGCCTGAACCCCAGGGCAAGACCTCGTCGAGCTTGGAGCGCAAGCGGACCAGGCTTTTTTGCCATGCTGCACCGATGTGTGAAGCGCCAGGGAGTTTCATGGCACGTCAGGGCGTGGCGTTGGGGGCGCTGGGCGTTTTGCTGTCTGCGCCGTTGCTGCTGACTTTGGTCACCCGTGGTTCTGCCCAGCTGCCATCGATCAGGAATTCCTGGGTGTTGGCTTTGGTCAATGGGTTTTGCAGAAAAAGCTGAGCCAAAAATGCCGTCAGCCCAATCACCGGGTTGAGAGCGATGCCCGCCACCAAAGAAGCGGTGCCTGCATCCAGCGCCGGCAAAATCACCACCCGCAGCTTTTGGGTTTCATGGGCGATGTCGGCCGAGCCGTCGAGTTGCACCAAGGCATTCACCCCTTTGATTTGCATGTTGCGCGTGGTGGCGATGCCCTGTGTGATGGTCACGTCGCCGCGCACCGAGTCAAAGGCGAAACCTTCATAAAACACATCGCGGAAGTCGAGCAGCAGCCGCCGCGGCAAGGCTTGCAAGCTCAACACCCCCAGCAGCTTGGCGGCACCGGCATCCGCTTTGAGGAATTGGCCGCGTCCCATCTTGACGCCGAACTGCCCCGACATGCTGGGGTAATGCAAAGCCATGGGGGAGCCTTGCCAACTCACGGTGCCTTCGAGTTGCCCTGTGCCGCCGCGCAGGGCGTTGGGTGTGCCCAGGCGTGTCAACAATGCACCCGCATCGGTCACGTCCAGCTTGAAGTTCATTTCGGTTTTGCGTTGGTGCCCTCCTTCGCCTGCCGTCAGCCAGCGGCCTGTGCTGCGCAGTGTGGCTTCGGGCACAGTGAGGTTGAACTTGTTCAATTGCCATTCGGGTGCACTTTTGACGCGCGATTTTTGTTGTTCCGTGTTGACGGCTTCGATCTCAATGCGACCGAGGTTTTTGCCGCGCAGCTCCAGTTGTTCGACCACGATGTCCAGAGAGGGCAAATTGGCGGGTGGGGCTTCGAGCAGTCCTTCGACTTCGGCGACGCTGGAAGGCGGCAAATTGAGCCGGGACAAGCGCGCAAACAGGTGTCCCAATTGTTCACGCGAGGGCTGGCGATAGACCACATGACCGCTCAGCTCGCGCGCATCCACGTTCACGCGCCAGGTGAGGTCTTCGCGAACCCCACCTGCGACCACCTGGTGCAAGGTGCGCCCATCGGCGGTGATGGTGTTGGCCTGCAAGCCCAAACGTGTGGGCAAATAGGCTCGCCAGGCGGTTTTTCCGGTGCCGGATTTTTCTTCGCCGGACAAGAGGCTGGCGGGCAGCAGGTTTTCCCAGTCGTTGACCGAAAAACGGTCCAGCGCCACCGTGGCCGAAACTCCTGTGGCGGGCAAGGCCGGGGCCTGTGTGCCAGGTGTGCCCAGGCTCAGGCTGCCGCGCAGCACGACAGGTTCTGCACCGCTCAGGCCGCGTACATAGTTGGCCGAAGCCACGCTGCCCCATTCGAATTGCAGTTGGTCTTGCAAGACGCCGCTTTGGTTTTGCACGCGCACGCGCAAGGACAAGGGCACTCGGGCGGCGGCGGTCTTGCCCAAGGGCGATGGCAACTGCAGTGCCAGGCCTTCCAATGGGCTTTGCACAGACCATTCGGGTTGACCTTGTCGCCAGCCCAACTGCGCACTGTAAGTGGTGGCACCACTGGCGTATTGGGCCAGTTCGTTGAGCGGCGCGAACTCTTTGGCTTGGCGCAGACCCTCAGCGGTGATTTGACCTTGGGCACGCAATTGCATGCCGGTTTCAGCCACTGTCGCAGGTGATGTGCGCAGGCCGCCTTCGATGCGAACGGGGCCCCCCAACACACGGGCCTGCATGGTGCCCAGGGTGAAACCTGTTTCTGTGAACTGGACTGTGCCCTGGGCTTTTTCCAGCAAGGGCGTGGCGGGCGACATGCGCAGGTCGTTGCCGGCCAGCACCACCGTGCCTTGCACTTTGGTGGTTTGAGGGGTCAGCAGGGGAATGGTCAATTTGAACCGGGTCTGGACGGTTCCTGTGGCCTGGGTTTGACGCAGTGCGCCCGACAGCAGCGCATCCAGTGGCGATTTTTGAACCAGTGTCAGCACCTGCGTGGCGGAGGCCTTGTTGTCAGCCGAAACGTTCAGCACGGCCTGGTGGGCCATGTCTGCGATGTCTGCTTGCCCGGCGGTCAAACTGAGTCCGGTGCGGGCGTCGCCTGCGCGTGCCGAAGCATCGGTCAGTTTCATGCCCAAGCGGTCAAACACCAGCAGCCCGTTCAACTTGTACAAACGGGGCCAGGGCAGGCTCTTGGGGGGCAATAAGGCAGCAGGCAGGTAGTCCAGTTCGATATCCCGCAGGCGTCCGGCAAATCGGAATTCACCTTCTTTGGGGTCTGCAAACGGCAGGCGCGCCAGATCACCCTTGATTTTGACCTGCACATCCGAATAAACCCCTTTGACCACGGCATCGCGCACATATTGGCGCACGTTGGCGGGCAGCGTGACGGGCAGGTAGCGGTGTGCACGAGACGCATCGATTTGTTTGATTTGCCCTTGCAAATCCAGCGTGCCGGGACCGCTGCCATGGGCTGCGGCTTGCCATTTTCCTTGCCACTCGCCTTGCAAGTCAGCGTTGGCCAATTTCAGTTTCCATTGCGGCACGCGCCATTGACCGGCTTCGCGTTTGAAGGTGGCCTCGGCGAGCAATGACTGCACACGCACCTCGGCATCGTCCAGAATGCCGGGCAGAAACACCGCCCCGTCCGATCCCATGCTCACGGTCACCTGGCCACCGTCTTGTGTCATCGACACTTTGGCCTGTGCGCCTTGCAGGCCGGGGCGCTGCGGTGTCTTGTCGTTGACCTTCAGTGTGGGAGGGGGCAGGCTCAGGCCTTCCAGGGTGACTTGGCCGTCATAGCGCTCGGGTGATTGCCAATCGCCTTGCCAGCGCCACTTCAAAGCTCCCACTTGGCCGCTGATGTCTTGTTGCTGCAGGCGCTCGTGCAATCCTGCTGGCAAAGGCATGCGCAGTGCGACTTCGCGCAGTGCAAACAAATCCAGATGGTCCGCTTGGATCTGGCCGCGTGCCGGGTTTTTGCCTTCCGGGTGGGTGTATTCCAGCGACACGTTGCCGCCGGGCCAGGCCACGCCATTGGCGCTTACAAAGGCCAGGTGTTGGGTCGATACTTCAAAGCCCAATGCACTGACCCGTGCACCGAGGCGCCCCGACAAGCGTTCCAAAACCAGCGCTTGCGCATCGGATGCCCATGTGGTTTGGAGTCCGGTCAGGTTCACATCGGCAAGGCCCCCTGTCCACTGTCCCCGGGCGACATCGCTCCACAAGCGCAGGCTCCCGGTGCCTGTGGCGATGTCAACCCCCAAGGGCACATGTTGGCCCAATTGCGCCACATCCACTTCGGGGAAGTGGGCATAAACCTGGCCTGTCCAGTCTGCCCATTGACCGGGGTGGATGGACAAGAGGCTGCGCCGAAAACGCCCCATGCCGACAAAACGCGAGCCCCACTCTTGCGGGGGGGTGGCGTCCAATCGCACATCGTGGTGTCTGGCCGAGTTGCGCAGCACCAAGTCAACATCACGCAGGGCGAGCGCGACCGGTGGCGTGTGGGCGTTGGTTGGTGGTGTTGAGGTTTTCTGCGTCAATGGCGACAGCAGGCCAGGCAGTGGTTGATGCGGGCGGTGTTCGTTGGTCCAGCGCACGGTGCCGCCCCGAACGATGACTTCGCGCTGCGAGAACAACCAATCGGCGGCTGCCCCGTCGCTGCGGGTGTTGGGCGCCCAATCCAGGCCCGCCACGCGCCATGCGCCTTCGGCGGTCAAGCGGATGTCGAGCTCCGGCGCGTCCAGCACGAGCTGTTCCAGCTTCAGTGCCAAGGCGGATTGCACGCTGATGGCGATCACCACCTTGGGCAAGCGCAGGCCAGGTTGGCCTTCCCGGTCCAGCAACTCGATGTTGCGCAGCTCAAAGGAGGGTGCCCAACCTGTGGATTCTGCAGAAATCTGACCAATCCGAACCGGAACCCCGATGCTTTGCTGGGCCAAGCGTTCCAGCGCGGGACGGTAATCACCGATTCGCGGCACAATCCAAAAATGCAGGGTACCCCAGGCCATGCCCAGCAAAACGCCCAAGACAAGCAACACCCATGCGATGGCCCGTATGACATGGGACAGCGCAAGGCTCAGGCGGGGAAAAGTGGGCAAAGACGGTACAAACATTTGAATCAGAAAGTCAGCAGGAATTATGACCCGCAGCCAGCCCATGGACGATGCCCCCATCTCAAAAGCGCCAAGTCCTGTTAATTTGACCTTGTATTCACGTTTTGTGCAGCGTTTGCACCGTCGTTACGCCGATGTTTTGCCCCTGTTGGCCCCGGGTGCCCCGACGCGCGACAGCCTGAACGCCGCTTTTGCGGCCCTGCAAAGCACGGGCCTGGACACAGGCGCTGCCCTGCGCGTGTTGCGTCAGCTCACGCTGGAGCGTCTGGCGCAGCTGGACTGCACAGACCAAGCCCCTTTGGCGGTGGTGACCCATGCCATGACCTGGCTGGCCGAAGTCACGCTCGACATCGCCTGGCAGCAGGTCATGGCCGATCTGGACGTTTTGCACGGTCAGCCCTTGACCCTCAGCGGCCAACGGGCCGAGATGTGGGTCATCGGCATGGGCAAGCTGGGCGCCCGCGAGTTGAATGTCTCTAGCGACATTGACCTGATCTACGTCTACGACCAGGACGGTGAAACGCTGGGCAACAGCGAAGGCCGCAACAAGGTCTCTTGTCAGGAATATTTCACCCGCGCCGTCAAGCGCATGTATGCCCTGATTGGCGACACCACCGAACACGGTTTTGTGTTCCGGGTGGATCTGGCCCTTCGGCCCAACGGCAATTCGGGGCCCAGTGTCGTCTCGCTCGATGCGCTCGAAGAATATTTGCTGGTGCAGGGCCGCGAATGGGAGCGCTTTGCCTGGATGAAAAGCCGCGTGGTCGCGCCCCGCAGCGCGGTGGTCAATGGCTCGGCCCAGGCCTTGCGTGCGGTGGTGCTGCCGTTTGTGTTTCGCCGTTACCTTGACTACAACGTGTTCGAGTCGCTGCGCACGCTGCACCAGCAAATTCGCGACCACGCCGCCAAACGCAGCGCGGGCCACCCCGAGCGGGCAAACGACGTCAAGCTGTCGCGTGGCGGCATTCGCGAGATCGAATTCACCGTGCAATTGCTGCAAGTGGTGCGTGGTGGACAGTTCCCCGAGTTGCGCACGCGCCCTACGCTGGACGCGCTGCAGCGCGTGGCCAAAGCCGGGCTCATGCCGCAGGCCACGGCCGACGCCTTGGGTGCGGCCTATGTCTTCTTGCGTCAAGTCGAGCACCGCATCCAGTACCTGGACGACCAGCAAACCCATGTGCTGCCAACCCGCGACGATGACCTGGCCTGGATGGCCCAGACCCTGGGATACGAAGATGCCTGCGCGTTTTTGACCGACTTGGACGCACACCGTGAGGTGGTGGCGCAAGAGTTCGATACCTTGCTGGGCGGCGATCGGGAGTGCAAAGGCTGCAACGGAAAAAATGGCAAGAACGGTGTCCATGGCCGTGAACATGCCGAACTCGATGCTGTTCTCACCGAGTTTGACGGCGCAGTTCGCGCTCGCTTGGCACAGTGGGGTGACAACCCCCGCGTGCAAGCCCTGCGCGACGATGCCCGAGGCCGCCTGATGCGCCTGTTGCAACGCACGGCCCAATGGCTCAAAGAGGGGCGCATCAGCGAAGTGGCCGTGCTGCGCATGGCCGACTGGATCGAACCCTTGCTGCGCCGCGAAAGCTATCTGGCCCTCATGCTGGAACGCCCTTCCGTGTACGAGCGCTTGCTGCGTCTGCTGGGGGCGGCCAAATGGCCTGCGCGCTATTTGTTGCAACACCCCGGTGTGATCGATGAGCTGGCCGGGGGGAACTTGTTTGACACCCGCTTTGATGCAACCGAATTTGAAGCAGAACTGGAGTCTCGCCGCGTCGCGCTCAAGCGCACGGGCGAAGACGACGAAGAAAGTCTTTTGAATTTGCTGCGCCGTGCCCACCATGCGGAGCAATTTCGCACCCTGGCACGCGACGTCGAAGGCGTGCTCAGCGTCGAGCAAGTGGCCGACGACCTGAGTGCGCTGGCCGATGCCGTGCTGCGCGTGACGGCCCGTTGGTGCTGGGACCGCCTGAAGACACGCCACCGCGACGAGCCTGCCATTGCCATCATTGGCTACGGCAAATTGGGCGGCAAAGAGCTGGGCTACGGCAGCGACCTGGACATCGTGTTCGTGTACGACGATGAAGACGAACGCGCCCAGGAAATCTACGCCAGTTATGTGCGCAAAATGATCAACTGGATGACCGTCAAAACTGCCGACGGCGACCTCTACGAAATCGACACCGCGCTGCGTCCCAACGGCAACTCTGGCCTGCTCGTCACCCGATTTGAAGCCTACGCCGACTACCAGCAGCAACGTGGCAGCAACACCGCCTGGACCTGGGAGCACCAGGCCATGACCCGCGCCCGCTTTGTTATGGGCTTGCAAAGCCTAGCGCCGCGTTTTGACGCTGTGCGCCATGCCGTCATCAGCGCCCCGCGCGATGCGGCCAGCCTGAAAGCCGAAATCGTGGCCATGCGCGAACGCGTGCGCCAGGGCCATCCGGTCAAGGCCGACCATTTTGATGTGAAACACAGCCCCGGCGGCATGGTGGATGCCGAATTTGCCATGCAGTACCTGGTGCTGCTGTGCGCCGCTGCACACCCCGAGCTGGCCGACAACGTGGGCAACATCGCCTTGTTGCAACGTGCCGAAAAAGCCGGCTTGTTGCCCACTGGCGCGGGGCAAGCTGCGGCCAATGCTTATCGCGAAATGCGCCGTTTGCAACACCGCGCCCGCCTGAACGAAGAGCCGACCCAGGTGGACCCCGCCACACTGAGCAGCGAGCGCGATGCGGTGCTGGCGGTGTGGCAGTGGGTGATGGGCTGAATCGGTATTTTGACCCGTAGCCCTTGTTTGAAACGCTTGGACATGGCATCTGTGCCGTGATGCTTGTCACCGTCAGCCGCTAAACTCGCCGCACGTCACAGGGACGTGCAGTCAAAAAGAGAAGTGTCATGAAAAAATGCGGTGTTGGACTTGGTTTGTGGGTGGGTGTGTGCATGGGTTGGAGTCATGTGGCTTTGGCCGCGCAAGACAGTCAGCCGACCCTGTCTGCCAAGCCAACTTTGACCGTGACGGTGGCTGCCCCCCAAGTGGCCAACATGGCGCAAAAGATCAGCGCCAACGGCAACCTGGCCGCTTGGCAGGAAGCGGTCGTCGGTACCGAGGCCAATGGCCTGAAGATCACCGAGGTGCGTGTGAATGTGGGTGACCGGGTGCAGCGTGGCGATGTGTTGGCGGTTTTGCAGGCCGACAGCTTGCGTGCCGAGCTGGCGCAGGCCGAAGGCCTGCTGGCCGAAGCTGCGGCCAGCGCCCAAGAAGCCAAGGCCCAGGCCGAACGCGCCCGCAGCCTGCAGCAGCAAGGCTTTTTCAGTGCAGCGCAGCTGAGCCAGGCGGTGGCCGCTGAGGCCTCTTCTGTGGCCCGAGTGCAGTCCGCTCGCGCTTTGGTGCAGCTGCAAAACGTGCGCCTGTCGCAAACCCAGGTGCGTGCGCCCGATGCGGGCGTGATCTCGGCGCGGCAAGCCACAGTGGGCAGCGTGGTGGGCGCAGGCACCGAGTTGTTCCGCTTGATTCGCCAGGGCCGCATCGAGTGGCGGGCTGAAGTGACGGCTGCCGAGATTGGCCGCATCCAGGTGGGTGCGCCTGTGCAGATCAAAGCGGCCAGTGGCCAGCTGCTGCAAGGCAAAGTGCGCATGGTGGCGCCCTCGGTCGATGCGCAAACCCGAAACGCACTGGTCTATGTCGATTTGCCCGCGCAAACCGGCAGCGCCCGCGCAGGCATGTACGCCCAAGGCGAGATCGCGCTGGGCCAAAGCCAGGCGCTCACCGTGCCGCAAGCGGCGGTGGTGGTGCGCGACGGTTTCAGTTATGTCTACACCGTGGGGGCCGACCAAAAAGTCAGCCAGCTCAAGGTGCAAACCGGACGCCAAAGCGCAGGCCGCGTCGAGGTGACGAGCGGCCTGAAAGCCGATGCCCGTGTGGTGGCCAGTGGCGGTGCATTCCTGAACCACGGCGATACGGTGCGCGTGGTGGATGCCCCAGCGCCTCAAGCAGCCCCAGCCACCAAATAAAGGGACGCCATGCTCAACGTCTCTTCTTGGTCGATCCGCAACCCGATCCCGGCCGTCATGCTGTTTGTGCTGCTGACGGTGGCGGGCTTCATCGCCTTTGGGTCCATGAAGGTGCAAAACTTTCCAGACCTGGACGTGCCCACCATCAGCGTCACAGCCAGTTTGCCGGGCGCTGCACCTTCGCAGCTCGAAACCGATGTGGCCCGCAAGCTCGAAAACGCGCTGGCCCCGCTGCAAGGCCTCAAACACATCACCACCAAGGTGCAAGACGGCGTGGTGTCCATCACCGCCGAATTCCGCATGGAAAAGCCCACGCAAGAAGCGGTGGACGATGTGCGCTCGGCCATCCAGGGTGTACGGGCCGATTTGCCCGGCGACCTGCGTGACCCGGTGGTGCAAAAGCTCAACCTGGCCGGCTCGCCCGTGCTGGCCTATACGGTGCGCTCGTCGCGCATGGACGACGAGGCCTTGTCGTGGTTGGTGGACAAAGACATCACCCGCAAGCTCTTGTCGCTGCGTGGTGTGGGTGCCGTCAACCGCGTGGGCGGAGTCACGCGTGAGGTGCGTGTGGCGCTCGATGTGAACCGCCTGCAATCGCTGGGCATTACGGCAGCCGAAGTCTCGCGCCAACTCAAGCAGGTGCAACAAGAAGGCTCGGGTGGTCGCATGGATTTGGGTGCGGGCGAGCAGCCTGTACGCACGCTGGCCACCGTCAAAACGGCGCAAGAGGTGGGTCAGATCGAGCTGGCCACATCCCGAGGCGGCAGCGTTCGCCTGGACCAAGTGGCCACGGTGAGCGACACGCTGGCGGATGCCCGCTCGGCAGCGACTTTGGACGGTGTGCCCGTGGTCGGCTTTGAGGTGGTGCGCAGCAAGGGCGAGAGCGAAGTGGCCGTGGGCCGCCTGGTGCGCCAGGCGCTGTCCGAATACCGCTTGCAAAACCCGGACATCGAGATCACCGAATCCTTCGACTTCGTGACCCCGGTGGAAGAGGAATACGACGGCTCACTCGTCTTGCTTTACGAAGGCGCGATTTTGGCGGTGCTGGTGGTGTGGCTGTTCTTGCGCGACTGGCGGGCCACCTTCGTGTCGGCGGTGGCGCTGCCGCTGTCGGTCATTCCGGCTTTCATTGGCATGGCTTACTTGGGCTTTTCCATCAACGTGGTGACTTTGTTGGCGCTGTCTTTGGTGATCGGCGTGCTGGTGGACGACGCGATCGTTGAGGTGGAAAACATCGTGCGCCATTTGCGCATGGGCAAGTCGCCGTATCAGGCGGCGATGGAAGCGGCCGACGAGATCGGTCTGGCCGTGATCGCCACCACCTTCACCCTGATCGCGGTGTTTTTGCCCACGGCTTTCATGAGCGGTATTCCGGGCAAGTTCTTCAAACAGTTTGGCTGGACGGCGTCGCTGGCGGTGTTCGCCTCCTTGGTGGTGGCGCGGGTGCTCACGCCCATGATGGCGGCGTATATTTTGAAGCCCATTGTCACGGCTGCGCACGAGCCGGGTTGGCTCAAGCGCTACATGGTCTGGGCCACATGGTGCATGAAGCACCGCTTGGTCACCATGGTGTTGGCCACGCTGTTTTTCATCGGCTCCATCATGCTGGTGCCTTTGCTGCCCAAGGGCTTCATTCCGCCGGACGACAACTCGCAAACCCAGGTCTATGTGGAGTTGCCTCCTGGCTCCACCCTGGCGCAAACCCAAGCGAGTGCCGAACACGCCCGCACGCTGCTCATGGCGGTGAACGACGTGAAAAGCGTTTACACCACCATTGGTGGCGGCAGCGCAGGCTCTGACCCGTTTGCTGGCGGTGGCGCTGCCGAGGTGCGCAAGGCCACGCTCACCATCCAGCTGAGCGAACGAGGCACACGCCCGCGCAAGCAAGCGATTGAAAACGACATCCGCGCCGCATTGCAACAGCTGCCCGGCGTGCGCAGCAAGGTGGGCCTGGGGGGCTCGGGCGAGAAATACGTGCTGGTGCTCACGGGCGAAGATCCGCAAGCCCTGCAAACCGCCGCCATGGCCGTGGAGCGTGACCTGCGCACCATCCAAGGTTTGGGCTCCATCGCGTCCACCGCCAGCTTGGTGCGCCCCGAGATCGCGGTGCGCCCCGACTTTGCCAAAGCCGCTGACTTGGGTGTGACCAGCGCGGCCATCAGCGACACCTTGCGCGTGGCCACTTTGGGCGATTACGACGCGGCACTGCCCAAGCTCAATTTGTCGGAGCGGCAGGTGCCCATCGTCGTGAAACTGGGTGAAGAATCTCGGCAAGACCTGACCACGCTCGAGCGCCTCATGGTGCCCGGCAGCCGTGGCCCCATCATGCTGGGCCAGGTGGCCAGCATCGAGGTGGCGGGTGGCCCGGCGGTGATTGACCGTTATGACCGCCAGCGCAACATCAACTTCGAGATTGAGCTGTCGGGCATGCCCTTGGGCGACGTGACAGCGGCAGTGCAAAAGCTGCCCGCGCTGCAAAGCCTGCCGCCGGGCGTCAAGGTGGTGGAGGTGGGCGACGCAGAAGTCATGGGCGAACTCTTTGCCAGCTTTGGCCTGGCCATGCTGATCGGTGTGCTGTGCATCTACATCGTGCTGGTCCTGCTGTTCAAAGGCTTTTTGCATCCGATCACGATTTTGGCGGCGCTGCCGCTGTCGCTGGGCGGCGCGTTTGTGGGCTTGCTCATCGCGCAAAAGAGCTTCTCGATGCCTTCGCTCATTGGCCTGATCATGCTCATGGGCATCGCCACCAAAAACTCGATCTTGTTGGTGGAGTACGCGATTGAAGCGCGGCGCGGTCACCCCGCCGCCGACGGCCACCCTGCCGTGCCCGGCATGAGCCGCTGGGATGCCATTCTGGACGCGTGCCACAAACGCGCCCGGCCGATTGTCATGACCACCATCGCCATGGGTGCGGGCATGCTGCCCATTGCCGTGGGCTGGGGCGCGGCGGACGCGAGTTTTCGCTCGCCCATGGCCATTGCCGTGATCGGCGGCCTGCTCACCAGCACCGTGCTCAGCTTGCTGGTGGTGCCTGTGGTGTTCACTTATCTGGACGATTTGGGGCAGTGGGTGGGGCGGATGTATGCCAGGCTGACCGGAAGGTGAGCCTCATCAGAGATGGATTCCCGCCTTCGCAGGAATGACAAGAGGGTGCAGGGATGACAAGAGCTGCAGGGATGACAAGAGGGCGTAGGAATGGCCAGAAGGTGTGTGAATGGCCAGGGCTTGTTCACATCCCATCCAACCCTTCCCGTGTGGCATTTGCCTGCGCCCGAATCTGCGACTTGTCCTCCTCGCTCATCTTGCCCACATGCTTGACCATGAGCGCGGTGCGCGGGTTGCCTGCAAAGGCTTGTTCGTGGCGGATTAAAAAATCCCAATACAAAGTGGTCATGGGGCAGGCGCTGGGGCCGGTGCGCACCTCGGGCTGGTAGCGGCAGCCTTTGCAGTAGTTGCTCATGCGGCTCACATATTGGCCGCTGGCCACATAGGGCTTGCTGGTGAAACGCCCGCCGTTGGCGTGCAGCGCCATCCCTAAGGTATTGGGCGTCTCCACCCATTCCACCGCGTCCACATACATGGCGCGGTACCAAGCGCTGACCTGCTGGGGTGACAGGCCCGCCAACACCGCAAACTGCCCGGTGACCATGAGCCGCTGGATGTGGTGTGCATAGCCGTGTTGCAGGCTTTGGCCGATGGTGGTTTTCATGCAGGCCATGTGCGTGTCGCCTGTCCAGTACCACTTGGGCAGGTCGCGGGTGTGGCCGTAGTGGTTGGCCTCTGCCAGGTGCGGCATGTCCAGCCAGTACACACCACGGATGAACTCGCGCCAGCCCAGCACCTGGCGGATGAAGCCTTCCACGCTGGCCAGCGGCAAGCCCCGTTCGTGATAAGCCTGTTCGGCGGCGGTGATCACTTCACGCGGGTTCAGTAAATGCAGGTTCAGGCTGCTGCCCACCAGCGCGTGCCAGCCAAAAGGCAGCGTGGTCCACATGGCGTCTTGCCAGGCACCAAAGTTTTCCAGGCGCTGGTCGATGAAGTGCTGCAAAGCCACCAGCGCGTCTTCGCGGGTCACAGGCCAGGCAAAGTGGTCCAGCGTGCCGGGGTGCCCTGCAAAGCGTGTTTGCACCAGCGAGATCACGTCTTGCGTCACGCGGTCGGGCGCAAAACGGGCGGGCGGGGGCACCGTGCCGGGGCCCTTGGCGCCAAAGCCTTTGCGGTTCTCGGCGTCGTAGTTCCATTGCCCGCCAATCGGCTCTTTGCCTTCCATCAAGATGCCGTGGCGCTTGCGCATCTCGCGGTAAAAGAACTCCATGCG
>ERZ1034363.394-NODE-394-length-30899-cov-3.552560_pt1 | contig 30899 bp, 29 predicted proteins | sample MGYA00520616_ERZ1034363 | MGnify/ENA primary metagenome ERZ1034363 (study PRJEB33736, sample SAMEA104284506) | Azolla filiculoides | biome: Urban; feature: Water surface; material: Ditch water | place: Netherlands | collected 2015-10-28 | depth 0-0.1 m ... | reverse complement strand
GGCGACGAAGGCCGACAGCTTGGTGCCGGCGGCGCCGCCCAGGCTGCTGGCCGCGTCGTGCAGCGAGCAGCCCAGCGCGCGCGCGGCGTCCTGCAGCTGCTCGACCGAGCGCGCGCCGATGCTGCGCGGCGGAAAATTGACCACGCGCAACAGGCTGGTGTCGTCGTTCGGATTGTCGAGCAGGCGCAGGTAGGCCAGCGCATGCTTGATCTCGGCGCGCTCGAAGAAGCGCAGGCCGCCGTAGACGCGGTAAGGCAGGCCGGCGCGGAACAGTGCGGTCTCGATGACCCGGCTTTGCGCGTTGCTGCGATACAGCAGCGCGATCTCCTGGCGCGACCAGCCCTCGGCCAGCAGGCTTTTGATCTCGTCGATCAGCCAGTCGGCCTCGGCGAAGTCGCTGGCGGCCTCGTAGACCCGGATCGGCTCGCCGGCGCCCTGCTCGGTGCGTAGGTTCTTGCCCAGGCGCCCGGTGTTGTGCTCGATCAGCTGGTTGGCCGCTTCCAGGATGTTGCCGTGGCTGCGGTAGTTCTGCTCGAGCTTGATCTGGTGCCTGACCTCGAACTCGCGCACGAAATCGGCCATGTTGCCGACCCGAGCGCCGCGAAAGGCATAGATGCTCTGGTCGTCGTCACCGACCGCGAGCACGGCGTTGCCGGCCGGAACGAAGCGGCCGTTCTCGTCATGACCCGCCAGCAGCTTGAGCCAGGCGTATTGCAGCTTGTTGGTGTCCTGGAACTCGTCGACCAGGATATGGCGAAAGCGCCGCTGGTAATGCTCGCGCACCGCGTCCTGGTCGCGCAGCAGCTCATAGCAGCGCAGCATCAACTCGCCGAAGTCGACCACGCCCTCGCGCTGGCACTGCGCCTCGTAGAGCTGGTAGAAATCGATCTTGCGCCGCTGGTCCTCGTCGCGCGGGCTCATCTGGTGGGCGCGCAGTCCGTCCTCCTTGCAGCCGGCGATGAACCATTGCAGCTGCCTCGGGGGATAGCGCTCCTCATCGATCTGGTGCTGCTTGCACAGGCGCTTGATCGCGCTGAGCTGGTCCTGCATGTCGAGGATCTGGAAGGCTTGCGGCAGGTTGGCGAGCTTCCAGTGCGCGCGCAGCAGTCGATGGCACAGACCGTGGAAGGTGCCGATCCACATGCCGCGCACATTGAGCGGCAACATGGCCGACAGGCGGGTCAGCATCTCCTTGGCCGCCTTGTTGGTGAAGGTCACGGCCAGCAGGCCACCCGGCGTGAGCTGGCCGGTCTGCAGCAGCCAGGCGATGCGCGTGGTCAGCACGCGGGTCTTGCCGGAACCGGCTCCAGCGAGGATCAGCGCGGGCTCGGGCGGCAACGTGACGGCGGCCAGCTGCTCGGCGTTGAGGCCTTGCAGCAGCGGCGACTCGGCAAATAGGGATTGGGTTTCAAACATGGACCGATTGTAGGAAGGCGCGGCGTATCCGCGCCTGCCCGCGATCCGATGCAGCTGACAACTCCTCGATCAGGCGCTCAGTACCAGCCGCGGCTGCGCAGGGTGTCTAGCACCAGCTCGGCCATCAGCGGGTTGGTCTTCGGGCTGCCATGGAAGTCGTCGGCGAAGACATGGCCGGTCCACCCGCTGGGGTTGAGCGCCGCCTGCGGCAGCTGGCGCGACAGATCGGCCGCAAAGCAGCTGCCCAGGAAATAGGACGGCAGCCCCATGGCGTCCGCTCCGGCGGGGGCACAGGCCGGATCGGTGGTGTTGGTGAAGCCGTACCGGTTGGGCTGGCCGGCAACGGCCGGCGGCGTGACCCACTGCCGCAGCGCGGCTGGAAATCGACCACCGCGGCCAGCATGGCCTGGATGGGCTGTCAAGGCTGATCGGAGGCAGGGACGCCGGCCTCAGCGCCGGCCAGACGTGAAAAAACCCGACCTGAGCCGGGTTTTTTCGGGAGCGGGCCTAGGCCCAGGGCTCAGCGCTTGACGAAGCGCGGCTTGCCGGCGCCGCCTTCGGGGCGCGGACGACGGTCACCGAAGGACGGTGCGCCGCCGCCATGACCACGCGACTCGTTGCCACGGCGCACGAAGGCCGGACGGTCACCGAAGCTGCGCTCGCCGCCGGCCGGACGGCCGAAGGACTCGCGGCGCTGCTCGCCACCGAAACCACCTTGCGGGCGCTGGTCGCGGCCGGCGAAACCGCGCGACTCGCCGCGGAAATCACCACGCGACTCGGAACGGTCGCCACCACGGAACTCGCCGCGACCTTCCGGACGGGCATCGCCACGCGACTCGAAACGCACGTCGCCGCGCGGCTCGGAGCGGAACTCGCCACGGGGCTGGAAGTCACCACGACTGGCCGGACGGCCAGCATTGCCGCCGAAGCCGCCTTCGCTGCGGCCCCAGCCGCCACGATCGCCACCGCGATCATTGCCACGGAAATTGCCACCACGGGGCGGAGCACCGCGGCCGTTGCCACCACGGCCAGCCGGGCGACGATCGTTGAATTCGTAGACCTGCTTCTTGGGCTCCAGGCCCGGAATGGTCGCGGTCTTGATGACCTGCTGGCTGTAGGCCTCGATCTCGCCGATCTTGCGACGGTCACGGAACTCGGCCATGGTGATGGCCAGGCCCTTGCGACCGGCGCGGCCGGTACGACCGATGCGGTGGGTGTAGTCCTCGGCCTTGAGCGGCAGGCCGTAGTTGAACACGTGGGTGATCGTCGGCACGTCGATGCCGCGGGCGGCGACGTCGGTCGCGACCAGGATCTGCACCTGGCCGTTGCGCAGCGCCATCAGGCGGCGGGTACGCAGACCCTGGCTCAGGGCACCGTGCAGTGCCACGGCCGAGAAACCGACCTGCTGCAGCTCTTCAGCCAGCGAATCGCACTCGATCTGGGTGCTGGCGAAAACGATCGCCTGGTCGATGGTCGCGTCACGCAGCCAATGGTCAAGCAGCTGGCGCTTGTGTTCCTGGCTGTCACACCAGAACAGCTGTTGCTCGATGCTGCTGTGCTTGTCCTGCGGCGAGTCGATCTGCACCTTTTGCGGCGCACGCATCACGCGCTGGGCCAGGCTCTGGATGCGCGGCGCGAAGGTGGCGCTGAACATCATGGTCTGGTGGCGCTGGATGGTCAGCTGGTTGATCTCGGCCAGATCGTCCGAGAAACCCAGGTCCAGCATGCGGTCGGCTTCGTCGACGACCAGGAACTGGACCTTGTCGAGCTTGATCTGACCGTTGCGTTGCAGGTCGAGCAGGCGGCCCGGGGTCGCGACCACCAGGTCGGCGTTCTGCAGCTTGGCGATCTGGACCGGATAGGGAATGCCACCGACCACGTTGGCGATGCGCATGCCGCGGCAATGCTTGACCAGCTCGATCGCATCCTGGGCGACCTGCTGCGCGAGTTCGCGCGTCGGGCACAGGATCAGGGCACCCGGAACGGCCGGGGTGAAATGACGCGCCAGCAGCGGGTTCTTGCGCTTGGGCTTCTTCGGTGCCGGCTGGCCGGCAGCTTCGGCTTCGGCGACCTGGCGGTCCCAGTCGGCGCGCTCGGCGGCCTCGGCGGCAGCCTGCTGCTCGAGCAGGGTATGCAGCACCGGCAGCAGGAAGGCGGCGGTCTTGCCGCTGCCGGTCTGGCTCGATACCATCAGGTCGGTGAAACCTTCGGCATGGCCACCGTTCATGGCCTTGGGGATGGTGGCGTTCTGCACCAGGGTCGGCTGGGTGAAGCCGAGGTCGGCCACGGCCTGCACCAGCTCGGGCGCCAGGCCCAGGGCAGCAAAGGCGTTGGGCACGGCAGCAGCTTGCGGCGCAGCTTCGGCCACGTCAGCAGTGATGGAGGAATCGAGACCGGTTTCGACCGGGAATTGCAAAGAGTCAGTCATGTCTATCGTCCAGGCGCCAAAAGGCGCGCAATGAGCAAAGCAGGACGAGCCGGACTAAAGAGTCCGGGCAGCGTGCCCGATCCGATCATGGTCAACAAGAAACATCAACCATCAAACAGATCGGCATGCCGCGTGCCCATGAGTGGGCCGACTGGTATGCGTGGGGCCCTGAATTCAAACCCGATGACGGGTCGCCGGTTTACACCGTGAGGGGCCAGAGTGAGGCAGATGCACGTAAAAGTCGCCGCTCATGCGGCCGACTGGTTCCAATTGTCGCACAGTTGCGGGTTTTCCCCAAGCTTTTTTTATTTCGGTTGCACGGACCGGTGCCAAGCGCGCAGCGGCCACAAAGCGTTACCGGCGCCTACAATCCGCGGTTACATCATTAATGTGTCAATTTTTTGACATTTTCACCCACCCTAGGAACCACTATGATTTTTGGGAAACTGCTGCCCCGAGAGGGCAATTTCTTCGAACTCTTCAACCTGCACGCCAAGCACATGGTCGAGGCCTCGCACGCCTTTGCCGAGCTGGTCAGGAACTACGCCGATCCGGTGCTGCGCGACAAGTACAACCAGGAAGTCGACCGCGCCGAGCATGCGGCCGACCGCGTGACGATGGAAGTCAACCGCCTGCTGCACAAGACCTTCATCACGCCGATCGACCGCGAGCAGATCCACTCGCTGATCAACACCATGGACGATGTCGCCGACCTGATCCAGGACTCGGCCGAGACCATGGCGCTGTACGACGTGCAGCACATGACCGACGAGATCAGCCGCCTGACCGACCTCGGCGTCAAATGCTGCGAGCGCCTGCAATCGGCGGTCGCCCTGCTCGACAAGATCGCCGATGCCAAGACCGCCGAAGCCGCGCTCAAGACCTGCGAGGAGATCGACCGCCTCGAGTCCGATGCGGACCGCGTGCTGCGCAACGCGATGAGCAAGCTGTTCCGCGAGGAAACCAATGTGCGCGAGCTGATCAAGCTCAAGGCCATCTACGAGCTGCTCGAGACCATCACCGACCGCTGCGAGGACGTGGCCAACCTGATCGAGGGCGTGATCCTCGAGAACTCCTGACCCGGGAGATCCAGGATGACTTCAATGCAGACCGCCTTCTGGGTCATCGCCATGCTGGTGGCCATGGCGCTGCTGTTCGACTTCATGAACGGCTTCCATGACGCCGCCAATTCGATCGCAACCGTGGTCTCGACCGGCGTGCTCAAGCCGACGAAGGCAGTGGCCTTCGCGGCCTTCTTCAATTTCGTGGCCATCTTCATCTTCCATCTGAGCGTGGCGGCCACCGTCGGCAAGGGCATCGCCCAACCCGGCGTGGTCGATACCCATGTGGTGTTCGGCGCCTTGGCCGGCGCGATCACCTGGAACGTGATCACCTGGTACTACGGCATCCCGAGCAGTTCCTCGCACGCGCTGATCGGCGGCATCGTCGGTGCCGTGATCGCCAAGGCCGGTGCTGGCGCGCTGGTCTCGGCCGGCATCGTGAAGACCGTGGTCTTCATCTTCGTCTCGCCGCTGCTGGGCTTCCTGTTCGGCTCGCTGATGATGGTGCTGGTGGCCTGGGTCTGCCGGCGCATGACGCCGTCCAAGGTCGACCGCTGGTTCCGCCGGCTGCAACTGGTATCGGCCGGGGCCTACAGTCTGGGTCACGGCGGCAACGATGCGCAAAAGACCATCGGCATCATCTGGATGCTGCTGATCGCGACCGGCTACGCGGCAGCCGATGACAAGTCACCGGCAAGCTGGGTCATCGTCTGCTGCTACGCGGCGATCGGCGCCGGCACGATGTTTGGCGGCTGGCGCATCGTCAAGACCATGGGCCAGAAGATCACCAAGCTCAAGCCGGTCGGCGGCTTCTGCGCCGAGACCGGTGGCGCGATCACGCTGTTCCTGGCCACGGCACTCGGCGTGCCGGTCTCGACCACCCACACCATCACCGGCGCCATCGTCGGCGTCGGCTCGGTGCAGCGCCTGAGCGCGGTGCGCTGGGGCGTGGCCGGCAACATCGTCTGGGCCTGGGTGCTGACGATTCCCGCCTCGGCCTTCGTCGCGGCCATCGGCTACTGGATCAGCCTGCAGCTGTTCGCCTGAGTTCAGCGCAGGAAATGCTCGCGGTAGTGCACGAGTTCGTCGATGGACTCGTGCACGTCGGCCAGCGCGGTGTGGCGCTGGTGCTTCTTGAAGGCCTTGTAGACCTCGGGCCGCCAGCGCTTGGCCAGCTCCTTCAGGGTGCTGACGTCGAGGTTGCGGTAGTGGAAATAGGCTTCGAGCCTGGGCATGTACTTGACCAGGAAGCGCCGGTCCTGGCCGATCGAGTTGCCACACATCGGCGAAGCGCCCTTGGGCAGGTATTTGCGGATGAACTCGATCACCTGGGCCTCGGCATCGGCCTCGGTGGTGGCACTGGTCTTGACGCGATTGATCAAGCCGCTGCGGCCGTGGGTGCCCTTGTTCCAGGCATCCATCGCGTCGAGCGCGGCATCGCTCTGATGAATCGCCAGCACCGGGCCCTCGACGCGCGGCAGCAGATCGGGGCCGGTGATGACGACGGCGATCTCGATCAGGCGATCGGTCTCGGGATTGAGACCGGTCATCTCGCAATCGAGCCAGATCAGGTTCTGGTCGCTCTTGACCAGATGCGGGATGGTTTCCTGGCTGTTGCTGCTGTCGGCGCTCGGACCGGGGAGGCTGGGATTCTTGCTCATGCCCCGATTTTCACCGATCGCGCGACGGCAGCGGCCGGCATTCGCTAGACTCGCAGCCATGGATTCCCCCTACCCCCCTCTTGCACTCCTCTGGACGCTGGGCTTTTGCGGCCTGCTGGTCGCGGGCCTGCTGACCCGGCTCTGGCTGTCGAGCCGGCAGATTCGCCATGTCGCACGCCATCGACAGGCGGTGCCCGGACCGTTCGCCGCGCGCGTGAGCCTGACCGCGCACCAGAAGGCGGCCGACTACACCCTGGCCAAGCTCAGGCTCGAACTGATCGAGATGGCCTGGAACGCCGCGCTGCTGCTGGGCTGGACCCTGCTCGGCGGGCTCGATAGGCTCAATCAACTGCTGCGCAGCCAGCTCGGTGACGGCCTGCTGCAGCAAGTCGCCTTGCTCGCGGGCTTCTTCGCGATCACGGCCCTGCTCGAGCTGCCCTGGGCCTGGGTGCGCACCTTCCGGGTCGAGCAGGCCCATGGCTTCAACCGCATGACCCTGGGCCTGTGGCTGGCCGACGGGCTCAAGTCGGCCGCCGTCGGTGCCGCGATCGGCCTGCCGTTTGCCGCCCTGCTGCTGTGGCTGATGGAAGCCACCGGCTCGCTCTGGTGGGCCTGGTCCTGGGCCGCCTGGCTGAGCCTGAGCCTGCTGACGCTGCTGCTCTACCCGACCCTGATCGCGCCGCTGTTCAACCGCTTCGAGCCGCTGGCCGATGCCGCGCTGCGCCAGCGCATCGAGGCCCTGATGGCGCGCTGCGGCTTCCGCTCGCGCGGCCTGTTCGTGATGGATGGCAGCAAGCGCAGCGCGCATGCCAACGCCTATTTCACCGGCTTCGGCCCGGCCAAGCGGGTGGTGTTCTTCGACACCCTGCTGCAGCGACTCGCACCGAGCGAGATCGATGCCGTGCTGGCGCACGAGCTCGGCCATTTCAGCCGGCGCCACCTGCCCAAGCGCCTGTTCCTGATGGGCAGCATCAGCCTGCTCGGCTTCGCGCTGCTGGGCTTGCTGTCGAGCCAGTTCTGGTTCTACAGCGGCCTGGGCGTGCGGCCCAATCTGGTCGCGCCCAGCAATGCCCTGGCGCTGCTGCTGTTCATCAACGTCGCGCCGCTGGCGAGCTTCTTCCTGACGCCGCTGCTGAGCCAGCTGTCGCGCCGGCAGGAGTTCGAGGCCGATGCCTATGCCTGCGCCCATGCCGACGGCCAGGACCTGGCCAGTGCGCTGGTCAAGCTCTATCAGGACAATGCCAGCACGCTGACACCGGATCCGCTCTACGCGCGTTTCTATTACTCCCATCCCCCTGCAGCCGAGCGCCTCGAGCGACTGCCCGCCTGAGAGCCTCCCCCGACATGAATGATTCCCTGAGCCCCGGCCTAGTCATCGCCGCCTACGGCCGCCACTGCCTGGTCGAGACCGAAACCGGCGAGCGCCTGATCTGCCACCCGCGCGGCAAGAAGAGCCAGGCCGTGGTCGGCGACCGCGTCTGGTGGCAGGCCAGCGCCGACGAGGGCACGATCGAGAAACTGCAGCCGCGGCGCAACCTGCTCTACCGCCAGGACGAGATCCGGACCAAGTCCTTTGCCGCCAACCTCGACCAGGTGCTGGTGCTGCTGGCCGCCGAGCCCGAGTTCTCCGAGAGCCAGCTCACGCGCGCGCTGATCGCGGCCCAGGCCGAATCGATAGCGGTGTTGATCGTGCTCAACAAGAGCGACCTCGGCGCCCTGTTCGAGCGCGCCTGGCAACGGCTCGAACCCTACCGCGCGATGGGCCAGACCGTGCTGGCGCTGTCGCTGCAGGACGGCGCGCAAACCGGGGTGGAAGCACTCGAGCGCCAGCTGCAGGGCAAGACCACGCTGGTGCTGGGCCCCTCGGGCGCGGGCAAGAGCACGCTGATCAACCGGCTGGTGCCGGCGGCTCGGGCCCAGACCAACGAGATCTCGCGCGCGCTCAACAGCGGCAAGCACACCACCACCAGCACGACCTGGTACTGGGTCGATGGCGTCGACGGACCCAAGACCAGCGCGCTGATCGATTCGCCCGGCTTCCAGGAGTTTGGCCTGCACCATATCGAGCCGGCCCGGCTGGCGCAGCTGATGCCCGACTTCTCGGTCCGGCTCGGCCACTGCCGCTTCTACAACTGCAGCCACCTGCACGAGCCGGGCTGCGCGGTGCGCGACGCGGTCGGCGTCGAAGGCGGCATCAGCGAGAACCGCTACCGGCTCTACGGCGAACTGTTCGCCGAGCTGTCGCAGCCGCGCTACTGAAGCAGCTCGGCAAGCTCAGCCGACGCTGCGCGCCAGCGTCATCAGCGCCAGCAGCAGCAGCCACAGCACCACCGAGCGCCAGACCAGCCCGACCAGGCTGGTCAGATGGGCGTTCTGCGGTTCGCGGCCTTCGCTCCAGACGTTCGAGAGCTCGGGGCCGCCGGCCTCGCTGGCACCCGGATGGGCGCCCAGGCCCAGGCCGCCGAGCCGGACATTGATCGCGCCCGCGGTGGCGGCCAGCACGATGCCGTCATTGCTCTGGGCGGCGCGGGTGGCATCCGAGCGCCAGGCGGCAATCGCCTCCTCGAAATTGCCAACCACGGCGAAGGCCAGCGCGGTCGCGCGCGCCGGCACATGGTCGATCCAGCGCCAGCCCTGCGCGGCGGCTTGCTGCACCGCGCTGCTCGGCGCATCCTGCAGGCGCGGCTGCCAGCGCCGTGCCAGCGACTCGGCCATGCGATAGAGCACCGCGCCGGCTGGTCCGAAACCGAGCGCGGCAAAGACCGAATAGGCGAACAGGACGCCGAAGACATGGTGGTGCGCTGCCAGCGCCGAATGCTCGATCACGTGGCGCAGCAGTTCCTGACGCGGCAGCTCTCCGACCTCGACCTGCTGCCACTCGGCCAGTTGGGCACGGGCGGTGACCTCGTCGTTGGACTCGAGCGCCTGGCGGATCGCGGTGAAGTAATGGCTGAATTGGCGAAACCCCAGCGTCAGATACAGCACGCCGACCGTCCAGGCAAACACCAGCAGATCGCTGAACGGCAGCAGCAGCCAGTGAACCAGCGCCGCAAGCAGGGCCGGCACCAGCGCCGCCGCGCACCAGGCCATCCAGCCATGCGGCGCCTGGCCCGCGTCGAGGCTGCGCCTGACCCAGCGCCGCCAGGCCGTGGCCATGCGATGCGCGGTATTGTCCCGGCTCAGCGGCCGGGCCTGCTCGAGCAGGAGAGCAAGGAAGATGGCGAAAAAACTCATGCCCTGATGATAGCGGCGTGCGGGCCCGGCTGCGCAGCCCGGCTCAGGCCGCCAGGAAATGGTAGAGGTTGCGCAACATGCCTGCCGTCGCCCCCCAGATATAGCGTTCCGCACCATCCTGCAAGTAAGGCATCGCGAACCATTCGTGCCGCTGCCCTTCCCAGTCCAGCCCCTGGCGGCGGTGATGCGCCGGGTCCATCAGGAAGGCCAGCGGCACCTCGAACAGGTCGGCCACTTCCTGCGAATTGGGCCTGGGCTCGTAATCAGGCCGGACCAGAGCGACCACCGGCGTGATGCGGAACGCGCTGCCGGTCAGGTAGTCGGGCAGCAGACCCAACACCTCGACCCGGTCCGGCGCCAGGCCCACCTCCTCCTCGGCCTCGCGCAGCGCGGCGGCAACCGCATCGGCATCCTCCGGATCGACCTTGCCGCCCGGAAAGGCGATCTGTCCCTTATGGCTCGGCAGGTGATCGGTGCGACGCGTCAGCAGCACGGTGGGTGGGTCGCGCAGCACGATCGGCAGCAGTACCGCGGCATGGCGCAGCGGCTGGTCTTCGGGCAGGCGCAGGTCACGCACCGACTCGGGCTGCCAGGAGCGGGGCGTGGCGAAGCGCAGGCGCAGCGCAGGGCCGCACAGGCGCTGGGCCGGCAAAGCGGGCAGCTGGCGGTCGATGCCGATCAGCGGGGCGGTCCTGGGGTCGAGCATGGGTAGGCCCGGTCGCTTGCGCGCCCAGGCAGGGCTATGAATAAGCGAGTCATTGTGCCTTGTCATGCCGGCCCCTGTGCCGGCACCTGAGCGGGTCGACGGCGCCAGCCTTTGCCGCCCCTTTTCATGCATTTCTTGCATAAAGTACAAAACAATCGGCCTTGGACAGGCTGGAACGGGTTGCTTATGCTCGGCAGCTCATCCAACTAGGGTCCACCCATGAGCCAAGTCCTCCACTCCCTGCCCTCCTACCTGCAAGCCGACCATCTCGGCCCCTGGGGCATCTTCCTGCAGCAAGTCGACCGTGTCACGCCCTATCTGGGCGATCTGTCACGCTGGGTCGAAACCCTGACCCGACCCAAGCGGATCCTGATCGTCGACGTGCCGATCCAGATGGATGACGGCCGCATCGCACATTTCGAGGGCTACCGGGTCCAGCACAACACCTCGCGCGGGCCGGGCAAGGGCGGCGTGCGTTTTCACCAGGACGTGACGCTGTCCGAGGTGATGGCGCTGTCGGCCTGGATGTCGATCAAGAACGCGGCGGTCAACGTGCCGTTTGGCGGCGCCAAGGGCGGCATCCGGGTCGATCCGCGCCAGCTCTCGCGCGGCGAGCTCGAGCGGGTGACGCGGCGCTACACCAGCGAGATCGGCCTGATCATCGGCCCGACCAAGGACATCCCCGCTCCCGATGTCAACACCAACGAGCAGGTGATGGCCTGGATGATGGACACCTATTCGATGAACGTCGGCGAGAACGCGACCGGCGTCGTGACCGGCAAGCCGATCGACCTCGGCGGCTCGCTGGGCCGGCGCGAGGCGACCGGGCGCGGCGTGTTCACGGTCGGCCAGGAAGCGGCGGCCCGCATCGGCCTCGAACTCAAGGGCGCGCGGGTCGCGGTGCAGGGCTTTGGCAACGTCGGCGGCGTCGCGGCGCGGCTGTTCGCCGAAGCGGGCGCGCGCGTGGTGGCGGTGCAGGACCATGCCGGCACGGTCTACCAGGACGGCGGACTGGACCTGACGGCCCTGCAGGCCCATGTCCAGCGCCAGGGCTCGGTGCTGGATTTTCCGGGCGCGCAGGCGGTCAGCCAGGACAGCTTCTGGGATGTCGACTGCGACATCCTGATCCCGGCGGCGCTCGAGCAGCAGATCACGGCCAGCAACGCGCACCGGATCAGGGCCAAGCTGGTGATCGAGGGCGCCAACGGCCCGACCACGCCGCAGGCCGACGACATCCTGCACGAGCGCGGCGTGCTGGTGCTGCCCGACGTGATCGCCAACGCCGGCGGCGTGACGGTCAGCTATTTCGAATGGGTGCAGGACTTCTCGAGCTTCTTCTGGAGCGAGGACGAGATCAACGCGCGCCTGATCAAGATCATGCGCGAGGCCTTCGCCGCCGTCTGGCAGGTCGCCAGCGAGCATCAGGTCAGCCTGCGCACCGCCACCTTCATCATCGCCTGCCAGCGCATCCTGCGCGCACGCGACCTGCGCGGCCTCTACCCCTGATCGGTCCCTGATCTAGTCCTGGGCTGGCGCTGTCTGCCAGTCCAGCGTCCAGGCCCCCGACAGGGTGTTCTGCAGCCAGAGCAGTCCGGTCAGCGTCTTGCTGTCGGTCAGCACGCCATCGCGGCAGGCCGCCAGCAGCTCATCGGGCGTGGCGGCCAGCACATCGAGGAACTCGCCCGGGTCGAGTTCGCGCTCGCCGAGGCTGAGCCCGCGCGCGAACCAGATCTCGATGAACTCGTCGGCATAGGCCAGCACCGGGTGCAGCACCCCGGCCTTGGCCCATTCGCGCGCGCTGTAGCCGGTCTCCTCGCGCAGCTCGCGCCGGGCACAGACAAAGGTATCCTCGCCCGGGTCGATCTTGCCGGCCGGGAACTCGAGCAAGGCGCGCTGCAGCGGATAGCGATACTGGCGCTCAAGCACCACCCGACCGTCGTCGAGCAGCGGGATGACCATGACGGCACCAGGATGCTTGATGTATTCGCGCACCGCGCTCGAGCCGTCGGGCAGGCGCACGGTATCACGCATGGCATGCAGAAAATGGCCCTGGAAGACAGTGGCGCTGTCGACACGGACCTCGCGCAAATGAGCCGGTTGCAAGTCGGGCAGCAGAGGATGGTTCATGTCCGTGGACGAAGGTCAGTTGACAGGGAATGGGCGCAGAAACGACGAAGCCCCATGACGGGGCTGCGGACGGGAAAAGTTCAGGGGCACCAGACGGGCTCAATGCCGCACCAGATAGCGCCAGACGAAGCCAGGGAAGGCCAGCGTCAGGAACAGGGTGGCGGTGATGGCATAGAACTCCCAGCCCTGGGGGTAGATCTGGCCCAGCGTCTGCTCGAGCGCCAGACCCAGTCCGCCGACCAGCAGGTAAAGCAGGACCAGCTCGAGCAGCCGCAGCGCCAGACCCTTCTCGCCCGAACGCACGGGCCAGCAGCCCAGCAGGCGCTGGCTCAGGAACGGCAAATTGGCGGCTGCCAGGGCAGCCACCAGGACCAGCCAGACCGATGAAGTCTGGTTCATGCCCGATTCCCGATCAGTGCCAGAGCGCCAGGATGGCCTGGTCGCACAGCAGCATCAGGCCACCCGGCATCAGGCCCAGGCCCAGCACCAGGGCGCCGTTGAGCGCCAGCACGAAACGCTGGTCGGGCGCGGCCGCTATCGCCGCCGTCTGTACCGGTGCATCGAAGTACATGACCTTGACCACGCGCAGGTAGTAGAAGGCACCGATCAGCGACATCATGACCGCGAACACGGTCAGGCCGATGTAGATGCCGCCACCGGCGTTGAGCAGCGACTGCAGCACCGAGAACTTGGCATAGAAGCCGACCAGGGGCGGCACGCCAGCGAGCGAGAACATGCAGGCGGTCATGACACCGGCAAACATCGGATTGCGCTGGTTCAGGCCGGCCAGGTCGGAGATTTCCTCGGACTCGAAGCCGTCGCGCGCCAGCAGCAGGATCACGCCGAAGGTCGCGAGCGTGGTCAGCACATAGGTGATCATGTAGAACATGGCCGAGCTGTAGGCCGCGTTCATGTTGGTGCCGTCCTGGCCGACGACGCCCGAGGCGAAGGACAGCAGCACGAAGCCCATCTGCGCGATGGTCGAGAAGGCCAGCATGCGCTTGAGATTGGTCTGTGCGACCGCCGCCAGGTTGCCGATCAGCAGCGAGACCACGGCCAGCACCATCAGCATCTGCTGCCAATGCCAGACCAGCGGCAGCATGCCCTCGACCAGCAGGCGCATGACGATCGCGAAGGCGGCCAGCTTGGGCGCGCCACCGATCATCAGCGTGACAGCGGTCGGAGCGCCATGGTAGACGTCAGGCACCCACATGTGGAACGGCACGGCGCCGAGCTTGAAGGCCAGGCCAGAGACCACGAAAACCAGACCCAGCATCAGCACGGTCTTGTCGATCATGCCGCTGGAGATCGCTTCCTGCACGCCGGCGAGGTCGAGTGAACCGGTGGCGCCATAGACCAGCGACAGGCCGTAGAGCAGGAAACCGCTGGCCAGCGAGCCGAGCACGAAGTACTTCATGGCGGCTTCGGTCGAGCGCAGCTCGTCGCGACGCAGCGCGACCAGGGCGTAGCCCGGCAGCGTCAGCAGCTCCAGACCCAGGTAGAGGGTCAGGAAATGATGACCCGAGATCATCACGAACATGCCCAGCAGCGAATAGAGCGACAGCGTGAACAGGTCGCCGGCGCGCAGCATGTCGCGTGCACCGGCGTAAGGCCGGCTGTAGACCAGGGTCACCAGCACCGCAATGGTGGCGAAGCCCTTGAGCAGCGACGCCATGGCGTCGACCACGATCATGTTGCTGAAGGCGTAGACGGTCTCGCCATTGCCGGCCTGCACGAAATGCAGGGCCGCCACCACCGCGAGCGTCAGCAGCGTCAGGCGGTAGGTCGCGCCGCGCAGCGGGGTCTTGACCGCCAGATCGAACAGGGCGATCAGGCTGGTCATGCCCAGGAGCAGCAGCTCCGGCGCCACTGCCGCCCAGTTGTTACTCTCTATCATTATTGTGCTCTTTCGATACGTTGAGAGGGGTGGGCCTCAGGGCAGCTTGGAGACGGCCACATGCTTGAGCAGCTCGGCGACCGAAGCGTCCATCACGTCGGTGAAGGGCTTGGGATGAACACCCATGTACAGCACCATCACAGCCAGCAGGGCCATGACCAGGAATTCGCGGCTGTTGATGTCGTGCAGCGCCTTGACATCGTCATTGGCGACCGGGCCCAGGTAGACCCGCTTGAACATCCAGAGCGAATAGCCGGCGCCGAAGATCAGCGCGCTGGCGGCGATCAGGCCGACCCAGAAGTTGACCTTGACGGCGCCCAGGATCACCATCCACTCGCCGACGAAGCCGGCCGTTCCCGGCAGACCGCAGTTGGCCATCGTGAACAGCAGCGCGAAGGCGGCGAACTTGGGCATGGTGTTGATCACGCCGCCGTAGGAAGCGATCTCGCGCGAGTGGACGCGGTCATACAGCACGCCGATGCCGAGGAACATCGCGGCCGAGACGAAGCCGTGCGCGATCATCTGCACGATGGCGCCCGAGACCGACAGGTCATTGAACAGGAAGAAGCCCAGCGAGACGAAGCCCATGTGCGCGACCGACGAATAGGCCACCAGCTTCTTCATGTCCTGCTGCACCATCGCGACCAGGCCGACATAGACCACGGCGACCAGCGACAGGCCGACCATCAGGCCCGACCACTGGTGCGCGGCATCAGGCGTGATCGGCAGCGAGAAGCGCAGGAAACCGTAGGCGCCGAGCTTCAGCATGATCGCGGCCAGCACGGCGGAGCCGCCGGTAGGCGCCTCGACGTGGACGTCGGGCAGCCAGGTGTGGACCGGCCACATCGGGATCTTGACCGCGAAGGCGGCAAAGAAGGCGAAGAACAGCAGGGTCTGCGGCTGGGCGGCCAGCGGCAGCTTGTACCAGGTCGCGAGGTCGAAGCTGCCACCCGAGACGTTGTAGAGGTAGATCAGCGCCACCAGCATCAGCAGCGAGCCGAGCAGGGTGTAGAGGAAGAACTTGAACGCGGCGTAGATCTTGTTCGGACCGCCCCAGATGCCGATGATCAGGTACATCGGGATCAGCGTGGCTTCGAAGAAGACGTAGAACAGCATCGCATCCTGCGCGCTGAAGACACCGATCATCAGGCCCGACAGGATCAGGAAGGCGCCCATGTACTGGTTCACGCGCTCCTGGATCACTTCCCAGCTGGCCAGCACCACGATCACGTTGATGAAGGCGGTCAGCAGCACCAGCCACAGCGAGATGCCGTCGATGGCCAGATGGTAGTGGATGTTGAAGGCAGGCACCCAGAGCACCCGCTCGACGAACTGCATCGCGGCGGAACCGGTTTCGAAGCCGGTATAGAGCGGCACCGTCACGGCCAGGCCGGCGACGGAACCGAGCAGCGCGAGCCAGCGCACGGCGCCCGCATCACGCTTGTCGCCACCCATGGCGAGTAGAAGGACACCAAACAGGACTGGCGTCCAGATCGCAAGGCTCAGCAAACCCATCTTGTTCTTCTCCTTATTTGGCGAGCTGCACGAAATAGATCATGAAGGCCAGCACGCCTGCGATCATCCAGAACGCGTAGGTATACAGGTAACCGGTCTGGAAGCGGCGCACGAGGCCCGCGACCGCGCCGACGATCTTCCAGCTCAGGTTGACGACGGCGCCTTCGATGATGCCGCGGTCGCCGCCCTTCCAGAGACCCAGACCCAGGCCGCGAGCCGCCTTGGCCAGGATGTTCTCGTTGATCCAGTCCATGAAGTACTTGTTCTCCAGGATCACGATCAGCGGACGCAGCGCGCGGGCAAAGAAGGCAGGCACGGCCGGGTTGACCAGGTACATGTACCAAGCCGAGACGGCACCGGCCAGGGCGAGCCAGAACGGCGCCGTGGTCAGGCCATGCTGGGCCATTGCCAGCGGGCCGTGGAATTCCTCGGCCAGCATTTCCAGCGCGGGATGGGCATGCAGGTCGATCGTGATGGCGTCCTTCAGGAAGTCGCCATAGAGCATCGGCTCGATCGTGAAGTAGCCGATCAGCACCGAGGGAATCGCCAGCAGCACCAGCGGCAGGGTCACGACCCAGGGCGACTCGTGCGGCTTGCCGTCGCCATGGTGACCATGGTCGTCATGCGCGGCGTGGTCGTCATGGTGATCGTCGTGATGACCGTGGTGCGCGTCCGGGTTCTGCTCGTAGCGCTCCTGGCCGTGGAAGACCAGGAAGTAGAGGCGGAACGAGTAGAACGAGGTCACGAACACGCCGGCCAGCACCGCGAAGTGGGCGAAACCGGCCGCCGGCAGGTGGCTGAAATGCACCGCCTCGATGATGCTGTCCTTCGAGTAGAAGCCCGAGAACAGCGGCGTGCCGATCAGTGCCAGCGTGCCGAGCACGAAGGTGATCCAGGTGATCGGCATGTACTTGCGCACATTGCCCATCCAGCGGATGTCCTGGTTGTGGTGCAGACCCATGATGACCGAGCCGGCGCCGAGGAACAGCAGCGCCTTGAAGAAGGCGTGCGTCATCAGGTGGAACACCGCGACCGAGTAGGCCGAGGCGCCCAGCGCGACCGTCATGTAGCCGAGCTGCGACAGCGTCGAGTAGGCGACCACGCGCTTGATGTCGTTCTGGATGATGCCGAGGAAACCCATGAACAGCGCCGTGATCGAACCGATCACGAGGATGAAGTTCAGCGCGGTGTCCGACAGCTCATAGATCGGCGACATGCGCGCGACCATGAAGATGCCGGCCGTCACCATGGTGGCGGCGTGGATCAGTGCGGAGATCGGGGTCGGGCCCTCCATCGAGTCCGGCAGCCAGACATGGAGCGGGAACTGGGCCGACTTGCCCATCGCGCCGATGAACAGGCAGATGCCGATCACGGTCACCAGCATCGCGTCCTGTCCCAGGATGTACCAGGGGAACTCGATCGCAGCCAGCTCGGGCGCCTTGGCGAAGATCTCGGTGTAGTTCAGCGAGCCGGTGTAGGCCGCCAGCAGACCGATGCCGAGGATGAAGCCGAAGTCGCCGACCCGGTTGACCAGGAAGGCCTTCATGTTGGCGAAGATCGCGGTCGGCTTGTTGAACCAGAAACCGATCAGCAGGTAGGACACCAGGCCCACGGCTTCCCAGCCGAAGAACAGCTGCAGCAGGTTGTTGCTCATGACGAGCATCAGCATGCTGAAGGTGAACAGCGAGATGTAGGAGAAGAAGCGGTTGTAGCCCTCGTCCTCGTGCATGTAGCCGATGGTGTAGAGGTGGACCATCAGCGAGACGAAGGTCACGACGCACATCATCATCGCGGTCAGACCGTCGATCATGAAGCCGATTTCCATCTTCATGCCGCCGATGACCATCCATTCGTAGAGGGTGGCGTTGAAGCGGGCGCCGCCGATCACGTCGTTGAAGGTCATGACCGAGATCACGAACGCGATGAACACGCCCAGGATGGTCAGGCTGTGGGCGGCACGACGGCCCAACAGATTACCGCCGAACCGGGTGCCGAGGACGCCGGCCAGCGCGGAGCCGACCAGCGGGGCCATTGGCACCGCCAGCAAGGTGCTTGCAGAGAGGCTTGTACTCATTTTTAGACTTGGCGTTGAACCCTCGAGCCCTTAGCCCTTGAGCGAGTTGAGCTCATCCACGTTGATGGACGACTTGTTGCGGAACAGCAGCACCAGGATGGCGAGGCCGATTGCCGACTCCGCGGCTGCAACGGTCAGGATGAAGAACACGAAGATCTGGCCGTTGAGGTCACCCAGGTAATGGGCGAAGGCCACGAAGTTCATGTTCACCGCCAGCAGCATCAGCTCGATCGCCATCAGCAGCACGATCAGGTTCTTGCGGTTCAGGTAGATGCCGGCCACCGACAGCGCGAACAGGATCGCGCCCAGCGAGAGGAAATGTCCCAGGGTCAGACTCATGCTTGGCTCTCCGGCTGTTGTGCGGGGCGGGTCGCGGGCAGCGACACGACCTGGAGGCGGTCGGCGGCGCGCACCTTGACTTGGATCGAGGGATCGATCGCCTTGCTGTCCTTGCGCGCGCGCAGGGTCAGGGCAATCGCGGCGAACATGCCGACCAGCAGGATCACGGCGGCGATCTCGACCGCGCCGACATACTGCGAGTACATCAGCTTGCCGATCTCACGCGTGTTGTTGTGGTCGGCCAGGTGCATCGCGGTCTGTGCGACCTCGGGCGCCACGATCATGTCGGGGAAGCCGACCCACAGCACGCTGATCAGCTCGAAGCCGATGCCCGCGCCCATGATGGCCGCGAGCGGGAAGTTCTTCCAGAAACCTTCGCGCATCTGCTCGACGTTGATGTCGAGCATCATGACCACGAACAGGAACAGCACCATCACGGCGCCCAGGTAGACCAGCACCAGCGTGATGCCGAGGAACTCGGCCTTCAGCAGCAGCCAGATGGCGGCGGCCTGCGAGAAGGCCAGCATCAGGTAGAGCACCGCATGCACGGGGCTGCGCGCGGTGACGGTCCGGAAGGCTGCGAACAGCAGCACCGCCGAGAACAGGTAGAAAAATCCAGTCTGGAATTCCATGGTGATCCTTACCTCAGCGGTACTTGGCGTCCGCGGCCTTGGCGGCAGCGATCTCGGTTTCGAACTTGTCGCCGACAGCCAGCAGCATGTCCTTGGTGAAGTACAGGTCACCGCGCTTCTCGCCGTGATACTCCAGGATCTGGGTCTCGACGATGGCATCGACCGGGCAGGCCTCTTCGCAGAAACCGCAGAAGATGCACTTGGTCAGGTCGATGTCGTAGCGGGTGGTGCGGCGCGAACCGTCATCCTGGCGCGGGCCGGCTTCGATGGTGATGGCCATCGCCGGGCAGATCGCCTCGCACAGCTTGCAGGCAATGCAGCGCTCCTCGCCGTTGTCGTAACGGCGCTGGGCGTGCAGGCCGCGAAAGCGCGGCGACAGCGGGGTCTTCTCTTCGGGGAACTGCACCGTGACCTTGCGGCGAAAGGTGTAGCGGCCGGTCAGGGCCATGCCCTTGAAGAGCTCCGCCAGCATGAAGCTCTTGAAAAAGTCCTTCAGCGAGAAGGGCGCAACGGCGGTGGTCGTCGTGTTAGCAGACATCTTGTTTGGCCCCAATTACTTCCAGATATTCCAGGAAGACTGCATCAGGAAGCCGACCAGCAGCAACCAGACCAGGGTCACGGGAATGAAGATCTTCCAGCCCAGACGCATGATCTGGTCGTAGCGGTAGCGCGGGAAGGTGGCGCGAATCCAGATGAAGGCCGACATGATCAGGAAGGACTTGAGGCCCAGCCAGATCCAGCCCGGAATGAAGTCGAGCGCGGCGATCGGCGACAGCCAGCCACCCAGGAACATCAGCACGGCCAGCATCGAGATCAGCCACATGCTGGCGTATTCGGCCAGGAAGAAGATCGCGAAGCCCATGCCCGAGTACTCGACCATGTGACCGGCCACGATCTCGGCCTCACCCTCGACCACGTCGAACGGGTGACGGTTGGTTTCAGCCACGCCCGAGATCAGGTAGACGAAGAACACCGGCAGCAGCGGCAGCCAGTTCCAGGACAGGAAGCTCAGGCCGTTGTCGGCCGCGAAGCCGCGCGATTGCGAGGCGACGATCTCGGCCAGGTTCAGGCTGCCGGCGGTCATGACGACGATCAGGAAGCAGAAGCCGATCGCGATCTCGTAGCTCACCATCTGGGCCGAGGCGCGCAGCGCGCCGAGGAAGGCGTACTTGGAGTTCGACGCCCAGCCGGCGATGATGACGCCGTAGACCTCGATCGAGGTGATCGCGAGGATCACCAGCAGACCGGCGTTGACATTGGCCAGCACCGCTTCGGGACCGAACGGGATCACGACCCAGGCGGCCAGCGCGGGCATGATGGCCATGACCGGACCGAGGCGGAACAGGCCCTTGGCAGCAGCCGTCGGGTTGATCAGTTCCTTGGACAGCAGCTTGACCGCATCAGCGATCGGCTGCAGCAGACCCATCGGGCCGACGCGGTTGGGACCGAGTCGGACCTGCATGAAGCCGAGCAGCTTGCGCTCCCACAGCGTCATGTAGGCCACGGCGCCCATCAGCGGAGCCAGCACGGCGACGATCTTGAGCAGGATCCACAGGACCGGCCAGGCCATCGTGGCCCACCATTGAGCGGCGACCAGGTTCAGGCCGCCGTTGTACAGAGCATCGATCATGCGCTCACCTCCGAGGCAGCAAGGGCGTCAGCCGTCAGTTGCAGGGAACCGGCGCGACGCACCAGCGCATCCAGTTGGTAAATCGACGCCACGCAGGGCTTGCCGGCGGCGATGGCGGTGTCGATCGCGGCACTGGTCCGGTTGGACAGGCGGACGGACGAGACGAATTCGCCGTGAGCGATCTTGGGCAGCGCCTGGGCCAGGACATCCTGCGAGGACTCCTGGGCAAAGCCACCCAGACCGAGCAGGTTGCCGAGCACGCGCAGCACCTTCCAGGCCGGACGGGTCTCGCCGAGCGGCTTGACCACGGCATGGAAACTCTGCAGGCGGCCTTCGGCGTTGACGAAGCTGCCCGAGGTCTCGCTGAACGGCGCGATCGGCAGCAGCACGTCGCTGATGTCGAGGTTGGTCTTGAACGGGCTCAGCGTGACGACCATCTCGGCCTTGGCCAGGGCCTGGCCATCGACCGCCGTGTCGGCGCCGGGTTCGACGTTGAGCAGCAGTGCGGCCTTGACGCCACCGGCCAGCATCTGGCCGGCGTTGAGACCGCCCTGCCCCGGCAGCGCGCGCACCAGCTGCGCGCCGACGGTGTTGGCGGCCTCGGTCAGGTAACCGAAGCTCGCGCCGGTTTCCTGGGCGATCCACTGCGCCAGGGCCAGCAGGCTGGCGGCCTGGGCATGGTGCGCGGCGGCATTGCCGAGCAGCACGGCCTTCCTGTCGCCACCGAGCAGCGAAGCCGCGATGGCGCGGGCCGCGTCATCGGCCTGGGCCGCGACCGGAGCCGCAATGCTCTTGAATTCAGCCACGGCGGCAGCGATGCCGGCCAGGGCCTGGGTCCAGCAGGTGGCATCGGCCAGCAGCTGGTTGGCGACGGGCATGGCCCAGTCTGGTTCAGTTTCGACCAGCGCATTGACCTGGGCACCCTTGCGAGCGGCCTGGCGGATGCGCTGGGCGAACAGCGGATGATCCTTGCGCAGGTTCGAGCCGACCACCAGCACGCGCTGCAGATCGCTCAGCGCGGCGATCGGCAGGCCGAGCCAGCGCGCTTCGCCATCCTGGGCGGCATTGCCGAAATCGGCGGCGCGCAGGCGGCTGTCGATGTTCGAACTGCCCAGGCCGCGCACCAGGGCGCCGGCCAGGGCCAGTTCCTCGACCGTGCTGTGCGGGCTGGCCAGCAGGCCGATGGCCTGGGCGCCCTGCTCGGCCTTGATGCTCTTCAGGCCGTTGGCGACATACTCGAGCGCGGTCTGCCAGTCGACTTCCTTCCACTGACCGCCCTGCTTGAGCATCGGCTGGGTCAGACGCTCGGCGCCGTTGAGCGCCTCGTAGGAGAAGCGGTCGCGGTCGGCGATCCAGCATTCGTTGACATCCTCGTTCTCGAACGGGACGACACGCATGACCTGGTTGTTCTTGACCTGGACGATCAGGTTGGCGCCGGCCGAGTCGTGCGGGCTGACGCTCTTGCGTCGGCCCAGCTCCCAGCTGCGGGCGTTGTAGCGGAACGGCTTGCTGGTCAGCGCGCCGACCGGGCAGATGTCGATCATGTTGCCCGACAGCTCGGAGTCGACCGACTGGCCGACGAAGGTCTCGATCTCGGCGTGTTCGCCGCGATGCGACATGCCGAGTTCCATCACGCCGGCGATTTCCTGGCCGAAGCGCACGCAGCGGGTGCACTGGATGCAGCGGCTCATCTCCTGCATCGAGACCAGCGGACCGACGTCCTTCGGGGCGACGACGCGCTTTTCTTCCTCGTAGCGCGATTCACTGCCGCCGTAGCCGACCGCGATGTCCTGCAGCTGGCATTCACCGCCCTGGTCGCAGATCGGGCAATCCAGCGGGTGGTTGATCAGCAGGAACTCCATGACCGACTTCTGGGCCTTGATGGCCTTGTCGGACTGGGTGCGCACGACCATGCCCATGGTGACGGGCGTGGCACAGGCCGGCATGGCCTTGGGCGCCTTTTCGACGTCGACCAGGCACATGCGGCAGCTGGCCGCGATGGAGAGTTTCTTGTGATAGCAGAAGTGCGGGATATAGGTACCCACCTTTTCGGCTGCATGCATGACCATGCTGCCGGGGGGTACTTGCACTTTCTTGCCGTCGAGTTCGATTTCAACCATGGTTCAAAGACCTCAGACGTATGCCGGGACCGCGCAGGTCTTGTGTTCGATATGGTGCTCGAACTCGTGCCGGAAATGTTTGATCATGCCGCGCACCGGCATTGCCGCTGCGTCGCCCAGGGCGCAGATGGTGCGCCCCATGATGTTTTCGGCCACGTTGTCGAGCAGCGCCAGATCGCTGGGCTTGCCTTCGCCGCGTTCGATGCGGTCGACCATGCGCCAGAGCCAGCCCGTGCCTTCGCGGCAAGGCGTGCACTGGCCGCAGGACTCGTGCATGTAGAAGTAGGACAGACGCTGCAGCGACTTGACCATGCAGCGCGTGTCGTCGATCACGATCACCGCGCCCGAGCCCAGCATCGAGCCAGCCTTGGCGATGGAGTCGTAGTCCATCGTGCAGTTCATGATGATGTCGGCCGGCAGCACCGGCGACGAGGAGCCGCCCGGGATCACGGCCTTGAGCTTGCGGCCCTGGCGCACGCCACCGGCGAGCTCGAGCAGCTTGCTGAACGGCGTGCCGAGCGGGATCTCGTAGTTGCCCGGACGCTCGACGTCACCGCTGACCGAGAAGATCTTGGTGCCGCCGTTGTTGGGCTTGCCGCACTCGAGGTAGGCCAGGCCACCGTTGCGGATGATCCAGGGCACCGCCGCGAAGGTCTCGGTGTTGTTGATGGTGGTCGGCTTGCCGTAGAGGCCGAAGCTGGCCGGGAACGGCGGCTTGAAGCGCGGCTGGCCCTTCTTGCCTTCGAGCGACTCGAGCAGCGCGGTTTCCTCGCCGCAGATGTAGGCGCCGAAGCCGTGGGCGGCATGCAGCTGGAAGCTGAAGCCGCTGCCCATGATCCGGTCGCCCAGATAGCCGGCGGCGCGTGCTTCCTCGAGGGCGGCCTCGAAGCGCTCGTAGACCTCGAAGATCTCGCCGTGGATGTAGTTGTAACCGAGCGGGATGCCCATCGCGTAGGCGGCAATGATCATGCCCTCGATCACGATATGCGGGTTGTGCATCAGGATCTCGCGATCCTTGCAGGTGCCCGGCTCGCCTTCGTCCGAGTTGCAGACCAGGTGCTTGACGCCCGGGAACTGGCGCGGCATGAAGCTCCACTTGAGGCCGGTCGGGAAACCGGCGCCGCCACGGCCGCGCAGGCCCGACTCCTTGACGGTCGCGATGACCTGGTCCTGACTCAGGCCTTCGCTGCCGTCCTGGCCCAGGATCTTGCGCAGCGCGCTGTAGCCGCCACGGGCCTCATAGTCCTTGATCGACCAGTTCTTGCCGTCCAGGCCCGCGTAGATCTGCGGGTTGATGTGGCGGTCATGGAAGCAGGTCTCGACGCCGGAAGCGGCGAATTGTTGCAGCACTTGATTGGCGTTCATGCCTTGCCCTCCGCGGCGCGCAGGTCGTCGATCAGCTGGTCGAGCCGGCTGTTGCTCATGAAGCTGCACATGTGGCGGTCGTTGACCAGCATCACCGGCGAGTCGGCGCAGGCGCCCAGGCACTCGGACTGCTGCAGCGTGAACAGGCCGTCGGCCGAGGTCTCGCCCATGTGGATGCCGAGCTTGTGCTCGAGATGGGCCAGCGCCTTCTGGCCATCGCGCAGCACGCAGGGCAGGTTGGTGCAGACGTTGAGCTTGTACTTGCCCACCGGACGCTGGTTGTACATGTTGTAGAAGGTCGTGACCTCATGCACGGCCATCGCCGGCATGCCGAGATACTCGGCGATGCCCTGCTCGGACTCGGGGCTGAGCCAGCCCTGTTCCTGCTGGACGATGGACAGGATGGCCATCACGGCCGACTGCTTCTGTTCGGCCGGGTACTTGGCCACTTCGCGTGCGAAACGGGCCAGAGTCGCTTCGGAGAAGGACTGCGCCTGCACGCCTTGCTTGATGGAGCTCATCGGTCAATTTCTCCAAACACGATATCCATGGTGCCGATGATGGCGACCGCGTCGGCCAGCATGTGACCCCTGGCCATCTCGTCGAGACCGGCCAGGTGGGCAAAGCCCGGGGCGCGGATCTTGAGTCGATACGGCTTGTTGGCGCCGTCGCTGACCAGGTAGATGCCGAACTCGCCCTTCGGGTGCTCGACGGCGGCGTAGGCCTCGCCCTCGGGGACGTGGAAGCCTTCGGTGAAGAGCTTGAAATGGTGGATCAAGTCCTCCATGTTCGACTTCATGCCCTCGCGCGAGGGCGGCGCCACCTTGTGGTTGTCGGTGATGACCGGGCCCGGGTTGACGCGCAGCCAGTCCACGCACTGCTTGATGATGCGGTTGGACTGCTTGAGCTCCTCCATCCGGACCAGGTAGCGGTCGTAGGTGTCACCGGTCTTGCCGACCGGGATGTCGAACTCGACCTTGTCGTAGGCGTCGTAGGGCTGCTTCTTGCGCAGGTCCCAGGCAAAGCCTGAGCCGCGCAGCATCGGGCCGGTCAGACCCATGTTGAGCGCGCGCTCGGGCTCGACCACGCCGATGCCGACCGTACGCTGCTTCCAGATCCGGTTGTCGGTCAGCAGGGTGTGGTATTCGGCCAGGTAGGTCGGGAAGCGCTGGGTGAAGTCGTCGATGAAGTCGAGCAGCGAACCCTGACGGTTCGTGTTCATCTCGGCCATGGCACGCGCGTTGCGGATCTTGCTGTGCTTGTACTGCGGCATGGTGTCCGGCAGGTCGCGGTAGACGCCGCCCGGACGGAAATAGGCCGCGTGCATGCGGGCGCCCGAAACCGCCTCGTACATGTCGAACAGATCCTCGCGCTCGCGGAAGGCGTAGATCAGGATGGTCGAGCTGCCGATGTCGTTGCCGTGCGAGCCCAGCCACATCAGGTGGTTGAGCATGCGGGTGATCTCGCTGAACATCACGCGGATGTACTGGGCGCGGATCGGCACCTCGATGCCGAGCAGCTTCTCGATCGCCAGGCAGTAGGCGTGCTCGTTGCACATCATCGAGACGTAATCCAGCCGGTCCATGTAGGGCAGCGACTGGATGAAGGTCTTGGTCTCGGCCAGCTTCTCGGTGGCGCGGTGCAGCAGGCCGATGTGCGGATCGGCGCGTTGCACCACTTCGCCGTCGAGCTCGAGCACCAGGCGCAGCACGCCGTGCGCGGCCGGGTGCTGCGGACCGAAGTTGAGGGTGTAGTTCTTGATTTCAGCCATGATTTCGCCTAAGGGGCATCAGCCCTTCAGTGCAGGCCCCCGTAGTTGTCTTCGCGGATGATGCGCGGCGTGACTTCACGCGCCTCGATGGAAACCGGCTCGTAGACCACGCGACGGCGCTCGGCGTCGTAGCGCATCTCGACATGGCCGGTGACCGGGAAGTCCTTGCGGAAGGGGTGGCCGATGAAGCCGTAGTCGGTCAGGATGCGACGCAGGTCCTCGTGACCTTCGAACACGATGCCGTAGAGGTCGAAGGCCTCGCGCTCGTACCAGTTGGCGACCGACCAGAGCGGGCACAGCGTGGCCACGACCGGGAAGTCGTCGTCGGCGCAGAACACCCGCACGCGCAGGCGCTGGTTGAGCTCGACCGACAGCAGATGCACGACCACCGCAAAGCGCTGACCTTCCCAGGCGCCGTCACGGTAGGCAGAATAGTCGAGGCCGCAGATGTCGAGCAGCTGGTCGAAGCGGCAGCCCGGCGCATCGCGCAGCAGCTGCATGGCTTCGAAGTAGTCGGCGGGTGCGACCTGCACGGTGACCTCACCGCGCTCGAGCTTGATTTGTTTGATCTTGTCGCCGAGCACCTCGGCGACGGTTTGCTGCAGCGCCTCAGGGGCGATCGCCACAGCTTGTGCGGTTGCGTTCGTCATCGGGGATGGTCTCCGGCGCTCAAGCGCGCGCAATGGTGTTGGTGCGGCGGATCTTGTTCTGCAGCTGGATGATGCCGTAGATCAGCGCTTCGGCCGTCGGCGGGCAGCCCGGCACGTAGACATCGACCGGCACGATGCGGTCGCAGCCACGCACCACCGAATAGCTGTAGTGGTAGTAGCCGCCGCCGTTGGCGCAGGAGCCCATCGACAGGACCCAGCGCGGCTCGGCCATCTGGTCGTAGACCTTGCGCAGCGCGGGCGCCATCTTGTTGCACAGCGTGCCGGCCACGATCATGAGGTCGGACTGACGCGGACTGGCACGGAAGACTTCAGCGCCAAAACGGGCGATGTCATAACGGGCCGTGGCCGCGTGCATCATCTCGACGGCGCAGCAGGCCAGACCAAAGGTCATGGGCCAGAGCGAACCGGTTTTGGCCCAGTTCACCACCGAGTCGTAACTGGTGGTGATGAAACCTTCCTTGAAGACGCCTTCGATCATTTGTACTCCTGAGCGCTAGCGCGCTTCATTCCCAGTCCAGCGCACCGATCTTCCAGGCGTAGACAAAGCCCACGAGCAGGTCGATCAGGAACATCACGCCGGCCCAGAAACCGGTCGAACCGATGTCGGTCAAGGCGACCGCCCACGGGATCAGGAACGCGATTTCCAGGTCGAACAGTATGAAGAGGATGGCCACCAGGTAGTAGCGCACATCGAACTTCATGCGGGCGTCTTCGAAAGCTTCGAAGCCGCATTCGTAAGGGGAGTTTTTCGCCGCATCGGGGCGATTGGGGCCTAGTATGTAGCCCAGGACTTGCGGCAGCACACCTACCGCAAGACCTACCAAAACAAACAAGAGTACCGGGAGGTATTGTGCTATGTCCATTTGCTTGTTCCGCGGACGCATTGCGCATCCATTGAATTTTTGGTGCCGACGGCGAGACTCGAACTCGCACAGCTTTCGCCACTACCCCCTCAAGATAGCGTGTCTACCAATTTCACCACGTCGGCTATTGTCTTGATACAACTTACTGCAAATACCGGGGTACTGCGCTGCATCAATTCATGTATTCTAGCCGGAAAAAATCGATTTTCTGGCCAGCCCGCAGCTTTTTATGACTGCGGGCAATTTCGGCTTTACTGGCCAGGAATCTGGCCGGCGGCCGGCTTGGCTGGCACTGCCGGTGCGGCGGCAGCGGGCGCCGCGCCCTCGAGCACACTGCCGCTGCTGGCCGGCTTGGAGTGGCCAAAATAGGCCAGCGCCAGCGTGCAGACGAAGAACACGGTCGCCAGCGCGCCGGTGCTGCGCGACAGGAAGTTGGCGCCGCCGGTGGCGCCAAACAGGCTGGCCGAGCCGCCGCCGCCAAAGGCGGCACCAGCGTCGGCACCCTTGCCGTGCTGCATCAGGATCAGGCCGATCATGGCCAGCGCAGACACAATTTGAAGGATCAGAAGCAGGTTGAAGAGAATGGTCATGATCTGGGGCTTCAGAAACCGGCCGCCGCAAGCGGGCAGCTGGCAATGATGGTGAGGAATTCGTCGGCCTTGAGCGAGGCACCGCCAATCAGGCCGCCGTCGATGTCGGGCTGGCTCAGCAATTCGGCGGCATTGCCCGCGTTCATGCTGCCGCCGTAGAGGATGCGGTTGCGGCTGGAATGTGCCGAGGCCGCCTTGAGCTGGGAACGCAGCACCGCATGCACCGCCTGCGCCTGTTCGGGCGTGGCGGTGCGGCCAGTGCCGATGGCCCAGACCGGCTCGTAGGCCACGACGATCTCACTGGCGCAATGACCGACTGCATGGATCACGGCCGACAGCTGACGCTTGACCACGAACTCGGTGCGACCGGCTTCGCGATCGGCCAGCGTCTCGCCGACGCAGACGATCGGCGTGATGCCAGCAGCCAGCGCGCGCTGGGCCTTCTGCGCCACCTGGTCATCGTTTTCGCCATGGTATTGGCGGCGCTCCGAATGACCGAGGATCACATAGCGGCAAGCGAAGTCGCGCAGCATCGCGGCGGCAACCTCGCCGGTGTAGGCACCCGACTCGTGCGCCGAGCAGTCCTGGGCGCCCCAGCCGAGCGCCGTACCCTGCAGCAGGTGTTGCAGCTGCGCCAGATAAGGCGCGCTGGCACAGAGCGCGACATCGGCTGCGGCGACCGCGTTGTCGTTCAATCCGGCCAGCAAGGTCTGCAGCAGTCCGGCGTTGGCCGCCAGGCTGCCGTTCATCTTCCAGTTACCGACAATCAGTTTCTTCGTCATGAGCGAGAAGGACAGGAGGGTTGCGGGTTCAGGCGGGCACCCAGTCGAGCAGGAGCTTGCCGATATGCTGGTTGGACTCCATCAGCACGTGCGCCTGCGCGGCCTGCGCCGCCGGGAACACCTGATGGATCACGGGCCTGATCTGGCCGGACTCGATCAGCGGCCAGACCAGATGGCGCAGCGAGCGCGCGATCGCGGCCTTGAAGGCCAGCGGACGCGGACGCAGCGTGGAGCCGGTGACCGTCAGGCGCCGGCGCAGCACCTTGCCGGCATTGATCTCGGCCTTGGCACCGCCCTGCACCGCGATGATGACCAGGCGGCCATCCTCGGCCAGACAGTCGATCTCGCGCGCCACATAGGGACCGGCCACCATGTCGAGGATGACATCGACACCGCGTCCGTCCGTGAGACGAGCAACCTCGGCGACGAAGTCCTGCGACTTGTAGTCGATCGCATGATCGGCGCCGAGCGCGAGGCAGGCTTGCGCCTTCTCGGCACTGCCGACGGTCACGATGACCTGGGCGCCGCGCGCCTTGGCCAGCTGGATCGCGGTCACGCCGATGCCGCTCGAGCCGCCCTGCACCAGCAGGGTCTCGCCGGGCTGCAGCTGGCCGCGCTCGAAGACGTTGCTCCAGACCGTGAAGAAGGTCTCGGGCAGACCCGCGGCCTCGAGCTCGGTCCAGCCCCTGGGCACCGGCAGGCATTGCGCCACCGGGGCGACGCAGTACTCGGCATAGCCGCCGCCGGCCACCAGCGCACAGACGCTGTCGCCGAGGTGAAAACCCTCGGCGGCCAGCGCCGCCGCGTCGCCCTCGACGATCACGCCGGCCACTTCAAGGCCGGGGATGTCGGAGGCGCCTGGCGGCACCGGATAGTTGCCGGTGCGCTGCAGCACGTCGGGACGGTTGACGCCCGAGGCGCTGACGCGGATCAGCAGCTCGCCCGCGCCCGGAACCGGACGCTCGCGCTGCGCGATCTTGAGCACCTCGGGGGCGCCAGGGGTCGTGATCTCGACGGCCTGCATGGCTGGCTTACTGCTGTTGCTGCTGTTGCTGGGCGAACGCTTCTTCGCGATCGATCAGCGCCTTCATCGACAGCTTGACGCGACCCTTCTCGTCGGTCTCGAGCACCTTGACCTTGACGATCTGGCCTTCGCTCAGGTAGTCGGTCACTTTTTCGACGCGCTCGTGGGCGATCTGGCTGATGTGCAGCAGACCGTCTTTGCCGGGCAACAGGTTGATCAGGGCACCGAAGTCCAAGATCTTGGTCACAGGGCCTTCGTAGACCTTGCCGATTTCGACTTCGGCGGTGATCTGCTCGATGCGCTTCTTGGCGATTTCGGCCTTCTCGCCGTCGGTGGCGGCGATGGTGATCGTGCCGTCTTCAGCGATGTTGATCTGGCAGCCGGTTTCTTCGGTCAGGGCACGGATGGTCGCGCCGCCTTTGCCGATCACGTCACGGATCTTCTCGGGGTTGATCTTCATGGTGAAGAGCTTGGGTGCGAAATCAGACACTTCGGTGTTGGCTTCGCTCATCGCTTCTTGCATCTTGCCCAGAATGTGCATGCGGGCTTCTTTGGCTTGGGCCAAAGCGACTTGCATGATTTCTTTGGTGATGCCCTGGATCTTGATGTCCATCTGCAGCGCAGTGATACCGTTGGTGGTACCGGCCACTTTGAAGTCCATGTCACCCAGGTGGTCTTCGTCACCCAGGATGTCGGTCAACACCGCAAAGCGGTTGTCTTCCTTGATCAGACCCATGGCGATACCGGCCACGTGGGCTTTCATCGGCACACCCGCGTCCATCATCGACAAGCAGCCGCCGCAGACCGAAGCCATGGACGACGAACCGTTCGATTCGGTGATCTCGGACACCACACGCAGGGTGTAAGGGAACTCTTCTTTGCTCGGCAGCACAGCGGCCAAAGCGCGCTTGGCCAGACGGCCGTGGCCGATTTCGCGGCGCTTGGTCGAACCCATGCGGCCCACTTCGCCAGTGGCAAAGGGAGGCATGTTGT
>ERZ1034363.393-NODE-393-length-30920-cov-4.599520_pt1 | contig 30920 bp, 34 predicted proteins | sample MGYA00520616_ERZ1034363 | MGnify/ENA primary metagenome ERZ1034363 (study PRJEB33736, sample SAMEA104284506) | Azolla filiculoides | biome: Urban; feature: Water surface; material: Ditch water | place: Netherlands | collected 2015-10-28 | depth 0-0.1 m ... | reverse complement strand
GGTCGGCGGATAGTTGGTGTCTGGTCCGAAATGTGACCACGGCCCCTCTTTCAGCTTGTCCAGCGCCTTGGCCAGCACCAGAAACTGCTTGGCTTCGTAACGATCCTTGCGCAACTGGACGCCCATCGGCTCGAAGCTTTTGACGATTTCCTTGAACGCGGCGCGGCGCTGGGTAACCGGCTGGCCGGGGTGGGTATCGGCTGGCTCGCTGCAAGCAGTGATGAGAAGCGGTAGCGAGAGGGCGAGGAAAATGGCTTTGCGGGACATGGCGGGAACTTGAAATTGGCTAGGCGAGAATTATGAGGCATCTACCGACTTTCAGCCCCGGCAAAGCGGCGGGCCGCTAAAATTCGCGGGATCATGACCCCGCTCATTCAACTTCATCTCGCTATCGATCATCGCGTACAGACTATACGCGAGGCGCACCCCGACTGGCTGTGCGGCAAAGGCTGCGATCATTGCTGCCGGCGGCTGGCAGAAATTCCGCCATTGACCGAGAAAGAATGGGACTTGCTGCGCGCCGGGCTGGCTGCCTTGCCGCCGGCGCACCTGGCCGATATCAAGCAGCGCATGGCGGCGTTGCCGGCTGTCGATACGGTTCGGCGTCCGGCGGCACGCGTCGTGCGTGATGACAGGCCGGCCGAATGGACAGTCAATGCCGGGGTGTCTTCATATTTCTTTGGTGGCCAGTCGAAGCAGGATGACGGGCCGATGAAGCGCGATCAGGAATCCCTGGTCTCCTCCGTCAATCTGAGTGCACGCTTGCGTGACTCGGTGACCGATACGCGTTTCGTCTTCCGCGATACCGACAGCCAGAACTTCATGCGGCCCAGCCGGAACTACAATCGCGTCTATTCCGCTTATGCGGAGCGTACCGATCGCGAAGTTGGCTATTTTGTCCGCGTCGGCCGGCAGAATCCCAATGGCGCCGGTGTGCTCGAGCGCTTTGACGGTATTACCGGCAGCTATAACCTGAACCCTGACTGGAAGGTGGGCGCAGTGTACGGTGAAGCAGTTGAATTCGGCTCGCCGTTCCAGAAGAAGTTCTATGGCGGCAACATCGAACTGGCGCCGCAGGTCGGACGACCGGGGGCCAGCCTGTACGGCATCGAGCAGAATATTGATGGCATCCTGAATCGTCGTGCCGTTGGCTCCGAGTTCCGCTATTTTGACGGACAGATCAGTGGTTTTGGCATGCTCGATTACGATTTGCTCTACAAGGGGCTCAACATCGGCATGGCGCAGGCCAACTATCTGGACAAATGGGGCAATAACTACTTCATGTCCTATGACTACCGTCAAAGCCCGACTTACAGTTTGACCAATGCACTGTCCACTGCAGGTTATTCGACGGTTACCGATATGGTCAGCAACGTGGGTATTACTCAGGCCAGGCAATTGGTTTCCGAATCCACCGCACTCTCCACCATGTTTGCGACGGGCGTGACAATTCCGATGGGTGAGCGCTGGCAGTTCGGTGTCGATTACCGGATGTCGGAAATTTCAGGCACCAACGCAACCATCCCGCTCGCCCAGATGTGTAAGGAATTGCAGGATGACGCAAACCCGAACGATCCGCTTTGCGTCGATGGACCGCGCGGTACGCTCCGGATTTCCGAGATGGGCATTTGCCAGGTCGACAGTTATGACCTCGTGACACGTACCTGTCGCGCCACTTCCGATGCTTCCGGTCGCACCAACATGTATTCCGCCCAGGCCATCGGCACCAACCTGTTCGTGCCGAATGGGGTAGGCGTGGCTTATCTTGGCTACATTGCCGGCCCGAACTACACCGGCCAGAACCTCGGCCTGAGCTATATCTATCCGTTCATCGAGAACTGGCGCCTGGAAAGCAATGCACGCTATTACACGCAGAAAAGTGATAGCGGCCAGAACATGACTCAGTTCTCGCCGAGCATGAAGCTGGTGCACCAGTGGGGTACCAGTCTTTCCCTCGAAGGTGAACTCGGCTACAGCGAATCCAAAAATACCGGGACGACTGAAAGCAAGAACCGGCGCGAATACCTCTACCTCGGTATCCGCTGGGACTATCGCTAGTCCTCATCGATCACTCAGCCCCTCGGCTTGAACTTCTGGCAACTTCCGGGTTGCCAGATTCATTTTTACCCCCAACTTCAATCTAATAATTCGGTGAACCCAACATGACTTTTGTTTACATCGTTTTGGCCAGTATTGCGCTTTCCCTGCTTGTCTTGTGGGGACTCGGCAAGTACGCGGCGAATAAATCGACGGCGGTCGCCAAAGTGGACGTTGCTGCGGCGTTGCGTGAGTTGCTGCTGGCCAAGGCCGAAGGACGTATCGATCAGGCCGAGTTTGATCGCCAGCAGGCCGCCCTGCATGCGGCACTCCTTGATCCTGCTCAGGTACAGTCATCCGTTCCGGCCTTTGCCCTTGCTGGCAAGAAGCTGGGCTTGATCGCCGGTGGCGTCGTTGTTGCCATTGCCGTGGTCGCCATCTGGATGTCCTCGCCCACGGGCGATGCGCCGAAGACGGCGGCGATCACTGATCCGGGCGCCATGCCGGGGGCGCCGCACGCGCAGCCGGGGCAGCAGGCCAATAGCGGCGGCGATCTCGGTACGGTCGTCAAGAAGCTCGCCGACAAGATGGAGAAGGATCCGAGTAACGGCGAAGGCTGGTTGCTGCTCGCCAAGACCTACAGCGAACTGCGTCGCCACGCCGAAGCTGATGCGGCCTATACCAAGGCTTCTGCACTCGTCACCATGGATGCCCAGACGCTGGCCGACTGGGCCGATGCCCACGTGATGACCAAGGATCGCAAATGGGATGACGAAGGTCGCAAGATCGTCAAGCGTGCCGTCGCCGCCGATGCCAAGAACGTCAAGGCGCTGGCCCTGGCCGGCAGCGAGGCGTTTGACCGCGCCGACTACAAGGCCGCCATCGATTTCTGGAAACGCATGAAGGCTGTTGCCGCCGCAGATTCGATGGATGCCAAGCTGGCCGATGCCAATATCGCCGAAGCCAATGCCATGCTGACTGGCAAGAAGCCTGCCGCCAATGCGGAACCGGCAGCGGCCAAGGCCCAGCCGGCGGTCGGTCTTGGTGCTGTGGCTGGCGTCATTACGCTGAGCCCGAAACTGAAGGGCAAGGTCTCGGCGAACGATACCGTCTTCGTCGTTGCCAAGGCCCCGGACGGTAGCGGAGCCCCTCTGGCCGTCGGACGTTACAAGGGCGCGGATTTCCCGATTGAATTCCGCCTCGATGACAGCTCGGCCATCATGCCGAACCGCACCATCTCCCAGTTCTCGGAAGTGCTTGTCTCGGCCAAGATTTCCAAGAGCGGCAGCGCCGAACCGAGCAAGGGCGACATCATGGCCGCGCCGGTCAAGGCCAAGCTGGGTAATACGACGCTGGTCGTGGAGTTGAATTCGGAACGCTGAATTGGGTTTTATTAGTCGCTGGCAACTTGCGACTAAGCCGGCAGGTGCCCCGTAAACAAGGGCGCCCGGCCGGTGGCCAGATAGTTCTTGCAGAGTTCGACGTAATCCCTCGTGCTTTTCGGCATCGCCGTCCGGGCGCGGGAGATGTAGAAAATCAGGTCGCGGCCCTGACGGATCAATTGCAGGCCGTCAGAGAGGTTGTAGGTGAACGGGGCGCTATAGACGCCCGGTCCGTTGACTACGGTGAGGCTGGCGAGGCGCTCGCCAGCCGTGACCATGCCGGCCCATACATCGAATATGTCGCTGTCGGTGCGCAGGGTTTCGGTCTTGATCTTGGCGGCAATCGCCAGGTCGCGCACCGGTCCTTCAATGTCGGAAAAAGCCGGGATGCCGCTGAAATTGTCGATCATGGCCTGGGAAATGAGGTCGATGTCGCGCAGGACCTGACCGATCTTGATATACCGGCTCTCGTAGAAATCCTCGAGCGGGATCGAGAAGGCGCGGAAGGGCTCGCCCCACAACTCGTCGATACCTTCTTCGCCACTGCGGTGCATGACGCAGCGGCCGAGTTCCATGGCGTCGAGCAGGCATTTTCCGCATTCGCGCATGAGCGGGTTATCGCTCAGGATTTCGATGCCGCAGGCCTGTAGCTCAACCAGTTTGCGGAAAATATCGGCCGCCCGGTTGAATAGGGCACCGGCCAGCATGGCGCCCTTGACGCGTTTGCGGGCCGGGTCGGTTTCGCTCTCGTACGTGGTGCGTGCTTCGTGCAGACGGGTGCCGGGAATATTCAGGCCGTGTTCGGTGTGGTTGAACAGGCGGCGCGTCAGGGCCTCGATGAGTTTTTTCTTGGCTTCCAGCGAATCGGCGGGAACCGGGTAGGTCTTGATCCAGTAACCATCGTAGAAGACGCGCTCGAGGCCATCAATGACACGGCGCGTGCCTTCGGGCGGGTTGTCGGTGGCGCTGGTGGCTTTTGCCAGTTGGTACTCAGTGGTCATGGTTCTCTGCAGGAATGCCTCGGCAGGAATCGGCCGAAGGACGCTGACGGATCATAATCCGATAATCAGCGGACCGGGAATTGTATCGTGACCATTAGGCCTTTAGGCATATTCGATGTGTCCAGCTTGAGCATGGCGCCGTGCAGTTCGGCAATGCGCGCCACAATCGCCAGGCCCAGGCCGCTGCCCGGCTGGTTGCCCTGGTTCAGGCGGTGAAAGCGGCGCAGCACGGATTCACGCTCTTCGGGCGGGATGCCGGGGCCGCTGTCGCTGACTGACAGCGTGACCTGAGCATCGTTTCTGGCGATGTTAACCCGCACCTGACCCGCATCCGGGGTGTAGCGAACGGCATTGTCCACCAGGTTGCGGATCAGCACGCCCAGCCATTCGGCTTGTCCGGTGACCTGGCAGCCGGGGCTGGTGGTCAGGTCGAAATCGATATTCTTGGCCAGAATCTGCGGGCCAAGATCGGCACAGACTTCTTCGGCCAGTTCCGGGAGATCGACGCTTTGCGGGTTGGGCAGGCCGGATTCCGGATCGAGGCGGGCCAGATGCAGCATCTGGTCTACAAGGTGGGCAGCACGCGTCAGGCCGCTTTGCAACTGGCTCATCGAGCGGTCGCGCTCGTCGCTGTCGCGGGCGCGCTGGGCAACCTGCAACTGGGCTTGCAAGGCGGCCAGCGGAGTGCGCAGTTCGTGTGCGGCATCGGCCGTGAACCGGCGTTCCGCTTCAAGCGTGTGTTCGACCCGCTGGAAGAGACCGTTGAGGGCTTCGAGCAGGGTGCGGATTTCCTCGGGTGCGGTCGCTGGTTGCACAGGCTGCAATTGCTGCGGATCGCGGCTGGCAATCTGGCGGGCGATACCGTCGAGCGGGGCAAAGCCCTGGCGAGTAGCGAGCCAGACCCAGAGACCGATCAGGGGCAGGCCGAAAAGGGCGGGCAGGAGCAGGCGCCAGGCAATGTGGCCGATCAGTTCGTCGCGGATGTGGTGATTCTCGCTGACCTGGACCTGCAGGCTGCGTTCCTCGTTCCACTGGCTGAAATGGCGCCAGTGACCATCGTCATTGTGTGTTTCGGAAAAACCACTGGATGTCGTCAACGGGGCTTCCGGGGCATTTTTCGAGCGCATGAGCAGGCGGCCATCGCCGCGCCAGATCTGGAAACGCAGGCGGCGCTGGTATTTGTGCGTGGCTTCGCCGAGATCTTCGATGTCGTCGCCTTCATCATGGCTGGCCAGGGCGAGCAGGGTCTGGGCGGCCTGGCTGAGTTGGGCGTCGAAGAGTTCGTCGACCTCGTGATGGGCGTCGATGTAGCTGAAAACCATGGTCACCAGCCAGGCCGCGGCAACGCCGCCAAGCAGCAGGCCGAGCAGGCGATGGCGCAGGGAGAACCAGAAAGTAGCCGGCGCCGGGCTCATTTCGGGATGGTATAGCCGACACCGCGCAAGGTGCGAATGAGGTCGCCACCCAGTTTCTTGCGCAGATGGTGAATGTGTACTTCGAGGGCATTGCTGTCCGGTTCGTCGCGCCAGCCGTAGACCGATTGCTCGAGCTGGGTGCGGGTCAGGACGCGGCCTGAGTTTTCGAGGAGCATCTGGAGTAGCGAAAACTCGCGGCTGGACAGTTCGATTTCCACATTGGCCAGGGTTACCCGGTGTGCCGCCAGGTCCACGCTCAATTCGCCCCGGGTCAGCAAGGGTGCGGCCCGGCCGGCGCTGCGCCGGGTCAGGGCGCGGATGCGGGCACTCAGTTCGTCGAGGTCTATGGGCTTGACGAGGTAGTCGTCAGCCCCGGCGTCGAGGCCGGAAACCTTGTCGCCGGTGGCGTCGCGGGCGGTCAGGATGAGGATGGGCATGGTCTGCCCCCGGCCACGGGCGCGATTCAGGACATCCATGCCGGAGAGGCGGGGCAGGCCGAGGTCAAGGACGACCAGGTCGAAACTCTCGGTCTGCAAGGCCTGGTCGGCAGAGTTGCCATCGCGCAGCCAGTCGACGGCAAAGCCGAGTTGGCGCAGGCCAACGGTCAGGCCATCGCCCAGTTCGGGGTCGTCTTCGACAAGCAGTATGCGCATCTGGTTATTCTATCAGCTAGCCAGCCACCAGCTGGCAGCGGCAACCCAGGCCAGCAGGATGACGGCAGCGAGCGGTCGGGCCGATGGAATGGCCGCCTCGGGAGAACCTTCCTTGTGGCCGGTGATCATGGCGCGAATGAGGTTTTCACCGTGCAGCAGGCTACCCGAAACGACCCCGGCGACATGGACGAAGACGACGGTCAGCATGGTGACAGCCAGACCTTCGTGCAGGTCTTCGAGCCACTCACCGCCTAGCTCGTTGTACATCGCCCAGCCAACGAGGCCGGTTGCCATGCCCAGGCCGAGCAGCAGCATGATGGCCCAGCCGCCAGCCGGATTGTGGCCGGTATGGTGATCCGGTTCGAGGCGCAGCAGACTGCGCAGGTAATCCATGACTGAGCGGGGGCCGCGAACGAAATCGACAAAACGCGCGTAGCGCGAGCCGATGAAGCCCCAGGGCAGCCTGAAGAGTGCCGCCGCAACGACGACCGAGCCGGCCGCGGCATGGACCAGCCGCCAGCTCTCGCTTTCCGATGTCAGCCAGGCGACGATGAAGCCGCCGACCATGAGCCAGTGGCCGAGGCGAACCGGCCAGTCCCAGACAAGAATTTTTTGCATGATTACTCCCGCAGTTCAGGAATGGCGATGTCGCGTTCGCTGTAGTTGCCCTTGGCCGCGCCACCGTGACAGGCTTCGCAATTGGCGGCCGACTTGATGCGGGGATCGCGCCAGAAGCGGGCCGGGATTTCGTCGTGCTTGCGGATAAAGCGTGAGGTCTGGGTAATGCGCGGCGGATTGCCGGCATTGCCCAGGCGGCTGGCGTTGCCGGCATTGCGCTCAAGGAAGGCGGTGATTTCCTGGGCCTTCTTGCTGTCGACCGCAGCATCGCTACCGAAATGCTCGCTCAGGCCACTCATCAGCACGCGCCAGTCCTTGGCGGCGAGCAGGGCAGGCTGGTAGGCAAGGTGGCAACTGCTGCATTCGGCGATAAAGCTGGCCGGGGCGTTGGCTGGCATCGGCATACGGTCTGCCAGGGCGGGGAAGGCACTGCCGAGCAGGGCGATAAGGAGGAACTGTTTCATCTCAGCGGACCTCGCTCAGGTAAGTCATGAAATCGGCCTTTTCGGCCGGCGTACAGGCGCGACCGACGACTTCCTTGCAGTTGCGGCCGAACCATTTTTCGACCTTGGCCGGGTCGCTCAGGCGCTCGGCATTGGCGGCGACGGCGAGCGGACGGATAGTCTTGCCGGTCACCGCATGCTGGCCGGCATTGAGCGGGTTGTCGGTATGGCAGCTGGTGCATGCCGGCATCTTGTCGTTGATGGCAAAGCGCTGGCGGAAAAAGGCTTCGCCCCGTTTGGCCGACGGTGTGAAGGCGGCCTGCTGGCTGATCGCTTCGTTAACGTAAATCTGGCGGACCTGCTGCGGCGTCTCGGCATGGCTGGCCAGACTGACCAGCAGCAAGGCGATGGCGGATAAGGCTTTCATTCTTGTTCTCCTTGGCGTGTTGATGGAGAAGGAGTGTAGGAAGCGAGCCTTAAAGACGCCTTAGGCGAAACTTAAGCTGTGATTAACGCTAAGATTCAAAGACGGGGCGCTTGCCAGCGCCCTGAACGCTCAATCTGGAAGGCATCACCGGAAATACATCATGAAACTTCAGCATCTGGCCATGGGCGCCCGCTTCGAATACGAGGGGCTGATCTTTGTTAAAACCGGGCCGCTGACAGCCTCCTCGGAGGCCGGCGGGCAGCGCATCATTCCCCGCCACGCCGAACTCAAGGCACTCGATCTGCCGGCCACGGAGGGCAAGGGCAGGCTTGAAACAGCGCTCGTGCGCAAGGCCTTCAACAGTTTTTTCGAGACCAGCAAGCGGCTGGTCGGCGAAGCCGGACAGGCTGAACTGGAAGTGGCGCGCCAGCGCTTCCTCAAAGTCATCGAATAGAAAGGCTCTGCCCCAGGGGTACGGATAAAAAAATGGAAGGCATTTGCCTTCCATTTTTGTTGTGCCGAAAACGGCTTAGAAATTGATGCCGACTTTGGCCAGCAAGGCCCAGTTTTCGAAGCTGACGCTGTCGCTTTGGCTGGTGTTCAGGTAGCGCAGGTCGAGGCCGGAGTAGTACATGCCCTTGCGGTAGTTGGCACCGACGACAGCGCCGTAGCCGAACAGGCTCTTGTCGCTGCGGCCATTGTCGGCGAGGACCACGCCGAGCACCGGGCCGGCGCCGACCGAGAAACCGCTGCCGAGCGGCACGGTGTAACGCGGCGACAGCTCGAAGGAGGTCGACTTCATGCCGGACTCATCAACGTGATTGATCTGGACATGGGTGCGGATACGGTTGTCGGCGGTCTGGATCAGGCCGCAGTTCATGTTGAAGTCGAGACCATAAACGAGCATGGCGTCGTCGTTGGTCGCCGCGGCGCCCATGACGCCGGCGGAAATCGCCAGTGACGGTTCAGCCTTGAAACCCTTCTCCAGACCAGGGAAAAACCGGAGGCCGTCGGCCTGGCTGGACGTGGCGCCGAGCGCGAGGCCGGCAAGCAGGAGGGTGGAAGCGAGGCGGTTCATATTCATGGTCTCTCCGGAAACAAGTTGTTGTCGATAGCCCAGGCAAAAGGGCCGGGCGCAATCGAAACGACTATACCGGAGGGCTTTGGGGCGGTATGTGACCTGGGTCGCTTAGCCGTCAATTCTTCGGCAGGACTTCTGATCGGTGTTTTGTTGTTCAGAGGGAAAATCTGTCGTCCTGACCATGATTACCGATCAATAAATGACATGGGAATGTAATATTGCGCATCGCTATGGGCGATCAAGTTGCGTAATATAGGTTGTCAGTTGACAACCTTCGGGAACTAACCTAGTCTGAAATGAAGGTGCACAATGCCTCGGCCAAAGCATTCGAAAAAAGAGATCGAAGCCGCACTAAAGCATGCTGAGGCCAATGGGTGGGAAGTGGCGGTTGGCGGAAGTCATGCGTGGGGCAAGCTTAAATGCCCTTACAACAGTGAAGATTGCCGATGTGGCGAGTTCTGTATCGCCAGCATTTCCAGTACGCCACGAAGTGCTGGAAACCACGCCAGGCAATTGCGGCGCGTTGTCGATAATTGCAGCCTGCACAACGCAAGAAAAGGGGGCGCAGCGCTTGCAAATGCAGTCCTCGATGAAAATAAGGAGTGAGTGATGGAATTTGACTTCACATTAAAGTTTCAGCTGCCCGGCACCGATTATGATTCCGATGAAATGGTGGGCAAACTCATGGCGGCCGGTTGCGACGACGCGTTGATCGGTATAGGTGTACCGGGCAGGCTGGCTCTCAACTTCATCCGTGAAGCCGTGAGTGCCGACGAAGCCATGCTGAGCGCTCTCGCCGACGTCAAAAAAGCCATTCCCGCGGCGAACCTGATCGAAGCCTTGCCGGATTTGGTCGGTCTGACTGATGTCGCCGATCTGCTGGGGGTTTCCAGGCAATATATTCGAAAAGTCCAGATGACCCACAGCGCCACCTTTCCTGCCGCCGTGCACGAAGGGAATCCATCACTCTGGCACTTGGCGCATCTGCTCGACTGGTTCAAAGGCAAGGGGCTGTACGAGCACGCCTGCAAGACGAGCTTTGAGATTTCCCGTGTTGCAATGGAAATCAATATCACCAAGGAAACGAAATACCTTGCGGAAATCAAGCGCTCCACTCGCTCAGACACCAAGCTGGTCGCCTAGATAGGCGGCATTTGCCGTGCCCTATTTTTTTAGCAGAGCTTCCTGCACGGCATCGAAATCGGCTTTTTTGAGGACGCCCATTTTTTTCTGGACGACTTGCCCGTTGCGGTCGATGAACAGCGTGTAGGGCAGGCCACCCCTGGTGTTGCCGAGCGCCATCATGAGCGGGATGCCCTTGTCCTTGGCGACGAAGACCGGGTAATTCATCTCGTAGGCTTTGGCGAAATCCCTGGCCGGTTCGGCATTGTCCTCGATGCCGATGCCGAGGATTTCGACCTGGCCTTTATGGGTCTTACGGAACTTGAGCAGTTCGGGAATTTCAGCCCGGCAGGGACCGCACCAGCGGGCCCAGAAATTGACGACGAGGGGCTTTCCCCGGTATTGCTCGAGGGCGACCGGCTTGTCGTTGAGATCGTTGAGCGTGGCGGCAAACAGCGGTGCCGATGACTGCGTTTCCTGGGCACTGGCCAGGCTGGAAAAAAGACAGGCAACAAAAACCGCAAACAGCGTTTTCAAGGCAGATCACCACGACGAAAGATGAAGTAGCCAATGGTAGCACTGACCATGCCGAGTGCCGCCGGGTAGGCCAGGGCAAAAATCTTGTAGCCGGTCGTTCCGAAGAGGTCGAGGATGACGTAGGCCGAGGGGCCGAGAACGATCAGTTGCGGGTCAAAGAGAGCCAGTGCGGCGGTGCGGAAGACCTGCAGTGGATTGGCCAGGGCCAGCGTGACGGCGAGTTCCGGCGCGACCTTGCCCTGGATCATGACGCCGAGCAGGATGAGGTCAAGGAAGAGGAGCAGGAAAAGCCAGACCATGAAGGCGGCGCCCTGCGCCATGTCGGTGCTGCGGGCGATGGCCGAGATGAGCATGCCGATGCCGAGGAAGCACAGGGCCATGACGGCGAGCAGGGCGGTGTAGTAGCCGAACATGTCCCACGGCACCTCGATGCCCTGGATGCTCGCCCAGATGACGGCGCCGAGCATGGCGAGGAAAACCGGTGCGAAGACGACAATATAGCGGCCGACGATCTTCCCCCAGAACCACGCCGAGAGCGACACCGGCAGCGAGAGCAGGTATTCGAAAACGCCGGCCTCGCGGTCGCCGGCCACCGAACGCACGGTGGTGATCAGGACGAAAATGGGCAGGATGGCCATGGTCAGCTGGATGTAGGTGACGAGCAGGCGGGACAGGCCGATAAAGCCGAGCACGCGCGATTCGGTCAGGCCGAAGAGGAAGAGCAGGGCGACGATGCCACCGAAGACCAGGGTGTAAATCTGGAACCAGCGAGCGCGCAGGGATTCGACGATATCGAGTTTGGCGGTCAGCCAGAGTTGTTTCATTTACTTACCTTTGGCCAGTGTGTGCTGGCGCATGTCGGTGAAATCGAGGCTGCCCGGCATAGGCATGGCGACGGCAGCGAAGTTGTAGCCCATGGGCGATTGTTTGGTGATGAACTGGGCGCGTTTGGGGTCGAGCCAGCTCATCTCTTCGCGGCTCTTGCTGTTGAAGTCGGCGATCCAGATGCGGGTGGCGGGGTCGGCCAGCCACGGGTATTTGTCGGTTTTTTCCTTGAGCCAGAAGGCGAGGCAGCCGGGGTCGTCGAACTTGAAGACGGTGTTGTCCGGGCCACCGCGGATTTCGCCGGCAAAGCGACGGTCGGAGATGACCATGCTGCACCGGACGCAGGTGTCGCGGTCCCATTTGATCTCGGCCATGCCATCCGGCCAGCCGCCCTTGTTACCGCATCCGGAGAGTGCGACGGCGATGGGCGTCAGGAGAAGGCTGCCGATGAGGCTGCGTCGATGCGGGTTGCACATGGTCAGTTCTCGGATAGCGACAGGTCGCTGACCAGCGCTGTGTAGCGGGAGATGATGCCGAGGAAGCGCAGGCGGTCCGGGCCGGCGATGTCGCCTTCCCAGATACGATTGTCGTCGCTGCTGCGCAGGTTCCAGCCGGCCAGTGCCTTGGCAAAGGCCGGTTCGAAGCGGCTGAGGACGACGCGGCAGGCCAGGCGGGCGGTCAGCGTCACTGCATCGGCCACCTTGTCGTCGAGAACGACCTTACCCATGTCCATTTCGACGACGCGATTGACCAGTCCCGATACTTCATCAAGACGGTGGCTGGAGATGATCATCGTTGCGTCGTCGAGGCGCTCGGCCAGCAAGTCGAAGAAAATCTTGCGCGCTTCGGGGTCGAGATTGGCCGCCGGTTCGTCCATGATCAGGACCCTGGCTTCGCGGCCGAGGGCGATGGCGATCAGCAGTTTTTGCTTCATGCCGCCGGAGAGGCGCACGAACTGGCGGGCGAGGATGGCTTCGACATCGAGGCCGAGGCGCTGGGCAATGGCGTGGATGCGTTTCGGGTCGGTAGCGCACAGGGCGGCGGAAAAGTCGATCAACTGGCCGACCGGCATTTTCAGCGGCGGCGGCAGTTGCGGCACGAAACCGATGTTGCCGAGGACTTCGGTCCGGTGGCTGCGCGGGTCGAGGCCATTGATGGCGACTTCACCATCGTGCGTGTATTCGCCGAGCAGGCAGCGGATCAGGGTGGTCTTGCCGGCGCCGTTCGAGCCGATCAGGGCGACGCGTTCGCCGATGCCGATGTCGAGATTGATGCCGTCAAGCACACGGGCCCGGCGGAAGTCTTTTACAACATTCGTAAATTTGATCATGGGCAAATTATAGGGGGGCTGATTCAGTCATCCCTGAACCTGCGTCAAAATTCAGGCCAGTTTCGACAGGCCCTTGACCTCGAAACTCAGCGAGCCGGTCGGGCAGGTGTCCACGCACAGGCCGCAGCGCGTGCAGTCGGGGCCGATCGGCACTTCGGTTTCGACGGCGCGGCCCTTGATCACCGTATCCAGCACGTGCGGCACGAGGCAGACCTTGCGGCAGTCGCCCTCGTGGAAGCAGGCATCGAGCTTGTAGATGATGCGGACCGGCGAGACGATGCCGACGACGCCATAGGTCAGGCCAATCGGACAGGCATAGCGGCACCAGGCGCGGCGCGAGAAGAAGACTTCGAAGAAGAGCAGGGCGAGCACCCAGAGCAGGGCCAGACCCGGGCCGTAGATCAGGGCGCGGGAGAGGATGCCGGTCGGCGAGATGGCCTCGAATACGGTGTAGCCGGTAGCCAGGGCAAGCAGTGCGAATATGGCCCAGAAAACGGTGCGCAGACGACGATCCATGGTCTGGTCGGTGACCAGTTTCTTTTTGGCCAGATAGAGATGGATTTTCTCGGCCCATTCGGCCAGCAAATGGTAGGGGCAGACCCAGGAACAGAAGGTACGGCCACCGAGCAGCACCCAGAGGAGGAGTACCGTGCCGGTACCGATCAGCAGGTTGTTGATGATGTGCTTGTGGGCGAGCATGACCTGCAGCGCCGAGTTGAGGTCGATCAGGTGGAAACCGACGAAGCGCGAGGCAGTCAGCGCCCCTTCGAGAATCTGGATGTCGAGGAAGAAGGACAGCGTGAACAGCAGGTTAGCGAAGATCAGCGTCGCCCAGCGCCGGTTGCGCCACTTGTGGCTCGGGGTGGCGTGGGCGCGGGCATGCAGCTTTTCGGCGATGAGGTCGCGGTTGCCCTTCTTGTAGAAATGGATTTTCTGGGCGGCCGGGCCGATTTCCTTCGGTTTGGACGGTTCTGCCCCGAACATCACCTTGATTTGTTCGACAAACCTGCGTTTGAGGAGGGCGCTCATGATTTCCAGACCTCGCCAGCTTCGATGCTGATGGCAGTGGGTTCTACCGGGCAGACCATTTCGCAGACGCCGCAGCCGACACAGGGTTCATGCACGACCGGCGACTTGCGCTTGCTGCCATCCGGCGCGAACACGGTTTCAATGGAAATGGCACCCTTGACCGGGCATTCGCGAACGCAGAGATCGCATTCGGCGAGATCGTAGGGATGGCTGCTGATCTTGACGGGCTTCCAGCGGTCGACCGCCATGTAGCGCAGCTGGCCCTTGAAGTCCGGGCCACGGGTCTGGCCCTTGAAGCCCTTGCCCTGAATGGCCAGGCAGGCTTCCGGGCGGGTCAGGCGGGCGACGCCGATGCGTTCGTGCATGTTGAGCGTCGGCTCGGCATCCTTTTCCTTGGCGATCAGGATGGGTTTGGCGGCCAGCGCGGCGCCGGGGCGAACCGGCAGGAAATCGGGCTTGTGATAGGTCAGTGAGCCGGTCGGGCAGGCCAGGATGCATTGCACGGCATCGCAGGAAAAGTCGCAGGCCTGGTTGCGCGGATCGATGTAGGGGGTACCTACGCCCATGCCATCGACCAGGTCGGCCAGCTTGATGGCCGATACCGGGCAGACCTGGACGCACTGGCCGCACTTGATGCAGCTGCCGAGAAAGTCCTTTTCATCGAGCGCACCGGGCGGGCGCAGACGCTTCTTTTGCGCATAGACGAGCGGCAGGAAGCCGGACAGGGCCGCACCGAGCACCCCGCCGGTGAGCAGGATGGTGCGCAGGACGCGGCGGCGGTTGGTTTGCCGCTTGGCAATCGAAACGGCCGGCTTGCCCTCCGGCGTCGGCTTGCGTGGCGTATTGCCGTCGCTTTCGATCTCGTTCTCGCTCATGCGCTTGTCGCTCTTTGTGGTTTGATGAAGCGCGGCTTTTCGTCGCGCAAAATCAGGTCCGGCGTCGAGAAGGGGGCCAGGCGTTCAAGAAAGTCGAGCAGTTCCATGACCGGCGAACTGCGGAAGAAGCGGGCGATGGGCAGTTCCATCCATATCTGGTCGGCATAGGCATAGAGTTCATGCGTTTTGTCGCCGATGCCGTCGCCATCGCGGTCGAAACCCTGGTAGTCGTCCCAGTAATTGCCGGTCCACACGTTTTTCGGGCTATTGTTATTGTCGCCATGGCCGCCGTAGGCGACCTGGGTCAGATTGCCTTCGAAGATGTTGTCGACCACGTTGTTGCCGCCGGTTTCGCTGTTGAACAGGATGCCGGTGCCATTGTAGGCGAAGCGGTTGCCGCGAATCTCGATGCTGCTGTCGGGCTGGAAGGGCGAGAGGTCGGAACCGATGCCGACGCCGCAGTAGATGATTTCGTTGTTCTCGATGATCGTGCCCGAGGCTTCCTTGAAACCGATGCCCATGCCAGTGGCCCCGGTGGCGTGGGAAATCACGTTGTCGCGCACGACTCCGCCTTCGGTGTACATGAAATAGACGCCGACTGCGTTGTCGTAAAACCGGTTGCCCTCGACCATATTGTCGTTGGCGAACATGAAATGGATGGAATAGCGGCTGCGCCGGCCCAAGTTTTCGCGGAAGACATTGCGGTGCGAATACCAGGCGACCATGTCGCGCGAATCGATGATTTCGTTCTTCTCGATCAGGTTGTCGTTGCTGTACCACAGGCGCAGGCCATCGCCGCGCACACCGAGTTCACGCTCCTTGGAACGGATGCTGTTGCCCCGGATGATGCTGTGGTTCGACTGCTTGAGATCGAGGCCGAACAGGCAGTTGTCCATCGTCAGATTTTCGATGGTGTTGTGGTTGCCACGCACGTCGAGGCAGGAGTCGTCGGAATCGTGCGAGTCGCCGGAACCGGTCAGGTGGAGGCCACGAATGACCGCGTTGCTGGCGTCGAGGATCATGACCGTGCCACGGTCGCCGGAGTCGATTGTGACCTGGCCGTTGCCTTCAATGGTCAGCGGCTTGTTGATGACGACCGGGCCGGCATAGCTGCCAGCCGGTGGCTTGAGTATCGAGCCGGGCGCCGCCTTGTCGACAAGATCCTGGAAGGGCTTTAGGCCATGCACGCGCTTGTTGCGCTCATGCAGCATGAAAGTCGGCTTCGGGCGGTCAACATCGGCGCGGGCGCCCATGCCGGCCGGCACCCCGGACTGCGGCTCGGTCTGGCCGGTGGTCAGGACCAGGAGCAGCGTGGCGGCCAGGCTAAGCCGGGCCAGAGGCTTGAGGCGGCTCACGCGGATTACTCGGCAGTTCCTTCGCGCAGCTGCTTGCGGCGTATGAGCAGGGCCAGCATCATGCAGACGAAGATGGCGACGAGCAGGCCGTAGCCCCAGTACGGGTAGGAGAAGGTCGAGAACTGGGCAACCTTGCCTTCGCCGAAGACGGTGGGCATGAAGGGCTTGACCGTGAAGGCGCCCCACGGGTGCATGTTGTGGCCGAAGAACCACAGCCAGCCAGCGTAGGTGATGACGAAGAAGACCGGGAGCAGGGCCGGAACCAGCGCCAGCAGAAGCTGGAAGGGCTTGATTTTGGCCACCCCGGCGATGACGACGCCCATGACGGCGATCAGGCCGAAAATGACGAGCTTCGAGACATTGCGAACGTTGTCGCCCCAGCTGTTGATGCGATCCATATCCTTGAAGAAGGTGCCGGACTCCTGCATGTAGGCCTGGACGTGGCTCTCGAGATTGCCGAGCACGAACTGGTCGACAATCATCCAGGCGGCGACGGCGGCGAAACCGGCGCTCAGGATGATCAGGCGCGGCTTCTTTCGGGCCATGGCAAAGGCGGCGAGCATGACGGCGAAGAAACCGAAGAAGAATTTGGCCAGCGGCTTTTCGACCGGAGCGCCGGTGGCGATCGGGAACATGCCGACGTAGTGGTTGATGGTGTTCATTTCATGAACGCAATCGAGGCCTTCGGCACCCTTGTCGACGTTCTTGCTGGCGTCGGTGATCGGGTTGTAGCGCTCGTCGTCATGGGCGAGATCTTTCTGGATGATCTCGTTGGCCATCCGCGTGCCCTTGCCGGCTGCCTTGCAGCCGTTATAGACGCCGTCGAAATGGAAATGAATGCGGATGCCATCGGGGAAGGCATCGGGCGGGTAGTTCGGGGCGGTCAGTGAGACCCACCAGATCGGGGCGAAGTAGGCGGCGATGAGGCAGACCAGTGAAATCAGGGTCAGGCCACCAACGATCTTGTTTTGTTTTTCCATGTTGCTGCTCTCTGTTCAATGCCTCCGGTCAAAGACCGGAAATGCTTTCCTGAAGCGGGTTCAGGCAAGCAGTCCAAAGCTTTACTTCTTCTTGCCGGCTTTCGGCTTGCACATCGCGCCCGGCATGACCAGGCTGGACTGATAGGCAGAAATCGAGATCAGCTGGTCATTGGTGTATTTCTTGATGATCTTGACCATGTCCGGGTTGGCATTGCGGCGGTGGCCGTCACGAATTTCAGTCATCTGACGTAGCAGATACTTGTAGTGTTGACCGGCGATGACGGGATAGAACTTTTCTTTGACGCCTTCGCCATTTTTGCCGTGGCACTCCAGACACTCCTTCTCGTACAAGGCCTTGCCTTCAGATAGGCGTTTTTCCGTATCGGCCGGGGCCTTCCAGTTCTTGTCCATGTTGTCGCCCGGCTTGGAGTCATACCTGCCGTGTTCAATGGGAATGCACAGTTTTTCGATATAGGCGGCAACGTTGGCCAGTTCCTGAGCATCAGTCAGCGTGGCGGCAAAGGGGTACATTGTCGGGTTGTCGCGCAGGCCGGCGCGAATGTCGGCCATCTGCTTGATGAGCACGGTGGTGTGCTGGCCGGCGAGTTGCGGGAAGGTGCCGTCAGGACGGCCTGCGCCGGAGGGCAGGTGACAGGCGCCGCAGGTTTCGTAGCCTTCTTCGCCAGCCTTGGCATCGCCTTTTTTGGTCAGCGCTTCGTTTTTCTCACCGCCTGCGGCATTCCATTTGTAATCCTTGCCTTCGATACCTTCGGTTTTCGGGGCGGGGGGTGCGGCAAAGGCGATGCCTGCCGACAGCAGGGTGACCAGAAGGAGTGATGCTTTCATGTTTGGTTTCCTTTTATGCGAGGGATTCGAAACGCTGAAAGCATTGTTGCATCATGAATATCAGCGTTCTTTGATGTTGGTCAGAAGCCGGAAAAACCGGCTTCGTCCGATCACTTGAGTTTGGACAGGAATTCAGAGATGGCCTTGATTTCCTCGTCATTGACCAGGTGCATGACGCCCTTCATGGCGGCGGTCTGGCCATTGTTGCGGGCGCCGCTCTTGATGTCCTTCATTTGCTGTTCGGCGTAGGCGGCATTCTGCCCGGCCAGCTTCGGGTAGTTCGGCATCAGGGGCTTGTCAGCCTTGGGGCCGTGGCAGGCGTTGCAGGTCTTGTCCTTGTACAGGGCGGCGCCATCGAGGGCGGCAAAGGCCGGGGTGGCGACGAGAGCCGCAGCGAGCAAAGTCATTACAAATTTCATGGTTATTCCCTCCTGAATGTGAAACGGGGAACAGATTCGCTCTGTTCCCCGCCGATTGCCTTAAGTCAGATCAAGACTTTTGGCTTACTTGACCTTCTTGGCGCCGTTCTGCTCAAGGTAGGTCTTGGCACGCAAACCGATGTCGGCAGCCTTGACCTGGTATTGCCAGACTTGCTCGGCCCACAGGTTCGCCTGGTCCCAATCCTTCTTGGCGGCTGCGGCTTCGTGCTTGGCCTTGGCTTCCTTGATCTTGCCGAGCTGGTCGGTGGCGTCGTCAACCATGTTGACCACATCCGGGAAGTCCTTGAAGTTCACGCTGGTGATGTAGCCCACCACGGAATCAATGACGACCTGGGTATCAACGACCTTCTTGACCGTGGCCTTGTAGTCGGTTTCGGTATAGACGGCCTTGGCCGCTTCAACCTTGCCCGGCTTCCAGCCCTTCGGCTTGACCAGCAGGTAACCCTGCATCTCAAGGTGCAGCGCGGAACAGAATTCCGTGCAGTAGTACGGATACACACCTTCCTTGTCGGCCTTGAACTTGACGGTCACCGTCTTGCCCGGCTCAACCGAAGCGTGCACGTTCATGGTCGAAACGGTGAAGCCGTGGGTTTCGTCCTGGGCGCGCTCGAGGTTGGTCAGGTGGATGGTCACTTCGTCGCCGACGTCGGCTTCGATGGTTTCCGGGGTGATGTGCGAACGGATCAGCGTGCCGTAGACCGTGATCTTGTTGCCCTTCTTCTCGGTGCGTTCCTCACCAGCGCGAACCATGCCCGGATGCGGCTTGTCGGTGCGGGAGTCGGTACCCACCTTGTAGCGGACGCCCGGCTTCAGCTTGTCGGCCGAGATGGCCACCGCATAGTGCGGCTCGCCCAGCGGCAGCGGCATGTCGTACAACAATTGCATCTTGTCGTTCGAAATGTCGATGAGCTGATGGTTTTGCGGGTGCAGCGGACCTACCGGCACGAAGCGGTCGATGGCCAGCTTGTTGAGCGCAACCAGGTAGCGGCCCTTGGGATCGGCGGAGTCGCCTTCCATGGTCATCAGGTGGCCGATGTTGTAATGCACGGAGATCTTGTCGAGCACCTTGCCTTCGCAATGGTTCCATTTGACGACCTGCGAATCGACGTACAGCGAGGTGTAGGCGATACAGGGCTTGGAGTCATACTGCGTGTGCAGGGGGCCGAGGCCGAGCTGGACCTGGGCATGCAGCGCATCTTTCATGCCGATGACCGGTATGCCGTACGGATCCTTGGATTCGAACTTGCCGGCCTTGATGGCGGCCTGGATCTTCTCGAAGGAATAGACGGAGACGTGGGTGTCGAGCTTGCCGGCGACGGTCAGGAACTTGCCGTCCGGGGTGACGTCCACGCCGTGCGGCGACTTCGGTTCCGGAACCAGGAAGAGGATGCCTTCCTTGATCGCCGTTTCCATCATCAGCACCTTGTGGCCGTTGATCGTCTTGGCCTTGCCGGCGGCGACCAGTTCGGCCGCTTTCTTCCAGTTGATCACGTGCAGGTAGTCGGTGTCCTTGGCGGAGCAACCGGCTTCATACGGCGGACGACCCTTTTCGATGCCGCCGACGTAACGCTCGGAGCAGAAGGAGTTGGTGAAGGACCAGCCGTCAGACGGGCCTTTGCCGGCGTCGGACAAATCCTGCGAGTAAGGCGGCAGTTCGAGCGAGAAGGACTGCTTCGGATCGATGCGGCCTTCCTTGCGGTCGAACTTCCAGTAGGTCACGCCACCGCGATACTTCTCGTTGAACTCTTCGAGCGGGTAGAACTTCTTGTTTTCGAGCGGCGTGGCGTACTGGGCGGCTTCGATGACGTATTCGGTATTCGGCGTGACGAAGGCGCCGCCGTGCTCCGACTTGTAGATCGGGTTGACCACGATCTGCTTGGTTTCGAAGTCACGCAGGTCGATCACGGCGAGGCGCGGGTTGGCCTTGTCGTTGATGAACAGGAACTGACCGTCGTACTTGCCCTGGGTTTCGGAGATGGCCGGGTGGTGCGTATCGCCCCAGTTGATTTCCTTGCCGTCGATATTGCCCTGGCGCAGCACGGCCTTCGAGTTCTCGTCGAAGCCGTAGCCCTGCCACGGTTCCGGCGTGAAGACGCCGATGTACTTGAGGATGCGCATGGACGGAATGCCATACACGATGATCTGACCGGACTGGCCGCCCGAGCTGAAGACGACGAATTCGTCGCGCTTGCCCGTCGGGACGTAGGTCTTGGAGGCAGCCAGCAGATCCTGCTGGCTCAGGCCGCGACGCTTCATCACGTCCTGCAGCGATTCGGCGGAATACGCCGTTGCTGCGAAACCGGCGGCCAGAAGCAGCGCGGTTGTTTTCACTACAAATTTTTTCATCTCGATTTCTCCCATGAGCACCAGAAGCAAAAAACTTCCATTTCCCCCATTGCCGCCTGCAACTTGATTGCGCTGCGACAATTTGCCGCACACTGTATTCGTCGCAGACTGTGAAAGAATTGATGTCTGCTAAATCCAAACAGATGTATTCGGCGAAAATGCGCAGACTCGGAACGCCTCATGGCCCAGAAGCAAACTTGTGAATAAAAAAATACTGATCGATGTCATCGGGCTGGAGTTGATTGCGCTGGTGGTGATCGTTGGCTACAAGCTGTCGCCGATGTTGTTGCCCAAGGCCGATGTCACCGTTCAACCCGACCCCGTGTGCAGCCTGCAGCGTGAGGCTTGCAGCGTGAAATTGCCGTCCGGAGGCGAGGTCCAGCTCGCCATGGGGACGCGACCCGTGCCGCTGGTCAAGCCTTTCGAGGTTGAGGTGACGACTCGTGGGCTGTCGCCGGTCCGTGTCGAAGTTGATTTTGCCGGCACCGAAATGAACATGGGACTGAACCGCCCGCAGCTGGCCTTGCGCAGCGACGGCAGTTATGTCGCCGAGGTCAGCTTGCCGGTCTGCATCACCGGTCAGATGGACTGGCAGGCGACGGTGCTGATCGAGACGGGCAGCGAACGGGTGGCCATTCCCTACCGATTTTCGACCGTGGAGCACAATCACTAGATGTCCGAACGCGTCCTTGTTTTTCTTGCCGCTGCGCTGGCCGTGCTGATCGCCGGACTCGCCTTGTTCTGGCAGCCGGAAATGCCGGAAAGGCCCCTGCCCACGGCAGTCATAGCGGCTGGTGGCGACTTCACCCTGCAGTCGGCCAACGGGCCGGTTTCCCTGAGCGATTATCGCGGCAAGGTGGTCCTCCTGTATTTTGGCTACACCTATTGTCCGGACGTCTGTCCCACCTCCCTGGCCGCCACGGCGGAGGGGATGAAACAGCTGAATCCCGACGAAGCGGCCAATGTCGCGATGATTTTTGTCTCGGTCGATCCGAAGCGCGATACGCCGGCCCGCCTCAAGGAGTACGCCGAGTTCTTCCATCCCGCCATGGTGGGTGTCACCGGGACGCCGGAAAACATTGCCGAGATCGCCAAGCGCTATGGCGTTTTCTACGCCGAACAAAAGCTTGAAATGTCAGGTGGCGGTTACGTGGTTGATCACTCAGCCGATACCTTCATCGTTGGCAAGGATGGGCAATTGGTCGGCAAGATGGTTCATGCAACGCCGCCCGACCAGGTCGTCGTCGCCCTGCGCAAACATTTGAAATAATCCTCAAGGAGAAATTGATGAAGCACTTGTCCCTGCTCGCAGCCAGCCTGCTGTTCTCGGCCGGCGTTCTGGCCGGCTCTGCCGACAGCATTTCGGTCGTCGATCCCTATGTCCGGCTGGCCCCGCCTAATGCGCCGGCAACCGGTGCTTTCATGGTGATCAAGAATAACGGCGACAAGGATGTCAAAGTGCTCAAGGCCGACAATCCGGTTTCCCGGGTGACCGAACTCCACACGCACCTCAACGAGGGTGGCGTCATGAAAATGCGTCCGGTCCCGGGGATCGACGTCAAGGCCAAGGGTGAGGCCGTTCTCAAGCCGGGCGGCCTGCACGTCATGATGATCGACCTCAAGGCCCCGATGAAGGAAGGCGATGTCGTGCCGATTACCCTGACCTTCGAGGACGGCAGCAGCAAGCAGGTCGATGCCCGCGTCGTCCGGCCGATGGCAGCCGGCATGCCGGGCATGGAGCACAAGCACTAATCAATGCTGCCAGGCCGCAGTCGATCGCGGCCGGTCCTTGCCCAGTTCCCCGGGGTCCGCTTTCTGGCGGGCCCCGGTCTGTTTCAGGCGGCCTGTTTTTGCCGGATAAAGGCGGCCAGCCGCTGATCGGTGTTCATGATGTGACTGATCAGCCAGTCGTCGAGGAAGCCGAGAAGTTCTTCGACCGAGACGGGGTTGCCGGCGTGCAGGGTGTCGCGCACGGCCATGACCTGGGCGGAAAAATCGCGGTGCTGTCTCTGGTGCAAGTCGGCATCGGCCTTGCTCTCTTCGGTGTAGCCATGTTCGAGCATCAGGTCTTCTTCGGTTTCGAAGTGATAGATGGCGTAGCCGAGGAGGTCCTTGGTGATTTGCTCGATCAGCTTGAGGTCGGGAAATTCGCTCAGTTTGTGCTTGGCGTCATTGATGGCGTTAATGAGAAAGCGATGTTGTCTGTCGATCTCCGGAATGCCCGTGACCAATTGTTCGGTCCACTCGATATGATCGAAAACGGAACTCATGCATGACTCCTGAAACTGTTTGAAGAATAATCAGCCAGCCATTTTTCGACGGCTGTAGCCGTCAATGGCGGGCTGATTTGATGGCCCTGCAGGAACTGGCATCCGAGTTCGCCGAGCAGGCAGCGATGGTCATCGTTGGCCACGCCGACGGCCGTGATGCTTAGCCCGAAAGCCTGACAAAGTCCGACGATACCATCAACCAGCCTGGCCGAACTTCGGTCGTAGGGCATGTCGTTGATCAGTGTGCGGTAGATTTTGACGCCGTCCAGGTCGAGTTTGCGTAATGACTTCAGGGCGGAGTCACGGGCGCCAAATTCGTCGAGGTGAAAATGGACCCCCGAGGTGTGGCAACTGCGGATGTTGGCTTGCGCCGTTTCGATCGCCTTGGCTGTCGTCGGTTCGGCGATGTCGAGGATCAGCTGTCCGGCCGGCATGTCTGGCCACGATTCGGCGATCATGACGGCGAGTGCGGCGGCAAAGCCGGGGTGCTGAAGTTGCCGGGAAAAAAGGTTCACGGTCAGCCGCAGATTCATGCCTTGTCGATGCCAGCTGCGGCATTGCCGCAAGCCTTCGCGGATCACCCATTCACCGAGTTCGAGCGCTGCGCTGTTGTCTTCGATGAGGGGAATGAACTCGCCCGGCAGCAGACAGCCCAGAACCGGATGGTTCCAGCGGATCAGCGCTTCAACGCCGACAATCTTGTTGCTCCTCGCCTCGAGTACCGGCTGGTAGTGGAGCTCGAACTGTCCGGTGCGCATGGCGCGGGAAACGCGGAGCAAGGTGTCGTGGCGTGCTTCGAGACGCTGTTCCATGCGCGCATCGAACATCCGATAGCCGTTCTTGCCGGCTCGTTTGGCCGCATACATGGCGTGGTCGGCATGACGGATCAGGGTTTCGCCATCACTGTCGTCGTCGGGGAAAATGGTGACGCCGATACTGGCGCTGACCTGAACCTGGGCGCCGGCCACCGGCGTACACGGCTCGGCAATGATCCGGAGCAGTCGTTCTATGGTCTGGTAGCACTCGTCTTCGCTATCGACGACCGAGAGGAGTACGACGAATTCATCGCCACCGATGCGGGCGACGGTATCGGCACTGCGCAGGGAGGCCTGCATGCGCTGGGCGATTTGCCTGAGCAGGGCGTCGCCGGCATCGTGACCCAGGCTGTCGTTGATATGCTTGAAACCGTCCAGGTCGATGAAACAGACGGCCAGCAGGGTATCGGTTCGCCGGTTGGCGGCGATGATCTGCTCCAGCCTGTCCATCAACAGCAGGCGGTTGGGAAGTCCGGTCAAGGCGTCGAACTGGGCAAAGTGACGGATTTGTTCGACAGTCTGGCTGGCGCGCATATCGTTGGTCAGTATGGCCAGGTAGGCGGGCTCCTGGCCGGCCATCGCGCCGATCTCGGCAATCGATATCTGCTCGCTGATCGACGCGCCATCCGGCCGGCGCATGGTGATGCCACCATTCCAGCACCCGGCCGTGCGCAGAGTGCTGATTGCCGCACGAGACCGGGTTTCGTCCGGCAGCTCGGAATAGGTGGTGAAAAGTTCCTGACCGATCAGCGCTGCCCTGGGCTGGCCAGCGATACTGCAGGCCAGTTCATTGACATCGCGAATTTTCAGATCGCTATCGAGGTGCAGCAAACCGACCTGGGCCAGATTGAACTTCTCGACAAGCAGGCCTATGGCGTCGGCGGTGAGTCTGTTGAGTAACGGCTCGCTGTGCATTGATGACAAATAAATGGATGGTTGCCCGCAGGCACCATTGAGATTGGTTTGTCTATCAGCATATCGGAAACTGGCCGTAATAACTAACGCTAAAGTAATACCCGGGGGCCGCCCGGCCGCGCCGATTCAGGTTTTGACCGGGCGTTTTGACAGTTTGCGCTGCAGTGTCCGGCGGTGCATTTTCAGGGCGCGCGCGGTGGCCGAGACATTGCCATCGTTTTCGTTGAGGACGCGCTGGATGTGTTCCCATTCGAGTCGGTCGATAGACAGCGGCTCGTCAGACGCGGGAAGATCGAAATCCGGTCCGTCGTCATCGTCGAAAGCGCTCAGGATGGCCTCGATTTCAACCGGTTTGGCCAGGTACTGGATGGCGCCGAGCTTGACCGCATCGACGGCGGTGGCGATGCTTGCGTAGCCAGTCAGGACGACGATCCGGCAGGCCGGGTTGATGGCCAGCAGTTGCGGGATCAGGGCCAGGCCGGAACTGCCGTTCAGATTGAGGTCGAGGACGACCCGCCCGGCCCCCGTTTCTTGTGCGGCGAGCAGGGCGGCGGCGACATCGAGGACGCCGTGGGCCGGGTAGCCGCGACGTTCCAGCGTGCGCACGAGGATGGCGTTGAAGCTTGGGTCGTCGTCAATGATCAGGGTCGTTTCGGTCATGGTCTGGTCCGGGGCAGTTCGATGCGGGCGAGGGCGCCGCCTTCTTCGGGATTGGCCAGCGTCAGGCTGCCACCAAGTTGTTCGACGGCACTGCGGGTCAGCATCAGGCCAACGCCGCTACCCCGCTCGTGCGGGGGGAAACTGGCCTGGCCACCGAGTTCGAGAACCTGGGGTGGAAAGCCGGGGCCGTGGTCGCGAATGTCGATGCACAGGGTGTCGGTGCTCCAGCCGAGACGGATCTCGAGCGGGCTCGTCGTCGCATTGGCGGCGTTGTTGAGCAGGTTGAGCACAGCTTGTTCCAGCCGCGGGTCGGCGATGATGTCCGGCGCTGCGCCATCGCTGGCAACGACCAGCCGGCTGCTGCCTTGTGGCCGCGCTGCATGCCAGCGCTGGCGCAGATCGTCCAGCCAGTGGTTGGCCGCCTGCAAGGTGGTGTTTTCGAGCCGCTCGGCCCCGGCCCGGCGTGACAGGCCGGTGATGATTTTCTTGCACACACCGATTTGTTGCAGCAATAGCTGGACGTCCTCGCGGGCTGCCTTGCCCAGGCCCGGATCGTTGGCCAGTTCACCGGCAAGCAGGGCCATCGTGCCGAGCGGTGTGCCGAGTTCGTGGGCGGCGCCAGCGGCGAGGGTGCCCATGGCCACCACCCGTTCGTCGCGCAGCCCCTGTTCGCGGGCGGTGGCCAGTTCGGCATCGCGCTGGCGGATGATGCGGGTCGTGCGGACGATGATCCAGGCGATCATCAGCGCCGAGACGACGAAGATGAGCCACATGCCGCCCAGGTGCAGGCGCGTGGCGCGGGTCGCATCGGGCATCGGTAGCGGGACGTAATAGACCATGAGCAGCGAATAGGCGGCGATGGTCACGGCGGAGACGACAGCCACGCTGCGGGCGGGCAGGGTCAGGGCGGCGACGGCAACCGGCGGCAGAAGCAGGGAAACGAGCGGGTTGGCAGCGCCGCCGCTGAGGAAAACCACGGCGCTCAGCATGCCGATGTCGAAGAGCAGATGGCTGAACAGTTCGCCGGTCGTCGCCGTGCGCGCGCCAGCCGTCCGCCACTGGGCAAAGCCGTTGAACAGCCCGGCAATGGCGACGATGCCGAGGAGCGGCAGTTGCGGCACCGGAATGTCGAGCAGGCCAGGGACGATCAGGATGACTTGCGCCAGCACGGCGAGTACCACCCAGCGACCGAGGACCAGGCGGCGCAGGTTGGCCAGGTGGTCGGTATTCGCTGTCGTGCAGGGGATTATTGCCATGAGCCGAATTATGCGTGATTTGTGTCAATTTTCAGTCGCTTGAGAGGTGCGACAATTAGCCGCATCCCTTCCCGGAGTGGTTTTGCATGCTGAGGATTCTGCGTTTTTCCCTGTTGTTGGCGGTTCTGGCGCTGAGCCGTTCGGTGCTGGCCGTCGACCTCGACAAGGGCAAGGAAATCAACGGCACCTGTGCTGCCTGCCACAGCGATAACGGCCAGGGTGGCAAGAAGGGCGAATATCCGCGCATTGCCGGCCAGCAGGTCAAATACATCGAAAGCCAGCTGAAGAGTTTCCGCGCGCGGACGCGGGTCAATATTCCGATGTTTCCCTACACGCAGGAGCGCGAACTGTCCGATGAGGACATCAAGGACATTGCCGCTTATCTCGCCGGGATAGAGCTGGATACCAAAATGCCGACCTATGCCGGTCACGAGGATGCACTGACCCGGCTGCTGATGGCCGAGAAAGTGATGATCATCCCGCGCGCCGAAGGCGATCTGGCCAACGGCGAGAAGATTTATCAGAAGCAGTGTGCAGCCTGCCACGGCAAGACGGGCAAGGGGCGCGGCATGTTTCCGATGCTCGTCGGGCAATACACCAGTTATTTGCAGCGTCAGGTCGATCTTTATCTGAAGGGCGACCGTCCTCACGACGAAGAAGGCATGACCGGCTTGCTCAATGCCCTCAAGGCGCAGGATATCCAGGACATCCTGGCCTATCTGACGTCGATTCAGGAACCCAAGGAATGAAACGTCTCGCTCTCACATTGCTGACCCTGCTGGCCTCTTCCGGCGCCTTGGCGCACGGCCACCCCGGCCCTATCGACGACAGCATGCCCGACGCCCAGCGCATTCGTTTCTGCGAGCGTGTCCGCGATCATGCCCTGCAGGCTTTTTACAATCGCGACAAGGGCCGGCCCATGAAGCTCTTTGATGAGGATGGCAGCGACGGGGCGCGCATCACCAATCGCATCATCCGGCGCATCTACGAAGAGCCGCAGATTTCCAGCCCGAAGAAGGCCGAAACCTTTGGTCGGGCGACCTGCAACGAGATGATGGGAACGCAGGCTGTCTCAGAATAGGAAGGGAATGAAGCGCTTGGTGCGTTGTGCGTACTCGGCGTAGGCCGAGCCGAAATAGGCCAGACATTCCTTCTCGTCGGTGGTCGCGGTCAGCCACAGGAAGAGCGAGGCCAGTCCGACGAGCAGCGTGCCGATCAGGTCAGGGTTGAGCAGGTAGGTGCCCCAGGCCAGTGCCAGCAGCGAGCTGTACATCGGATGGCGGATATAGCCGAAGATGCCCGATGACACCAGCTGGGTCGTTTTCTCGAAGGCATAAAAGGACTGTTCATCCCGCCCCTGGCTGGGTTTGCCGCGCCGATACAGCGTGATCAGGCCGCTCAGGGCGAGCACGATGCTGAGCAGCAGGAGCAGGAACGCGACTTGCACCCCGGGCGAGGACGGGTCGCTGTCAAAGAAATCGCGATTCAGGACGAGCAGGCCGAGAATGGCTTCCCAGACGAAGAAACGGTAGAAGCCGTGGCTGCCTGGTTGCCTTAGCGACTTGCGCGAAAGCCAGCCCACGGTCGCGGTGCCGGCCGCCAGGGCCTGCGAGTCGGAGAGAAATTCAACCATTCAGGGTGGCGCTCAGGGCGGCGATCATGTAGCCGTGGTCGAGGACGCCGGCACTTTCGCGGATGCTGTGCATGGCCCACATCGGCGAGCCGACATCGACGCTGGGAATGCCCAGGCGTGCGGCGACTATCGGGCCGATGGTGCTGCCGCAGCCGAGATCGGTGCGGTGGGCATACTGCTGGCAGGGAACACCGGCCTTCGCGCAGATGGCCATGAAGCGGGCTGCCGTCTCGGCGCTGGTGCTGTAGCGCTGGTTGGCGTTGTGCTTGATGACCGGGCCGGCATTGACCAGCGCATGGTGGCAGGGCTCGTAGGCGGCGGGGAAATTCGGGTGCCAGCCATGCGCCATGTCGGCGCTGATGAAAAAGCTGCGCGCCAGCATCCGGCGCTGGTCTTCACCATCCAGCCCGGCACTGGCGGCGAGCCGGCTGATGACGTCGCCAATGAAACTGCCGCCGGCACCGGTGGCGCTTTCGCTGCCCACTTCTTCATGGTCGAAAAAGGCGCACAGGCAGGTGGCGTCAGGCCTGGAGGTGGCGAGCAGGGCGCTCAGCGCGGCGTGGCAGGAGGCGAGATTGTCGAGCTGGCTGTTGGCGACAAACTCACGATCAACGCCCCAGAAGGCGCCTTTTTGCGTGTCGTAGGCGTTCAGTTCCCAGGTCAGCAGATCGTCTGCCTTGACGCCGAGCCGGTCGGCGATGGGCTGGCGGAAGCGCGCTTCGGCCTTCGTGCCGTCTTCCGAGACGCCGAGCAGCAAGGGCAGCTCGGTCTGTTTGTTGAATTTCAGACCGTTCTCGTTAACCTCGCGGTTCATGTGGATGGCGAGATTGGGCAGGCGCAGCAGCGGCTCGTCGAAGCGGATGAGGTGCGTCGTGAAGCCGCCGGGGGTGCGTACATTGACGCGGCCGGCCAGCGACAGGTCACGGTCGGCGAAGGTGGCGAGGATGGGGCCGCCATAGACCTCGACACCGAGCCGTACCATGCCGCCCGCGTCGTCAGCCGGCTTCGGCTTGAGGCGCAGGCCCGGCGAGTCGGTATGGGCGCCGATCAGGCGCAGGCCGGTGGTCGCTGCCGGCTGGCTACCGACGATGAAGGCGATGATCGATGACCCGCCGCGGACGACGAAATGACGGCCGCCAGCCGCCAGGGTCCAGCGCTCGCCTTCGTCAAGGCGGCTGAAACCTGCTGTTGTCAGCCGCGATTCACAGGTCTGGACGGCATGCCACGGGCTGGGGCTGGCATCGATGAAATCAAGCAGGTCCTGCGCCTGGGCGCGAACGTCAGCGGGAATATTCATGGCTTTTTAACGGTCAGCAATTCAATGAGCAATTCGGCGATTCGCGAATCATAAAGCATGGCGATATGGCCGACAGCCGGCAGTTCGACATCGCGGGCACCGGTCAGGCGCTGGTTGTCCTGCGGCATGACGTAGTTGTCGTAAGGGTTGCGCAGGCTGACGGTGGGAATCGTCAAAGTCTCGGTTGCCATGTCGCGCAGCCATAGCGAACCGGGCGTCATCTCGCGGGAGTTCTGGCCGAAGCCGATGCGGGAGAGAACGCTGCCGGCATGCGGCGTAGCCAGCGTGAACAGGCGGTCCACGCGCTCGCTGCCGTGGCGCGCGAGATAGGAGCGGCAGATCAGGCCGCCCATGCTGTGCGCGAGCAGCGTGATCTGCTTGCTGCCGGTGGCGGCGCAGACGTCCTCGATGCGCTGGTTGAGTTGCGGCACCAGTTTGCCCATGCTGGTGTAGGGCGGGGTCAGGCTGACCGTGGCCACCGTGTGTCCGGCCGCTTCGAGGCGGCGACGGAGCAGCCACCAGACGCCACGACTGCAGCCGAAGCCATGGACGAGCAGTATCGGCTTGCCGCCCGGCGGCAGGCGGTCGGCCGGCATCCACAGGCGCTCAAAGGGGATGACGAGCAGGAAGGTGAGCAGGAAGGCAAAGTATTCGCCAGTCATGATTGCCAGTCGTTTGGCGAAGCCGAGAGCGGGTGCCGGCGAGGCGAAATTCATGGCGAAGAACCAGGTCGTCGCATTCATCCAGAAGCGCAGACCGAGCAGGCAGTTGATCGCTCCGACAATGGCCAGCGGCCAGGCCAGATGCAGGAAAAGACGTCCGAATGCCAGGTAGGCAGCAGTTTCGAGGGCGATCCAGATGAGCAGGGAGATGGGGACCATGGCGGGTTCAGGCCACTTCTGCAGCGGGTTTGGCCAGCCACAGGCAGGCGCCTTTCGACTCCTTGTCGATGGCTTTGAGGACGCGCTCATGTTCGGCCAGTTCTTCGGGCGAGGCGAGTCGGACGGTGAGCGGCTTGCGCTGGCGGACCAGGCCGTCGGCACCGATATTCGGGCGCGGCGCGGCGTCCGGTTCGATCATCAGGGAATTCTGCCCCCGCGTCATGGCCAGGAAAACGTCGGCCAGCAGTTCGGTGTCGAGCAGGGCGCCGTGCAGGGTACGGCTGGAGTTGTCGATTTCGTAGCGTTCGCACAGCGCATCCAGGCTGTTGCGCTTGCCGGGGTGCAGGTCCTTGGCCATGCGCAGGGTGTCGATCACGCCGTTGCAGATGGTGCCGACCGGCACGCGCCCGAGGCGGTCGAGTTCGGCATTGAGGAAGCCGATGTCGAAGGG
>ERZ1034363.389-NODE-389-length-31136-cov-5.217328_pt1 | contig 31136 bp, 28 predicted proteins | sample MGYA00520616_ERZ1034363 | MGnify/ENA primary metagenome ERZ1034363 (study PRJEB33736, sample SAMEA104284506) | Azolla filiculoides | biome: Urban; feature: Water surface; material: Ditch water | place: Netherlands | collected 2015-10-28 | depth 0-0.1 m ... | reverse complement strand
CCAGAACGGTGAGTTTGGCTTCATCGCGGTTAAAGGCGATGCCGGAAATGATGGCTTGTTCCATATTGGTATTGTCCTCAACTGTGATGAGGGTGCCTTCGCCACCCTGACCGTATTCTTCAAAGCTGGAAAGTACGCGCAGCTTGACTTTGTATTTGCCGGCGAATTCCACCGAGCGGATCTGCAGTACCTTTGAACCCAGGCTGGCCATTTCCAGCATTTCTTCAAAGGTAATGGTGTCCAGCTTGCGGGCTTCTGGCACAACGCGCGGGTCGGTGGTGTAGACACCGTCAACGTCAGTGTAGATCTGACATTCGTCTGCCTTGAGTGCAGCAGCCAGTGCCACACCGGTGGTGTCTGAACCGCCACGACCCAGCGTGGTGATGTTGCCCTTTTCGTCGACGCCCTGGAAGCCAGCAACCACCACAACACTTCCGTCCTTGAGGTCTGCACGCATCGGCGCATCGTCGATCGAGAGGATGCGCGCCTTCATGTGGCTGTCATCCGTGAGGATCTTGACCTGACCACCGGTATAGCTGATCGCATCAACGCCGACTTCTTTTAGCGCCATGCACAGCAGACCAATGGTGACCTGCTCGCCCGTGGACAGAATAACGTCCATTTCGCGCGGGTCCGGATTGTCTTGTAACGCTTTAGCCAGAGCAATGAGGCGGTTAGTTTCGCCACTCATGGCGGAAACAACGACCACCACATCGTGTCCGTCTTTGCGGAAGGCCGCAATACGACGGGCAACGTTCTGGATGCGCTCGGGGTTGGCGACCGAGGTGCCGCCGTATTTCTGAACGATGAGAGCCATCAGTAGGTCTTATAGATGTGATTGAACAAAGCGCTGAAATTATAGCCCATTTTAGCGGAAAGCCGCATGGATTAAGGCGCGGCGGCTTAATTCCACGCTGGCGCAATTATGGCAGCGCACCATTTTGTGCATAAAAGTTTGACATTGATCAAAGTCTGCCTAAATTGGAAAGTGGGGTAGGAGAATAAAATGACAACATCAAATCGAAAGCGGTTGAAAGGTCAGGTTGATTCCATATCAAGTGCTGCGCCTTTAAAAGGTGCCCTGTCCCAGCCACCCAAAGAATTGCGTGTCAAACTGGGGCTGACCCAGGGTGGGTTCTGGGCGCCGGTCGGCGTTTCGCAAAGCGGTGGTTCTCGATACGAGACTGGTAGAAAGCTCCCCGCATCGATTAGTACCCTGCTTCACCTGGTTCACATTGAAGGTATTGATCTGAGCAAGCTCAAAGGCACGCATGCGCTCGTTGGTCAGTATTTAAGTGAAACGGATCCAACAACCTTTGAGCAGTTACTTAAAGCCGCTCAGGCGACTGATCGTTAGTTAGATACTGATCTGAACCTTAACGCCCGTGGCACGGATGCGTTCAGCCCACGCTGTCATTGCATCCGCAGCCAAGGCTTTTAGATGCGGTGCCTCTGGCTGTAGGGAAGGCCGCGCCAAACCATAAAGATGAACACCCTGAATCTGGTGTGCATTACGCGTCACAAAATCCAGATAAGCGGCTTCGTCTTCAACACCCGGTGCTTGTCCATCCCAGGCAACCCAACAAGTTTGCAACCATACCGGCGCCAGTGAGCAGACGATATCTAACCGATGCTGAATCTGTTCTGGCTTATAACTAATACCGTTGATCTGCTTCATGGATTCTGGCAACAAACGGTCGACCTTGAACCAGACAACCCCGCCTGCGTCATTTAGGGCTTGAATACCTGCCTGCACTTCCGGGCGGAGCATGAGACTGCCATTGGTAATGAGCACCAGCGGAATCTTGAGACCATGGGCATCTCGCTGGCGTTGGGCGATTTCAACAGCCTGCAAAAACTGGGGGGAACTGGTGGGTTCCCCGTTACCCGAGAAGGCAATGTCGCGAATCTCACGCATGGCCGCTGGCGTATCCGGTGGGATCATCGGACTCAATGCCGGGTTGTCGAGCAGGCCTTTGAGCTCGGCTTCGAGCAGGGGCAAACTCACTTCCGGGGCATCGCCCCGGTGCAAGCCCGGCACCTGACAATAGGCACAGGCCCAATTACAGGCATTATTGGTGTTGAGGTTGATGCCGATCGAGATGCCCTGCATCCGTCGCGAAAGCACCGGATACACATAGGTGAGATTCAGAAAATCCGGATCATGGTCGCTAAAGGTGAGCCAGCGCACTGGTTGGGCACTTTTAACATCGGATGGATCATTCGGGGTCGTCATGCTGCAATGATACAATCTGCCACCTGTTTTAGCCCGGAAATCGCCCTATCATGCGTATCACCCGTCGGCTGGAGTTTGACGCCGGCCATCGTATTCCTGATCATCGTAGTCAGTGCCGTCATATGCACGGGCACCGCTATGCGTTGGAAATTACCCTATCGGGCGATGTAATCGAGCGCAATGGTGATCCGGCCAATGGCATGGTCATGGATTTCGGGGACATCAAAACCATTGCCCTGCGTGAAGTAGTCGAACAGTGGGATCACGCGTTTCTGGTTTACGCCGGTGATACCGAAGTGCGTTCACTACTGGACAAAATCCCCGGCCATAAAACCATCGTGCTGGATGTTGTGCCCACCGCAGAGAATCTGGCGACCCTCGCCTTCCGTCTGCTAGCACCGCATTACACGCATGCCTACGGCAACAATCTGCAACTGGTTCAGGTGCGTTTGTATGAAACGCCTAATTGCTGGGCCGATGCGATTGCCCCCATCGACTTCGTCGAACCCAAACCCTAAGTTTCGAATACGGGTTAAGTAACCCGCTGATAGACCCTGGCAAACCGGCTCTGGCCACACACCCCGAAATCTCCGGGGCCATACTGCATGAGCCAATCGCCTGCTTCGCCCCGCAATACATCACGACCAGCAGAACGGGCTGCGGTGAATGGTTCATTAATCTGCTTGGCCAATACCGGCACAGGTTTGGCGGTATAAGCGCCATCGACGCCTTCTTCCGTTGGTGCAACGGGCTGATACTTGGCATCGAACCGATGCCGATCCACACTCCAGCGATCCCCCGTGCAACCTGTAATAATGGCATCATCGGCCTGGAACTTATTCGGCCCTTCGAGGCTGATGAGCTCACCCGGCTCCCGGGCGAACATCACTTGTACCACTTCGGTTTTTAGGTAATGAGCGGCTTCCGGATCTTGTGTGAGATCGATGGTTTTTAATTCGAGCATGGGTCACTCAACGGTTCACATCAACAACAACACGACCACGTACTTTGCCTTCGAGCAACTGTGCGCCTACGTTAATTGCTTCAGCCAAACTGATCTCGGTGGTATTGGCTTCCAGTTTGGCAATATCCAGATCACGGGCCAAACGCTGCCAGGCTTCCATACGCTTCTCTGAGGGCGCCATCACGCTATCGATACCGTACAGCGTCACACCGCGCAGGATGAACGGCATAACGGTTGACGGAAAATCCGCGCCACCGGCCAGACCGCACGCCGCCAACGCGCCACTGTACTTCGTTGTGGCACAGGCATTGGCCAATGTAGTGCTACCGACAGAATCAACTACGCCTGCCCAACGCTCTTTGCCGAGTGGCTTACCCGGCTCTGACAATTCCTTGCGGTCGATAATGCCTGCAGCGCCTAGCGCCTTCAGATGCGGCTCTTCTTCAGGACGACCCGTAGAAGCAATCACCGTATAGCCCAGCTTGGCCAGCAACATGATGGCCACACTCCCTACCCCACCATTGGCGCCTGTTACCAGGATTTCGCCATCGGTGGGTTTGATGCCGTGCTTCTCCAGCGCCAGAACGCAAAGCATGGCGGTGTAACCCGCTGTACCAATGGCCATGGCCTGACGTTCGCTAAAACCCTGCGGGAGTGGCACAAGCCAGTTGCCATTCAGTCGCGCCTTCTGCGCCAGACAACCGCTATGCGTTTCACCGACACCCCAGCCGTTCAGCACGACCTTATCTCCGGCCTTCCAGCACGGATGGTTGCTTTCCAAAACAGTACCCGCCATATCGATTCCGGGCGTTAAGGGGAACTTCCGTACCACTGGGCCTTTGCCGGTAATCGCCAAACCATCTTTGTAATTGAGCGTACTCCAACCTACTTGAACGGTGACATCCCCCTCAGGCAAAGCGGATTCATCGAGTTCTTTAAGTTCGGCACGATAGCCGGCGTCATCTTTATTAATCTGCAGGGCACGGTACATGTTCTATCTCCGGGATCATTTGTTATGCCTGTATTCTATGACGACCCGTGATGATTGCAAGCACCAAAAGCAAACGGCCCGCCGATTTCTCGACGAGCCGTTTTTATTTGGCGGGTCCGGTGAGATTCGAACTCACGGTAGGCTCACACCTACGTCAGTTTTCAAGACTGATGCATTCAACCGCTCTGCCACAGACCCATTTTTATTTCAGGCGATATTCTATCAGCTTGCTTCGGGTTTGGGCGAGCGTGGACGACTAGGACCGGTTGGCTTACGCCGGAATGGTTTGCCACCCGCACTCTGTGGACGTGGCGCCAAAGGTTTACCATCTGCGCCGACTGGGCGTTTGGCGCCCTGGTAGCCACCACTTCGCGGTGGCTTGCTACCCAGAGGTTTACTCTGCCCTTTACCGAATTGGGATGATTTGCCAAAGGGCTTTTTGCCGCGATGGTTTTTGCGCAGGCTATTCAACGCTGGCATACCAGCCAGTTCACGGTGCAGATTGCGATCCTCACGCGCTTCGCGGCGGAATTCAGCAACGATATCCCGCACGTGGGCGTTCGCCCCCCGTGGTTGACGATCATCATCTTCCCAGGCTTCATCGTCATCGATGAACTGGAGCGCGGTGAGCGGATCGGTTTCGCCCGGTGCCAACTTGTTGCCGTTGTACATGGCATCCATCATGTAGAGCTTATCTTCTGGTAGATCGGCCCATGGGTCACGATCATCAGGGAAGTATGGCTGCGCATCAGGGTCACGTGGTTTACGGCCGCGCGGTGGACGCTGATTAGCTTGTTGACGGGTATAAAGCCAGGCCTCACCTTCGGCGCGTGCCTTGGCATCTTCGTCTAGTTCAACCGGTTGGCGATCTTCGTCAGACTCATCGAACTCAGCCGTGCTTTCGGTGTCACTGCCTTCAGCAGGCTCTTCACCAGTTGCGGCAGGCTGGTTACGGGCATTACGTGGGTCAGCGGCGTATTTTGCTGCCTGCTCTGCCTGATATTCGGCAAGAGCCTCTGGCGACATCGGTTCATAACCGGGAATAATTTCCGGATGAATTTCGGCACCCAGCAAACGCTCGATAGATTTAAGCAACACCGCATCATCGTGCGTTACAAAGGCAACGGTATCGCCGACGCGACCATCTTCACCATTGAGCACGCGATTCAGGCGTGATGGGTAATCATCGGGCACAGCCGGCAGATCGTAGTGAACGACCCGTTGCATGCCATCCATCTCGAATCCACGCAGTGCCATATCTGTTGTGACCAAAGCACTCAGCAGCCCGGTCTGGAATTCTTCCAGAGCGCGACCACGAGGCGTCTGCCCACGATGCGCATGCAAAGCATTAGCTGTTACGCCACCTTTAGCCAATTTACGGGCAAGGCCTTCGGCGCCAAACTTGGTGCGGGCAAAGACCAGCGAACGCGGCCAGGCTTCATCACGAAATAGCTGCGACATCAGATCGCGCTTCCGATGCGGATCGACCGCAATAAAACGTTGGTGGACACGCGTCGTGACATCATCACCGCGATCAATAACCACTTCTTCCGGGTATTTCAGCAGGCCATCGGCGAATCCACGGATATCATCGCCTATCGAACTTGCAACCACGATCGTTTGTCGTGTTGTCGGCAGCAATGGATAGAGGCGCTCGAGCTCCGCTGCCTGACCCATATCCATCATGCGATCCACTTCGTCAAAGATGACGACACGCACGCGATCCAGGTTAATGTGTCCCTGCCCTAAATGATCAAGCAAACGGGCCGGTGTAGCGATGAGCACATCCAATCCTCGCTCCAGCGCCTGCACCTGCGGATGCATGCTGACACCACCATAGACGGCGAAAGAGTAATAGGCATCATGGCGGCCATAGGTGCGGTACGCATCCAGCACCTGCAAGGCCACTTCGCGGGTGGGGACCAAGACCAGAATTCGTGGCCCCCGACCCGGCTCCTGTGTCAGCGCCGCATCATCCTGTTGCAACAGATCAAGCGTAGGGATCGCGTACGCGGCGGCTTTGCCGGATCCAGCGGGCGCAGCCACGAGCACATCCTTGCCGGTAAGCACCAGGGGAATCAGTGCAGCCTGAACTGGTGTTGGCTCAGGCGTGCCAGAGGTGTCGGCATCCTGAAGGGCCTTGATACGTGGCTCGGAAAGTGAAAACTGTTCAAAAGACATATTTGTTGCCCTCAGGGGCTAACCGGCTAAAAATCAGAATAGGAACGGGCTTAAATTCGAACCGGTCTGGCAGCGCTGCAATCAATTTGCAGAAAGGCCACGAGCCAGATCGTTACAGATGTCGTCTACCGCTTCCAGGCCTACTGCGATACGCAGCAGATTGTCATGAATGCCTGCGACTGCACGTGCTTCCGGGGTAATACGACCATGCGTTGTGGAAGCAGGATGCGTCAATGTCGTGCGGGTGTCACCCAAGTTACCGGTGATCGACAACAACTGACAGGAGTCTATCACACGCCAGGCGGCATCTTTGCCACCCTTCACTTCAAAGCTCACAATCGCCCCACCCGACTTTTGTTGCTGCATCGCCAACTGATGCTGCGGATGTGATGGCAAGCCCGGATAGAACACACGTTCCACAGCAGGATGCGCTTCCAGCCATTGGGCCAATTCAAGCGCCGAGGCCGATTGTGCTTTCATGCGAATCGACAAAGTTTCCAGCCCCTTACCCAGCACCCAAGCATTAAATGCCGATAGCGTAGGACCGGTGGTGCGCAGGAAAATAAAGATCTTCTCGATAATGTCTTTGCTACCGCAGACAGCACCACCGAGCACACGGCCTTGTCCATCCAGATACTTGGTGGCCGAATGCACCACAATGTCGGCACCCAGTTCCAATGGTTTTTGCAGAATCGGCGTGCAGAAACAGTTATCAACGGCTAATAACAGGTTGTGTTGTTTAGCAATAACGGACAGCGCACGAATATCGGCCACTTGCGTCAACGGATTGGACGGCGTTTCGCAGAACAACAGTTTGGTGTTCGGTCGCACGGCTTTATCCCATTCGCTGGCATCGGTCTGCGACACAAACGTCGTTTCAATACCAAAGCGCGGCATGATGGTACCGAGCAACTGAATGGTCGAGCCAAATAGCGAACTAGAAGCAACAATGTGATCACCGGCGCTGAGATTCGCCATCACCAATGAGGTAATCGCGGCCATACCGCTAGCCGTACCGATGCAGGCCTCGGCACCTTCCAGCGCAGCAAGCCGCTGTTCGAAGAGCGTAACGCTGGGGTTGGTAAAGCGGGCGTAGACATTACCCCCTTCTTCACCCGAGAATCGCACGGCAGCCTGCGCGGCATTGTCAAAAACAAAGCTGGACGTCAGATACAGTGCTTCACTATGTTCGTTATGCGCACTACGATTCATCCCCGCACGCACGGCGAGTGTTTCTGTAGCCAGGCCTTCCGGCAGTTTTTGATACTTACTCATAATCGATGCAATTATTCCTGGCCCGGTCGACGGACAAACATTTCGATCTGTTGGGCCGCATTGCCGCCTTCATCATCATCTTCCTGCGAAGCAGCAGGTGCACTCGGTTTCTGACGAGACTTCTCTACGGCATCCAGATAGGCAGCATCCACATCGCCGGTAATGTAGTTACCGGTAAAACAGGAGTCATCAAAACCCGTAATGTTCGGGTTGCACGCGCGCACAGACTCTTCGAGTGCAGCAAGGTCCTGATAGATCAGTTCATCCGCACCAATCAGCGCGGCAATTTGTGCATCAGTGCGCCCCGTTGCGATCAATTCACCACGCGTTGGCATGTCGATACCGTACACGTTAGGAAAGCGCACGGGCGGCGATGCCGAGGCGAAGTACACCTTCTTGGCACCGGCCGCCCGGGCCATTTCAACGATTTCATGGCTGGTCGTGCCGCGCACGATTGAGTCATCCACCAGCATCACGTTCTTACCGGCAAACTCCTGCACAACCGTATTAAGTTTCTGACGTACAGACTTCTTGCGCGTTGCCTGTCCCGGCATGATAAAGGTGCGACCGATATACCTGTTCTTAACAAAGCCTTCACGGAATGGAATACCCAGGGCATGCGCCATTTGCAGGGCCGCCGGACGCGAGGAATCTGGAATCGGAATCACAACGTCAATCTCGGCAGGATCAATGACTTGACGAACCTTGGCAGCCAGCGTTTCGCCCATGCACAGACGTGTTTCGTAAACCGATACATCATCAAGCATCGAATCAGGGCGTGCCAGATACACATACTCAAAGAGGCACGGCGAGAGGGTGTGCTTCTCTGCACACTGGGCACGCACCATCTTGCGATCAAGATCAACATAGACAGCTTCACCCGGCGCAACATCATCCACGCGCTCGAAACCCAAGGAATCAAGGGGTACAGACTCTGACGCCAACATCCATTCAGTGCCTGCCGGTGTCTCGTTTTTACCTAGCACCAGCGGACGAATACCGAACGGATCGCGGAAGGCCAACAAGCCATAACCGGCGATCATGACCACTACGGCATAAGCACCGCGCACGCGCTTATGAACGCCACGCACTGCCTTGAAAATCGCTTCCTGATCCAGGCATGTACCGTGTGCTGCTTTCTGCAATTCGTGCGCCAGCACGTTGAGCAGCACTTCGGAATCGGAGTTGGTGTTGATATGACGCAGATCCAGCTTGAAGAGCTGTTGCTTCAACTCTTCCGCGTTGGTCAGGTTACCGTTATGCGCCAACATTAAACCAAACGGCGAATTCACATAGAACGGTTGTGCTTCAGCAAAGTTGTAAGCCGAACCGGCAGTCGGGTAACGACAGTGTGCAATACCCCAGTTACCCGGCAACGCTCGCATGTTGCGCGTGCGGAACACATCGCGCACCAGCCCCGGGCCTTTGTGCATATGAAAAGTGCTACCTTCTGCCGTTGAAATGCCTGCCGCATCCTGACCACGATGCTGAAGCACCATCAGTCCGTCATAGAGCAACTGGTTAACCGGTGTGGTGGCTACAACGCCAATAATTCCGCACATGCTAGTCTCGATTACTTAGAAAGTGGATTCTGGGGTAGCAGCTGGGGAACCAACTGCGGTGCAAGTTGTGGTGCCATCTGGCTGAGCGTGTCGGCATAAGCAATGTGCTTGGCCAGATCATCGGGCAACCAGGGTTTAATGTAATTCACGCCCTGCTCGGTTAAGGGGGCAAGACGGGCCTGACGCCACCAGGACTCTTCCGGCAGATGGGTCATGCCGCCAATGGCGACCAACAGTAAAACCAGCAGCGTGCCTCGTGCCGCGCCAAACGCCATGCCGAGCGTGCGATCGAAGAAGCCCAGACCAATAGCATGTATCGTTTTGCGGATCAGCGCCCGGAAAATGGATACGGACAAGATCGACGCAATGAAAAGCAAAATCCAACCCCCGGCAATCTGCCAGAAGGTGACCGTAATATAAGGTGCTAGCAGCTGAGTACCCACAGCCTCACCCCACTCGCGCGCAACCAGAAAGGCAACGACCCAGGCACCGAGCGACATCACTTCACTGACCATACCACGCCAAGCACCCAAAAGCACCGAGGCAGCAAGTATGGCGATAACAGCGTAATCGAAACCGGTCATATCACCCAAGGCGCCCGGTTAAGCTCAGGATCATTTTTTGACAACCAGGCCGTTCAAACCGGCCTTGGAAATTTTTGCCAGGGCTTTATCTGCCGCTTCTTTGCTAGAAAACGGACCGGCCTTAACACGTGTCTTACCAGCCAGATTACCCGTAGCCGCTTCTGTCCAGCTAGAAACGCCCTGCCCGTTCAGCTTGCTGCGCACCTGCTTCACGTTGTCGGCATCAGCAAACACGCCCACCTGAATGTAGTACTGGCCGGCCTGGACAGGCTCTTTATTGTCTTTAGTTTCTTTCTTTGCATCAGACGGTTTGTCAGCAGGCTTTTTTTCTGCCGGTTTGTCCGCAGGTTTCTTATCAGCAGGCTTTTCGGCTTTCTTCTCAACCGGCTTTTCGACCGGTTTCTCTACCGGTTTGACTGGTTCAGGTTTGGCTTCCGGTGCCGACGCAACGACCACAGGCTTGGCATCAACCGGTGCGGCCGCAGGTGCTGTCACAGGAAGGGTTTCAGCAGGTTTGCTTTCTGTGGTGGCTTCTTTAATCATGCCGGGGGCTGCAGGTGCTGCGCTGGCAGGAACCGCTTCAGGCGGAGGCACAATCGCCGGTGCAGCAGCGGCCTGCTTCTCGGCTTCCGTCACAAGACGGAAGTCGTTCAGTTGTGGTGGTGGCGCCGTATCCATTACCATCGGCAACACCGCTGCCACGATAATGACAAAAAAAGCAGCCCCTAAAAGACGGCGACGAGCGCGTCTTTTAAGATCCTGCTGGCTATCTGATTCTGGAGTGTCTGGCTTCATGCCGTTCTGCCCAAGTCCCTGAGGACATCCGCTACTGTGAGGAAAGAACCGAAGGCCACAATTCTATCACTCTCGGTCGCGTTTTTTCGTGCTGCAGCATACGCACTTCGAGGATTTTCGTAGCTTTCGATCAGGCTGTCTTTAACCCCAAGGCCGCATAGGATGTCACGCAACTGTGCCACGGTGGCAGCGCGCGGGTTGTCGAGCGGGGTGAGGTACCAACGGGTAATGCCTTTAATGAGCGGGCTTAGCACCCCCACCATGTCTTTATCCGCCATCATGCCGACGATTCCATGCTGGGTATGCGCAAAGGGCAAATGACTCAGATTGTTAGCCAACACCTTGGCCGCATCCGGATTATGCGCGACATCGAGTACCAGGTCAGGGGGGCCGGGAATGACCTGGAAGCGCCCTGCCAATTCGGTTTCCAGGAGGCCACGTCGAACGGCACCCATGGCGATCGGCAGTCGATCTTGCAGACAATCAATCGCCGTCATGGCCGTAGCGGCATTCAATAACTGAATCTTGCCGCGCAAGCCGGGGTACGCTAAACCACCCCGCCGCTGCATGTCTTCAGGTTTCGTGCCCGGTTGACGCAACCAGTAGCGCCACTGGATGCTGGGTAAACCCTCTTCACCCGGCAATGGCTCAAATCCAAACGCCTCACCAATCAGGTAAACCTTGGCGCCCACGGTAGCAAGTTGTTTGAGCGCAGGTAATGGCATATCGGGTTCGGCAATCACGATCGGTTTGCCAGCCCGGGCAATGCCAATTTTCTCCAGGGCAATCGATTCGCGAGTATCGCCCAGAAAGTCTTGGTGATCCAAAGCAACGCCCGTTACCACCGATACGTTCGGCTCATAAATGTTGACAGCATCCAGCCGTCCACCGAGCCCAACTTCCAGCACCAGCGCGTCAACCTGTGCCGTTAGAAACACCTGAATCGCAGACAGCGTCGTGAATTCGAAATAAGTCAGATCGACACCCACTAACTTGCGCGCAGTCTCGACCTGCTCAAAGGCAGGAATCAGCGCATCATCCGGGGCAGATACCCCATTGATGCGGATACGTTCATTGAAATGGATCAGGTGGGGGCTGGTATACGTGCCGACTTTGTAACCGGCCCGATCGAGCATGTTAGACAGATAGGCAACGACCGAACCTTTGCCGTTAGTACCCGCCACCATGATGATGGGTATTCCGGCGGCGGTGAGCGCCGCTTGCTGGCCCAATTGCTCGCTAACAGCTTTAACCCGATCCAGGCCCAGCTCGATGCCGGCAATGCCACGCGGGTGCATGCCCTCTATTTGAGCCAGCCACTGATCCAGAGTTTGCATGCTTGCCTTAGGGAGAAGCTCAGGAGCTCACCGGTTCCTTACGCAGAATTCGCAGCAGCGATGACAGTTCATCACGCAGTGATTTGCGATGAACGATCATATCGATGGCACCTTTGTCGAGCAGGAACTCGGCGCGCTGGAAGCCTTCTGGCAGTTTTTCACGAACCGTCTGTTCAATCACGCGGGGCCCAGCAAAACCTACCAGCGCATTCGGCTCGGCAATCACGACATCACCCACAAATGCGAACGAGGCAGAAACGCCGCCCATGGTCGGATCGGTCAACACGGTGATAAACGGCAAGCCATGGCGCGCCAACTCAGAGATCGACGCGGTTGTCTTGGCCATCTGCATCAGCGAGAACAAACCTTCCTGCATACGGGCACCGCCCGAAGCAGTGATACAGACAAAACCGCATTTGTTTTCGATGGCAGCACGTACGCCGCGCACAAAACGCTCGCCCAATACCGAGCCCATCGAACCACCCATAAATTCGAATTCGAAACAGGCAACTACTGCCGGTTCCGCTTCAATCGTGCCCTGCATGACGACCAGCGAATCGGTTTCGCTCGTCTGCTTCTGCGCTTCTTCAACGCGCACCGGGTACGGACGGCTATCTACAAACTTCAGCGCATCTTTCGGACGCACTTCTGCACCGATTTCTTTACGGCCATGGGCATCCATCAGCATATCCAGACGGGCACGGGCCTTAACGCGATGATGATGCTCGCATTTCGGGCACACCTGCATGTTGGCTTCAAGGTCTGCCGTATAGAGCACCGCTTCGCAATTCGGGCACTTGCACCACAAGCCTTCTGGTAAGGCGCTCTTACGCTGACCATCTGCGCGTTTGATCTTGGGGGGCAGCAGTTTGTTAACCCAATTCATCGCATGCTCCTAATAAACGTTAATTACTGTTTAGTGGCGGCTTTATCAACGCCGGCACGAATATCTTTCATAACCGCCAGCAAAGCGCCCCGCGCCTCACTTTGCGGCACACTGGTAAGGGCATCGATCAAACGACTGCCAACCACAACGGCATCGGCCATACCTGCCAGACGTTCTGCGGTGCTGGCATCACGGATACCAAAGCCTACGCCCACCGGCAAACCTGTGCGCTGACGAATTTGCGGGATGCGTTGCGACACTTCATGCAGATCCAGGTGACCTGCGCCGGTAACGCCCTTCAGTGACACATAGTACAGATAACCACTGGCCACCTTAGCCACCGCCGCTATACGTTCTTCGGTTGATGTCGGTGCCAGCAGATAGATCGGATCCATATCGACGGCGCGTAGCTGCTTGGCAAAGTCTTCAGACTCTTCCGGCGGATAATCCACCACCAACACACCATCCACACCCGCCGCCTTTGCCACTTCAACAAAGGCAGCCTGACCAATGCACTCAATCGGATTGGCGTAGCCCATCAACACAATCGGCGTCGTCTGATCTTTCTTGCGGAATTCAGCCACCATCGCCAGTGTCTGGTGCATACCAATACCCTGCGCAATCGCGCGCTCGGCAGCACGTTGAATCACCGGGCCATCGGCCATCGGGTCGGAGAAAGGCACACCGAGTTCAATGACATCGGCGCCGCCTTCAACCAGCGCATGCATCAGATCAACGGTTAGCGCCGGCGAAGGGTCACCTGCCATGATGTAGGGAATGAGGCCTTTTTTACCTTGTGCTGCCAGGGCGGCAAATGTATCGGTAATACGTCCCATTACTTGGCCTCCGCATTGCTGTCGTTGACGCGCATACCGGCTTTCGCAAATGCCGTACGGCAGCTCTGACGGCAATAAAACTCCATGCCACTGGCTTCAGAAACAATATGCAGATCCTTATCGCCACGACCAGACAGATTGACCAACAGGATCTTGTCTTTAGGCAAGGTCGGCGCCAGCTTTGCGGCGTAGGCCAGTGCATGACTGGACTCTAGCGCAGGAATAATGCCTTCGATACGACACAGGTCATGGAAAGCCTGTAACGCCTCTTTGTCGGTAGCGCCCACGTACTCGGCACGGCCACTATCTTTGAGCCAGGCGTGTTCCGGTCCTACGCCCGGATAATCCAACCCCGCCGATACCGAATGGGTTTCAATGATCTGGCCATTGTCATCCTGCAGCAGATAGGTACGGTTGCCATGCAGCACACCTGGTTTACCCAGCTGTAGCGATGCGGCGTGACGTGGCGTATCGATGCCATCACCGGCCGCCTCTACGCCAATCAATTTAACGTGTTCGTGCGGAATGTAATCGTAGAAAATACCCATGGCATTGGAGCCGCCGCCCACACACGCAATAACGGCATCCGGCTGACGGCCAACCATATCAGGCATCTGCTTCACACACTCTTTACCCACGACCGAATTGAAATCGCGCACCATCATCGGGTACGGATGCGGGCCCGCCACGGTGCCGATGATATAGAAGGTGTCTTCTACGTTTGTGACCCAGTCACGCATCGCTTCGTTCAGTGCATCTTTGAGCGTACGCGAACCGCTTTCTACAGGCACCACTTCAGCACCCAGCAGCTTCATACGATATACATTGGCCGACTGACGACCCACGTCTTCAGAACCCATGTAAACAACGCACTTCATACCGAATCTGGCGGCAACGGTTGCCGAAGCGACGCCATGCTGACCTGCCCCGGTTTCGGCAATAACGCGCTTCTTGCCCATACGGTGTGCCAACAATGCCTGGCCAATGGTGTTGTTGATCTTGTGGGCGCCTGTGTGATTGAGATCTTCACGCTTCAGGTAGATCTGTGCGCCGCCCAGCAGCTCACTCCAACGCTTGGCGTGATAAATCGGACTGGGACGACCTACGAAATGCTTCAGTTCACTCTCGAACTCGGCAATAAATTGCGGATCGCGGCTGTAGTGCGCGTAGGCATGCTTGAGTTCTTCGAGCGCCGCCACCAGCGTTTCTGACACGAAAGATCCACCGTAGGGACCAAAGTGACCGCGGTTATCTGGCAAATCGTAGGGTTTCATGAAGCAAATTTCCTGACTACTGTGAGACATCTTTCATCACTGGCCACGAACGGCATGGACGAAAGCTCGAATTTTGTCGGCATCTTTAATGCCTTTGGCACTTTCCACCCCGGAAGACACGTCAACCGCCACGGGGCGAACCTGACGTATGGCCTCAGCCACATTATCGGGATTCAGCCCACCGGAGAGAATCACCGGCAAGGGACAAGAAGACGGCACTAATGACCAATCAAACGACTCTCCGCTCCCGCCATAAGCCGGGGTCCAGGTATCGAGCAACAGGGCACGCGCCGTGGGAAATTGCATCGCGAATTCTAACAGATCGACCCCCGGCCGAACGCGTGCCGCGCGCAGATACGGCAATCCGAAGCCCTCACACTGATCAACAGTCTCATCACCATGAAACTGCAGCAAATTCAAAGGAACTTCTTCGATCACGCGGTTAACTTCCGCCCTGGAAGCATTTACAAACAAACCAACAATGGTCACGAAAGGTGGTATCACCTTGGCAAGGGTTTTGGCGTGCTCGATGGTGACGTGACGCGGGCTGTCAGCATAAAAAACCAGACCAATCGCATCAACACCCGCCGCTACCGCCGCTTGCACATCTTCAACGCGGGTCAGACCACAGACTTTAATGCGAGCTTGGGCGTGCAGTGTCATTAGAGAACGATCATCAGAAATTAAAAACCTGGAGCGGGTCACCCGTCAGTCCGGCTGACGGCAACCCCCACACCGCATCATAATCGACTGCGGTGAGATATAGACCATCTGGCATAAAAGTCGGTGGTGACAACTTGCGGTCTTTTTGAGCCAGCAGCGTTGCCATCAGGGTCACAGGCTCAGCGCCTTTACCGACATAGACCAGTGCACCCACCAGATTACGAATCATATGCTGCAAAAAAGCGTTGGCGGCAAAGTCAAAGACCAGCCAATCACCCTGGCGACCCACGCGGGCATCCGTTAGCGTACGGACAGGGCTATTGGCCTGACATTCAGCCGCTCGAAACGCACTGAAATCATGCGTCCCAAGAATCGATTGTGCAGCAACAGCCATCGACGCCGCATCCAGTGGTCGATGAAACCACCCCGCCCTCCCGGCAAAGATTGCCGGACGCTCAGGACGATTGAGCAGAATGTACCGGTAGCGCCGCCCTGTTGCACTAAACCGCGCATGAAAATCTTGGGCAACTGGTTGCGCCCAGCGCACAGCGCAACTGTCTGGCAATAGCGCATTGACGCCTCTTATCCAGGCTGAATCTGGCCGCTCGACGGGCGCATCGAAATGAATCACTTGTCCTGTGGCGTGCACGCCCGCATCGGTACGACCTGCACAAACAATCTGCACCGGCGCATCGGCAATCTGTGACATGGCCGATTGCAGCGCGCCCTGAATGGTGGGCAGGGTTGATCCTATAGGCAGCCCATTAACAACTTGCGTCGTCGGCGCTTGCGTTTGCCATCCATGAAACGCGGCGCCATCATATTCAACACCTAAAGCCCAGCGCTGCTGTGTCATGCAACACTCCCCCAGGCAACGCATAGGCAAGCAGCGCTCAGCATTAAACCAGCCAGCGTCAAATCACGGACAGACAATGGCTGAACTTCCAATTCCAGCACATCCGGCGCATCTACCTCAGGCGATGCAGCAGGGTCGACTCCAGCTAACGCTAATACATCAAGCAGGTTGCGTGGCTTGGGCGCCGATTCCAGGTAATGAAACACCAGCAACAAGCGCGCCACGGCACGTTCCGGCCACTGACGTTTACCCGCTAGGGGTTGCAACAATGCAAGTGACCCGGCAGCGAGACTACGATCGTCGGTGGTATCCAGCAACAAGGCCACCGCTGCCAACATGCCAATAAGCCGTAATAACTGTGTCACCGCAAGCAGCGCACCTTCCTCCGTGGGATACAAGCCCCACTCGGGCCAAAGCGCGGTACCCGGCGTCATCAGCAACGTGACCACAAAAAGCACGAGAATCAACAAGCGTATCCGGCGTAGCAACTTGAAAAACCGGACGCGATGGCGCGTTAAAGCCCAAAGGCACAATGCTGCCGCTAAGGGCAAACCCAAAACAGACTGTAAGGCGATGGCGACTGCGAAGACAGCGATCAACTTGATCGCTGGAGAGATACGCATAGCAGAGGCAACCGAGCCACTCATCATATTGAGCGGTCAACACCCGATGTTTTATCTTTAGCCGGGGATGACAAATCCAAGTTTATCGAGCCCCAGCTTACTTTAGGCTGAGGTGTAACGCGTGGCCGATCATCATGATCCGACTTGCCGGACTCGCCCTGCCGTGCCTTTTCACCGGCACGTCCAAGACTGACGCCGAGCTGTAAACCCAGCAACAACAGTGTCAGGCAACCGACTACCCAGACCCAATCAGGAATATTCATCTAATTACTCGCCTTAACGACAACGCCCCGCCCGGCCACAAGCCAGACGGGGCGTCTACTTAACTAATTAAGCTTCGACCAGAATGCGCAGCATACGACGCAATGGCTCTGCTGCACCCCATAGCAACTGATCACCACAGGTGAACGCTGCCAGATAATCCGGACCCATCGCCATCTTATGCAGACGGCCTACCGGCACAGTAAGCGTGCCGGTCACGGCAGCGGGCGTCAGGTCACGTTCACTGATCTCGCGTTCATTCGGCACAACCTTCACCCAATCGTTAGCCTTCGCCAGAATGTCGCTCACTTCGTCCAGCGGCACATCTTTCTTGAGCTTAATGGTCAGCGCTTGCGAATGACAGCGCATGGCGCCGATACGCACACACAGACCATCGATCGGAATCGAACCTGGCGAACGGAACGCCGGGTTGCCGAGGATCTTGTTGCACTCAGCGCCGCCCTTCCACTCTTCTTTCGATTGGCCATGCTCCACCGGCACATCGATCCAAGGAATCAGCGAACCAGCCAGCGGTGTATTGCGAAAATTCTTTTTAGGGAATGCATCCGAACGGATTGTTTCGGCAACCTTGCGGTCGATCTCCAGAATAGCCGACTTCGGATCATCCAGCAGATCAGCTACCGACGCGTGGATGGTGCCCATTTGCGCAATCAGCTCACGCATATTCTGTGCACCGGCACCTGAAGCCGCCTGGTAGGTCATCGACGATACCCAGTCGATCAGCTTGTGTTCGAACAGACCACCCAGACCCATCAACATCAGCGACACGGTACAGTTACCGCCGATCCAGTTTTTACCGCCCTTGCCCAACGAGGCATCGATCACGTCACGATTCACCGGGTCGAGCACGATCACAGCATCATCAGCCATACGCAATGCCGAGGCGGCATCAATCCAGTGACCATTCCAACCGGTGGCGCGCAGCTTCGCATACACCTCTTTGGTGTAATCGCCACCCTGACAGGTCAGGATGATGTCCATCTTCTTGAGCGCGTCGATGTTGCTGGCGTCTTGTAGTTTTTCGCCCGAGCTCACACCACCGAAAGCCGGCGCATCGCCGCCCGCATTCGATGTGGAGAAATACACCGGCTCAATGTGAGCAAAGTCTTTTTCTTCCTGCATGCGCTGCATGAGGACCGAACCCACCATACCGCGCCAACCGACCAGACCAACGACAGGCTTTGCCATGACTCTTATCTCCGTGTGAACTGCTATTTATTGATATGACTTCAATTACAGCGCGGCCAGTACGGCATCGCCCATCTCGCGGGTGCCCACCTTGCGGGTGCCCTCTTCGTAAATGTCGGCCGTACGATAACCCTGAGCCAATACCGTGCGTACCGCATTCTCGATACGCACCGCTTCGGCTTCTAAACCGAAAGTGTAGCGCAGGAGCATAGCGGCGGACAGAATCGTTGCCAGCGGGTTGGCCACGCCCTTACCGGCAATATCCGGGGCGGAGCCGTGGGATGGTTCGTACAGACCTTTGTTGTTTTCATCCAGCGAGGCCGATGGCAGCATACCGATCGAACCCGTGAGCATCGACGCTTCATCCGACAGAATGTCACCAAACATATTGCCGGTGACCATGACGTCAAACTGCTTCGGCGCACGCACCAGCTGCATGGCGGCGTTATCCACCAGCATGTGCGAGAGTTTAACGTCCGGATATTCGCTGGCGATCTCTTCGAAGATATCGCGCCAGAACTGGGTGCATTCCAGCACATTCATCTTGTCGACCGAGCACAGCTTCTTGCCGCGCTTCTGCGCCGCCTGGAAGGCCACGTGGGCAATACGACGGATCTCGCTCTCGGCATAGACCATGGTGTTGAAGCCAACCTTCTGACGACCCCACTCCGTATCACGTTCTTCAACGCCACGCGGCTGACCGAAGTAGATGTCACCCGTCAGCTCGCGCACAATCAGAATGTCCAGACCCGAAACGACTTCCGGCTTCAACGACGATGCGTTGGCTAATTCCGGATACAGAATGGCCGGACGCAGGTTGGCAAACAGATTCAGGTGCTTGCGAATGCCGAGCAGACCACGCTCCGGGCGCTGTTCACGTGGCAGTGTATCCCACTGCGGGCCACCTACTGCACCGAGCAGCACGGCATCAGCCGCTTCAGCCTTGGCGCGGGTTTCAGCCGGATACGGTTCGCCGGTGGCGTCAACGGCACAGCCGCCAAGCAGACCGGTGCTGATTTCCAGACCAAGGCCATTCTTATTCAGTGCTTCAAGCACACGCACCGCTTCGTCGGTAATTTCAGGGCCAATGCCGTCACCCGGCAGTACGAGAATCTTGCGAGACATCAGAAATACTCCAGAGAATTATTGTGCAAACAACCAGGGCTGTTCGTTACGGCGACGATCTTCATAGGCATGAATCGCATCAGCATGACGCAGGGTTAGGCCAATATCATCCCAACCATTAATCAGACATTCCTTGCGGAAAGCATCCACGTCAAAAGGAATCGCATCCCCAGACGGCGTACGCACCACCTGATTCGGCAGATCGACCACCAGGCGGTAACCCGGTGTGGCGAGCGTTTCAGCAAAGAGACGGTCTACCACTTGCGTTGGCAACACGATCGGCAGAATGCCGTTCTTGAAACAGTTGTTGAAGAAAATGTCAGCAAAGGATTCGGCAATGATGGCGCGGAAGCCATAGTCGAGTAGCGCCCATGGGGCGTGTTCACGCGAACTGCCGCAACCGAAGTTCTGACGGGTCAGCAATACCGACGCGCCTTTAAACTGCGGCTGATTCAGCGAGAACTGCGGATTCAGTGGGCGATTGGTGCAATCCTGACCCGGCTGACCCACATCCATGTAGCGCCATTCATCAAACGCAAACGGACCAAAGCCCGAACGGTTGATCGACTTAAGAAACTGCTTAGGGATAATGGCATCGGTATCGACGTTGGCACGATCCAGCGGTGCTACCAGGCCATCCAGCACAACAAACTTATCCATTACAGCACCTCCCGTACATCTACAAAGCGGCCGGCAATGGCCGCAGCGGCGGCCATGATCGGGCTCACCAGATGGGTACGACCCATCGGACCCTGACGGCCTTCAAAGTTACGATTCGAGGTCGAAGCACAACGCTCACCCGGCGACAGACGATCTGCATTCATGCCCAGACACATCGAACAACCGGGTTCACGCCATTCAAAGCCTGCGGCCTTGAAAATCTTGTCCAGCCCCTCTTCTTCAGCCTGACGCTTGACCAGACCAGAACCCGGCACCACCAGGGCCAGTTTCACAGTCGCAGCCACCGAACGGCCGCGCACAATGGCGGCCGCCTGACGCAAATCTTCGATACGCGAGTTGGTGCACGAACCGATAAAAATCTTATCGACAGGCACACCGGCAATTGGTGTGTTCGGATTCAGACCCATATAGGCCAGCGCGCGCTCCATCCCTTCGCGGCGAACCGGGTCCTGCTCTTTGGTCGGATCCGGAATCATCTCGTTGATGCCGATCACCATTTCCGGTGAGGTGCCCCAGGTGACTTGCGGCTGAATGGCGCGTGCATCAAGCTCAACCACCTTGTCGAATTGGGCACCCTCATCGGTATGCAGCGTACGCCAGTAAGCCACGGCCTTATCCCAATCGCTGCCCTTCGGCGCAAAGTTACGGCCTTGCACGTAATTGATCGTGGTGTCATCCGCAGCCACCATGCCGGCGCGCGCACCGGCTTCAATGGCCATATTGCAAACGGTCATACGACCTTCCATCGACAAACCGCGAATGGCACTGCCGGCAAACTCGATGGCGTAACCCGTACCGCCAGCGGTACCAATTTTGCCGATGATGGCCAGCACGATGTCCTTAGCGCCCACACCCTTACCAACCGTACCGTCAACGCGAATCAGCATCGACTTGGATTTTTTGGAAACCAGTGTCTGCGTGGCCAGCACGTGCTCGACTTCCGAGGTGCCGATACCAAAAGCCAGCGCAGCAAAGGCACCATGCGTTGAGGTATGCGAATCACCACAGACCACAGTCATCCCCGGCAAGGTTGCACCCTGCTCCGGGCCAACCACGTGCACGATGCCCTGACGCACATCTTTAAACGGGAAATATGCCAGTGCGCCATTTGCACGGATATTGCTATCCAGCGTATCGACCTGCAGACGCGAGATCTCGTCATCAATACAGGCTGTGCCTTCTGCTTTTTCCCAACCATCGGTCGGTGTATTGTGATCCGCCGTAGCGACTACGGATTCAATACGCCAGGCCTTGCGATTGGCCATTCGTAGGCCTTCAAATGCCTGCGGGCTGGTCACTTCGTGCACCAGATGACGGTCGATATAGATCAGCGCTGTGCCGTCTTCTTCCTGACGGACAACGTGGTTTTCCCACAATTTATCGTAAAGTGTTTTTGCCATGGCGAATTCCGTAGATGCAATGCCGTGCCAAGCACGGCCCAGAGCCAGAAATTATCGCACAAGGGGCGCGCTGTTTGGGGTTTCAGCCGCTACAGACATCCCCTTTGCGATACAAAACCAGCCGGCCAATGCAAAAACCGCACCCAAGGTGAACGCCCAACCAGCGCCCAGCGGATCCCAGACTAGGCCGCTGACGAGGCCACCAAACAAACCGCCACCCCCGAAAGACAGGCTGGAATACAGCGCCTGCCCCCTGGCGTGAATATGCTTTGGAAACCAGTCATTCACTGCTGCAATCGATGCCGCATGATGCACCCCGAAGGTCACGCCGTGCATCGTCTGGGCAATCAGCAACAGAACGAGCGATTCACCGCCCCAACCGATCATCAGAAAACGCACTACCGCGACCGCATAGGTAACCAGCAACAACAAACGCAAGCTATAGCGCTTCATCAAGGGCGCCATCACCATAAACAGGCCAATCTCGACGAGCACCCCGAGCGACCAGAGCAGACCAATCATGCCCTTGCTGTAACCCAGCGCATCCAGATGGATGGAATAAAACACGTAATACACGCCATGCGCCGATGACATCAGAAAACAGGCGAGCAATAGCATCCAGACCCGACGCTCCCGTATCACCGATCCTAGCGATGCAATTGCCTCATCAGCCGCTTCGGCTGCGCCCGTTCGGGGAAGATGCAACCCCTCCGGTACTTTAAATGCCATGACCAGAATGCCGATCAGCACCACAAACACCATCACGGGCACATCACTAATCGGCAGATGATCGAGCAACGCGCCACCCAGCAGCACGGCCACAATAAACCCCACCGAACCCCAGACGCGGATCTGGCTATAGCGCTGCGGCTGGTCTTTGAGGTGTACAAAGGTCAGGCTTTCCACCAGTGGCAGCGAAGCACTCCAGAAGAAGGCCATCAGTGTCATGGGGATGAACAGATGAATAAAATCATCCGTCAGGAAAAAGCCGGTAAAGCCAACACAAGCGCAGAGCGCTGACAACCGGATGATATCGACCCGACGCCCCCGCTTATCCGCCAGCCAGCCCCAGAACGTGGGTGCCAGCAGTCGCATCAACTGCATCTGCGACATCAGCAAGGCAATATCCGCCGCACTGAGACTCAATCCCTGCAGATAGAGTGTGAAATACGGCGAAAAAACGCCGATAAATGCGAAATAGAAAAAGTAATAGAGCGACAGCCGCCAATACGGGAGCGGCGCGCCAGTCATCAGAAAACAGACCCTAGTGAGCGTTTAATGGCTCAGGCACGCGGTGCCGAAGCGGGCACCTGCGGTAAACCCGAATCCACGTCGCCACATTGGGCACGATGCCGCAAGGCATGATCCATCAACACAATCGCCATCATGGATTCGGCAATCGGCGTGGCACGAATCGCCACACAAGGATCATGACGACCAAAAGTTTCAACCATCACTTCTTCGTTACGGACATTGATACTACGACGCGGCGTGCGGATGCTGGAGGTTGGTTTAATCGCGATACGCGCCACGACATCCTGCCCCGTTGTAATACCACCCAGCACGCCACCGGCGTTATTGCTCAAGAAACCTTGTGGCGTGATTTCATCACCATGTTCAGTACCGCGCTGAACAATCGAATCAAAGCCGGCACCGATTTCTACGCCTTTAACGGCATTGATGCCCATGAGTGCATGCGCCAGATCAGCATCAAAACGGTCATAGACGGGCTCACCCCAGCCGGCGGGTACACCACGTGCGACGACGGTAATACCGCCCCCGACTGAATCGCCATCTTTACGTAGCGCATCCATATACGCTTCGAGCTCGGGAACAATCTCATTATTCGGCGCAAAGAACGGGTTCTGATCGATCTGATCAGCGGCAATAAAGGGAATCTCAATCGGACCCAGTTGATCCATCCAGCCCTGAATCGTAATGCCGTAACGTTCAAACAGCCATTTGCGGGCAACAGCCCCGGCAGCAACACGCACGGCAGTTTCACGAGCCGAAGAACGACCGCCACCACGGTAATCGCGAATGCCGTACTTTTGCCAGTAGGTGTAATCCGCATGCCCCGGACGGAACTGCTCCGAGATATTGCCGTAGTCTTTACTGCGCTGATCGGTATTGCGAATCAGCAAACCAATGGGTGCGCCGGTGGTTTTACCCTCGAAAACTCCCGATAGGATTTCTACAGAATCTGGTTCGCGACGCTGCGTCACATGACGTGACGTGCCGGGCTTACGGCGATCCAGTTCTGCCTGGATATCGGCTTCGGTAATGCTCAAGCCCGGAGGACACCCATCGACCACACAACCAATAGCTGGGCCGTGAGACTCTCCAAACGAGGTGACTGTAAACAGGGTACCGATCGTGTTTCCGGACATAGGGTCTGATTTTTCTGAAATTTTTGTGAAATTTCTGGCTGCAACACAGCTGAATTGCGCCCGAATTGGCACAAATTCTAGCATGCTCGTGTCGCCTTCCCTGTACCAGCAAGGCTTTGCATATGTTGCTACGCAACAAACATATTGCTGGCGCACCCGGTATCGGCTTTGCCCAGTACAAACCGCACAATCAGCTTGTTTAAGCCCCGGAAAGTATTTTCATTCAGGTAAATCAAGGGCTTCACAGCACTAGGGCGCGCAAGCCCTTGATACGTCTCGCTTTGGCACAAAACACTATATCTAGAGAAAAGTTTGAAGTTGAACACTAGATGTAGTAAATTTCACCCATACCGAATTTTACTGACCTACCCGAATACAACACCGTTACGGACACCATAATGACTACCGAGACAAAAACCCAACAGACAGCCGCTACTGCACGCGCAGACCTACCTCCCCAGGAAATCTGCACGGAAGTACTGATCGAGAAATACGCGAAGGGCAAAGAACAATCCATCCAGGAAGTGCGCGCCCGCGTTGCCCGCGCCCTGGCCAAAGTGGAAGACGAAAAGAACCGCGCCAAATGGGAAAGCAAATTCCTGTGGGCGCAAGAAAACGGCTTTGTGCCAGCCGGCCGTATTAACTCCGCTGCCGGTACTGACCTGCAGGCCACGCTGATCAACTGCTTCGTGCAGCCCGTCGGTGACTCGGTGGTTGAAACGGTTAACGGCCGTCCGGGCATTTACACGGCACTGGCTGAGGCCGCTGAAACCATGCGCCGCGGTGGCGGTGTCGGTTACGACTTCTCGTCGATACGCCCACAAGGCGCCCGCGTTAAAGGCACCCACTCCCGCGCTTCGGGTCCGGTGTCGTACATGCGTGTATTCGACCGTTCGTGCGAAACCGTCGAATCAGCTGGTGCGCGACGTGGCGCCCAGATGGGTGTGATGCGTTGCGATCACCCGGACATCGAACTGTTCATTCACGCTAAAGACAAAGGCGACCTGACCAACTTCAACATCTCGATCGGCGTCACAGACCCGTTCATGAAGGCCGTTGAAGCTGACGATAGCGTTGAGCTGGTTCACATCGCTGAACCTAATGAAGACATCCTGGCCGAAGGCGCTTACCAGCGCGAAGACGGCATGTGGGTTTACCGCAAGGTACGTGCCCGTGATCTGTGGGATCAGGTCATGCAGTCCACTTACGATCACGCTGAGCCGGGCATTCTGTTCCTGGATCGCATGAACAAGGACAACAACCTCAACTACTGCGAACTGATAGAAGCGACCAACCCCTGTGCCGAACAACCGCTTCCGCCATATGGTTGCTGCTGCCTGGGTTCGATCGACCTCACCCATTTCGTGATCGATCCGTTTGGCGAAAAGGCCGAGTTTGATTTCGCCGCCTTCGGTGAAGTCGTTAAAGTATCGACCCGCATGCTGGACAACGTGCTCGATGCCACCCACTGGCCACTCACCAACCAGCAACAGGAAGCCATGAACAAGCGCCGTGTCGGTCTCGGTTTCACCGGTCTGGGTGATGCCCTGTACATGCTGAAGCTGCGCTACGACTCCCAAGAAGCGCTGGCCATGGCCTCGAAGATTTCTGAATTCATGCGCGATACCGCGTATCTGACTTCGGTTGATCTGGCCAAAGAACGTGGTGCCTTCCCGCTGTTCAACGCCGAGCTGTATCTCTCGGGCGGTAACTTTGCCTCGCGTCTGTCGAATGACGTCAAAGCAGAGATTCGCAAGCATGGCCTGCGTAACTCGCACCTGCTGTCGATTGCACCGACCGGCACCATCTCGCTGGCCTTTGCCGACAACGCTTCGAATGGTATCGAACCTGCCTTCTCGTGGACCTACACCCGCAAGAAGCGCATGGCCGATGGCACGATCAAAGAATATGCCGTTGAAGATCATGCCTGGCGTCTATACCGCCACCTGGGCGGTGATATGAACAACCTGCCAGACTACTTTGTGACCGCGCTGGAATTATCTGCGAAAGCACACAAAGACATGGTGGCAGCAGTGGCGCCGTACATCGACACGTCGATCTCGAAAACAGTGAACGTACCCGCCGACTACCCGTACGAAGAATTCCAGGATCTGTACATGCAAGCCTGGAAGGCTGGCCTGAAGGGTCTGGCCACCTACCGTCCGAATAGCGTTCTGGGTTCAGTGCTGTCAGTCGACACACCAAAGCAGGAAGAAGAGAAAAAACAACCGCAGGACTTTGTAACCAACGACGCCAACCGCCGTCTGCACATCAAGGATCTGCCGGCACCGGTACTCTCGTCGCTGCGCTGGCCAAACCGCCCGAATCTGCCGGAAGGCAATCTGGCATGGACTTACATGATCGATGGTCCGTTCGGTAAGTTTGCCCTCTTCGTGGGGCACGTCGAACAGGAAGCCAAAAACTGGCCATTCGAAGTCTGGGTCAACGGCCCGGATCAACCGCGCGGCCTGGGCGCTGTTGCCAAGACCCTATCGATGGACATGCGTGCCAACGATCCGGCCTGGCTGAAGCTGAAGCTCGATTCGCTGTCGAACACCCCATCGGCCGGCGAGTCTTTCGACATGGCCTTCCCACCAAATGGTGAACGTCAGCTCATGTCGTCGTCGGTTTCTGCTTTCGCACAACTGGTGCGCTTCCGTGTCGAGCAGCTGGGTTGGTTCAAGCAGGATCTGCCAACGCCTGTGTTTGATGCACTGATGAGCGCCAAAGAACCGAAGACCGGTACCGATGGCACTCTGTCGTGGACGGTTGATATCTACAACCCGAACACCGGTGAAGACTTCGTACTCGGCCTGAAGGAAATCACCCTGCCCGATGGCGTGAGCCGCCCATACTCAATGTGGCTGTCGGGTAACTACCCGCGTGCCCTGGACGGCCTCTCGAAGCTGCTGTCGACCGACATGCGCGTGATTGACCCTGCCTGGATCGGCATGAAGCTACGCAAGCTGCTGGACTACCCGGAACCCCTGGGCGACATGCTGGCTTTCGTACCAGGTTCGCGTAAGCAACAGACCTATCCGTCGACCATTGCTTACCTGGCGCACCTGATCCTGCATCGCTACGCCATGCTCGGCATTCTCGACGAGAATGGCTTCCCGCTGAAGCAGATGGGTATTCTGCAAGCACCAACTGAAGACGGTGCTGTAAAGCCAGTTCAAGGCAAGCTCTGCAGCGAATGCGGCAACACCACCATGATCCGCAAGGATGGTTGTGACTTCTGCACCGCCTGCGGCGCAGTAGGTACCTGCGGCTAAGCTTCAAGCAATACCCCCTTAAAAGCCCCGGAGTTAAACCTCCGGGGCTTTTACTTTTGTCTCGCTTAACGCGGGCTGTCTAGCGGCCACACTTTATAATGGCGCCAACGCTTATTCCAAACAGTTTGATGCCCCATGCCTAACGCTACAGCCACACCCAACGAAACCACTAAAAAGTCCCTACAAGCGCTGGCGTTAGGCGCTCTCGGCATTGTATTCGGTGACATCGGCACCAGCCCGCTCTACGCCTTTGAACAGGTATTTTCGAATGGTGCACATTCGGTCCCTGTCTCGGAGATCAATATTCTCGGTGTGCTCTCGCTGTTCTTCTGGTCGCTGATGATGGTGGTCACGCTCAAATATGTATTCTTCATCATGCGCGCTGACAACCATGGTGAAGGCGGCATCATGGCCCTGATGGCTCTTGGTTTAAGCAAAACAGGGGCGAATCCGAAACTGCATACCGTGCTGATGATTCTAGGATTGATCGGTGCCTCGTTCTTTTATGGCGATGGTGTCATCACGCCGGCCATTTCCGTACTCTCGGCGGTTGAAGGTCTGGAGCTCATTTCACCCGATCTAAAAGACATCGTGCTTCCCGTGGCATTAACAATTCTGGGCTTGCTTTTCTGGTCGCAGCGCCGCGGCACGGGTCGGATTGGCCTCTTCTTTGGTCCAGTGATGCTCATCTGGTTTGTAACCATCGGTACCCTCGGGCTATGGAACGTGGCTCAGCACCCCGGTGTTCTGGCGGCATTGAATCCGCTCTACGCCTTCGAGTTCCTGGCACATCATGATGGTCTGCTTGCCTTTTTTGCCCTGGGCGCTGTTGTCCTCTGCCTCACTGGCGCCGAAGCCCTCTATGCCGACATGGGCCATTTTGGCCGTTTGCCCATACGTATTGTCTGGATGGGCCTGGTCTTTCCATCTCTGATCCTTAATTACTTTGGTCAGGGCGCTCTGCTTCTGGATCGCCCGGATGCGTTGAGCAATCTGTTCTACCTGATGGCACCTGCATCACTACAAACACCCCTGATTATCGTGGCTACCGTGGCTACCGTGATTGCCTCGCAGGCAGTGATCTCCGGTGCGTTCTCGATGACGCGACAAGCCATACAGCTCGGCTTTCTGCCGCGTTTACGAATTCTGCAAACCTCTGCCGATGAAATTGGCCAGATCTACCTGCCCTTCGTGAATAGCGTGCTCGCCCTGTCAGTTGGTGCCGTCATTCTGATATTCCAGTCGTCGAACGCACTGGGCTCGGCCTATGGCATTGCCGTCACCGGCACGATGCTGATTACCGATTTTCTTGCGATTGCCGTGGCGATCATCGCGTGGAAATGGCAGCCCTGGCGCGCCGTACTCGGCGCAACATTCTTCATTGTCATCGATGCTGTTTTCTTCAGTGCCAATACGCTTAAGTTGTTTGATGGCGGCTGGTTCCCGCTTCTCCTCAGCATCGGCATGATCATCATCATGACCACATGGCACAGTGGCTACCTGATTGCCGAAAAGCGGGTAAGAAACCTCACCAAACCATTGCTCGAATTTATCAAAAACGACGTCAATGACAGCATCTTCCGAACACGGGGTAGTGCCATTTACATGGTGGGTAATGAACACTTAACCCCAATGGCATTAATTCGCACCGTAAAACATTTCAACGTACTCCATAAGACAGTGGCTGTGCTGAGCGTTAAATATGAACTGATCCCTTACGTTGATGAAGCATCGCGGGTTGATATACGCATCTGTGACAAAGGATTTATCCAGATCCAGATTCACAGCGGCTTCATGCAAAAGACCGATGTTCCGCAAATTCTAAGAAACCACTGGCCAGCATCACTCAAAGCTGATTACGACCCGATCTCGTTCATCATCCGGCGTCTGGCATTCACTTCTGAAAATTCGAACGGCTTGAGTCTCTGGCGTAAAAAACTCTTTAACGTGATGTTACGCAATGGCGCAATGCCTACCGAGGTATTTAGCTTGCCAGAAAGCGACACCATTGCTGTGAGCGTTGCATTGAAATTTTAATCTGTCTGTGAAACACATGAGCAAACCCAAAAAAACACGCATCGCCATCGCCTGTCAGGGGGGTGGCAGCCAAACGGCATTTACCGCAGGCGTTTTACGCGGCCTTTTTGAACACGGCATTGATCAAACGCACGATATCGTTGCCTTCACTGGCACTTCGGGTGGGGCAGTCAATGGTGCACTCGCTTGGTATGGCATGCTCAAGAATGCCGATGGCGATAGCACCCCGGTGCAACAACGCATTGCCGATTTCTGGAATGAGCTGAAGGCCAGCAGCCCGATGGAGCAATGGCTCGATCAGCTCAACACTTTCATGATCCGCGCCTCGGGTGCCGGTCATCTGCCCAAGGTCGAAAGTAGCCCCTCCTCTCGGTTCAGCCAGATATTGCAGGAATCGGCATCACTGCTGTTGCCCCGTGAGAACTATCTGGATTTCAAAGGGCTCCTGGAATCGCATATCAACTTCAGCGAATTACCAGACCTTATTCAAGCCCATAGCCCAGCCCTCTTTATGGGTGCAGCTAACGTACTCAACGGCAAGATCCGGATCTTCAACTCGCTAACAGACAAGATCACCGTTGAAACCATTCTGGCTTCAGCGGCCATCCCCAGCGTCTTCCCTGCGGTAAAAATCGGGGATGACTATTACTGGGATGGCCTCTTCTCTTCGAACCCACCGATTAGCCCGGTGCTTCGCCCGGTGCACATGACCAACAACCAGTTCCCGGATGAAATCTGGGTGGTACTGATTGATCCGTTGCGTTACGACAGAATACCCACCTCACCAGGCGACATCCTGGAACGACGCACGCAAATGACTAGCAATATTTCATTAGTTCACGATATCGAAAAGATCGCTATTTTTTACCGTTCATTCAAGATGGGTGGGCTCAATCCAGATATTCTAGAAGCCAACGGCCATAGCAACTTCGGCGATCTCACATTCCGACTAATCCGGATTTCCGACGAGGCTCAATCTGAACTGGATTATTCAAGCAAGCTCTCGCGCAATCCACAACTGATTGATGCGCTAATGAACGAAGGCTTGAAACAGGTAGAAGCCTTTATACCCACGCTCAAGCAGCCAGGTGCAACTCCCGAGCAGGTGCTTGAGAAAATTACCGAGTAGCACCTGCCCTGGCGGGTTTTACTTACTTTAATTTACACGTTGTCTGCATGATCTTGTCGTCGAGCGAGTTTCTTTCAGGCGCGATCATAGGTGCTTCGTTAACGGTCGGTGTGTAGCTATAAACCACTTTACCGCTACCATCCATCAGGCTTACTCCTGTCAAAGCCTGGGTTTTAGCTTTGCAGTCTGCCAGAAAGGTATTAGTAGCCTTGGTGTAGTCGACACCATTTGGTGCTTTCATCCGGTTCGTATAAATCGTCAGTACGCTAAAGGCCGTTTTGCCATTTGATTGCACGATGCTATCGGTATCAAGCGCATAGGTGGCATTTTGTTCAATCGTAATCGCACGCAGGGTTTCTGCCTGAGCCACACTAGCTGCTGCAACGATGCTCATCACAAGAACAAGATTTGATTTTTTCATGATGCACTCCTCTGTTCGAATGCGTTTAATTTACCAGAACTACGGCATTAAAAAACCCGCCGGTCTTGCGAGCGGCGGGTTCTTCTTAGTGCAGATTCAACTTAAACGTTGACGGTATCTGCCACGTCCTTGAACTCTTTGATCT
>ERZ1034363.387-NODE-387-length-31258-cov-7.244989_pt1 | contig 31258 bp, 26 predicted proteins | sample MGYA00520616_ERZ1034363 | MGnify/ENA primary metagenome ERZ1034363 (study PRJEB33736, sample SAMEA104284506) | Azolla filiculoides | biome: Urban; feature: Water surface; material: Ditch water | place: Netherlands | collected 2015-10-28 | depth 0-0.1 m ... | reverse complement strand
CTGACCCTGCCCCTTATGAGCTACGGCGGCTCCGCCATCCTGATCAATCTGGTGGCGATTGCGGTGGTGCTGCGGATCGACTACGAGAACAGGCAACTCATGCACGGAGGCCGTGTATGACCCAACAGCCTTGCGCACTCGTCATGGCCGGTGGCACCGGCGGCCACATCTTCCCCGGACTCGCCGTGGCACAGGCCCTGCGTGACAAGGGCTGGCGCGTGCACTGGCTGGGCGCACCCGGCAGCATGGAGAGCCGTCTCGTGCCAGCGCGTGGTTTCACATTAGAGACGATTCAGTTTGGCGGCGTGCGCGGCAAGGGCCGCTTGACCTTGCTGCTGTTGCCACTGCGCCTGCTGCGCGCCTTCTGGCAGGCCTTGCAGGTGGTGCGCCGCGTAAAGCCCGATGTGCTGGTGGGCCTGGGCGGCTACATCACTTTTCCGGGCGGCATGATGGGTGTGCTGGCCGGCAAGCCACTGGTGTTGCACGAACAAAACTCGGTGGCCGGTATGGCCAACAAGGTGCTGGCCGGGGTGGCGGACCGTGTGTTCACCGCCTTCCCCGGGGTGTTTGCCAAAGGGGAATGTGTGGGCAATCCGTTGCGCTCCGAGTTTCTGACGCAGGCCGAACCGCAAGCACGCTTTGCCGGACGCAGCGGGCCATTGCGTTTGCTGGTGGTGGGCGGCAGCTTGGGTGCACGTGCGCTCAACACCGTGGTGCCACAGGCGCTGGCCTTGATCCCCGAAGCGCAACGCCCGGTGGTGCTGCACCAGAGCGGCGAGAAGCAGATCGACGAACTGCGTGCCAACTACGCCGCTGCCGGCGTGCAGGCCGAGTTGACGCCTTTCATTACCGACACGGCGAGCGCCTTTGCCGAGGCCGACGTGGTGCTGTGCCGCGCCGGTGCCAGCACGGTGACCGAGTTGGCCGCCGTGGGTGCGGCTGCGGTGTTTGTGCCGTTCCCTTCTGCGGTGGATGACCACCAGACCTTTAATGCGCGCTTCCTGGTGGACCAGGGCGCGGGCTGGCTGATGCCCCAAGGCGAGTTGACCGCCGAGCGGCTGGCCGCCTTCATCACAACCACCGACCGGAATGCGTTGCTGCAGCGCGCACAGGCCGCCAAGCAGATGCAGCAGTTACGCGCCACCGAAGCGGTGGTGGCTGCGTGTGAGGAGTTGGCCGCATGAAACACGCGATTAAACATATTCATTTCGTAGGCGTCGGCGGCTCCGGCATGTCCGGCATTGCCGAGGTATTGCACAACCTGGGCTACACCATTTCCGGCTCCGACCTGGCCGACAACGCCACCACCCGTCGCCTGGCATCGCTGGGCATCAAAACCTACGTGGGCCACGCGGCCGACAACGTGAAGGGTGCCGATGCAGTGGTGACTTCCACGGCCGTAAAGCAGGACAACCCCGAGGTGATTCGCGCCCGCGCGATGCACATTCCGATCGTGCCGCGTGCGCTGATGCTGGCCGAACTGATGCGCCTGAAGCAGGGCATCGCGATTGCCGGAACGCACGGAAAAACCACCACCACCAGCCTGGTGGCCAGTGTGCTGGCTGCCGCCGGGCTGGACCCGACCTTTGTGATCGGTGGCCGCCTGAACAGCGCCGGTGCCAATGCGCGCTTGGGTCAGGGCGACTACATCGTGGTGGAGGCCGACGAGTCGGATGCCTCCTTCCTGAACCTGTTGCCGGTGATGGCGGTGGTGACCAACATCGATGCCGACCACATGGAAACCTATGGCCATGACTTTGGTCGCTTGAAGAAAGCCTTTGTCGACTTCCTGCACCGCATGCCGTTTTATGGCACGGCCATTTTGTGCACCGATGACCCTGCTGTGAAGGAAATCGTCAACGACGTGACCTGCCCGGTCACCAGCTACGGCTTTAACGAAGGCGCCGAAGTGCGCGCCATCAACGTGCGCGCCGTGGGGGCGCAGATGCACTTCACGGTGCAACGCCGCAACGGCGTGGTGCTGCCCGACATGGACGTGGTGCTCAACTTGCCCGGCATGCACAACGTGTTGAATGCCTTGTCGGCGATTGCCGTGGCAGTGGAACTGAATATTGACGACGCCGCTGTGCAGAAGGCCTTGGCCGAGTTCAACGGCGTGGGGCGCCGCTTCCAGCGTTATGGCGACTTGCCGCTGCCGCAGGGTGGAACCGTCACGGTGATTGACGATTACGGCCACCATCCGGTGGAGATGGCCGCAACGCTGGCGGCTGCGCGCGGGGCGTTTCCGGGGCGGCGCCTGGTGTTGGCATTCCAGCCGCACCGCTACACCCGCACCCGCGATTGCTTTGAAGACTTTGTGAAGGTGATTTCCGGTGCCGCCGACTCGGTGCTGCTGAGCGAGGTCTATGCCGCCGGTGAATCGCCCATCGTCGCGGCCGACGGACGCGCACTGACCCGCGCACTGCGCATCTCGGGCAAGGTTGAGCCGATCTTTGTGGACGACATTTTGGCCATGCCCCAGGCCGCCATCGACAACGCCCGTGACGGCGATGTGCTGATGTGCATGGGGGCTGGATCGATTGGCGCTGTGCCCGGAAAAATTGCCGAAATGTTGTCGGGCAAAGGGGGCAACGCATGAGCAGTCTGGGAAAAGTTGCGGTGCTGATGGGCGGCGCATCCGCCGAGCGCGAGGTGTCGCTGATGTCGGGCGGCGGCGTGCTCAAGGCGCTGCTGTCCAAGGGCGTGAACGCCCACGCGTTTGACCCGTCCGAGCGCCCCCTCGACGATCTCAAGCGCGAAGGCTTTGATCGCTGCTTTATCGCGCTGCATGGCCGCTACGGTGAAGACGGCACGGTGCAGGGTGCGCTGGAACTGCTGGGCATTCCCTACACCGGCTCCGGTGTGATGGCCTCGGCGATTTCCATGGACAAGGTCATGACCAAGCGCATCTGGCGCTTTGAAGGTCTGCCCACCCCGGCCTGGGTACAGGTGCGCAGTGGTGAAGAAACCCGCACCGCCTTTGCCGAACTGGGTGCGCCCATGATCGTCAAGCCAGCCCGCGAAGGCTCCAGCATCGGCTTCACCAAGGTGATGACCGCTGACCAGTGCGAGCATGCCTATGCGCTGGCAGCGCAGCACGATGTCGAGGTGCTGTGCGAGCAGTTCATTGCGGGGGACGAAGTAACTTGCCCGGTGCTCGGGCCCACGGCATCGCCACAGTCGCTGCCGCTGATTCGCATCGTGGCGCCCGATGGCAACTACGACTACCAGAACAAGTACTTTACCGATGTGACGCAGTATCTGGTGCCTGCCGGTCTGCCTGCCGGTGAGGAAGAAGCCATTGCGGACATCGTGCGCCGCGCCTACCAGGTACTGGGCTGCCGCGGTTGGGCCCGCGCCGACGTGATGATTGACGGCACGACGCGTAAGCCCTACCTGCTGGAGATCAACACCTCGCCCGGCATGACCGGCCACTCGCTGGTGCCCATGTCGGCCAAGGCCGCCGGCATCAGCTACGAAGACCTGTGCCTGCAACTGCTGCACAGCACCACGCTGGATGCGAGGGCACCTGCATGAAATCTGCTGTGGTGACTCCGCTGGACGTCAAGCTCATGAACCTGGCCATGCTGGCCCTGGTCGTGGTGTTTGCCGTTCTGTGCGTCGTCACCGCAGTGCGCAGTTTTTCGCGCATGAGCGTGTTTGATATCCGGGGCATTGAGGTGAACGGCGATACCCGCCACAACAACAGCGTGACGCTGCGCGCCAACGTGGCACCGCGCATTGCGGGCACCTTCCTCACCGTGGACCTTGCGCGGGTGCGGTCGGCGTTTGAATCGGCGCCCTGGGTACGCCGCGCCGTAGTGCACCGCGATTTCCCCAACCGCCTGCGCGTTACCTTGCAGGAGCACATGCCCGTGGCGCTCTGGGGCGGCGAGGGGGATGCGCGTCTGGTTAACAACTTTGGTGAAGTGTTTGAGGCCAATCTGGGCGAAGTCGATCAAGACGGCTTGCCCACGCTCGCAGGTCCCGAGGGTCAGAGCGGCGATGTGCTGGCCATGTACCGCGCCATTGAGCCGCGCTTCGATGCGCTGGACATGACGGTCGAGGCGCTGGAACTGTCGGCGCGCGGAAGCTGGAGCGTGCGTCTGGAAGCTGGGGCCCGCATTGAACTCGGACGCGGCAACGCCAGTGAGGTGTTGCCCCGTCTGGACCAATTTCTGAAAACCCTGACGCAGGTGGTATCGCGCTATGGACGTCAGGCCAGTGCGATTGAGTCGGCCGACTTGCGGCACGAAAACGGATACGCCATTCGGCTGCGCGGTGTGAGCACCGTCCAGCCGGAGGCCGCGAAAAAGTAATGGAAAACACAAGCAGGTGAACGCATGGCAAAAGAGTACAAAGATTTGGTCGTAGGTCTGGACATCGGCACCGCCAAAGTGATGGTGGTGGTGGCCGAAGTCATGCCCGGCGGCGAGCTCAAGCTCGCGGGCTTGGGCGTGGCGCCCAGCAACGGACTCAAGCGCGGCGTGGTGGTGAATATCGATGCCACCGTGCAAAGCATTCAGGCCGCGTTGAAAGAGGCCGAATTGATGGCCGACTGCAAGATCACCCGCGTGTACACCGGCATCACCGGTAGCCACATTCGCGGCATCAACTCCAGCGGCATGGTGGCAGTAAAAGACCGTGAAGTGACGCAGGCCGATGTGGCCCGCGTGGTGGAAACCGCCAAGGCCATCAACATCTCGACCGACCAGCGCCTGCTGCTGGTGGAGCCACAAGAATTCATCATCGACGGCCAGGACGTGCGTGAGCCCATCGGCATGAGCGGCATTCGCCTCGAAGCCAAGGTACATATCGTCACCGGCGCGCAGACCGCTGCCGAAAACATCATCAAGTGCGTGCGCCGCTGCGGCCTCGAAGTGGATCAGTTGATGCTGAACCCGCTGGCCAGCAGCCTGTCGGTGCTGACCGAAGACGAGCGTGAGCTTGGTGTGGCCATGGTCGACATTGGCGCCGGCACCACCGACGTGGCCATCTTCACCAACGGTGCCATCCGCCACACGGCGGTGATCCCGATTGCCGGCGATCTGATCACCAGCGACATCGCCATGGCCTTGCGCACGCCCACCAAGGACGCGGAAGAAATCAAGGTGGAAAGCGGGCACGCCAAGCAGTTGCTGGTGGACCCTGAAGTGCAAGTGGAAGTGCCCGGTTTGGGCGACCGCGGACCGCGCATGTTGAGCCGCCAGGCACTGGCCGGCGTGATTGAACCCCGCATTGAAGAAATCTTCTCGCTGGTGAACCAGGTGATGCGCGATTCGGGCTTTGAGGAAGTGCTGTCCAGCGGCATCGTGCTGACTGGTGGTAGCTGCATCATGCCGGGCATGGTGGAACTGGCGGAAGACATCTTCTTGAAGCCGGTGCGTCGCGGCATTCCCAAGTACAACAGCGCGCTCGCCGACATGGTGGCGCAACCCCGTGCAGCCACCGTCATGGGACTGCTCGAAGAGGCCCGCCTGGCGCGCATGCGCGGCTACAAGGTGGCGCAAAAACAAGGTTCCATGAAGACCGCTTTGGGCGGCATCAAGGACTGGTTTATCGGGAATTTCTGACCATGCAATACCGAATCTGGCTTGCACGGGGAAGCCCGCACAAACGATGTCGATGTGTCGATCCCCCTTCGTGATCGATAACCCAGGCAACTGCGAATTAACAACACAAGATTCCCCTACAATTTTTGATATTCAGGAGTAAAAAAGATGGCCATCGAAATGATTGAAGACGAAGGTTTTAACCAAGGCACACAAATCAAAGTGATTGGCGTAGGCGGCGGTGGAGGCAACGCTGTCGAACATATGATTCAGTCCGCAGTGGACAACGTGGAATTCATCTGCGCAAACACCGACGCACAGGCTTTGACCCGTAGCAGCGCGCACAAAATCATTCAACTCGGTGCATCCGGTCTGGGTGCTGGCAGCAAGCCCGACAAGGGTCGCGAAGCCGCCGAGCAGGCCGAAGACGATATCCGTGACGCCATCCAAGGCGCCCACATGCTGTTCATTACCGCCGGCATGGGCGGCGGCACCGGTACCGGCGCGGCGCCCATCATTGCCAAGGTTGCCAAGGAAATGGGCATCCTGACCGTGGGCGTGGTGACCAAGCCTTTCGACTTTGAAGGCGGCCGTCGCATGGCCAATGCCGACACCGGTCTGTCCGAGCTGGAAGCCAATGTGGACTCGCTGATCGTTGTCCTCAACGAAAAATTGCTGGAAGTGCTGGGCGACGACGTCAGCCAGGAAGAAGCCTTTGCCCAAGCCAACGACGTGCTCAAGAACGCCGTGGGCGGCATTGCCGAAATCATCAATGTGCCCGGCCATGTGAACGTCGACTTTGAAGACGTGCGCACCGTGATGGGTGAACCCGGCAAGGCCATGATGGGCACCGCCATGGCAAAGGGTCCGGATCGCGCCCGCATTGCCGCTGAACAGGCTGTTGCCTGCCCGCTGCTCGAAGGCATTGACCTGTCCGGCGCCAAGGGCGTGCTGGTGCTGATTACCGCCGCCAAGGGCTCGCTCAAATTGTCCGAGTCCAAGCTGGCCATGAACACCATCCGCGCCTTTGCATCGCCCGATGCGCACGTGATCTACGGTACCGCCAACGACGACAGCCTGGGCGAAGAAATCCGCGTCACCGTGGTCGCCACCGGCTTGAGCCGCCAGGGCGCTCAGCGTGCCCGTCCGCCCATTCAGGTGGTGCAGACCCAATTGCGTACCGGTACCGACAACGTGCCGTTCCAGATCCCCACCCTCAACAATGCAGTGGGCATCCAGAACGCCGCTCCGGTTGCCGGTGGCAGTGCGCAGCCCGACTACGCCGGCATGGCCACCCCCAGCGTTTGGCGCACCAACCGCACGCAGGCCGCTGCGCGCGTGGATGCGCTGTCCAGCGGTGGGATGGACGACTACGAGATCCCCGCGTTCCTGCGCAAACAAGCCGATTGATGGGCGTAAAGCGACTGCGCAACCCAATCTGAGCCCTGCGGTGCTCACCGTACGCTTGTACGGCTCCGCTCCTCGGACTCAGCTTGGGCTGCTCGCTACGCTTTCCATCCCATCCATCCGAGGCATTGCCTGGAAAGTAAAATAGGCCCGTGCTCAAACAACGAACCCTCAAGTCCCTGACCCACGCTGTGGGCGTGGGCCTGCACAGCGGGCAGCGTGTGGAAATTACGCTGCGGCCGGCGGCGCCCGATACGGGCATTGTGTTTCGCCGTGTCGATTTGCCGCAGGCGGTGGAGATTCCGGTGTCGGCCGAAGCGGTGACCGATACCCGGCTGGCGTCCACGCTGTCCAAGGGCAATGCGCGTGTGCTGACGGTGGAACACCTGATGTCGGCTTGCGCCGGTCTGGGTGTGGACAACCTGTATGTGGACATCACGGCCGAGGAGATCCCGATTCTTGATGGCTCTGCGGCTTCCTTTGTATTCCTGCTGCAAAGCGCGGGCATCGAGTTGCAGAACGCGCCCCGACGCTTTATCCGTGTGACGCAGCCGGTCGAGGTGCGCGAGGGCAGCGGTGCTGCCGAAAAGTGGGCACGGCTGGAGCCTTACCACGGCTACAAGTTGAGCTTTGAGATCGACTTCAACCACCCCGCCGTGGACTCCACCGGGCAGCGGGTGGAGTTTGATCTGAGCACCGGCTCGTATTCGCGCGACATCGCGCGGGCCCGCACGTTTGGCTTTACCAAAGACGTGGAAATGATGCGCGCCAACGGCCTTGCGCTGGGCGGTGGGCTGGACAACGCCATCGTGATGGACGACTACAAGGTGCTCAACGCCGACGGCTTGCGTTACGACGATGAGTTCGTCAAGCACAAGATTTTGGACGCCATGGGCGACCTGTACATCGTTGGCAAACCGCTGCTGGCCAGCTACTCGGCCTTCCGTTCCGGCCACGCCATGAATAACAAGTTGCTACGCGAGTTGTTGGCCCACCCCGAGTGCTGGGAGGTGGTGACCTTTGAAGACGTCCGCCAAGCCCCCGCCGGCTTCGCGCAACCCGCCCGCGCCTGGTAGGCCAGAGACACCCTTCCATGTTGATCTTCCGTTGGCTCGCCATCCTGTGTGCAATCGGCATCATCGTCAGTTTTGCGCTGTACGTGGGTACCGGTCAGGAGCGCTTCAAGCGCTACGGCCTGATGGCCATGAAATGGGCTGTGCTGGCCGGGTTGGGATTCTTTGCGGTGCTGATCCTGGAGCGCATTGCCTGATTGGCAAGCGCCCCAGTTGTCCGCGCTAAAACGCCAAGGCCGGGCACTTCCAGATTTTTTCGGCGTATTCCGCAATCGTACGGTCCGATGAGAACGGGCCCATGCCGGCCACATTGCGAAGGGCCTTAATAGCCCAGTCATTGGGTTGCAGGTAGGCTGCATCCACCCGCTCTTGAGCTTCGATGTAGCTGGCGTAATCGGCCAGCAACAGGTAGTGGTCGCCCCAGGTGGTTAAGGTGTCCACAATGGGCTGGTAACGCTCGGGCTCCTCGGGGCTGAAGGCACCCTTGCGCAAGGCATCCAGCACCGATTGCAACGCGTGGTTTTGCTCGGCAAAACGCGTGGGGTGATAGCCGGTCGCGCGGATGGACGCCACTTCGGCGGTGGTCATGCCGAAGATGAAGATATTGTCATCACCCACGTTTTCCTTGATTTCCACATTGGCGCCGTCCAGCGTGCCGATGGTCAATGCGCCACTGAGCGAGAGCTTCATGTTGCCGGTGCCCGACGCCTCGGTTCCGGCGGTCGAAATTTGCTCGGACAGGTCGGCGGCCGGAATGATCAATTCGGCCAGGCTCACGCTGTAATTGGGGGCAAACACCACTTTGAGTTTGTTGCCCACGCGCGGGTCGTTGTTGATGACTTTGGCCACGTCATTGATCAGGCGAATCACCAGTTTGGCCATGTGGTAGGCCGACGCCGCCTTGCCGGCAAAGATCACCACGCGCGGTACGGTGACGGCATCGGGGTTGGCCAGAATGCGCTGGTAACGGGTGATGACGTGCAGCACATTGAGCAACTGCCGCTTGTATTCGTGAATGCGCTTGACCTGTACATCAAACAGGGCCTCGGTCGGAATGTCGATGCCCATGTGCTTATGCACCCAGGCCGCCAGCCGGCGCTTGTTGATGAGCTTGGCCTGCTGAAAACCGGCAATCACTTTTTCGTCTTCAACCAACGGTGTGAGGCCGGAAAGCTGGGTCAGGTCACGGCGCCAGCCGGTGCCGATGTGCTTGTCGAGCAATCCCGACAGAGCCGGGTTGGCCTGCGCCAGCCAGCGGCGTGGCGTAATGCCATTGGTCTTGTTGTTGAAGCGCTCGGGCCAGAGGCGGGCGAAGTCCGCAAAGATGGATGCCTTCATGAGCTCCGAGTGCAGTGCCGACACGCCATTGATCGAATGGCTGGTTAGCACGGCCAGGTAGGCCATGCGCACGCGGCGGTCGCCATGCTCATCGACCAGCGAGACCTTGCGTAGCATGTCGCCCGACACACCGGCTTGCGCCAGCCCGGTCAGGAACTGCGCATTGATGTCGTAAATGATTTGCAGGTGGCGCGGCAGGATGCGTTCCAGCATGCGCACGGGCCAGGTCTCCAGCGCCTCGTGCATCAGCGTGTGGTTGGTGTACGAGAACACACCCTGGCACAGACGCCAGGCGTCGGCCCAGGGCAGATGGTGCTCGTCGAGCAGCAGGCGCATCATTTCGGGAATTGCCAGCACCGGGTGCGTGTCGTTCAGGTGGATGCTGACCTTTTCGGGCAAATGCTCGAAACTGCTATGGCGGCTCTTGTAGCGGCGCAGCAAGTCCTGCACGCTGGCGCTGCAAAAGAAGTATTCCTGGTGCAGGCGCAACTCACGGCCAGAGTCGGTGGAGTCGTCGGGGTACAGCACGCGCGACACGTTTTCGGAGTGGTTCTTGGTTTCCACCGCCGCAAAGTAATTGCCCCGATTGAAGGCGCCGAGATCAATCTCCTGCGTGGCCCGGGCCGACCACAGGCGCAGGGTGTTGGTGGCCATGGTGTCGTAACCGGGAATGATGGTGTCGTAGGCCATGGCCTGCACATCGTTCGAATCCACCCAGTGGTACTTGTCGCCCTCCTTGACGACGCGGCCACCAAAGCGCACGCGGTAGGTGACCTCGGGCCGGGGGAACTCCCAGGGGTTGCCATGGGTCAGCCAGTAGTCGGGCACCTCCACCTGGCGCCCGTCCACGATGGTCTGGCGGAACATGCCGTAGTCGTAGCGGATGCCGTAGCCAAAACCGGGAATGTTGAGCGTGGCCATCGAGTCCAAAAAGCAGGCCGCCAGGCGACCCAGACCGCCGTTGCCCAACGCAGCGTCGGGTTCGAATTCGGTCACAGCGTCCATGTCGACACCAAAGTCGAGCAGGGCCTGGCGTACGCGGTCGCGCAAACCCAGCGCCAGCATGGCGTTGCTGAAGGTGCGACCAATCAGGAACTCCATCGACATGTAGTACACGCGCTTGGCATCCTGGTCGTATTGCGCGCGGGTGGTCTTCATCCAGCGTTCCACCAATTGGTCCCGCACCGCATACGCGGCTGCATGCAGCCAGTCTTCGGCCCGTGCAATTTTGGGGTCCTTGCCCACGGTAAACATGAGCTTGTTGGCAATGGCGTGCTTGAGGGATTCGAGATCGCGCCCGGGCGCATCAAAGGGGAAGTCGGCGTGGGGATTCACTGCAGCGATGGTCGTGGTCATGGGGCTTGAATCAGACTCTCGTAAAGGGTTGTGTAGCGCTGGGCGGCCGTCGCCCAGTCAAACGCAATTCGCATGCCAGTCTGACGCACATGGGACCAATCGCTGCGCCGGTGGTACAGGGCAAATGCTCTGCGAACCGCATGGCGATAGTCCTCCACCGTGAATTCATTGAAGACGATTCCGGTTGCGGACTGGTTATCCAGCGTTTCCAGATCGGTATCGGTCACGGTGTCGGCAAGCCCTCCAACGCGCCTCACCAAAGGCAGAGTGCCGTATTTGAGGCCATACATTTGTGTCAGACCGCACGGCTCAAAGCGCGACGGCACTTGAATTATGTCGCTGCCCGCAAAGATCCGGTGTGCCAGGGACTCGTCGTAACCAGTACGAAATGCAATCTGTGCCGGATTACCACGCGCATGGTGCGCAAAGGCCTGTTCCAGCGCCGTGTCGCCATTGCCAAGCACCAGCAATTGCCCGCCACGTCCGATGATCTCATCCAGGCCAGCCAGCACCAGTGGCAGGCCCTTTTGTTCGGTCAGCCGGCTGACCACCGCAAACAGCGGCGCGTCGGCGGACACGGCCAGACCCATTTCGGTTTGCAGGGCCGCTTTGTTTAGCGCCTTGCCGGCCATGTTGCGCACATCGAAGTGGTGCTTCAGGTGCACGTCTTTGGCGGGATTCCACACATGGTCGTCCACCGCATTGAGAATGCCACTCAAGGATCCGGCGCGGTCACGCAGCAGTCCGTCAAGGCCGCATCCTTGCTCGGGCGTCTGGATTTCACGCGCGTAGGTGGGGCTGACGGTGGTGATGTGGCTGGCATACGTCAGGCCGGCCTTCATGAAGGAAATCTGGCCGTAATACTCCAGCCCGTGCATGCTGAACATGGGGCCGGGCAGGCCCAGATCGGGGAAGTTTTGTGGCCAGAAAACGCCCTGGTAGGCCAGGTTGTGGATGGTGAAGACGCTGGGCACGCGCGCGCCGCGCCCGTCGTTCCAGGCGGCCAGACAGGCTGGCGCCAGCGCCGCATGCCAGTCGTGCGCATGGACCAGTTGGGCGCGCCACAGGCGGTCCAGCCCGTGCGCCAAGTGGGCTGCCGCCCAGCCCAGCGCCGCAAAGCGCCGGTGGTTGTCGGCGTAGGCCTGCTTGTGGGCATCTTCATACGGGTTGCCGGGCCGGTTGTACAGTGCCGGCGCCGATAGCACGTAGGCAAACACGGTGTGAGCACCCTGGCTGACCGCGGGCAGCGCGCCAAACAGCACCTCGACCTGATCACCCCACGGCGTGCCGAAGGCACCCACCCGCACCGGGTCTTTCAGTCCGGCCATGACCGCCGGAAAGCCGGGCAGCAGCACCCGGATGTCGCAGCCTGCAGCCAGCAGGGCCGGGGGCAGGGCCCCGGCAATGTCGGCCAATCCACCGGTTTTCAGGAGGGGGAAAATCTCGGCGCTGACTTGCAGGATACGCATGGGCTTCTCGCTTCAGATTGATTGGGGCAGCCGAGCCAGCATCTCGCGGGTGATCAGCACCACGCCATTTTCGGTGCGTTCAAAACGGGCGGCATCGGCTACCGGATCTTCTCCAACCACCAGACCTTCGGGCAAATTGCAACGGCGGTCCACCACCACCCGGCTCAAACGGCAACCCCGGCCGATGGTGACATCGGGCAGGATCACCGCCTGATCAATCGTGCAGTACGAGTGAATGCGCACGCTGGAGAACAGCACCGAATTGCTTACTGCCGAGCCCGACACGATGCAGCCGCCCGACACCATGGTGTTGATGGCCTGGCCGTGCTTACCGTCGGCATCCTGCACAAACTTGGCGGGTGGCAACTGGCGCTGGCTGGTCCAGATCGGCCAGTTGGTGTCGTAAATGTCGAGCTCGGGAGTGACCGAGGCCAGGTCCAGATTGGCTTCCCAGAAGGCGTCAATGGTTCCCACGTCGCGCCAGTAGGGCTCAGCCTCTGGTGTGGACGACACGCATGAGAAGGAGAACGGATGGGCAATGGCGCGGCCCTCTTGCACGACGCGAGGAATCACGTCCTTGCCGAAATCGTGGCTCGACCCCGGGTTCTGGATGTCGTCCTCGAGCAGTTGGTACAGGTACTTGGCATTGAAAATGTAAATGCCCATGCTGGCCAGCGACACCGCATCGTTGCCGGGCATGGCGGGTGGGTTGGCCGGTTTTTCCACAAATTCCACAATCTTGCGCTGCTCGTCGACGGCCATCACGCCAAAGGCGGAGGCTTCGTCGCGCGGCACTTCAATGCAGCCCACGGTGCAACCGGCGCCGCTGTCAACGTGGTCCTTGAGCATCAGCGAGTAGTCCATCTTGTAGATGTGGTCGCCGGCCAGCACGACCACGTATTCGGGGTTGCTGCCCTGAATGATGTCGATGTTCTGGTAGATGGCATCGGCGGTGCCGCGGTACCAGTGTTCTTCGTCCAGCCGCTGCTGGGCTGGCAGCAGATCGACCATCTCGTTGAGTTCGGCGCGCAGAAAGCTCCAGCCGCGCTGCAGGTGGCGCAACAGCGAGTGCGACTTGTACTGGGTGATCACGCCGATGCGGCGGATGCCGGAGTTGACGCAGTTGGACAACGCAAAGTCGATGATGCGGAACTTGCCGCCGAAGTACACCGCCGGTTTGGCGCGGCGGTCGGTCAGTTGTTTCAGACGCGAACCACGGCCACCGGCCAAAACCAGGGCGATGGTGCGGCGAACCAGCATGTGAGGCTGCATATGGCGGTCGTGAAGTGCGGTGTCTGTTGTTTTCATGCGTTCTCCTTTTGAATGGGGTGCGGTGGGCCTTTGGTTAGCTTACGGCCTACGTCATCACGCTGGGTTGATCCATGCCAGTAAGCGTGCGGATTTGTGCCACGGTTTCAGCCAAATGCACCAAGGGTTGCAGGGCAAGTTGCGCGTCCAGGTCATGGCGCATGGCGTCGGGCTCGTGCCGCTCCAGGTACACGCGCAATGTGGCGCCTTCGGTGCCGGTGCCCGACAAGCGAAACACCACACGCGAGCCGTCTTTCAGACCGATGCGAATGCCCTGTTTGCTGCTCACGCTGCCGTCCACCGGGTCGGTGTAGGAAAAGTCATCGGCAAAGGCAATCGCACAACCCGCCACCGTGGTGCCGGGCAGGGTGGCGAGTTGCCCGCGCAGCCCGGCCATCAGCGTGTCGGCCTTGTCGGTGGGAATGGCTTCGTAGTCGTGGCGCGAATACACGCAGCGCCCGTGCGTCGTCCAGAGCTCACGCACCAGTGCCTCGACCGATTTGCCGGTAACGGCCAGCAGGTTGATCCAGAACAGCACGGCCCACAGTCCATCTTTTTCACGCACATGGCTGGAGCCGGTGCCATAGCTTTCCTCGCCACACAGCGTGACCCGGTCGGCGTCCAGCAGGTTGCCGAAAAATTTCCAGCCAGTTGGCGTCTCGAAGCACGGAATCCCCAGCGAAGCGGCCACCCGGTCCACCGCCGTGGAGGTGGGCATGGAACGCGCTACGCCGGCTAGGCCAGCCCGATAGCCGGGAACCAGTTTGGCGTGCGCAGCCAGCACCGCCAAGCTGTCGCTGGGCGACACCACAAAGCGTCGGCCCACCACCATGTTGCGGTCGGCGTCGCCATCGGATGCAGCCCCCATGTCGGGCGCGTTGTCTGCAAACAGGTGGGCAATCAGGTCTTCGGCGTTGACCGGGTTGGGGTCGGGGTGCAGGCCGCCAAAGTCTTCCAACGGCACGGCGTTGACCACCGTGCCGGCCGGTGCGCCCAGTTCGCCTTCCAGAATGGCCTTGGCATAGGGGCCGCCCACGGCGTGCATGGCGTCAAAGCGCAACCGGAAACCGCTGGCAAACAGGGCGCGGATGGCATCAAAGTCGAACAGCTTGCGCATCAGGTCGGCGTACTGCACCACCGGGTCAATGACTAAGACTTCCATGCCTTCAATGCTGCTACTGCCCAGCACGTCGAGGGAAATGTCGGCAGCGTCGCTGGTGCGGAGCTCGCGCACTTCCCTGGAGCGGGCAAACACTGCATCGGTCACTTTTTCGGGGGCCGGGCCGCCGTTGGCAATGTTGTATTTGATGCCGAAGTCTCCGTCCGGGCCGCCGGGGTTGTGGCTGGCCGACAGCACGATGCCGCCGCTGGCACCGGTTGCGCGAATGACGGCGCTCACCGCCGGCGTGGACAGAATGCCGCCTTGCCCGACCAGCACGCGGGCATAGCCCTTGGCTGCGGCCATGCGCAATATGGTTTGCACCGCAACCCGGTTGTAAAAGCGGCCGTCGCCTCCGACCACCAGCGTCAGACCGGTGGCGTCGGGCAGCACATCAAACAGCGCCTGAACAAAGTTCTCCAGGTAGTTCTTTTGTGAAAAAACGCTCACCTTCTTGCGCAGGCCCGAGGTGCCGGGCTTCTGGTCAGTAAAGGGCGTGGTGGGCAGGGTCAGGATGGGCATGTTGCGGTTTTGCGGAGTGCGTTAGACAGAAAAAAGCGGGGCGGCGCTGAGCAGGATCAGGCTGTGCGGCGCCAGTTGCTCGGTGGTGCCCAGGCGCTGGTCCGTGCACTGGCCGCTGGCGGTGTCGATGTGGCGGAACCAAACTCCGACTGGGAGCTGGAAATTCACGGAGTCGTCGGAGGCGTTGATGAGCAACAGGCAGTCGGCAGGGAGAGGGTCTTTCTGGTCGGCTGCTGGCGTTGCGTGCAGGTGCAGCGCCAGCGTGCGGTAGCGGGCGTCGTTCCATTCGTGGTGGTTCAGCGCAACGCCTTGCGGCGTGGTCCAGCGTGCGGTCACGCCTGGCTCAGCATCGTCTGCGTGCCACCAGCTTTGGCTTTGCAGCGCCGCACGATCACGGCGCGCTCGCAGCAGGCCGGCGACAAACGCATGCAGGTTTTGGTCGGCTTGCTCCCAGTTCAGCCAGGTCGTGGCGTTGTCCTGGCAGTAGGCGTTGTTATTGCCTTGCTGGCTGTGGCCGATGTCGTCACCCGCCAGCAGCATGGGCGTGCCCAGCGAAAACACGGTGGCTGCCAGCAAAGCGCGTTGGTGCTGCAGGCGTACCTCGCAGACTGCGGGGTCGGCGCTGGGGCCCTCGATGCCAAAGTTGTTGCTCAGGTTGTGGCCGTGGCCGTCGCGGTTGTGCTCGCCGTTGGCCTCGTTGTGCCGCTGGGCATAGCGCACCAAGTCGGCCAGGGTGAAACCGTCGTGTGCGGTGATGAAGTTGACGCTGCTGTGCGCTGCCCGGCGCCTAGGGTCAAACGCCTCGGTGGAGCCTGCCATGCGATGCGCCACCGAGCCCAGATGTTCCTGGTTACAGAGCCAGAAGGCGCGCTGGGTGTCGCGGAAGCGGTCGTTCCATTCGAGCCAACCGGGCGGAAACTGGCCCAACTGGTAGCCGCCCGGGCCGATGTCCCAGGGCTCGGCCACCATTAGTTTGGTGCGCAACAGCGGGTCTTGCGCAATCGCCATCAAAAACGCGGAGTTCTGGGCAAACCGGTACTGGTTGGCCGCATCGCCGCGCGCCATCACCGGTGCCAGATCAAAGCGGAAACCGTCCACGCCGTATTCGGTGACCCAGATGCGCAGGCTGTCCATCACCGTGCGCAACACCAGCGGCTGGTTCAGGTTGACGCAGTTGCCGCAGCCGGTCCAGTTCAGGTACAGGGCCGGGTTGCCGGGTTCCAGGTGGTAGTAGCAGGCGTTGTCGATGCCGCGCAGGCTCAGGGTGGGGCCCGCTTCGTCGGTTTCGGCGGTGTGGTTGTAGACCACATCGAGGATGACCTCCAGACCAGCCTGGTGCAGCGCATCGACCAGCGCCTTGAACTCGCTGCGCGGTGTGGTGCCGGGCGTGCCGCTCCAGTAGCGTGACTCCGGCGCGCTCCAGGCCACCGGGCTGTAACCCCAGTAGTTGGACAAACCCAGGTTCAGCAGGCGCACCTCGTCGGCCCGCTGCGCCACCGGCATCAGGCAGACGGTGGTCACGCCCAAGGACTTGAGATGGCCCAGAGCCGCTGGGTGCGCCAGCCCGGCATAGCTGCCACGCAAGGGGGCGGGCACGTCCGGATGCAACTGGGTAAAGCCCTTGATGTGCAGTTCGTAAATCACGCGCTGCGCCGGGTCGACCGACACACCGGGTGCGGGCGGTGCCAAGGGCGCGACCACACGCGCCTTGAGCGCCTCGGCCGCGTTGTCGCGGCTATCGGGCTGGTCGGGGTCGTTGGCGTCGTGGCCGTTGTGAATGCTGTCCCCGTCATAGCGGCCCAGCACCTCGCGGGCATACGGGTCCAGCAATACTTTTGCCGGGTTAAAGCGGTGGCCGCGTGCTGGCGCCCAGGGGCCGTGCACACGCCAGCCATAGACCAGCCCGGCAGTGGCGTCCGGCAGAAAACCGTGCCAGATGCCATCGGTTTGCGCCGGTAGCCAGAGCCGGTGGATTGGCTTGGTGCCGCTGTCATCGAACAAGCAAAGCTCCACGCCTTCGGCATTGGGTGCTGCGAGTGCAAAGTTCACACCGCCCGGCTCCAGCGTGGCACCGAGCGTGTGCGAATGACCTTTTTGCAGAGCCATGGCCATAAGGATACGGCCTCAGTCCGCCGATTTGCTGAGGATGACCGTGGACAAAGGTGGCAGCGTCAGCACCACCGACTGATGGCGGTGGTGGGCGTGTGCGGGCTCGGTTTGCAGCGGGCCGTTGGTCACGCCGCTGCCTCCGTAGATGGCCAAGTCGGAGTTGATGACTTCGGTCCAGCGACCGGCTTGCGGCAGCCCCAGGCGGTAGCCCTGGCGTGGCACTGGCGTGAAGTTGCACACCACCACGGCACAGCTACCGTCTTCACCCCAGCGCGTGAAGGCGACGATGCTTTGCGCCGCGTCGTCGTGGCTAATCCACTCGAACCCGCCGGGCTTCACATCCTGCTGGTGCAGCGCCGGAAAGGCTTGGTACACGCGGTTGAGGTCACGCATAAAGCGCTGCACACCCTGGTGCGCCGGCACTTGCTCCAGTTGCCACGGCAGGCTGCCCTGATCGGCCCATTCGGTCGGCTGGGCCAGTTCGCAGCCCATGAACACCAACTTTTTGCCGGGGTAGCCCCACATGAAGCCGTAGAGTGCGCGCAGATTGGCAAACTGCTGCCAGGGGTCGCCCGGCATCTTGCCCAAGAGCGATTTCTTTCCGTGCACCACTTCGTCGTGCGACAGCGGCAACACAAAGTTTTCGGTGAAGGCATACATCAGCCCGAAGGTGAGCTGGTTCTGGTGGTACTTGCGGTAAATGGCGTCGAACGAGGCGTATTTCAGCGTGTCGTGCATCCAGCCCATGTTCCATTTGTAGTGAAAGCCCAGGCCGCCACTTTGCAAATCGGGGCTGGGAGGTCGGCTCACGCCGGGGAAGGCGGTGGACTCTTCGGCCAGCGTGATGGCACCCGGCCGCTCGGTGCCCACAATGAAGTTCATGCGGCGCAAAAACTCCATGGCCTCCAGATTTTCGCGGCCACCGTGTTTGTTGGGAATCCATTGCCCTTCGGCGCGGCTGTAGTCGCGGTACAGCATGGAAGCCACCGCGTCCACGCGCAGGCCGTCAATGCCAAAGCGCTCCAACCAATAGAGCGCATTGCCCACCAGGTAGTTGCGCACCTCGGTACGGCCGAAGTTGTAGATCAGGGTGTTCCAGTCCTGGTGGAAGCCCTCTTTGGGGTCGGCGTATTCGTACAGGTGCGTGCCGTCAAAGTTGGCCAGGCCGTGTGCGTCGCTGGGGAAGTGCGCGGGCACCCAGTCCAGAATCACGCCCAGACCGGCGTCGTGCGCGGCGTCGACAAAATCGCGGAACTCTTCGGGCGTGCCAAAGCGCGAAGTGGGCGCAAACAGGCCCAGCGGCTGGTAGCCCCAGGAGCCGTCAAACGGGTGCTCGCTGACCGGCAGCAACTCCAGGTGGGTGAAACCCATCTCTTTGGCGTAAGGCACCAGCGTTTCGGCCAGTTCTTTGTAGCTGAGCCAGCGCCAGCCGTCCGCCTTGCGCCAGGAACCCAGGTGCACCTCGTAAATGCTCATGGGCTTCTCAAACGCATTGGCCGCCGCACGGTCTTCGCGCATCGGCCGGCGCGGCAACAGCGGATACACGACGCTGGCGTTGTCGGGCCGTAACTGCGACATGAAGGCGTAGGGGTCGGCCTTGAGCACAATGCTGCCGGTGGCGCCCAGAATCTCGAACTTGTAGAGGTCGCCCTGGCACAGCCCGGGGATGAAGATTTCCCACACGCCGCACTCGCGGCGCAGGCGCATCGGGTGACGTCGGCCATCCCACTGGTTAAAGCTGCCCACCACCGACACGCGTTTCGCGTTGGGTGCCCACACGGTAAAGGCCACGCCTTCCACTCCCAGCATGCTGGTGAGGTGGGCACCCATGCACTCAAAGGGGCGCTGGTGCGAGCCTTCGCCCAGCAGCCAGACGTCCATTTCCTTCATCACAAAGGGAAAGCGGTAGGCGTCCTCCAGCACCTGCAAGTGTGCTGTGGTGCGGTCCGGAGCGGGGGCCCATTCCACTTGCAATTGGTAGTCAAAGCGGCCGGTGGCGCCGGCAATCTTGCCGCTGAAAACTTCGCTTTCGGGGCAGCGCGGTAGCGTGGCTCGCGCTTCACCGGTCTGGCGGTCGAGCACCGTAACCTGGCTGGCGCCCGGCAACACGGCGTTGACCCAAACCGCACCTTTGGCCTCGTGCATCCCGAGTACGCTGAACGCGTCCCCGTGGTCAGCCCGCATCAGCGCGGAAATATCGTTTGCGGTAAGCATGTTGTGTGTCCGGTTTACTAGTCAGGAAAGTATGTTCGTGCATTACGTAACAAACCCATAGGCTATACCCTTAAATAGGCTTGCCAAGCGGAGAACGAAACTTGTACGTAACTTTTTAGCGGCTGCGGCCGGCCCGGTACGAGGCTTTGTCGCCCGTCCGGGGCACACCGCGCGCACCCGCTCCCACGGCATCGGCAGCCGCCAGACGGGCCATGGCCTTGCCGGCATGGGCATGGGTAATGGCCAGGCCCAGCGCATCGGCGGCGTCGGTGCCGGGCACGCCGCTCAAAGTCAGCAGGCGCTGGACCATGTCTTGAATCTGGCTTTTCTGGGCGCGACCGTGGCCGGCCACGGCCTGTTTCATTTGCAGCGCGGTGTATTCGGCCACCGGCAGGTTTTGCGACACCAGCGCGGTAATCAGCGCGCCGCGTGCCTGCCCGAGCAACAAGGTGCTTTGCGGGTTGACGTTCACAAAGACGATTTCCACCGCCGCGCAGTCCGGCTGGTAGCGCTGCACCACCTCGCCTATGCCATCAAACAGCACCTTGAGGCGCGCCGGCAGGGCATGCGTGTCGAGGTGCTGGGTGCTGATGGTGCCGCTGGCCACATAGCGCAGTTGCCCCTGCACTTCATCCACCACGCCAAAGCCGGTGGTGCGCAGGCCGGGGTCGATTCCTAGGATTCGCATCGCACGTTAGGTGGTTTCATTTGCTTTGACGGTCAAGCCGCCATCGGCGTGCTGTGCCACCAGATGCGCGCTTCCTTGCAACGGTCTTCGACAAATTTGGCCTGAAGAACACCGTCCAGAACCATGCGGGGCAATGCTTCACCGTGCTTGCGTGCGGGCAGGCCGGTGCCGGTCGACTTGGCCCAGATGGCGAACAGTTCCTCCGATGCCACCTGATAAGTCACGTGCCAGTGAGCGACGCCAAAGCCGGGGCCCTCCGTCAGCACTTCAAAGGTCACCTGTACGTCTTCCTGCAGCTGGACACGTTTCCAATATTCAGCCAGCTCGGCGTTTCCGCGTTGCACCTGAAATGGGGTGTTGTGGTACTCGCCATCGGTATGAAAGAGCGCGGCAAACGCCGAAGGATCGCGTGCCTCCCACGCGGCTTTGTAGCCGTCCATAAAGCTTTGAATATTCATGCGAATATCACCTCCATTTACAGGCCGAAATACCAGCGCGCCGAGTGAAAGAACACCGGGGCGGCGAAGCACAGGGCATCGACCCGGTCCAGCAAGCCGCCGGCGCCGGTGATGGCGCGGCCTTGTTTGCCCCAACTGGGGATGCCGCGGTCGCGCTTGAGGGCCTTCATGACGAAGTGTCCCATGGAGCCCGCCAAGCAGGCGATAAACGAGAAGGCAAACGCTGTGGCCGGGACCCAGGGCGTAATGCCGGCCAGCGCTGCGCCAAACACGCTGGCCACGCTGATGCCGATCCACCAGCTCGGCCAGTTAAAGCTGGTGCTGATCGCAGGGGCTACTGGTTTCTTGTTCATCCAGCGGCCCACCAGGTGCTGGGTGACCATGCAGATTTGTACCACCATCACCAGGAAAAAGACCATGAACGCATTGCGGTGGTCGTAGCCCGGGAAACGCAGCATCAAGAGCGCCGGCACATGGCTCATGCCGTAGATGCAGACCATGATGCCCCACTGCAATTTGGCATTGCGCTCCAGAAAGTGCAGCGGGTCATTGGCCATTGCGCTCACCACCGGAATCGCCAGAAACACAAACACCGGAATGAACACCGCAAACATGTCGAAGTGCTCGGCCCACACCAGCCAATATTGCATGGGCAGCACGACAAAAAAGGCCAGCACCAGGCTGCGGTGGTCGCCCCGCCGGGTGGGTGAGAGGGTTAGAAACTCGCGCAGGGAAAAGAATGAAACCAGACCAAACAGCGTGAGCGCAACCCGGTTGCCCATCATCCAGCCCAACCAAAACACCACCACCATGAACCAACTGGTGCGGAGGATGCCGTTGATGCTTTCCAGGTTGGCACGGCGCTGTTCGGCACGGGCCTCGTCCGCAAACTCCTTGATCGAGAAGGCAAAGCTGGTGATGCTGGCAATCAGCAAAATGCCAAACACCAGCACGAACAACGCACCGACCTGGCTGCTGGCAGGGAGATTTTTCAGGGAGTGGTACATGAAAATTTCGCCGCCGACTTAGACGTCGCGCAACTCCACCACGGCGTTGCGGGCCCGCTCCAGAAAGGCGCGGCGGTCTTCATCCGGCTGCAATTGCATCGGCGTGCCAAAGGTGACCGAGCACAGCACCGGCACCGGCACCACCTCGCCCTTGGGCAGGACGTGTTGCACGTTGTTGATCCAGGCCGGCACCAGCACCACCTGCGGAAACTTGAGTGCCAGGTTGTAGAGCCCGGCCTTGAAGGGCTGCGGGTCGCCCAGGTGGCCGCGGGTGCCTTCCGGAAAAAGAATGATGGAGTCGCCATTGCCGAGCGCCTCCATCAGCGGCTCCAGCGGGTCTTCATCGGCCGTGCGCTCGCGTGACACATAGATGACGTTGAACACCGCCGAGGTGATCCACTTTTTGAAAGGCGTTTTGGTCCAGTAGTCGCGCGCGGCAATGGCGCGGGTGACGTGGCGCAACTCCTTGGGCAAGGCCGCCCAGATCATGACCAGATCGGCATGGCTCTGGTGGTTGGCGAAGTAAATGCGCTGTTCGGCCTTGGGCGGGCAACCATGCCAGCGGGCCTGGGAGCCGGTTAGCACCCGTATCAACCCCAACAAGAAATAGCCCATCAACTTTGCCAGCATGGCGGGGATGATACCCAGTGAAAATGACGCGCCGCAGCAGGTCTGGCCTATTCGATGACCCGCCCGTCAATGACCTGAATGGTCTTGTCGCAGCGCAGGCCGAGTTCGGGGTTGTGCGTCACAAACAAAAAGGTGGTGCCCTGTTCCCGGTTGAACTGGCGCAGCAGTTCAAAGACCGAATCGGCGCTGCGGGTGTCCAGGTTACCGGTGGGCTCGTCGGCCAGCACGATCTGCGGGTTCATGGCCAGCGCACGCGCAATGGCAACGCGCTGCTGCTGGCCTCCGCTCATGTTGCCGGCCAGGTTGTCCTTCCAGTCGCTCAGGCCGACCGCGTCAATCAGCCCCAGGGCCCGTTCGCGCATGGCGGCATTCGGAAAGCCGGCAGCGCCCAGCATCGGCAGCATGACGTTTTCGAGCGCGGTAAACGCGGTCAGCAGGTGGTGGTACTGGAAGACAAAGCCAATGTGGTGACCGCGCAGGCGGGTCAGCGCGGTGTCATCCATGGCCGTGGTTTCTTCGCCGCAGACCTGCAACGTGCCGCTACTGGGCCGGTCCAGCAAACCAACCAGATTCAGCAGGGTGCTTTTGCCCGAGCCTGAAGGGCCCATCACGGCGCAAAAGTCGCCCCGGTGTAGCGTCAGGTCAATGCCGTGCAGCACTTCCGTCTCAAAAGCTGTGCCCGCATTGAAGGCCTTGCGCACCCCGCGCAACTGAACCACTACATCGGAAGACTGGGTATCAGCCACGGATTGCCACCACCGGGTCGAGGCGCGCGGCGCGCAAAGCCGGTGCAAAGGCGGCAGCCAGGCCGGTTACGCTGGCCAGCGCCATGGCTACAGCAAACAGCGTGGCATCGAGCTCCAGCGGAAAGAGCGGGGTACCGTCGGCATTCAGCGCAAACTTTTGCCACAACACCAGGGCCAGTGCGCCAATGCCACAACCGACCAAGGCACCCCCCAAACCGAGAAGCCCGCCCTGCAACAGGAACACCCGCAGCACCTGACCCTGCGAGATGCCCATGGCCCGCAAAATGCCGATCTCGCGCGACTTCTGCACCACCACCACGACCAGCACGCTGGCAATGCCAAACGCCACCGAGAGCCCAACAAAAAAGCGGATGGCCGTGTTGGCGGTGGTTTGCGCGCTCACGGCGGCAAAGAATTGCGCACTGTTCTTGATCCAGCTATCGGCCTGCACGCCGGTGGCCGCATGGATGCGCTGGGCAATCGTCTCGGCCGCATAAATGTCCTGCACGGTTACCTCCATGCTGGTGATGCCGCCCGCCATGTCGAGCAGGCTCTGGGCGGTGCGTAGGGTGGTGAATGTTTCGTGCTTGTTGGCCCCCTTGTTGCCGAGGTCAAACACTCCCGCAATGGAGAGCACGCCGGAGGCACCATTGGCAGATGTGATGTGTAGTTTGTCTCCCACATCCACGCCGATGTCGCCGGCCAGTTCGGTGCCAATCAGAATGTCCGAACCCGTCAGGCGCGCCGTGCCCCGCACCATCTTGTCGCGCAAATCGACGATGCGGTAGTACGAATCCGGCTCGATGCCGGATACCGAGACCGCGCGCGTGGCATTGCCGCGTAACACCATCAGCGGTCCGCTGGACACGGGCGACACCACCTTCACACCCGGCATGGCGCGCACCTGCCCGGCCACGGCTTGCCATTGGTCGATCGATTTGGCCTGCTGCAGTGGCGGCTGCACGATGGCGCCTTCGATGGGTTCAGCGGTACCGCTAGCCGGTCCGCGCAAGGTGCGCGTTACCTGGGCCGGCTGCAGCAATTGGATATGCGATTGGGTGGACAGCACGCGGCGGATGAAGTTGCTTTGCAGGCCGGACAACAGCGCCGACATGAACACGATGACACCCACGCCAATGGCCACGCCGGCAATGATGAACAGTGTTTGCAAGCGGCCTTCGCGCAAAAAACGAAGGGCCACGATCCACTCGAAGGGCAACCAGCTTGTCTGCATGGCGCGCCCTACTCGGTTGCGCGGGTGCGTACCCGCATGCCCGGCGTGACCGAGGTTGTGCCGGCGGTTTCGACCACCACCCAGGCGTTTTGCGACAGACCCTCCAGCACCTCGCCCAGACCGCCGCTACGCAAACCCAAACGCACCGGGGTTTTGACGGTGCGGCCGTTTTCAACCTGCAGCACCCATGGGGCAGGGCCGTCGGCATCGTGCACAGCCGTCAGCGGTAGCAGCAAAGCCTTGGGCCGGCGGGCCACTTCGATATCGACCGAAACCGTCATGTCCTGGCGCAGCGTGGCCGGCGGCTCGGCAATCTGGAGTTTGACCTCCACCGCGCCGGTTTGCGCATTGACGCCGGGGTTGATATAGACCAACTCGGCCTCGAACTTTTGCTGCGGGTAGGCGTCGGCCGACACCAGCGCCTTTTGCCCGAGGGCGATCAGGCGCAGGTTCTTTTCATCGATGGTCAAAACGACTTGTGGCTGGCCGTGAGGGGACAGCGTCATCAGAACTTTGCCGGGTTGCACCACGTCGCCAGGCTCCACATTGCGCGCAATCAGGGTGCCATCCACTGGGGCGGTGATGCGGGCGTTTTGCGCCCGTGCGTGGGCCACATCGGCGCTGGCGCGCGCCTGCGCAATCGCCACTTCAGCCACGGCGTAGTCGCTGCCGCCCGGCTGGGTGGTTTGCACCTGCATCTGGCTGACGCGCCATTGGGCATCGGCCAGTTCTACGGCCTTGCGCGATTCGTCCAACGTGGCAGCGCCAATGAATTGTTGGTGGTAAAGGTTCTCGTTGCGGCGCAGCGTGGCGCGGACGTTGTCCAGATTGGCCTGCGCCTGGCGCTGGGCTTGCTCAGCAACCGGGGCTTGCAGTGCTCTTAACTGGCGTAGTTTGGCCAGGGCCTGCGCCACGGTGGCATCGGCTTGCCGCACCGCCGATTGCAACTCGGTATCGTCCAGCGCAATCAGTAGCGTACCGGCTGTGACGGCTTGTCCCTCGTGCACCGGTACCACCCGTACCGTTCCGGTGATCGGGCTGCCGATGCCTACGCGGTGCGGGCTTTCCACATGCCCGCTCGCCACCACGGTCTGGATGAAGTCCTGTTGGGTTACCGGTTGCAAGGTGACGAACGGCCCCTGCCACCAGCGCACGCCAAAGAACAGCATCAATCCGGTCAGCACGATGCCAGCCATGCCCAGCCACTTGTGCTGGTGCCAAAAAGGAAGAGGATTCATGAGCGCCCGATGCGGGTCGAAGACCCGTTTCTCCATCATGCGCCTGCTGGAAATTTGTGCTTGATCCTTCTGGCCTCAATTGATCAGTATTGAGGCGGGTCAAACGTGTGGCGAATGTTTTGCCAAGGCTTAGGGCAGTCGTGCGTCGGCAATGCGCCCGGCAATCACTTCGGCCCGGCTGGAAAGGTAGGGTGAACCCGGTGTCTTTTCAAAAAACTTGGGGCGCGGCAGCATCACGACCAGGCGCGCCGCCTCGTACGCCGTGAGCTTGGCTGCTGGCTTGCGAAAGTAGTGCAGGGCGGCCGCCTCGGCGCCAAACACCCCTTCACCCCATTCCACGCTGTTGAGGTAAATCTCCAGAATCCGGCGCTTGCTGAGGAGCCCCTCCAGCGCCATGGTCAGCACGAATTCCTGCGCCTTGCGAAACAAGGTGCGTTCGCCTGACAAGAACAGGTTCTTAGCCAACTGCTGGGTGATGGTGGAGCCACCCACCACCTTGGGTGGTTTGGTGCTGCCCTTTTTTTCTGCGCGTTGCTCGGCCTTGGAATTCTTGGCCCAGGCCTTTTCCAAAGAGTCCCAGTCGACGCCGTTGTGCGTGGCAAAGCCGTCATCTTCCGAGGCCAGCACGGCGCGCTTGAGGTTGTCGGGCAGTTGCTCATACGGAACCCAGGTCTGCGACCAGGGCAGGCGCCCCTTGTTTGTGGCAATGCGCCAGGCCTCCGAGCGCTCAAACGCGGTGGACTGCGGGTCTACCGCCGCCATCAGGGCAATGCGGCCAATAAAGAAAATCTGAAGGCAAACCGCCGTCAGCGCCAGCAGACCAATCCAACGTCCCAGTGCCTTCATGGTGCAGTGCTCACACGGGCTTGCAGGGTTTCATCCCGCGTAAATTTAAAGCGCGAAACCACCAGAATCTGATCGGCCTGGCGGCGCATGGCGGGGGTGAAATGGCCGAAGGGCCCGGCCGCCCGCGCAATGGCGGCGGCGCGCCGGTCCAGCAGGGCGTTGCCCGAGCTCTCCACCACTTCGGTAGCGAGCACGCGCCCATCGTGGTTGACGGTCACGATCATGGTTAGTTCACCATAGAGTTTCTTGCCACTGGACACCGGGAAGTCTTCTGTGCCCCGGTCTTCAATGCGGTGACGCAGCGCGTCGTAATACACCGCGTAGGCTTCTTCCCGGGTGGACGGGCTGATGTAGCGCTTCTTCGGGCGGGAATTTTCGCTGTTGATGCGGCGTTCGATTTCGGCCAGCAGCTTGGTGAGCTGCTTGCGTTTGGCCTCGCGTTGCTGCTGCTCGTTCTTGTTGCTCTGGTCTTTCGGATTGGCCGGCGCCAAGTGCGCGATTTGGTCCTTTACGGCAGACAGCAGCATGCTTTGCTGATCCTGCAGGTTTTGCAATCGGTTGGCGTTGACCACTTCAAGGGAGTTGCCGGCGTCATTCGTCTCGGACGGTGGTAACGGGCTGGTGGCGCGGCCTTTTTCGGCATCGCCACCGCCGGTCAAGCTGGCCTGGGCAATGGCCTTGGCCTTTTCGTTCTTTTCCAGGGTTTTGGCGTTAACCAAAATCACTTCCAGCGGCGTGTCTTCAAATACCCGGTTAAAGGTTTCGGGGTCCACAAACCGCACCGAAAGCAGCACCCCATGCACCGCAAGCGATGCGCCCAGAGCCAGTTGGAGAGTGCTGTATTTTGAAAAGATCACTGGGCCGGATTATCGTTAGATCCTTCCGGGCTGTCGCTCACATCCACGGCGATGGCAATCGGGCCGGCCACCTCGTCGTCGTCGTCCGCATCGTCCGGCGCGGAGTCCGCCACCGGGCTGTCCAGACGCTCCAGCACCGTGCCATGCACGTCCAGCGTGATCAGGTCGATGTCGCCCAGCTTGACGCGCAGCTTGGCACCGCGCGGCAGGCCTTGCGCGCCCAGCACCGGCAGCACCAGCGGAATGTCATCGGCCCGCACCATTCCGTCCTTGAACAGGCTGGCCACGATTTCGGTGGTGCCGGTCATCTGCACGTGGCGCAGCGTCCAGTAGCGTTCCATCGCCCCCTGGTAGCCGTTGTAGGCGCTGTAGGCCGCATCAAAGCTGCTGATGATGCTGAACAGATCGGCATCTTTGGGTTTGAACGGAGCCGCCAGGGCTGCCGTTTTGCCATGGCGGGCGCAGGCAATGATTTGCCACTGGTTGACCAGGTCGGTGTAGCGGCGCAGGGGTGAGGTGCTCCAGGCGTAGCTCTTCACGCCAATGCCAGCGTGGGGCAGGGCCTTGGTGCCCATGCGCACCTTGACGCCGGGTGCAAGAGAGGCCTGGCTGCGGTAAATGCCGGGAACACCCAGTTCGGCCATCCAACTTCCCCAGGTGCTGTTGGCCAGAATCATGGCCTCTGCCACGATCAGGTCCAGCGGGGCACCGCGCATGCGGGTGCTGATGTGCACAGTTTCATCACCGGTAGGTTCCATTCCCTCGTTGCCGGTGAGGCGGAAGTTGTAGTCCGGCCGGTTAAAGGTTTCGGGCTTGCCGCGCACCACCTCGCGCTTGGCTTTCAGGTCTTTGGCCAGGCGGTAAAAGAACGTCAACTCGGTGCGCAGGGCGGTCATGGACTCGGGCTCGGCCGCGTGGTTGAAGGCAGGGTCCAGCAGCCAGGCCTCGGTGACGATCGCATCCAACTGGTCGTGGCGCAGGTTGCGGGCGATGGGCACGCGTTCCAGCTTGGTCTCGCTGCCCTTGATCTCCAGCGTGGCTTCGTCCAGCGTGACATACAGCGACACGGCCGGGCAGTCCCGCCCTTCCTGCAACGTGTAGGTCTGCACCACGTCGTCGGGCAGCATGGTGATTTTGTAGCCCGGCATGTACACCGTGGACAGGCGGGCGCGACCCAAGGCGTCCACCGGGCTGCCGGGCGCAATGGCCAGTCCGGGGGCCGCAATGTGAATGCCCACCGTCACCGTGCCACTGCCTAGGCCTTGCAGCGAGAGGGCGTCGTCAATTTCGGTGGTTTGCGAGTCGTCAATCGAATATGCCTGAACCTTCGCCACCGGCAGGTCATCGGCAATCGGCGGCGCGGCAATAGCCGGAAAGCCGACGCCCTTGGGGAAGTTCTCCAGCAAAAAGCGCTTCCAATGGAACTGGTAGGGCGAGTGGATGGCACCAGCCTTTTGCAGCAACTCCAGCGGCGCGGTGTGGGTGGCGCGCGAGGCGTCCACCACGGCCTTGTATTCCGGCGCGTTCTTGTCCGGCTTGAACAGAATTTTGTAAAGCTGGTCCTTGATCGCTTGCGGGCAGGTGCCCTGGCCCAATTCGGTGGCCCAGGCGGCAATCTGCTCGCCGATCAGGCGTTTTTTCTCAATGGCGGCCAGCGCCTGCGCAATGATCTCGGCCGGTGCACGTTTGAAACGGCCTTTGCCCGCACGGCGGAAATAGTGGGGGGCTTCAAACAGCTTGAACAGCATGCCAGCCTGTTGCTCGATGCTGGCACTGGCCGAAAAGTAGTCGCGCGCCAGGTCGGCAAAACCAAATTCTTCTTCCGGGGCAAATTCCCAGGCCATTTCCAGCTCAATCCCGTCGGCCTGGTTCTGGGCGGCCTGCATAAACGCCGCTGGCGTCGGTTTTTCAAACCGGATCAGCATGTTGGCGGCCTTGACCTTGACGCGCTTGCCGCTGTCGAGTTCAACCTGTGCGGAAGCGTCTGCCTCTGACAGCACGCGGCCGGCCAAAAATTTCCCAGTTTCTTCAAAGAGTAAGTACATCCGGCAATTGTCCCTGTAATTTGGGTTCGGCTTGGGCTTGTGCTACGGGGGCAACGGGTAGGCCGGGCTCCTCATGGTGTGGGTACACACAAATCGTCGCCCAGCCTACCCGCAGCCCCCTTCGGGTCCGGGCAAACGTACCTTATATGCAACCCAAATGCGCCAATACCGAGGGCAAGTGAACCGGAAAGTCACTGATCGCGTGGTCGCCGCCTTCCAGCAACAACAAACGGCATTGCTGGTAGCGGCCGTGCATTTCGCGCCAGTCCAGCACTTCGTCGCCCTTGGCTATGACACAAAAGTAGTTTTCCGGTTGCTGCAATTCGCCGCAGACCAGATCGCGCAACTCCTGGACGTATTCCTCCATGAAGAAAAAGCGCTCTTCCGGATTGTGAAAGTGGGTTTGCTCGCCGATGTATTTGGCTAGGTCGCGGGCCGGGTCCACCGCTGGATTGAGCAGGGCGGCGCGGCAAACCATGCGTTCGGCGACCCAGGTCGCATAAAAGCCACCCAGCGAGGAACCCGCCACTGCCATGGTTTCTCGGGGCCAGTCGGCAATGCCGTCGGCCACCATTTTCATGGCCTCCTTGGGCGAGGGGGGCAATTGGGGGCACCACAGGGTGATGTCCGGGCGGCTTTGGCTCAGGGCCTCCGTGATGAGGCGGGCTTTGGCGGACTGGGGCGAGGAGCGGAATCCGTGCAGGTAAAGCAGGTGGGTTGTGGGCATGGGCGGGCGTTGGTGGGGTGCTTGGCGGGATAATCGGGGGCTTATGGCCTCCACATTTTCTCAGCCCTCCTTGCGCCAGCGCATTGCGCCCTGGTTTGCCGGTTTTGACGGGCCGCTGGCGTTTGCCGTTTTTCTGCTGGCTAGCGCGGGCATGCTGACCATGTATTCCTCCGGCTGGGACCACGGCACCCGCTTTGAAGACCACGCCCGCAATATGCTGATCGCCGCTGGAATCATGTTTGTCGTAGCGCAGATTCCACCGCAACGCCTGATGGCGCTGGCGGTCCCGGTTTACACCGTGGGCGTTGCATTGCTGATTGCAGTGGCCATCTTTGGCGTGACCAAAAAAGGTGCCAAACGCTGGGTCAACATCGGGATCACGATTCAGCCCAGCGAAATCCTCAAGATCGCCGTGCCGCTGATGCTGGCGTGGTGGTTCCAGAAGCGCGAAGGGCAGTTGCGTCCACTGGACTTCGCGGTGGCCGGCGCTTTGCTGGCGGTGCCGGTGGCGCTCATCATCAAGCAACCCGACCTGGGCACGGCGCTGCTGATTCTCACAGCGGGGATGGCGGTTATTTTCTTTGCCGGCATGAGCTGGAAACTGATTGTTCCGCCGATTGCCCTGGGTCTTGTAGGGATCGCCCTGCTTGTGATTTTTGAGCCCTCGCTGTGTGCCGACGGCGTGCGGTGGCCGGTGCTGCACGACTACCAGCAGCAACGCATCTGCACCCTGCTGGACCCGACCCGCGACCCGCTGGGCAAGGGTTTTCACATCATTCAAGGAATGATCGCGATCGGCTCTGGCGGCATTTTTGGCATGGGCTTCATGCAGGGCACGCAAACCCATCTGGAATTCATCCCCGAGCGCACCACCGACTTCATCTTTGCCGCGTTCTCCGAGGAGTTCGGCTTTCTGGGCAACCTGTGCCTGATCGCCTCGTTCATTTTCCTGATCCTGCGTGGCCTGGCCATCGCCCTGGAGGCCCCCACCCTATTTGCCCGCCTGCTGGCCGGCAGCGTCACCATGATTCTGTTCGCCTACGCCTTTGTCAACATGGGCATGGTGAGCGGCATCCTGCCGGTGGTGGGGGTGCCTTTGCCGTTTATCAGCTACGGCGGGACGGCGATGGTGACCTTGGGGTTGGCGTTGGGGATTTTGATGTCGATTGCCAATTCGAAGCGGTTGGTTCAGTCGTAGGTTTTTTTACTCCCCCATCCCCCCCGCCCCTTGCCCCCGTCGGGCAAGGGGAGCCTGAAAGCGGACAGCCGATTTGG
>ERZ1034363.386-NODE-386-length-31264-cov-3.120755_pt1 | contig 31264 bp, 31 predicted proteins | sample MGYA00520616_ERZ1034363 | MGnify/ENA primary metagenome ERZ1034363 (study PRJEB33736, sample SAMEA104284506) | Azolla filiculoides | biome: Urban; feature: Water surface; material: Ditch water | place: Netherlands | collected 2015-10-28 | depth 0-0.1 m ... | reverse complement strand
TGGTCAGGACGGAATCAGTCCCCCTGGAATCCCAGCAGCTGGAACGGGGTATCGAACAGTATCTGCTGCCTGGCACGCAGATGCGGCCAGTCCGAGGCCCACAGGCAATGGTCCGGGCCATAGGCGGCCAGGATCTCGGCCACATGGCGGTCCGCATCGAGGTAGGGATACTCGAGGGCCGAGAACTTGTCGAAGCCGGACAGCTTGATGTAGCAGCGGCCGGTCTCGGCCAGCGCCAGCAGGGCGGAGAAGCCCGCGCCCTGCAGCCCGTCGCGCAGGCCGGGCCGGCCACAATGGTCGATCAGGAAGCGCGCCGAGGAGTTTCTGATGGCCGGTGCCAGACCCGTGATCTGGTCGTCCCGGACCTGGATCTGCACCAGCAGGCCCGCAGCGGCCAGGCGTTGCCAGAACTTCTCGTGGCCGGGGTAGCCATCCGCCCCGAGCAGCGCGAAGTTGTGCGCGATGCCGACCACGCCGCGCGCCTTGAGTTCCTGCAGTTCGGCATCGCTGCAGGAGCCATCCGCGATCGCAATGCCCTTGAAGCGGTTGCCGCCGGTCTCGATCGCGTCGAGCAGGCAGCGGTTGTCGGCGCCATAGCCGGAGTTCGGCTGCACCAGCAAGGCATGCCTGATGCCATGACTGTCCATCAGCTGGCGCAGATAGCTGGCCGGCGCAATCTCGCCCCCCGCGGGACGGTAGGCGACGTCCGGCTGGTAGGGAAATCGCAACGGATCGAACACATGGCAATGCGTATCGATCTTCGGGACTTCAACCAGCATGGGGCGCTGCGATTCAGGATTCATCATGGAGGGGCGCAATCCGCCAGCTTGGCAACGGCAGGCTTCAATCGGCGCGGATCAGGCGCCGCAGCATTTCTTGTACTTCTTGCCGCTGCCGCAGGAGCAGGGATCGTTGCGGCCGGGTTCATCGCCCTTGACCACCTGCTCGACGCGCGGGCCGATGCTCTTCCAGAGGTCGCGCAGGTCGTAGGCGGCCCAGATCGCGTCGCCATAGGCGTTGATGCGGGCCTGGCTCACGCTCGGCGGGCTGTCCTCGCCGAACATGCTGATGACCGGCTCGCCGTCATCGTCCTCGGTCAGCGTGATGATGCGGTCCAGCGCGTCCTCCAGCCACTCGCGCGCTTCCTTGTCGCGCGGGGCGGCCCATTCCTCGGGCCAGGTCTCGACCACGAACATGAAGCCCAGCGCCCAGACCTGGGCGAAATAGGGCAGTTCCTCGTCGGCCAGCTGCTCGGCCATCTCGGCGCGCTCGGACTCGCTCATCGCGGCGACGGCGCCGCGCACGTCCATGACTTCGGGCGCGTAGGCGCGCGCGTCCTCGAGGTTGTCGACCTGGGCATCGAGCGCGGTCGCGACCTCGTTCCAGCGCCGGTTCCACAGCGTCAGGAACTGCTCGTACTGCTCAGGCGCAGCGAACAGCTCGGGGCCGAACTGGCCGCTGTCCTCGTCGCCCATCAGGGCGCCGAAATATTCGGCGGCCGGAATCTCGCGGCGGCAGCAGATCAGCGCGGCGATCACGCCCTCGCAGAATTCCCATTGCGGGACTTCGTCGAGGCGCTCGCGCAGGCTGTCCAGGATCTGGTCGAGCGCGTCGAATTCCTGGTCGTTCATGGGCTCAAGGGCGGGGGTAGCGGTGTTCATGCCGGCAGTGTAACGGCCCGCCGTGGCGGCTGGCTAGGCAGGCGCTGGCGTTCAAGACTAGACTGGACCACAGTAGCCGGCGTGGGACCGTGGGGCCAGCCGCCGGAAACCAGGAGCCCGCATGCCCGCCATCCGACTCACCCCCGCCGAGCTGCGCCTGCAGCTCGATCCCGCCCGGCTCGGCTTCGCCGACACGGCCGAACTGGCGCAGGAGGAACTGCCCTGGATCGGCCAGGAGCGCGCGCTGACCGCGGCCCGCTTCGGCCTCGGGCTCGACCACCCGGACTACCACCTGTTCGTGCTCGGCGACATCGGCACCGGGCGCTCGACCCTGCTGCAGCAGGAAATGCAGGCCGCTGCCACCCGGCGCCCGGCCCCGCCCGACCTCTGCTATCTGCACAACTTCGACGCGCCCGAGCGCCCGCGCGCGCTGCGCCTGCCGGCTGGCGAGGGCCGCCAGCTGCGCCAGCTGATGCTGCAGCTGGTCAAGACGCTGCAGGCCGGCATCCCGAAGCGCTTTGCCGAATCCGACTTCAAGGCCGCGCAGGACCGGCTCGAGCATGGCTACGCCGAGCGCGAGGCCGCGGCCTACCAGGCGCTGTCGGCGTTTGCCACCGAGCGCCACTTCGCGCTGCGGCGCGAGGACGGCCAGCTGATCCTGACCCTGATCGGGCCTCAGGGCCAGGCGCTGACCGAGGCCGAGCTCACCAGCTTGCCGCAGGAGGAGCGCGAACGCTACGACCAGGGCGAACGCGAGCTGCGAAGCGAGATCCTGCGCTTTCTCGAGCTGACCCGGCCGCTCGAGCGCGCGCTCGAAGCCAGCGTGACCGCGCTGCGGCTGCAGGCCGTCAAGCCGCTGCTCGAGCGCGAGTTGCAGGCGATCCGGCAGGGCCTGAAGAAGCAGATCAAGGACACGCGCAAGCTCGGCGCCTGGCTCGAGCAGGTCGGGGCCGATCTGCTCGAGCAGCTGCACCTGTTCGAGGGCGGCGCGCCCGAGGACGAGCCCGAGCGCAAGGAGGCACTCGGGCAGGTGCTGGCGCGCTACCGCGTCAACCTGGTGGTCGACAATGCCGGCACCCATGGCGCGCCGGTCATCATCGAGAACAACCCGCTGTTCCGGGCCCTGTTCGGCAGCATCGAATACCAGTCCGACAACGACGTGCTGGTGACCGACTTCTCGCGCATCCGCGCCGGCAGCCTGCTCAAGGCCCATGGCGGCTTCCTGATGCTGCACATGCGTGACCTGCTGGCCGACGAGCTGGTGTGGGAGAAGCTGCGCCGCTTCCTGCGCAACGGCCGGCTGCAGATCGAGGAACCCGCCACCGTCTATTCGGCCCAGGCCTCGACCTCGCTCGAGCCCGAGGCGGTCGATGTCGATGTCAAGCTGGTGCTGGTCGGATCGGACGAGCATTACTACGCGCTGCAGGACGGCGACCCCGAGTTCGCGCGCCATTTCCGCGCCAAGGTCGACTTCGCCGACAGCTTCCTGGCCAGCGACGCGACGCGGCGCGCCAGCGGCGTCTTCGTCGGCCATGTCTGCGCCCGGCTGGGGCTGCCGCATTTCTCGGCCGGCGCGGTCGCGCGCCTGATCGAGGACAGCCACCGCCAGGCCGAGGACCAGGCGCGCCAGTGCGCGGCCTTCTCGCGCACCGAGGCGCTGGTGGTCGAGAGCGCGGCGGTCGCGCAGGCGCGCGGCGCGCGCGGGGTCGAGGCCGAGGATGTCGCTGCCGCGCTGCAGGCGCAGCGCCACCGCCACGACTACCTCGAGCAGCGCCTGCGCGAGACCATCGCCGACGGCGAGCGCATCATCGCGCTGAGCGGCCGGCGCGTCGGCCAGCTCAACGGCCTGACCGTGATCGACCTCGGCGACTACCGCTTCGGCCAGCCGATGAAGGTGACGGTGCGCACCGTCGCCGGCACCGAGGGCCTGCTCAACATCGAGCGCGAGGTCGAGCTGTCGGGCCCGATCCACGACAAGGCGGTGCTGATCCTGCAAAGCTATCTGTCGGCGCTGTTCGGCCATATCGCGCCGCTGGCGCTCAGCGCCTCGATCGTGTTCGAGCAGGAGTACCACGGCGTCGAGGGCGACTCGGCCAGCTGCGCCGAGCTCTACGCGCTGCTGTCCTCGCTGTCGGGCCTGCCGCTGCCGCAGGGCATCGCGGTCACGGGCGCGATCAGCCCCTACGGCGAGGTGCTGCCGATCGGTGGCGTCAACGAGAAGATCGAAGGTTTCTTCGCGGTCTGCCGCGACGCCGGACTCGACGGCCAGCAGGGCGTGCTGATACCGGCGCGCAACCGCCGCCACCTGATGCTGTCGCGCGAGGTCTGCGCGGCGGTCGAGCAGGGCCTGTTCCAGATCCACAGCGTCAGCCATGTCAGCGAGGGCGCCGAGCTGCTGCTGGGGCACCCCTTCGGCGCCGATGCCGGCCAGCCCTGCCCGATCACCCTGCCCGGCCCGGCCGGCAAGCGGTCGCATCCGGTCAGCTACCCCGAAGGCAGCATCCTGGGCCGCGCCGAGGCTACGTTGCAGGCCTTCCGGCGTGCCTGCCTGCGCGCGACCCAGCCCAAGGGCTGGCGCCGGCGCTGAAGCTGCGGCAGCAACAGGCGCGGCGAAAAAATGATCTGCGCTGGTTCATACTCCAGGTCCAGCAGCGGTCCGGCGCGATTGCGCCACCGCCACCCGCACCCCAGCCATCACAGACATGACCACCGAGCAAACGCACCCCGACCAGCAGCCCATGCATTGGAACGATAGGTACCTGCTGGGCTACACGCCCATCGACGAGGTCCACGAGGAATTCGTCGGGCTGGTCGGCTGCATGCAGCAGGCCGCCGATGCCGACCTGGCCGGCCTGCTGGCCGAATTCACCCGCCATTGCGAACAGCATTTCGCGATGGAAAACCGCTGGATGCTGGAGACCGACTTCCCGCCGCGCGACTGCCATATCGACGAGCATGCGGCCGTGCTGGCCTCGGTGCATGAGGTCGGCGAGATGTTCGCCAAGGGCGAGCTCGGCGCCGACGTGGTGCGCGACCTGATCGAGCATCTGGCCGACTGGTTCCCCAAGCATGCCGACCAGCTCGACTCGGCGCTGGCGCACTGGATGGCCAAGAAGCGCCTGGGCGGCAAGCCGGTGGTGCTGCGCCGCGGCCTGCAGCTGCGCTGAAGGCTCAAGGGCTGCTGCGCGGCCCGGTCAGCACCGGCATCGACTTGCGCTCGGCCTCGAGCTTTTCGGCCGCCTGCAGCCGGTAGACCTCGTCGATCAGCTCGCGCAGCAGCACGATGTCCTCGGACTGGTCGTTCAGGCGCGTGCTCATGATGATCGGCGAGGTCGCGTTCGACTCGAGCAGCGGGCGATAGACCACCTCGTCGCGGCGCAGCCGCTGCGCGCTGGCCGGCACCAGGCACAGGCCCATGCCGGCGGCGACCAGGCCGAGCGCGGTCTGCATTTCCTGCACCTCCTGCACCTCGACCGGCTCCAGGCCCATGTCGCGGAACAGCGACAGGACATGGTCGGCGTAGCTCGGGCGCGGCTTGCGCGGGTAGACCAGCTGCGGAAAGGCGGCTGCCTGCGCCAGGCTGACCGGTCCGGGCTCGCTGGCCAAGGGATGCTCGCTGGGTATGGCCAGCACCAAAGGCTCCTCGCGCAGCACCTCGCGCCTGAGGCTGGGGTCGTCGAAACGCACGCGGCCGAAGCCGACATCGATCTGGCCGGCCTTCAGCGCCTCGCCCTGCTCGACCGTGGTCTTCTCGACCAGCACCAGCGGCACCTGCGGCTTGCGGGCGCGGAACAGGCGCGCGATGCGCGGCAGTGCGCCGTACATGGTCGAAGGCACGAAGCCGATCACCAGCCGGCGGTCGACCTGGGACAGGCGGCGCGTCATCGCGATGGTCTCGTCGAGCTGCTCGAGCATGCGCACCGCGCGGGCATGAAAGAAGCGGCCGGCCTCGGTCAGCGCCAGCGGCCTGGCCTCGCGGTCGAGCAGCTTGAGACCGAGCTCCTCCTCGAGCTGCTGGATCTGCCGGCTCAGCGGCGGCTGCGAGATGTAGAGCCGTTCCGCCGCGCGGGTGAAACTGCGCTCCTGCGCCACTGCGACGAAATACTTGAGGTGCCGAAAATCCATCGCATACTTTCTGGGTATCGGATGATTCTAAAACAGTCTTTGATCTGAATCAGGGTTTGTTCATAAGATCGGCTCCGGAAAACAAGCAAGCCCCTGGAATGCAGCTGACCGGACCAAGCGTCTGGCGGTCGCAGCAGCAGGGGAGCAGACGGTGCCGCGACGATGGCCACCGCAGGAGACAAGAACAGCGACACCGGACCACCGCCCCCATCGGCGGTCTCGCGTCCGACTGCGTCGCACTGTCACCTGCCAGCCGCAAAGCGTGCCGCCCGCACTGTCCGGCAGGGGCGCCCCCCTTTCCTGTCAGACCTGCCTGCCACCCCAGCCGTTTCGGCCCATGCCGCAGCGGACCAGAGCCACAAGTCCAACCGGAGATAATTTATGAGCCAAGAAAATCTGCGCGAGCGCCTGGAAGGCATGCTGGTCGATGACCACGACACAGGCCTGCATCGCGTCAAGCGTTCCGTCTTCAACGATCCGGAACTGTTCGACCTCGAGATGAAGCACATCTTCGAAGGCAACTGGATCTACTTGGCTCATGAAAGCCAGGTCCCGAATATCAACGACTACTTCACCACCACCATCGGCCGCCAGCCGGTGATGATCACGCGCAACCGCGCCGGTGAACTGAACTGCTTCATCAATGCCTGTGCCCACCGCGGCGCGCAGCTGGCCCGCTTCAAGACCGGCAACAAGGGCACCTTCACCTGCCCCTTCCACGGCTGGACCTTCAACAACACCGGCAAGCTGCTCAAGATCAAGGACCCGGAAAACACCGGCTACCCCAGCACCTTCAACAAGGAAGGCAGCCACGATCTGACCAAGATCGCCCAGTTCCAGTCCTACCGCGGTTTCCTGTTCGGCTCGCTGAACGCCGACGTGCAGCCGCTCGAGCAGTGGCTGGGTGAGTCGGCCAAGATCATCGACATGATCGTCGACCAGTCGGAGGACGGCCTGGAAGTGCTGCGCGGCGCCTCGACCTACTGGTTCGAAGGCAACTGGAAGCTGCAGGCCGAGAACGGCGCCGACGGCTACCACGTGACCGCCGTGCACTGGAACTACGCTGCGACCCAGGCTGCCCGCAAGGAACGCGAAGCCGGCAACGACCAGATCAAGGCCATGAGCGCCGGCGGCTGGGCCAAGAAGGGCGGCGGCTCCTACTCGTTCGACAACGGCCACCTGCTGCTGTGGACGCGCTGGGACAACCCGGAAGACCGTCCGCTCTACCCGCAGCGCGAGCAGCTGGCCGAGCGCGTCGGCGCCAACACCGCCGAGTGGATGATCAACAACTCGCGCAACCTGTGCCTGTACCCGAACGTCTACCTGATGGACCAGTTCAGCTCGCAGATCCGCGTGCTGCGCCCGATCTCGGTCGACAAGACCGAAGTCACCATCTACTGCATCGCGCCCAAGGGTGAAAGCGCCGAGGCCCGTGCCCGCCGCATCCGCCAGTACGAGGACTTCTTCAACGCCACCGGCATGGCCACGCCTGACGACCTGGAGGAGTTCCGCTCCTGCCAGCAAGGCTACAAGGGTGGTGCCGCCGAGTGGAACGACATGTCGCGCGGTGCCGAGCACTGGGTGCGCGGCCCCGACGCCGAAGCCGACAAGATCGGTCTCAAGCCGATCCTGTCCGGTGTCAAGACCGAAGACGAAGGCCTCTACGTCGCCCAGCACACCTACTGGCTCGAGCAGATGCGCAAGGCGGTCGACGCCGAAGCCGCTCAGCAAGCCAACGCGAAATAAGAACCGGAGCGCCACAGCATGACCACCTCCTACGAAAACGTCTGCGCCTTCCTGTACCAGGAAGCCCGCCTGCTCGACGACCGCGAATGGGACGCCTGGATCGAGATGTACGATCCCCAGGCCGAGTTCTGGATGCCGGCCTGGGCCGATGACGGCGAGCTGACCACCGATCCGCAGTCCGAGATCTCGCTGATCTACTACCCGAGCCGTGGCGGCCTGGAAGACCGCGTCTTCCGCATCCGCACCGAGCGTTCGAGCGCGACCATCCCCGACACCCGCACCTCGCACAACATCAGCAACGTCGAGATCGTCGAGCGCAACGGCGACGTCGTGAAGGTCCGCCACAACTGGTTCACGCTGAGCGTGCGCTACAACGTGACCGACACCTTCGCCGGCACCAGCTTCCTGACGATCGACTTCTCGGGCGCCCAGCCGGTGATCAAGTCGAAGAAGGTCGTGCTCAAGAACGACTACATCCGCCACGTGCTCGACGTCTACCACCTCTGATCATGTCGACTTACAAAATCGCCCTCAATTTCGAGGATGGGGTCACGCGCTTCATCGACTGCAAGGACAGCGAGACCGTGGCCGATGCCGCCTATCGCCAGAAGATCAACGTCCCCATCGATTGCCGCGACGGTGCCTGCGGCGCCTGCAAGTCCAGCTGCGAGTCGGGCGCATTCGACATGGGCAGCAACTACATCGACGACGCGCTGACCGAGGAAGAACTCAAGGACGGCTTCGTGCTGACCTGCCAGATGCGTCCGAAGAGCGACTGCGTGGTGCACATCCCCGCGTCCTCGGCAGTCTGCAAGACCACCCAGGCCAGCCTCAGCACGACCATCAAGGACGTGCGCCTGGTCTCCGACAGCACGATCGCGCTGACCGTGGCCGGCGACGACATCGCCAAGCTGTCCTTCCTGCCGGGCCAGTACGCCAACCTGCAGGTGCCGGGCACCGACGCCCACCGCGCCTACTCCTTCAGCTCGATGCCGAAGGACAACGCGGTCTCGTTCCTGATCCGCAACGTGCCGGGCGGCCTGATGAGCAGCTACCTGACCGGATCGGCCAAGCCGGGCGACACCCTGGTCATGAACGGCCCCAAGGGCAGCTTCTACCTGCGCGACATCACCCGTCCGGTGCTGATGCTGGCCGGCGGTACCGGCCTGGCGCCCTTCACCGCCATGCTCGACAAGATCGCGGCGGCCGGCGGCAGCCCGTTCCCGGTGCACCTGATCTACGGCGTCAACACCGACACCGACCTGGTCGACATCGACAAGCTGCAAGCCTTCGCCCAGGCCATGCCCAGCTTCAGCTACGCGCTGGTCGTGGTGGACGCCAACAGCACCCAGCCGAAGAAGGGTTATGTCACCAACCACCTCGAAGCCGGCCAGCTCAACGACGGCGAGGTCGACATCTACCTGTGCGGCCCGCCGCCCATGGTCGAAGCCGTCAACCAGTACCTGCGCGACCAGGGCGTCAAGCCCGCCAGCTTCCATTACGAGAAGTTCGCGGCCAGCGCCTGATCGCCGACCCCACCCAACAGCCCGTGCCAACGGGCTTTTTCATCCTCATCAGCATGACTAAACGATTCAAGAACCAGGTGGCCGTGATCACCGGCGCCGCCCAGGGCATCGGTCACGGCGTCGCGCTGCGCATGGCCAAGGAAGGCGCCCAGCTGGTGCTGGTCGACCGCTCGGAGCTGGTGTTCGAGCTGCGCGACCAGCTCAAGAAGAAGAAGGTCGACGTGCTGGCGCTGACCGCCGACATGGAAAAGTCCGCTGACTGCAACCAGGTCATGCAGCAGGCCGTCGAGAAGTTCGGCCGCATCGACGTGCTGGTCAACAACGTCGGCGGCACGATCTGGGCCAAGCCGTTCGAGCATTACCAGCCAGACGAGATCGAGGCCGAGGTGCGCCGCTCGCTGTTCCCGACCCTGTGGTGCTGCCACGCGGTGCTGCCCCAGATGCTCGAACAAAAGAGCGGCGCGATCGTCAACGTCTCGTCGATCGCCACCCGCGGCGTCAACCGCGTGCCCTACGGCGCGGCCAAGGGCGGCGTCAACGCGCTGACGGCCTGCCTGGCGCTCGAGACCGCCGAGCGCGGCATCCGCGTCAACGCGATCGCCACCGGCGGCACCGAGGCGCCGCCGCGCCGCATCCCGCGCAACGCGGCCGAGCAGACCGCACAGGAAAAGGTCTGGTACCAGATGATCGTCGACCAGACCATCAACTCCAGCCTGATGAAGCGCTACGGCACGATCGACGAACAGGTCAATGCGATCTGCTTCCTGGCCTCGGACGAGGCCTCCTACATCACCGGCATCACGATGCCGGTCGGCGGCGGCGACCTCGGCTGACCGAAGCGCCCCCCAACCGCCAGGGCGGCTCCACCGTCCTGGTTTTTTTCGCCCATTAGAGTAGAGAGACAAGAATGAAAAAAGTCGATGTCCATGACGTCATAGACCACGCGAAGTTCTCGGGCTTCCACTGGATGGTCATGTGCCTGTGCGCGCTGCTGCTGATTTTTGACGGCTACGACCTGTTCATCTTCGGCGTCGTGCTGCCGGCGATCATGAAGGAATGGGGCCTGACCCCGCTGCAGGCCGGCGCCCTCGGCAGCTATGCGCTGTTCGGCATGATGTTCGGCGCGCTGGTCTTCGGCACCCTGGCCGACAAGATCGGGCGCAAGAAGGGCATCGCGATCTGCTTTGCGCTGTTCTCGGGCGCGACCATCATCAACGGTTTCGCCAGCAGCCCGACCGAGTTCGGCATCTTCCGCTTCATCGCCGGCCTCGGCTGCGGCGGCCTGATGCCCAACGCGGTGGCGCTGATGAGCGAATACGCGCCCAAGCGCCTGCGCAGCACGCTGGTGGCCGTGATGTTCAGCGGCTATTCGCTCGGCGGCATGCTGGCCGCTGGCGTCGGTATCTACATGCTGCCGGCCTTCGGCTGGCAGTCGATGTTCTTTGCCGCCGGCGTCCCGCTGCTGCTGCTGCCCGTGATCCTGTACTTCCTGCCGGAATCGGTCGGTTTCCTGGTGCGCCAGGGCCGTCACGAACCGGCCCGCGCCATCCTGGCCCGGATCGACCCGAGCCGTTCGATCAGCGCCGAGGACGAACTCGTGCTGCACGACACCCAGGGCGGCAGCGCCTCGGTGGTCGAGCTGTTCCGCGAGGGCCGGCTGGCGCGCACCCTGTGCCTGTGGGTAGCCTTCTTCTGCTGCCTGCTGATGGTCTACGCGCTGAGCTCCTGGCTGCCCAAGCTGATGGCGCAGGCCGGCTACAGCCTGGGCTCGAGCCTGAGCTTCCTGCTGGCGCTGAACTTCGGCGGCATGGCTGGTGCCATCCTGGGCGGCTGGCTGGGCGACCGCTTCAACCTGTACAAGGTCATGATCGGCTTCTTCGCCGCCGCCGCGCTGTCGATCAGCCTGCTGGGCTTCAAGAGCTCGACCGAGATGCTGTATCTGCTGATCTTCATCGCTGGCGCCACCACCATCGGCACCCAGATCCTGCTCTACGCCGGCACGGCACAGTTCTACGGCCTGTCGATCCGCTCCACCGGCCTGGGCTGGGCCTCGGGCATCGGCCGCAACGGTGCCATCGTCGGCCCGCTGCTGGGCGGCGCGCTGATGACGGCCCAGCTGCCGCTGCAGCTGAACTTCATGGTGTTCGCGATCCCCGGCGCCGTGGCGGCTCTGGCCATGCTGGTGTTCAGCCTGCTGCAGCAACCGCGTGCTGTTGCACCGAAGCCGGCTTACGCCGCCTGATCAGAGGATAGTCATGACCCAACTCCATACCGTCAAACAAGGCCAGGGCCCCCTGGTCGTCCTGAGCCACGCGCTCGGCTGCGACCTCAGCATGTGGGACGGCGTTGCCGCCGCACTGCAGGACCGCTACACCGTGCTGCGCTACGACCAGCGCGGCCATGGCCAGACGCCCGCCAGCGCAGGCGCCTACAGCATGGACGACCTGGCCGACGACGCGGCCGAGCTGATCCGCGCCCAGGGCCAGGGCCCGGTGCATTTCGTCGGCCTGTCGATGGGCGGCATGACCGCGCAGGCACTGGCCGCGCGCCACCCCGATCTGGTGCGCAGCCTCGTGATCGCCAACTCGGCCGCCAGCTACGACGAGGCCGCGCGCGCCATGTGGCAGGCCCGCATCGACACCGTGCGGGCCAACGGCGTGGCGCCGATCGCCGACGGTGCCATGCAGCGCTGGTTCACGCCTGAATTCCGCGTCGATCAGGTCAATGGCGGTGCCGAGCGCGTCGCCACGCTGCGCGCCGTGCTCGAAGCCACGCCGGCCCTGCCCTATGCCGCAGCCTGCGCCGCCGTGGCCGGCATCGCGCTCGACGAAGGCAATGCGCGCATCGCCTGCCCGACGCTGGTGATCGTCGGCAGCCGCGACGAGGCCACCCCGCCCGCGATGTCGCAGGCCATCGCCGACCGCATTCCGGGCGCGCAGCTGGTCAGCCTGGACGCCGCGCACCTCAGCGCGGTCGAGCAGCCCGAGGCCTTCGCGGCCCTGCTGACCGGGTTCTGGGCTGGACTGTAGGCCAAGGCAGGCCGAGACGACCAGTCCATCCTGGCGCGGACTTGCTCTTTCGCCAGGGCCAGCCCGGGACTTGAAGGACAGTCAGCAACGGACAAGGCTCTAGCGCTACGATGGAAAAATTTTACCGATATCTCTGCGCGATGCTCGAACGCCTTGTCTATCAATCCCGGGCCAGCCACGAATTTGGCTCGCTGCACCTATTCCAGCTGCTGACCGCGGCCCGACTGAATAACGAGCGCATGACTATCACGGGACATCTGCTCTACAGCGATGGGCTGTTCACCCAGTGCCTGGAAGGACCTCCCGACAAGCTGGACCATCTGTGGCAGAGCCTCTTGCGCGATGAACGTCATCACGACGTGAAGCTCATGAGCCGCTATCCCATCGTCGAGCGACGTTTTCCGGACTGGACCATGGCGTTCTCGAGCTATCCATCGCTGCATGTGCTGGGCATGACGGGATTCTTCCCGATCGACGAGCAGGGAGAAAGCCCCATGGCGGCAATCTGTCGCCAGCCCGCTCCCTGATCACGGCCACAGTCGGCCGCGAGTTTCGTAACCAGAACAGGTTCGACAGTCGCCGCCCGCGCCACTACAGTTGATTCATCGACCGGCGCACAGAACTCATTGATGGCTGCGCAGGTCGAACCCACGAAGCCCGCCCAGTGCGGGCTTCGTCTTTTCCGGGCAGGTTCAGTCCAGCGGCGTCGCACGCAGCAGCGCGACGAACTCGCGCGCCGCCGCGCTGCGCGAGGCGCCACGGCGCCACAGGATGCCGGCATGGCGCAGGATCTCGGGCTCGGTCAGCGCGATCGCCGGCAGGTCGGGCGCCTGGCGCGCCGCGCGCTCGGGCACGATGCTGGCCAGGTCGCCATAGCGGCAGACGCCCAGCAGCGACTCGACCGAATCCATCTCGACCGGCACCCGGGGCAAGACGCCAGCCTGGCGCAGGCTGTCGTCGATCAGGCGCCGGGTCGCGAAAACGCGTGGCAGCAGCGCCAGCGGCCAGCCGGCCAGCTCGGCCATGACCAGGCGGGTCCGGGCGGCCAGCGGATGGTGCGGGCCGACCACCAGCAGCAGGCGTTCCTCGAACAGCACCTCGGCCTCGATCTCGTCATGCTGGGCCGGGTGGAAGGCGATGCCGAGGTCGAGGTCGCCGTCGAGCAGCTGCTGCTCGATCGCACCGGCGCGCAGGTCCTGCACCTCGACCTTGACCTTGGGATAGGCCCGGTTGAAGGCCGCTACCGTGACCGGCACCACCGTGTTGAGGAAGGTCGGGAAGGCCCCGACCTTGAGCTTGCCCGACTGCAGCCCGCCAAGGTCGGCCAGCGCCATGCGGCCGGCCTCGATCTCCTGCAGCGCGCGGCTGGCGTAGACCCGGAACTCGGCGCCGGCCTGCGACAGCTTGAGCCCGCGTCCGAGCCGGTCGAACAGCGCGACGCCGAGCTCCTGCTCGAGCTGGCGCAGCCCGTGCGAGAGCGTGCTCTGGGTCACGAACAGGTTCTGCGCCGACTGGGTCAGATGCTCGGTGTCGGCAATGTCGAGAAAGTAGCGCAGCTGCCGGATTTCCATGATCGTTCGATCATAACGAATGATTCCATGGAAATAAATCACTTGTAGCCCAGGAAGCCTGAATTTACGCTTCTGCCATTCACGAACCACTGCCCACCCAGACCCGCGACATGACCGCTTTCCATTCCATCGAGCGCATCGAGGCACGCATCCTCGACATCCCCACCATCCGCCCGCACAAGCTGTCGTTCGGCGCCATCAGCCGCCAGAGCCCGGTCATCGTCCAGCTCTGGCTCGGCAACGGCGCAACCGGCTTCGGCGAGGCCGCCACCATCGGCGGCCCGTCCTGGAACGAGGAGTCGCCCGAGTCGATCAAGCACGCGATCGACGGCTACCTGGCACCGGCGCTGATCGGCCAGGACGGCGCCAGCTTCGGCGGCGCGCTGGCGCGCATGGACGCCTTCTGCAAGGGCAACTACTTCGCCAAGAGCGCGGTCGAGATGGCGCTGATCGACGCCTACTCGCGCACGCTCGGCCTGCCGGCCTACCAGCTGCTCGGCGGCAAGCGCCTCAAGAGCCTGCCGCTGGCCTGGACCCTGGCCAGCGGCGACGTCAACAAGGACCTGGAGGAAGCCCAATTGCGCCTCGAGCAGAAGCGCCACCGCATCTTCAAGATGAAGATCGGCGCCCGCAGCCCCGAGCAGGACGTGGCCCATGTGTCGCAGATCGCGCGCGGCCTGCAGGGCAAGGCCACGCTGACGGTCGACGTCAACCAGGCCTGGGACGGCAGCACCGCGCGCCGCTTCCTGCCGCAGATGATCGATGCCGGCGTCACGCTGATCGAGCAGCCAGTGGCCCAGTGGAACGTCGAGGCGCTCAAGACCCTCAGCGCCACGTTGGGCGACCGCGCCAGCATCATGGCCGACGAGACCGTCTGCAGCCCGCAGGACGCGATGATGCTGGCACGCGCGCAGGCCAGCCAGGTGTTCTCGCTGAAGGTCGCCAAGCATGGCGGCCTGCTGCGCACCAAGGAAGTCGCAGCCGTGGCCGAGGCGGCCGATATCGCCTGGTACGGAGGCACCATGCTGGAGACCTCGATCGGCAGCGCCGCCTCGGCCCAGGTGTTCTCGACCCTCGGCAGCAAGCACCATGGCTGCGAGCTGTTCGGCCCGCAGCTGCTGGTCGACGACATCGTGACCGAGCTGATGCCGATCGTCGACTTCGAGCTGCAGCTGCCCGACGGCCCCGGCATCGGGGTCGAGATCGATCCGGCCAAGCTCGAGCGCTTCGACCGCGCCCGCGCCGGCCTGACCGCCACTCACATCGACCTGGGCCACAAGCTGGTCGCCTGATCCCCACGTTTCAAAGAAGGAAGAAATCATGCTGTTTCTGGTTCGCATGGATGTCAACATCCCCCACGACCTGCCGGTCGAACAGGCCAACGAGATCAAGGCGCGCGAAAAGGCCTACTCCCAGCAGCTGCAGCAAGACGGCCGCTGGAAGAACCTGTGGCGCGTGGTCGGCGAATACGCCAACTACAGCCTGTTCGATGTCGCGAGCAACGACGAACTGCACACCCTGCTGTCGCAGCTGCCGCTGTTCCCGTTCATGAAGATCCACGTCACGCCGCTGGCCCAACATCCCTCGGCCATCGCCTGACAGTGCGCCCACCCAAGCACAAGGGCCGACAGATGAAAACCTCCGGGCTCCTGCTGACCCTCGGACTGGGCTGGAGCGGTGCCGTCATGGCGCAGGCTCCAGCCACCGACTGGCCGACCAAGCCGATCCGCTGGGTCGTGCCATTTCCGCCCGGCGGCGCAATGGACGCGATCGCGCGGGCACTCGGCGAGAAGGCCGGCAAGAGCGTGGGCCAGTCGTTCGTGATCGAGAACAAGCCGGGTGCCGGCGGCAACATCGGCGCCGACTTCGTAGCCAAGGCTCCGGCGGACGGCCACACGATCATGATCACCTCGATCGGCATGGCCACCAACAAGCCGCTCTACGGCAAGTTGTCCTATGACCCGATCAAGGACTTCGCCCCGGTCAGCCTGCTGGCCGTGGTGCCGAATGTGCTGGTGACCAACAACACCCAGCCCAAGGTCAGGACCGTGGTCGACCTGGTGGCCAGCGCGCGCCAGGCACCGGGCCAGCTGACCTATGCCTCGGCTGGCAATGGCACCTCGATCCACCTGGCTGGCGAGCTGTTCGCCTCGCTGACCAAGACCGACCTGGTGCATGTGCCGTACAAGGGCAGCAGTCCCGCCGTGTCGGACCTGCTGGGCGGACAGGTCAACTACATGTTCGACAGCGTGACCTCGGCACGACCGCATCTGCAGTCAGGCAAGCTGCGCGCGCTGGGCGTCACCACCGCCAAGCGCTCGAGCGCCCTGCCCGACGTGCCGACACTGGCCGAGGCCGGCGTGACGGGCTACGAACTGTCACCCTGGTTTGCCGTGTTTGCCCCCGCCGGCACGCCCAAGGCGACGATCAGCAAGCTGCAGGCCGCCTTGACCGATGCCATGAAGCAGCCCGACGTGATCAAGCGCTTCGAGGCCATCGGTGCCGAAGCCATCGGCTCGACGCCCGATGAACTGGCCGTTCACCTGCAACGCGAATCCACGCGCTGGAGCAAGCTGATTGCCGAACGCGGCATCAAGCTGGACTGAAGCGCTACAGCGACCACCAGACCACGCCGGCCCCGGAGCCTTCCCGGGCCGGTGTGATGCATTTCTGGGCTGGCTGACAAGCCCGTGCGCGACCCGCCGGACGGCTGGGCCGGATCACAGCGGCCTCATGCTCCCTAGGTTTGATCCGGATCTGACCAGAAACGATGATTTCCCGAATTACTTACAAGGGTTAACCCTTGTGTTTTCGATATGACAGACAAAACCCGGGGCAGCATGCTTTTTGGGTATGGATCAAGTCTGAAACAGTCTTTGATTTCGACGCGTGGCTGACCCAGAATTGGCCCCGCAGACCAATCAGCCCCGGCCAAGGCCAAAGCGATGGCCTCAAGCCCCTCGTCTTGCGACACCCACCCATCAGGAGATAACCGTGACCAAAAACGAATTCACCAAACAAAGCCTGCTCGAGCTCGTCAACACCGTCAAGATCGCCGAAGGCGACGAGCGCGTGCGCGCCATCGTCGGCCGCATCACCGCTGACCTGTTCAAGACCATCGACGAGTTCAAGGTCACGCCCGACGAGTTCTGGGCTGCCTGCGACTGGATCACCCGCCTGGGCGCGCTGGGCCAGATCGGCCTGATCACCGCCGGCCTGGGTTTCGACCGCCTGCTCGACATCATGATGGACGAGGCCGATGAAGCCGCTGGCATCGCCGCCGGCACCCCGCGCGCCATCGAGGGCCCGCTGTTCGTTCCGGGCGCGCCGCAGTCCAACTACGAAACCCAGCTCGACGATGACAGCACCCTGCGTGGCAAGGGCAAGGTCATGGTCGTAGAAGGCACCGTGTTCGACTTCGAAGGCAAGCCGGTCCCGAACGCCGTGATCGATGCCTGGCATTGCAACGAACTGGGTGGCTACTCGCATTTCTTCCCGGGCATGAAGGAGCACGAGCTGCGCCGCAAGATCGTGGCCAACGAGCAGGGCCAGTACCGCTTCCGCACCACCATCGCTCCGGGCTACGAAATCCCGCCGACCGGTCCGGTGCGCGAGCTGTTCACCGCCCTGGGTCGCCATGGCAACCGTCCGGCTCACATCCACTTCCACGTCGTCAAGCCGGGCCACCGCACCCTGACCACCCAGGTCAACATCCCGGGTGACACCTTCATCGACGACGACTTCGCCTTCGCCACCCGCGACGGCCTGATCCTGAACATCGAGCACGACGTCAACCCCGCCGGCTACGAGTCGCTCGGCATCACCGCTCCTTGCGAGCGCGCCCGCTTCGACTTCAAGATGCAGCAGGCTGTCAGCGAAGCCGATGCCGACCCACGCACCCGCGTCGCCAAGGCCCTGAACCAGTAATCGAAGTACCCGGAACCTGTTCCGGGTTCGATGAACGTCACGAACGCCGGCTCCGGTTCACCCCGGGCCGGCGTTTTGCATGGAGCGCCCGCTTCAGCGTGCGCCGCTGGCACGCAGCAGCTGGGTGATGGTCTGCGCCGCCTCGCGCAGCGCCGGCAGCATCTCGCGCAGCATCTGTGCGGGGTCGGTGCGGTTGGCCTGGCCCGAGATGTTGAGCGCAGCGACCACCTCGCCGCCCTTGCCGTAGACCGGCGCCGCCATCGAGAGCAGCCCCTCCTCGAGCTCCTGGTTCACCAGGCACCAGCCCTGCTCGCGCGCGCGCCGGATCTCGCGCATCAGCTCGTCGAGCCCGGTCAGCGTGTGGCGGGTACGGGCCTTGAGCTCGCTGGCGCGCAACCGAGCCTCGATCTCGGCGTCGGGCAAGCCGGCCAGCAGCAGCCGGCCCATCGAGGTGCAGTAGGCCGGCAGGCGCGAGCCCACGCCGAGGTTGAGCGACAGGATCTTGTGCGTGTGGACCCGGATCACGTAGACGATCTCCTGCGCGTCGAGCACCGCGGCCGAGCAGGACTCGCCGGTGCGGGTGGCCAGCGCTTCCATGACCGGCTCGGCCAGGTTCCAGATCGGCATCGACGACAGGTAGGCAAAGCCCAGGTCCAGGATGCGCGGCGTGAGCCGGAACAGCTTGCCGTCGCTCTGCACATAGCCCAGGGTCTGCAGCGTCAGCAGGATGCGCCTGGCGCCAGCGCGGGTCAGCCCGCTGCGCGCGGCGACCTCGCTGAGCGTCTGCTCGGGCGCCGCCGCGCTGAAGGAGCGGATCACCTCCAGCCCGCGGGCAAAGGACTGGACATAGCTGTCGCCCGGCTGCGGAGCAGCTTCGGGCCGGGTTGCGGTATTTGCCATGATCAAAAAAAAGTTCTAAAATTCATTATACGAACACTTGTTCTTATATAGAACAAATATCAACAGCACAAGGCCCGCGCAGCGGACACACAACAGGAGCATCCCAGTGATCAACAAAATCTCCGCCTCGATCACCGAGGCCATGTCGGGCATCCAGGACGGCGCCACCGTCCTGGTCGGTGGCTTCGGCACCGCCGGCATCCCGAACGAGCTGATCGACGGCCTGATCGAACAGGGCGCGCGCGACCTGACCGTGGTCAACAACAACGCCGGCAACGGCGACACCGGACTGGCTGCGCTGCTCAAGACCGGCCGCGTGCGCAAGATCATCTGCAGTTTCCCGCGCCAGGCCGATTCCTGGGTCTTCGACGAACTGTATCGCGCCGGCAAGATCGAGCTCGAACTGGTGCCCCAGGGCAACCTGGCCGAGCGCCTGCGCGCAGCGGGCGCCGGCGTCGGCGCCTTCTTCACCCCGACCGGCTTCGGCACCGAGCTGGCCAAGCACGCCGACGGCACGCCGAAGGAAACCCGCCACATCAATGGCAAGGACTATGTGCTCGAGTACCCGATCCACGGCGACGTCGCGCTGATCAAGGCCGAGGCCGGCGACCGCTGGGGCAACCTGATCTACCGCAAGGCCGCGCGCAACTTCGGACCGGTCATGGCCACCGCCGCCAAGCGCACGATCGCGACCGTGCACGAGATCGCCGAGCTGGGCCAGATCGACCCCGAGCACATCGTGACCCCGGGCATCTTCGTGTCCCAGATCGTCCAGATCGAGCGCGTGGCCACCCAGGCCGGCGGTTTCAAGCAAGCCTGAATCGAAAGACCAGAACCATGAGCAACTACACCAAGCGCAGCAAGCAGGAACTGGCCCAGCGCGTCGCCCAGGACATCTTCGATGGCGCCTATGTCAACCTCGGCATCGGCCAGCCGACCCTGGTCGCCAACTACCTGCCGGCAGGCATGGAAGTCGTGCTGCACAGCGAGAACGGCATCCTGGGCATGGGCGCGGCACCGGCTGCCGGCGCCGAGGACTACGACCTGATCAACGCCGGCAAGCAGCCCGTGACGCTGCTGCCGGGCGGCGCCTTCTTCCACCACGCCGACAGCTTCGGCATGATGCGCGGCGGCCACCTCGACATCAGCGTGCTGGGCGCCTTCCAGGTCTCGGCCACCGGCGACCTGGCCAACTGGAGCACCGGCGAAGCCGGCGCGATCCCGGCCGTCGGCGGCGCGATGGACCTGGCGGTCGGCGCCAAGCAGACCTGGGTCATGATGGACCTGCTGACCAAGAAGGGCGAGAGCAAGGTGGTCCAGGCCTGCAGCTACCCGCTGACCGGCATCGGCTGCGTCAAGCGCATCTACTCCGACCTGGCCACGCTGGAATGCACGCCGGCCGGCCTCAAGCTGATCGACAAGGTCGACGGCCTGGAGCAGGCCGAACTCGAGCGCCTGCTTGGACTGCCGGTCGCCATCTGATACATTATTTTTATTTAATGGAGACAAAATGAATCAAGCCTACATCTGCGACGCGATTCGCACCCCCTTCGGCCGCTACGGCGGTGCCCTGTCCGGCGTGCGCGCCGACGACCTCGGCGCAGTGCCGATCAAGGCGCTGATGGCGCGCAACCCGCAGGTCGACTGGAGCGCCATCGACGACGTGCTCTACGGCTGCGCCAACCAGGCCGGCGAAGACAACCGCAACGTCGCCCGCATGTCGGGCCTGCTGGCCGGCCTGCCGGTCGAAGTGCCCGGCGGCACCATCAACCGCCTGTGCGGCTCCGGCCTCGATGCGATCGGCTCGGCCGCCCGAGCCATCAAGGCCGGCGAAGCCCGCCTGATGATCGCCGGCGGCGTCGAAAGCATGAGCCGCGCCCCGTTCGTGATGCCTAAGGCCGAGTCCGCCTTCAGCCGCTCCAACGCGGTCTATGACACCACCATCGGCTGGCGCTTCGTCAACAAGCTGATGAAGGCCCAGTACGGCGTCGACTCGATGCCCGAGACGGCCGAGAACGTCGCCACCGACTTCGGCATCGAACGCGAGGCGCAGGACCTGATGGCGCTCAACAGCCAGCTGCGTGCCGTGGCCGCGCAAAAGGCCGGCCACCTGGCCCGTGAAATCACCCCTGTGAGCATTGCCCAGAAGAAGGGCGATGCCGTGATCGTGGACACCGACGAGCACCCGCGCGCCACTACCATCGAATCGCTGGCCAAACTCAAGGGCGTGGTGCGGCCTGACGGCACCGTGACCGCCGGCAACGCCAGCGGCGTGAACGACGGTGCTTGCGCGCTGCTGCTGGCCGATGAGGCCACTGCGGCCAAGAACGGCCTGACGCCCAAGGCCCGCGTGGTCGGCATGGCCACGGCCGGCGTTGCCCCGCGCATCATGGGCATCGGCCCGGCGCCCGCGACGCAAAAGGTGCTGGCCCTGACCGGCCTGACGCTGGCCGATCTGGACGTGATCGAACTCAACGAAGCCTTCGCCGCGCAGGGCCTGGCCGTGTTGCGCCAGTTGGGCCTGTCGGATGACGACGCCCGCGTCAACGCCTGGGGCGGCGCGATTGCGCTGGGCCACCCCCTGGGCGCCTCCGGCGCGCGCCTGGCCACCACGGCTATCAACCGCCTGCATTCGACCGGCGGCCGCTACGCGCTGTGCACCATGTGCATCGGCGTGGGGCAGGGCATTGCGCTGATCCTGGAACGGGTCTAAATCCTGCCGCACCTCACCGGTGCGATCGGGCTTGCAGACTGAAGGGTTTGCAGGCCTTTTTTTGCTGGGGGGTCAGGGGACGATCAAGGCGCCAGCGTGGCCGACGGGGGTGGCTCCGTGGCGCGCAGGTCCAGCGGCATGGCGCGCAGCAGGGCCGCAAAGGCACGCGCGGCGGCGCTGCGCGAGGCGCCGCGCCGCCACAGCAGGCCGGCGTGGCGCACCATTTGCGGTTCGGTCAGCTCCAGCGTGTGCAGGTCGGGGGCCTGCAGGGCGGCGCGCTCGGGCACGATGCTGGCGAGGTCGCTGTAGCGGCACACGCCCACCAGGGCTTCGACCGACTCCATCTCCACGCGCACCAGCGGCGTCACGCCGGCCAGCCGCAGGTTGTCGTCAATCAGCCGCCGCGTGGCAAAGCTGCGCGGCAACAGCGCGAGGGGCACGCCCGTCAGCTGGCGCATGGGCAGCCGGGTCTGGCCGGCCAGCGGGTGCGCCGGGCGGACCAGCAGGAGCATGCGCTCGTCGAACAGGGGCTCGGTTTCAATCTCTTCGTGGGCGGCCGGGTGAAAGGCGATGCCCAAGTCCAGCGCGCCCTGCAGCAGTTGCTCCTCGATCGGGCCGGCGCGCAGGTCCCGCACCTCGATGCGCACGCCGGGATGGGCCTGGCTGAACGCCGCCACGGTGGCCGGCACCACGGTATTCAGGAAGGTGGGGAACGCGCCCACGGTCAGCTTGCCGGATTGCAGCCCGCTCAGGTCGGCCAGGGCCATGCGGCCCGCTTCAATCTCCTTCAGGGCCCGCGTGGCATACACCCGGAACTCCGCACCCGCCTGCGACAGCTTCAGGCCGCGCCCCACGCGGTCAAACAGCGAGACCTGCAGTTCTTCTTCCAGTTGCCGCAGGCCGTGCGACAGAGTGGATTGCGTCACAAACAGGTTCTGGGCCGATTGCGTCAGGTGTTCGGTCTGGGCGATGTCCAGGAAGTAGCGGAGTTGACGGATTTCCATGCCGGCATCGTAAATTGATCGTTCGACAATAGCGAACGGTTTATGGAAAATAAATCATTGGAAAGCAGGCTTTGCCCCGATTAACCTCGTGCGGTTTTCACACAAAGGTCATGAAAGTCCGCACCATGCAGGGTCGTTTTCCCATCGAGCGTATTGAAGCGCGGATTCTGGACATCCCCACCATCCGGCCGCACAAGCTGTCATTTGGCTCGATCAGCCGCCAAAGCCCGGTCATCGTCCAGCTCTGGCTGACCCACGGCACCAGCGGCTTCGGCGAGGCCGCCACCATCGGCGGTCCGTCCTGGAACGAAGAGTCGCCCGAGAGCATCCTGCATGCCATCCACGCCTACCTGGCGCCGGTGCTGCTCGGGCAGGACGGCGGCTGTTTCGAGACGGCGCTGGCGCGCATGGACGCCGCCTGCAAGGGCAATGCCTTTGCGAAAAGCGCGGTAGAGATGGCCCTGATCGACGCCGTGGCGCGCAGCCTGAACCTGCCGGCCTGGCAACTGCTGGGCGGCAAGCGCCACCAGAGCCTGCCGCTGGCCTGGACCCTGGCCAGTGGCGACGTCCACCGCGATCTGGAAGAGGCCCAGCTGCGGCTGGAACAAAAACGCCACCGCATCTTCAAGATGAAGATCGGCGCCCGCCCGCCCGCGCAGGATGTGGCCCATGTGACGCAAATTGCCCGCGGCCTGGAAGGCCGGGCCACGCTGACGGTGGACGTCAACCAGGCGTGGGACGGCAACACCGCGCGCCGCTACCTGCCGCAACTGATTGACGCCGGTGTGACCCTGATCGAGCAGCCGGTGGCCCGCTGGAACGTCGAAGCCCTCAAGACCCTCACGGCCACGCTGGGCGACCGCGCCAGCATCATGGCCGACGAAACCGTCTGCACGCCGCAGGATGCGATGGTGCTGGCCCGCGCGCAGGCCAGCCAAGTGTTTTCGCTGAAGGTGGCCAAGCACGGCGGCCTGCTGCGCACCCGCCAGGTGGCGGCCGTGGCGGAGGCGGCGGACATCGGCTGGTACGGCGGCACCATGCTGGAGACCTCCATCGGCAGCGCGGCGTCGGCCCATGTGTTTTGCACGCTGGGCGCGCAGCACCATGGCTGCGAGCTGTTTGGCCCGCAGTTGCTGGTGGATGACATCGTGACCCAGCGCATGGCGATCCAGGACTTTGCATTGCAACTGCCCGACGGTCCGGGCTTCGGCGTGGAGGTAGACCTGGCCCAGCTGGACCGTTTTGACCGCGCACGCACCGGGCTGACCCCTGTGCATATCGACCTGGGCCAACGCGCCGCCTCACCCTCAACCTAAGGAGAACACGATGCTGTTTCTGGTACGCATGGATGTGAACATCCCGCACGACCTGCCGGCCGAGCAGGCCAATGAGATCAAGACGCGCGAAAAAGCCTACGCGCAAGCGCTGCAGCACGACGGCCGCTGGCGCCACCTCTGGCGCGTGGTGGGCGAATACGCCAACTACAGCGTGTTTGACGTCGGCTCCAACGACGAGCTGCACACCCTGCTGTCGCAGCTGCCGCTGTTTCCCTACATGAAGATTTCAGTCACGCCGCTGGCGCAGCACCCGTCGGCCATCGCCTGAAGCGAAGCCCGCCCCTCATTCCACCGACCTATCCCACTCCCGGAGACAACCATGGCTGAATTTACCCAGCAACAACTGCTGAACCACGTCAACACGGTGCAGATCGCCCCCGGCAACGCCCGTGTGCGCGCCATCACTGAGCGCATCGTGAGCGACCTGTTCAAGACCATCGACGAGATGGACATCCAGGCCGACGAGTTCTGGAAGGCCATGGACTGGCTCGCCCGCCTGGGTGCCAGCGGCCAGACCGGCCTGATCACGGCTGGCCTGGGGTTCGACCGCCTGCTGGACATCCGCGCCGATGAAGCCGACCAGCAGGCCGGTCGCACCGGCGGCACGCCGCGCGCCATTGAAGGTCCGCTGTTCGTGGCGGGGGCGCCTACAGCGAAGGGGGAAGTGCGCCTGGACGAAGGCGTGCCCAAGGGTGAAGTGTTCGTGATGGAAGGCCAGGTGCTGGACCTTGATGGCCAGCCCGTGCCCCACGCGATGATCGACGTGTGGCATGCCAACGAAGTGGGCGGCTATTCGCACTTCTTTCCCGGCATGCAGCCGTACGAATTGCGTCGCCGCATCGAAGCCGATGCGAACGGCCACTACCGTTTCCGCAGCTACCTGCCGCCCGGCTATGCGATTCCGCCCAACAGCCCCACGTCGGAGCTGTTCGAGGCACTGGGCCGCCACGGCCACCGCCCCGCGCACATTCACTTTCTGGTGGTGGCCCCGGGCCTGCGCACGCTGACGACCCAGGTCAACATTCCGGGCGACACCTACATTGACGACGACTTCGCCTTCGCGACCCGGGACGGCCTGATCGTCACGCTGGAGCGCGACGTGCCTGCGGCGGGTTATGCATCGCTGGGGATTGAGGCGCCTTTCGTGCGCGCGCGCTTCGATTTTGTACTGCAGAAGGCGCTCAATGACAGCGAAGCCCTGCCGCTGACCCGTATGGAACGCGCCACCGCCTGACCGCCCCACCCATCCCTGCATTGCGAGACCAACCCATGAACCGCTCCCGTTTCAACGCGCTTCTGCTGGCTGCCACTGTGTTGCCGCTCAGCCTGGCCCTGCCCGCGCAGGCCGAAGAATGGCCCTCCAAACCGATTCGCTGGGTGGTCCCGTTTCCGCCCGGCGGCGCCATGGACGCCATTGCCCGCGCCCTGGGAGAAAAGGCGTCCAAAACCCTCGGCCCGCCGATCGTGATTGAAAACAAGCCCGGCGCGGGCGGCAACATTGGCGCCGATTTCGTCGCCAAGTCCGCGCCGGACGGCCACACGCTGATGATCACCTCGGTGGGCATGGCCACCAACAAGTTCCTGTACGCCAAGCTCAACTACGACCCGGTCAAGGACTTTGCGCCCGTGAGCCTGCTGGCAGTGGTGCCCAACGTGCTGGTGACGAACGCCACGCAGCCCAACGTCAAGACCGTGGCCGATGTGGTGGCGAACGCCAAGGCACAGCCCGGCCGTCTGACCTATGCTTCGGCGGGCAATGGCACGTCGATCCATCTGGCGGGCGAAGTGTTTACAGCGCTGGCCAAGGTGGACATGCAGCACATTCCGTACAAGGGCAGTGGCCCGGCCGTCACGGACTTGCTGGGCGGGCAGGTCAACTACATGTTCGACAGCATCACCTCGGCCAAGCCGCACATCCTGTCGGGCAAGCTGCGGGCGATTGGCCTGACCACGGCCAAACGCTCCAGCGCCTTGCCGAACGTGCCGACCCTGGCCGAGGCTGGGCTGCCGGGTTACGAAGTCTCGCCCTGGTTTGCCGCTTTTGTACCGGCCGGCACGCCCAAGCCCATCATCGCCAAGCTCAATGCCGCCTTGCTGGGCGCCATGCACCAGCCCGACACGGTGGCCAAATTCGCCACCATCGGTGCCGAGCCCGTGGGCTCCACCCCGGAGGAAATGGCGGCCCACCTGACCCGCGAAATCGACCGCTGGGGCAAACTGATCGCCGAGAAAAACATCAAGGCGGATTGAGTCCATGCCCACGCACGCACTTCACTTCACCGGCCAAGGGCAGGGGCCCACCGTGGTGCTCAGCCACGCCTTGGGCTGCAACCTGGGGATGTGGGACGCGGTGGCCGCCGCGCTGCAGGACCAGTTCACGGTGCTCCGCTACGACCAGCGCGGGCATGGCCAGTCGGGCTGCACGGACCGGCCTTTCACGATCGACGACATGGCCGATGACGCGGCCCGGCTGATTGCGCAGGAGGTCGGCGAGGCGGTGCATTTTGTCGGCCTGTCCATGGGCGGCATGGTGGCGCAATCGCTGGCGGCGCGCCATCCGCAGGCGGTCAAAAGCATCGTGATCGCGAACTCGGCCAGTCACTATGACGATGCGGCGCGCGCCCAGTGGGCCTTGCGCATCCAGACCGTGCAGACGCAGGGGCTGGGGGCGATCGCGGACGGCGCGCTGGCGCGCTGGTTTACCCCCGTCTTCATGCAGGACACCGTGCAGGGCGGGGCGCAACAGGTCGCCAGGATGAAGGCTGAACTGGAGGCGCTGGACCCCCGGGCCTACGCCGCCTGCTGCGATGCCGTGGCACATATCGACTTCCGGGCCAGCAATGCGGGGGTGCAGTGTCCTGCGCTGGTGATTGCCGGCACGCTGGACCAGGCCACGCCGCTGGCGATGTCAGAGGCCCTCCGGGCGCAGATTCCCGGCGCGGCATTGCAGACGATCGCGGCCGCCCACCTGAGCGCGGTGGAGCAACCCCAGGCGTTTGCCGACCTGTTGCGCACGTTCCTGCAAGCGCACGCTGGCCCGAACTGAGCCGGCTGCACAGCTCCGGCATGCGGTAGCGCTGGCCGGTTCAGCCGTGCAGGACCTGGTCGAGTTCGGCCAGGTTGCGCAGGGGCCGGATGCGCCGGGCTAGGTCGGCCGGCACGGTGTCGGCATGGCACAGCGAAAACACCTGCATCCCCGCACACAAGCCGGCTTCAATGCCCGGCAAGCTGTCTTCCACCACGGCGCAGCGCGCGGGTGCCACGCCCAGCGCCTGCGCGGCATGCAGGAACAGGCCCGGTGCAGGTTTGAAGTGCCCGACCTCGTAGGCGCTGAACAGCCGGTCTTCGAAATACGGCAGCAGCCCGGTGAGGCCCAGGGTGAGTTCGGCTTTTTCGCGCGGGCCGTTGGTGGCGATGCAGAACGACCGCTGCAGGCGCGCCCCCAGTTCCAGTGCGCCGGGCATGGCGTGCAATTCTTCACGAAAGCGCTCCGCCATCACGCGGCGGATGTGTGCGGTGAACGTGGGGGCGAAGTCATCCTGCCGTTGGGGCAGCCGCGCGCCGATGGCCTCGATGCTCAGGGCCATGCGCTGGCCCCGGAACGCCGCATGGGCCTGCGCACGGGTCATCTCGACACCCAGCTTGGCGGCCTCTTCATGCAGCACGTCCATGCCGGGCACCTCACTGTCCACCAGCGTGCCGTCAAGGTCGAAGAGCAGTGCAGCTATTTCCATCGTTGTATGTGATGCCCTGGTGGGCTGGGTAGTTGTTGTCGAGTGCGTGGCTGCCTCGGGTGCGCCTTTCAGACGCGCCAGGCGGGTAGTTCCCAGTTCCGCCACAGGGCCAGCCCGCGCAGGCCGGCGGTCACCGCCAGGCAGCCTGTCAGGGCCGTCCAGCCGGGGGCATCCATTTGCCAAAGGCCGATGTAGACCCAGCCGCCGGCAAAGGCGCACACGGCATAGGGCCGGTGGTCGCGGAAGGCGGTGGGGATTTCGTTGCAGACCATGTCGCGCAGCACGCCGCCAAAGACGCCGGTGACCACGCCCATCATCACCGCCACCAGCGGCGGCATCAGCGCGTTGAGGGCATGGTGCACGCCGGTCGCGGTGAACAGGCCCAGGCCCAGCGCGTCCGGCCACTGGATGGCTTTTTCCGTCAGCTCGAAGTGCCGGTGCCGCAGGAACAGCATGGCCAGCACGCACAGGCCCAGCACGCCCCAGAGCACCTCGACATGCTGCACCCAGAAAAACGGCCGCTGGTCCAGCAGCAGGTCGCGCAGCGTGCCGCCACCGAACGCCGCCAGGAAGGCCACCACGCAAATGCCCACGATGTCGAGTTTCTTGCGGGCGGCCTCCATCAGGCCAGACAGTGCGAAGGCCGCTGTGGCCGCCAGCTCGACCAGCAAGCGCAGGGTTTCGCCCCAGGATTGAATGCCATACATAGAGCAGGATTGTCGCCTGAACCGGGTCTGCAAACGCCGCGCCGGCCGGTTAACATGGCCGCCGCCTGCGCCCCCGTGCGCTGGCCCATGCCCTGATTTCCAACTCCGCCGTCCGTCTGCGCTGGCGCGGACCTGAAAGACCCGCCACCGTGCTGTTTCCGCTGATCACCGATCCCTTTTTCTACGCCGTGTCCATCCCTGCCGTGCTGCTGCTGGGCATCAGCAAGAGCGGCTTTGGCGCCGGCTTTGGCTCGCTGGCCGTGCCGATGATGGCGCTGGCTGTCACGGTGCCGCAGGCGGCAGCCATCCTGATGCCGGTGCTGCTGGTGATGGACCTGCTGGGCATGGCCGCGTTTCGCAAGGACTTTGACAAGCCGTTGCTGAAATTCCTGCTGCCGTTCGGGTTGCTGGGTATCGGCGTGGGCACGCTGCTGTTCAAGCTGCTCGACCCCAAAGTGGTGGCCGGCATTGTGGGCGGCTTCACGTTGCTGTTTCTCGCGCAGCGTCTGCTGTTTCCGCCCAAGCCCGACGCGGCCCCGCCGCCACGCTGGGTCGGCGCCCTCCTCACGGCCACTTCGGGGTTCACCAGCTTCATTGCCCACGCGGGCGGCCCGCCGATCAATGCCTACGTGATTCCGCTCAAGATGAAACCGATGCTGTTTACCGGCACCATGGCTTTCTTCTTTTTCTTCATCAACCTGGCCAAGTGGCTTCCGTACGCCTGGCTGGGCTTGCTGGACACGCGCAATTTTGCGACCTCGCTGGTGCTGCTGCCGCTGGCACCCGTGGGCGTGTGGGTGGGCGTGCGCATCGCCAAAAGCATCAGTCCGGTGCTGTTTTACCGGTTCATCTATGTTGGCATGGCCCTGACCGGGGTCAAGCTGCTGTGGGATGCCTTCCGATAAAAGTCCTGAATTGATAGCTTGAAATGACCATTCCACGCTGGGATGGTGCCTTTTTATCTTGAAAATCAACCTGCGGGCTTCGTCGCCTCATCCTGCGGCGTCCCTGTCGCCTGCTGATCCGCTTCGGCACGCTCCTGCGCCATCTGCTCCTTGAGTTGCAGGCGGCCGCGCTTGACCAGGGCGATGAGCTTGGCTTCGTCCTTGTGGTGCGGGTACATCTTGGCCATCAGCGCCAGGTTGTGGGCGCGGAAGCGCTCCGCGGCGTGCAGCGCGGCCTCCGGGGGCTGGCCCAGCAGTTCCATCACGCTGCGCGCGCTGGCCAGGCTGCTCTCGAAAACTTCCCGTTGCGCGTGGGTGATGTGGCGGTCCCGCAGGGCGTACCAGTGGGAGACGTCACGCGCGCGGGCGACGATCTGCAGGTGCGGGAAATGCTGCTTCGCCAGGTCGATAACCGCCAGCGACTGGTCAGGGGCATCCACTGCCACCACCAGCACGCGGGCCTGGGCCGCACCCGCCATGCGCAGCAGGTCGAGCCGCGTGGCGTCGCCGTAGAACACCCGGTAGCCAAAGCGCCGGGTCTGCTCGATCAGTTCGGCGTCGTGGTCCAGCACCGTGGCGCGGATGCCTTGGGCGGCCAGCGTGCGACCGATGATCTGCCCATAGCGTCCGAAGCCGGCAATGATCACGGGCGCTTCCTGGGGTTCTGAAATTTCCTCGGGGGCGGGCGCCAGGCGGCGGCTGAAGCGCGGCAGCACGAGCCGGTCCATCAGCAACAGCAGCAGCGGTCCGAGCACCATCGACAGCGTGACGGCGCCCACCAGCAGCGACGATGTCTTTTCAGGAAACACCCGCGCCCCCACGGCCGTCTGGAACACCACGAAGGCAAATTCGCCGCCCTGCGCCAGCAGCAGCGTGAACACGGGGCGCTCCTGCAGCGGAATGCCCATCAGCCGGGACAGGCCGTAGATCACGACCAGCTTGATCAGCAGGAAGCCGGCCAGGATCGCCGCGACCTTGCCCGGTGAGCCCATCAGCACGCCAAAGTCGATGTTCATGCCCACGGCCATGAAGAACAGGCCCAGCAACAGGCCCTTGAACGGCTCGGTCACGCCGATCTTGCCGATGCGGGCGAGCGCGCGCGTCCAGAATCGGGCATAGAGGAGGTGCAGGATCGCATGTTCCACGCCGCCGATATATTGGCCGACCGGCAGCCATTGTTCGGCAATCGCACGGTCGAACGGCTGATCATCGGGCTGGCTGGCGAAGCGGATAAAATACCAGCTTGAATCGACAAACGTGTCGAGCGTGTCGGTTTCGCCGCGGTAGCCGTTGATCTGGGCCCAGCCGGTGATTCCGGGAACTAATACCTCTACCCCTCGCTCGGTCCTCATGGCAATCAAATCTTCTTGGTTATAAAGAGCCGGCCTTGGGCCAACAAAACTCATATCCCCGACGAGGACGGACCAGAGCTGCGGCAACTCATCCAGACTCGATTTGCGTAAGAAGCCGCCAACAGGCGTCAGGTAGCTGCCAGCGCCAACCAAGAGATGGGTAGCCACATTAGGTGTGTTGACTTGCATGGTTCTGAACTTGGGCATTCTGAAGATGCGGTTGTACTGCCCTACTCGATCAGACCAAAACACAATGGGGCCAGGTGAAGTCAATTTCACGATGATGGCAGTGATCAACATAGGGATCGCTAAAAATACCAAAGCGATCAACAAGAGAATAAGGTCAATAATGCGTTTCATGAGTTTTTTAAATACGATTGAGCGGCAATAGTAATACCCTCTTCCGCAGAGAGTGGTGGCTGCCAATGCAGCAATTGACGTGCTTTACTAGAATCAATCTGCAAAGATCCAAGCAAGCGATCTGCAGCTGCAGAGGCGCCGAATACTTGTGCTGCAGTCCTCAGAATAAATGCCGGAACTGGTAACAACCAAATTGACTTACCCATGCCTTTAGCGATGAGTCTTAGCAATTGGGTTGTGGATACATCTTCACCATCAGACAGCAAGAAGCGTTGATTGGCTGCCAAGGGATTTGTCATTACCTCGGTAATAAAGCTCACCAAATTATCCAAGGCCAACATGCTGCGCTGGTTATGAGTAGCGCCCAATGGAAGCGGCATGCCTTTTAAAACCAGCCCCATGAGTTTTTGGAAGTTGGCTTTAACACCCGGACCATAAATGAGTGGTGGGCGAATAATCACAAATTGCATACCGGTCTGGGCGCAAACTTTTTCTAAACCAAGCTCTGCCTCCCATTTACTCACACCATAAGGATCGATTGGTGCCGGTGTTGAATCCTCTGAATAAGATTGACCAGAAGAAGTCTCTTCACCATTAACCTTGATAGAACTCAAATAGATAAAACGTT
>ERZ1034363.384-NODE-384-length-31313-cov-7.639647_pt1 | contig 31313 bp, 48 predicted proteins | sample MGYA00520616_ERZ1034363 | MGnify/ENA primary metagenome ERZ1034363 (study PRJEB33736, sample SAMEA104284506) | Azolla filiculoides | biome: Urban; feature: Water surface; material: Ditch water | place: Netherlands | collected 2015-10-28 | depth 0-0.1 m ... | reverse complement strand
AAATATAGCCATCAATATGTTTATAACTATATTCATTTCTTCTTACCTCCGCCTTTCTTTTTACAAGCCATTTAGTCCTCCTTATGAACTTAGTAGAACTACCCGAAGGTAGCTCTGTAAACTATACTAGCAGTCTAAACCACTATACTTTTCTTTTAAACCATTATAAAGAGATACATAACCTCTTTCATCTTCTTTGTATTCAACATTGAAGTTAAACTCTTCTAGTTTATTAAATACTGTTTTAGTTGTAGCTTCTACACCATCTACTGCTGGAGTTATTACTTCTCCATCTTCACCCAATACAGCTTCAATTGCTTCAACTGCTGGTACTTCTTCTGTTGTGATATTATACACACCTACAAGACTATTCCATCCCTCTTTAGATGAACCAAATAATCTATCTATTCTAATATAAGCGTCTTTTACTTCTATGCCTTTGAAGTTATAATTTGTTTTAATTGCCATTTTTTATCCTTTTATTTTATTTAACCGTGAGATGAACCATTGAAAGTAACATAAATAGAAACATTATTTAATCCACTTGTGTTTACTACATTAAAATTACCAGCAGAAAATCCAACACTAAATGGTATTCCACCACCTAAAGTTATAACTGAACCTATTAAATTAATTGTAGTTTGGTCACCATCAAAGAAATTAACTACATAAGAAGCAGAACTTCTACGATTTGCACTAGGTGAATAAACTGCTGAAACATTTATAGTACCAAAAAATCTATTTCCTATATAAGTTGCAAAAGAATAACCATTCCAAATATCAGTAATATAATTTCCCTTTACAATAGCATTACCAGCCTTTATACTCCCATTAACCTGCAACTTATCAACTCCATTATCTGTTGTTGTACCTACAAGTAGATTTCCACCTGATGGATTTAATTTAATTGCTCTAAATGCTACATTTGCATCTAGCCCTTGAATTGATAACTCTGTTGGTGACATTATAAAAGACTTACTTCCAGTAGTCACACTATCGCCTACACTTAGATTACCATTAAGACCTAATGTCATAGCACTATTCCAAGTTATAGTATTACCAGCTGTACCCGTACCTGCAGTTTGGAATTTAAAACCGCCTGCTGAGAACCCTAAAGCAGAAGCTGTATCATTAACTTGATACTTATAGCTTCCAGCAAGTGATGTTGTACCAAAATTATAACCTACATACCCATAATCACCGCCTGATGCTCCTGCTGTAACAGCAGCATAATTGCCATTAGAATTAGATACATTTAAAGTTCTTAGCCCAGCATTAACACTAGGAGTAACACCTATACCAACATTACCTGCTGAGTCTATTCTCATACTTTCAGTAGAGGTTGTTCCTCTTACAAATCTTATTGCCCCTGTCGATGTACCACCATCTTGTGAGTGTATATCAAGTATTCCTAGATTTGTTGTAATATATGCCTTATCAGCTGTATTATCTGCTCTTTCAATTAATAACTTACCTTTAACGTGAAGTTTCTCAGATGGACTAGTACCTATCCCAACATTACCTGATGAGTCTATTCTCATTTTTTCAGTACTATTAGTATAAAGTGCCAAAGGTACTGCCCCAACTGACCCAACTAATGGATAACCCCCTGTGTAGCCAAGAAAACCCAAATTTGAGGTTGCTCCCCATAGAACTTCACCACCGTTAACTACCAACTTACCACTTGGACTACTAGTACCAACACCAACATTCCCACTATCAGTAATAACAACACCACTATTCTGTACTTGCCCAGTAGTTCCATCAAATCTAACTACTGCATTATCTGTTGAAGTAACTTTATCTACCTTAACACTATCTTTAGCCATAGGTATACCACCTGCTGTACTACCATCGTGTACAACAACTACTTTTTTATCTGTGTCTACTGTAACCTCACCTGCTGCTCCAGTAAATGCAGAATGTTGAGAAGTAGTACCTCTCCTTAATTGAATTTGTTTTGCCATTCAACTATCCTTTCTTTTCATTATTTATTTTATCAGATACATTTCCCATATCTGATTTGTCCCTAAGAACAAGAGCTTCTAACTTCTTTATTCTTAACCTTAAATGCTTTAGCTCAGCATTTATACTATCATCCGTTCGTTTCATTGAAACCTCCAACTTAATGGTTCTTAATAGTTTATAGACATATCAAGGTCATAGTAGGTAACTAAGCAGTTACTCCACAATCTATTGTACCAAAACTTACAGCACAATCTGTATTTAAAGTATTGTTTTCAATATCAAATATAGCACTAGATACTACTGTACCAAAATCTTCAGAAGTAGTATTATCATTAGATATATATTCACCTTCGTGTTGTCTAGTACTAATGTTTAACATAATACTATCTACATACACTTTATCTGCTTCAGCTTCTATAGCACTAACATTAGCACTATTAGCACTAGCAAGAGCTTCAGCTGCTTTAGTAGTAGCAATACCTGCATTAGTATCTGCTAATAATACTTCAGCCATATTAGTAGCTACAGATGATACATCAGCAATACTAGTAGCAACAGTATTAATATTTGTAGTGTTATTGTATACACCAGTTATATTAGTGATGTTTGCATATATAGCATCTAATTTAACCTTATCTGCATATAGACTATCTAAGCTAGTCTTATCAGCGAATATAGAATCTAGTGTTGCTTTATCAGCATATAGACTATCTAATTTACTTTTAATACTATAAAGAGCATCTATTGCTGCTTTAGAACTAAATAAACCATCTAGTGTTGCTTTGTCTGCATATAAACTATCTAGCTTACTCTTGTCAGCATATAAACTACTTATCTTAGCACTTATCCCAGCTAATACTGATATCTCATTAGCAATACCTGCTGCTGTCATAACACTAGTAATATTAGTAGATAATACACCAAGTATTGATACTCCACTAGCATTAACAACACTATCAGTAATACTTCCATTATCTTCTATATATTCATAGTCATTAGCTAAGTCATTACCTATAATAGAGATATTACCAATATTACTAACAGTTGTATTTATTTTACCTAAATTACTAACTACTGTGTTTATATTAGAAGCATTAGCTACAGCACTATTAATATTTGATGTGTTAGCTCCAGCACTAACTACATTTGTTATATTACTAGCAACTGTATTAACACTAGCTATTGATGGTGCTACTATATTAACATTAGCAATACTATCACTTACTGTGTTTACTTTAGTAATACTATTACCTACATTATTTATGTTTGCTATACTACCTGCATTAGTGTTTATGATTCCAATATTAGTAGCATTAGTATTTACATTAGCTATAGAAGCACTTACTGTATTTACTTTAGCAATATCTGGTGCTACAGTATTAACACTAGCAATATTATTAGCAACAGTAGTTACATTAGAAGATACTCCACTAACAGTAGTGATATTAGTATTATTAACTGCAACAGTATCAATATTTGTTCTATTACTAGCTACAGCAACTACACTTGCAATATCAGCTGCAACATCAACTACTTCATTAGCAATAGCAGCTACGTTACCTACTTCACCATAGATATTAGCAACAGTAGATATGTTAGTTAAGTTATTAACAATACCTTGTAAATTAATTGAACCAATATCCGATATTGTAGTAATATCATCTAGGTTATTAGCAACATTTAATACACTACTTATGTTATTCCCTATTGCATCTATTTGAGTAATGTGGTCAGCTAATGTATTAACATCTGCAATACTCTCACTTACTATCTCAATATCTGTGTTGTCTGTAAGTAAGTCATCTGGTGTTGTACCAACTCTTACTACAACTGTAGAATTCAAAGCAGGTGCTACATTAAACACAGCTGCATTATTAATTAAATCATAGTCACTCTTAGAGACCATAACACCACCAACAGTCACTTCTAAATGACTATCGCTTAAAACCTTAAAGTCTGAACTAAATATTTTGTTTGACCCATTAGCCAAATAAGTTTTACTAACTATTGACATCTAATTCCTTTCCTTATTGATTTAAAGTAGCTTTACTACTAATTGATTTTTTAACACCAAGTAAACTATAACGAGCAGCTACAGGTGTAGAGTTTATTGCAGAAGTAAATCTTAGTGTTTTCTCATCAGCATCCACATAACCATTTAGTGTTATTGTGTGTCCATTCTGCATTACATAACTTGTTTGATGTACATTAACTTTCCAGTTATAATCACTGTAGTTACTGATACCAAATGTTGCATCTAGTGTTGGAGACCAAGTACCAGTATATGTACCACCCCTCATTATTATTGCTGTATCTAGTGTTGTATTAAGAGTTGCTATAGCTGTTGTGTGTCCACTAATAGTAGAAGCTTGTGAAGCTACTGCATTAGCATTAACTACTATATCACTCTCAGCTTCACCTAGTCTTACATCTAGTGCTACTATACCATTCTCTATATTATTTAGATGAGCAGCATCAACAGCTGGAGTAGAGTTATCTACCCACGTTGTCTTATTATAAGCCATATGTTATTTCCTTTTTATTTTATTTTATTCTCTGTAAGGTGTTTTAAACCGACTTACCTGACTTAACTACATTACCAAAGAAGTCTAGGGTATTGATTCTAAAGCCAGATGTTATATTATTTGTTATTTCTATTTCTAAGTTCTGTACATTACCAGTGATAGGATATTTATTATCTGAGTTCATAGCATATGTTATTGAACCTGGTGTTAGAGTTGTTGAAGGTAATAAGCTAGTTGTTGGATATGTACCAGCTAGTGTCTTATAGTTATAAGCCTTACTTGTTATATACTCTCTGTTAGGGAATTGACCTGTACCATTATTATAATAGTAATCTCTTGGCTTATTAAACCTATTACTAACTACATTATAGAAACTACCATACTCAGCGTTAACCTTTAGATTCTTAATAGTATAGAACATACGAGTATCATCTACTTTAGCAGTTGCTGTAGCAAACCCTACTTTACTCAATACTATCTTAGATTCATAAGGGATACCTGTAGCATCCTCATACTTAACTTCTGTAAAGTCAGTTCTAAATTCTAAAGGTATTATCTCTAGGTTAATAGCACCACTCCTACTTATCATTACTAGCAGATTACTTCCTATAACACCAATATTAAAGATAGAGCCACTAAACACCCACTTATGCCAAGCTGATTGAGCTTTCTCTTCACCTTGCCAATAGAAGTTATAAACATATATTGTGTTTGGTGTATCACTTGATAAAGCAAATATCATATCATTCTTAGAACTTCCTTCTAACCTAACTATGTTTTTAGGTAAGTAGTTAGGGCAGTGAGCTGATATATCTGCTGCATCATTACTAAGACTATCAGGTTGTACATAGTATTCCCTAATACCACTAAAGGTATTCTTCTCAGTAACAAAGTAAGCATTAGGTCCAAGTACAATAGGTTTAACATCTTTAATACTAAATGCTGTTGATTGTTGTACACTAACGTTCTTAGGTGTTAGAGTGTCATTAGCACCCATAACAAACTGAGCTTTATCACCAAATAGTAATAACTCCTTATTAAATGGTGTTGCATATCTTAAACTAATTGCTTGATTACTATCTACAGCAACATCTATAGGGTCACTATCAATGATGTCTGTAACTGTTGTAGGGAAGAAGTTATAGTAACTACCACTCTCACTTAGTATTACATTATCACCAGCTAGGAATCCTAATCTATTTCTATAGAAGAATACATCTTGGATGTTCTGTCCTATAAACGATGGTGTTGATGCAGAGTCTTCATCTCCTACACTTCTACCGCTCCACTCAATCTCAGAGAATGCTATGTGATATGTAGGTGTTGATGTTAATCTTCTTAACTCTAGTTTATGAGGCATAGTTGCTGCATTAACAGCGTTGATAAGACCTGGTTTATAAGTCTCTTTAAATACACCATCAGTAAACTTAACATAGTAGTTATCAAAGTTAGTATTCTCATCACCACTAATTTCTACTACAGCTCCTTCAAATCCAAAGTCATTAGGTAAATCTTGTAGTTTCTTAATAGTTCCTTGCCAACTTGATGAAGCCTGATTTCCCCAACTATCTGAACCACTCCATTTATCAGTACCTGATGCTATCTTTTTAATCACAGAACCTTTATTAGTTCCACCTATTGCATTAGCAAGAGCATAAGCTAGTGCTGTTGAGTCGTGTCCTATTATACCATCTGTTGAAGATATTGTAGTAACTGTATCACCAAACTCATTAGATGTTGTTGAAGTAGTAGCTGTGTTAGCCATAGAAATACCATTCTTATAAATATAGTATTTGTATCTTAGACCAGCATTAGCATCACTAGTGTCACCATTAGTTCTCTTAACCCAGTAATAGAATGTAGTGTCCCAGTCACTATCCCCATTATAATCTACTGTAGTACCCATACTACAAGTCTTAGTTTTATTAACAATGAATGTTGTATCACCAACAGTTGATAAGGCAAATGAATTTCGAGCTGTGTTCCCTGCAGGTAATGCTAGGTAACTATGGGTTGTCCAACTAGTTATCCAAGTATTTGTTATAATATCAAATATTCTATATTGGCTACTACCATTGATACAGATAATGTATTGTTCATTACCAGCACCTCTATCATAAGCATATATAAAACTATCTTGTGGGAATGTATTGTCGTTGTAAGCAGTTGTAGAAGGTGGTCTCTTTTGAACACCACCAATGATTGTAGGATAAACATTTATCATTTCAGTTACTTGTGTTTTGTGTCTTAACTCAGGTGTTTGTTGGCTCACACCCCCATATAACCCTGGTATAGTTGTATTAATTAATGACATAGGCTATCCTCTAACTCCCACAGGATTTGTTGTTCTAGATATTATTCTAGATATATTAGTATCATCAAAGATGTTGTAGTCATTAACATCATCTTCATAAACATTAAGTCTTAGCTTAGCTTCTTGCTCATCTTTCATTAGTACATCAACCACATTAAGGTCTCCCACTAATCTTTGATAAGCTATTCTAGCTGACTTCAACACAATATATTGTTGTGCTGGTAGTGGTAACTCATCAAAGTCTAAGTCCCATACTATATCACATCCTACACTTGTAGTAAACTTATATGTTTGATTAGTTTTATCATATAGCTTACCACCTTTAACTATGATGTTTGCACTAGGTGATGATGGGTCTATTCTTAGAGCTGTTGATGGTGTTGTTATGTAACCCTCAGTGTCTATAGCTAATGCCCAGTTCTCATCTGTATTAAATGACCAGCCTTCAGCTAGCACCTCTTCTTTAGTTGCCTCTATTATTATGTCAGCTTGTTCAGCTTCATAAATACCTTCTATTGATAAATCACCTTCTATTGTTTGCTCACCAAGTACTTGTAGTATTATGTTTATTGCTCCATTATATTTATTCATTGCAGTCCTTTAATTTATTATTTTGTTTTAATCATACAGTAAAAGACTGAGGGGATGAACCCTCAAATCTCTAATTAGTCATTAGTTGATAATTTAACTACACAACCGTTGTTAAGAATTCCGAATCCCATTGCATAAGAAGAAACCATTAAAGTTCCTTGTTTTTGAATTTGGTATTCAGCTTCAGTTTTAACATCTAGTAATTTAACTACCCCTACACATTCACTTGTGAACATATAGATTGCGTTAGTACCAACATTGTTACTTACAGTAATTCTGTGTCCAGCAACAGTATTGATTTTACCAGTGTCTAATCCACCGTTATCACCTGAAGTCATATCTTTGTTAACAGCACCAGATTGTACAAGTCTATTGTAGTTCTTTGGAGACATAACAACATATCTTTCTCCTGGGATATCATCTTCATCCATTGCAGTTTGAGCATTGAATAGTGCAGCAAGGATTAAGTCACCTTTAGCAGCATTACCAGTTGCAGCAGCAGTTAAGATAGATACAGCAGTTTGAGCAGCTGGTTGACCTTCGTCACCATTAACATCTCCATCATTTGCAGTTCCAGCAGCAGCACTGTCAAGAATAGCGATGATAGCTTTATCAACTTCAACAGCTAATTTTCTACCCATTTCAGAAGCATAAGTACTTCTTGTTTCATAATGTTGCATTGCTTCTTCAAATCTATCAACAAATACTGAAGCATATTTTAAGTTATCAATTTCAATAACTCTTTCTCCAGCATTGATTAAGTTAGGTACTACATCGTTACCTGGTACGTGTGTAGATACAGCTGAATCATATTTACCGATTACAGCGAATGACATCGCTGATTATTCAATAAGAGTCGTTACTTCTTATCCGTGATACTTGGTGTATATCACTGCTCTATGTTCCCATAGAGATTAGACTATATCTTGATTATACTTAATTAGGTATTCTTTTGCATTATCTAAGCGTGTAAGGTCTTCATTAGCTAACCCTATCATTGTGTTACAGTTACTACAGAGTAAACCTCTAACAGCTCCTGTACTATGATTATGGTCAACACAGAACTTATCATTAAATTTATGTTGTAGCTTTAAAAAACATATAGCACATCTATCTTGTTGTTCCTCTAGTTTAGCACTATACCATTTATAGTCTACACCAAAGTTTCTGATAAGTGATTGTTCTTTAACACACTCTTTACACACTCTACGATAACTCTTTGTATCTTTTCTTTTATAGAAGTCAGTTAGTGGTTTAGTTACTTTACACCTTAAGCATTCCCATTGTTCAAAATGAGAGTGTTCTTTTCCGTTGTGTAAGCATCCACAGTTAGCTTGTACAGAACCTGTATCTATTCTTCTTTCTACTTCCCTCTTACAGTCAGTACAGTTGAATAAACCATATCTTCTACTTCTACCTTTACTATCTTTTCTTTTACCTAATTCTTTTATTAATTGCATATTATCTCCTATAAGGCTTATTAATTTATTTTATATAATCTTCCCTGTTTCGAATACACTTGTATCCTACGTCTTTCGACTAGTCGTTGAACCACACCTAAAAGGTTTATCGGCTGCTGATTGCCCGTTCTGGGTTTCCCAGCAATTAAGGGAATGTTTTGAGAGAACCTCATTCTTTTGTAATATAGTTTCTTTGATAACTATTTTTAGAATATGTTAAGCACTCTTACCGTGTGGGATTGTTCTAGTTTTTACTAGTGGTAAAAATACATTCTTAGTTTCAAATGATGTAAGAACTTCTCCACTAAATACCTTGATTGCTAAGTCTCTATCAGAAACACCTGATGTTCTAGATGTTCCAATTCCTTGTGATGGTGTAAATGCCATATTGTTTTCCTTGTTATTTAAAAGTGCCACTAAGTGTGACACGTGGGTTAGCTCGAAAGCACCTAATCTATATGTATATTGTTTATTTACAGTGTCCAATACTAAACACCTTGTGTTCAACTCTCTATTACTTTCTTGTTGGTGTCCTCTGAAAACTTACCTCAATAAATTTATTAGAGGGCAACAGTACTTATAATTAGGGAATTAAAAAGGGACACAACAGTAAATTAGTTATGCCCCTAAAAGGAGTAAAAGATGATGATGAACTTAGGACTTACATAACCCATAGTTAAACCTGATAAGGGATATCATATGTTTATAGGTTAACGCCTAATACATCTCTAGAATTTACTTCTTGCTACTTTATTTTGTACCATCTGTCTAAACGCAGGGTCTACCTTATATTTAGGAGATGCCATATCAACCATCATTTGTCTACTACTTTCATACCCACTATTACTAGATGCACTTGCAGAACCCCTAACTAAATTAGGTTCTCCTGCCTCTGCTCTATAACGTGCATATAATCCTTGTATAGCAAACTGACTACCAGCTTCTGTAGCTAATGCTTGATTAAATCCTTCTTTCTCCATAGGAGATAATGATTCAGCTGCCCAGCTTATCATCTTCTGATAACTATCTTCACCACCAGCAAGTGATTGTAACTTAGTTATGTTTTGTTCTACAAGAGCTTGTTGTCCAGCAATATAAGCATTAACAGCTGTTTCAGGAATACCTGCTTTAGCTAGTTTATCATATGTTGCTTTAGATAACTCACCTTGTTCTGCAAACTCATAATTTAAGGCATCGAAATCGACCCCTTTAGATTCCACTACTTCTTTAGCCTCAGCTTCATTAGTAGGAACAGGGATAGGTGTTTCTTCTGGTGTTGCTTCAGGTTCTTTAGTACCACCTAGTTTAGCTTCTAGTGCTTTATAGGCTTTCTCTAAGTCTTCAGCTGTCTTATATTTTCCAGCCAAGAGACTTTGTTTCTCCTCACTAAATTCTCCACTATCTTTTAAAAGAGCATCACCATCAGCACTCTCTGCTTTAGCAATCATCTCTTGTTCATAACTACTTAGTTCTTGGTTTTGTTCTTCCATCTTCTATTACCTCACCCTTCACTTCTTCTAGTTCCTTCTTAAACTTATCAGCCTCTGCCTTAGCAACTGCTGCTTGTTCCTCTAACATTCTCTGCATTGGTGACTTAAATTTAACACCATCAAATACAGGTTTATAATTCTTCATTCCCATCTCTTTATTCCTTCCTTTTATTTATTGAGCTGCCATCTGTTGACCAGCCATAGCTCCTGCATTTTGAGCAGCTGCATCTAACCCAGTTTGACCTGCTTGTTGCATCATAGCTGCTTGTTGTTGTTCTTGTTGAGCTTGTGCTTCTTGTTGAAGTTGCTCTTGTGATTTAACTAACCCTTTAGTTTCTATACCTAGAGAAGTTCCTATCTGTGATATAACTGCATCAACATTAGTGTATTGAGCAAATATCTCAGGTCCTAATAGTCCTTGTAATGTTTGTGCAAACTGTACTAGTTTATTGAAGTCGTGACCTCTTCCTAGTGCTTCAACACCTGTAACAATAATAGGTTCTACTAAGTCTTTAGGTAGGTTAACTTTACTAGATGCCATAAGTAATCTAATAAGAGGTAGTTGTAGTTCTTGTGTTAAGATACTATAGATACCACCTAGAGCATCTTCTAGTTCACCTGCCATCAACCTTACTTCTTCTGCAGTAACTCTTTCTGCTTGTCTTGATGCACTCTCATTTAATAGGAATGCAGCAGCTAGTCTTCTTTGAATATCACCAGCAACCTCATAAGCAATCCTTAGGTCATTCCCTTTAGCAACCTGCATAGTTGTAATATCATTAGCATTACCTCTGATAAATGAACCACTAGGTGCTTTAGCTAATGCTCTTATGTTTGTAGCACCAACAGGGTTAACTAAGAATAACATCTTACTTGATGCAGCACTTGCTTCTATAATACTCATAGTCAATGCTTCTAGTGAACGTAAGTCTCCTAGATATTGTTCTACAAGTCCTCTACCATAATCCTCGTTATGAACACTAGTCCATCTTAAAGGCATATAAGGTAACTTATCTTTTTGGAATACACCTCGTGTACCTTCTACTTCATTACCACCAGCTTCTTGCCAAGCATCAAATGTTTTACCATTCCACTTAACTATAGTATAGAGTTCAACTTCTTTATCAAGAGCTTCACCACTAACATTACTACCTTGTGGTAACTCTGCATATGTAACAGTCTCTTTAGTTAATATCTCTTTTACTTTACCTTCTGGTGTTCTTTTAACACAATAACTATTTAGGTTATATACACGTGTACCTTCAGTCTTATCTCTGTATACTAAGGCATTACCTGTAGCAACTAATAATTTAAGTGCTTCAAATGTAGGTACTCTTAGTGCTTCTCTTTCTATTTGAGCAGCTATTGCTCTTTCTATATCAGCTAACTGATTATTAACTGAAGCCATAGCACCTGGTTGTGCTGCCTCTAATTCTAACATAGCAATCTTATCAGGTACAAACCTAAAGAAAGGAGCATTAGGCGGTAACAACGATAGTAATAGTTTACTAGCTAAGTTGTTTACTGCTCTTGCCCCTAGTGATTGATATGGAGTATTGAGGGTTGTATTCTCTGTATGAGAGGTGTCTACTAGCAACGATGGTATTGTTAACTCAGCACAAGCCTTAGCTCTATCTACTACTGAGTTCTTTTCTCCATTTAGCTTTTCCCACCTACTCTTAAGGTTTATAACCTCTGTTGTAGCATCCATTTATTAATTCCTTATCTGTGTTGTTTAAGCACCAGTGCCTACACCAGTACCACCTGTAGAACTAACACCAGCAGCTTGTGTTGGTATCATTAGTTTCTTTTTACTTGTTATAGCTTTTTTATTTTTCTTACCTTTACTATCATCTACATTAGCTTCTTGTGTAGCTTGACTAGCAGAGTTAGCAGATGTAGTCTGGTCTGTGTTTGCTGCAGCACCAATACCTAATGCAGCTAGTGCTTGTTTAGTAGCTTTACTTACTACACCTTCAGCTTGGTCATAAGCTTTACTTACAGCTGCTGCTGTTTGGTCTCCTGCTGTATCAATAACACTTTCTGTTTGTTTAGCTGCAGTTGATACAGCTTGTGTTGCTGGTTTAACTACTTCATTATTAACTGCCTGAGCTACTTGCTCAACTGGTTTTGCAACAACTGTTTCAGCTACTTTTACAACTGGCTTAGCAACTGTTTCAACTGCTTTTACAACAGGAGCTACTACTTTTTTTGGAGTTCCACCCATCTTATACTCCTGTATTTAAACCAGTACCAGTTGGTGCTGTTGTTGTTGTATCAGCAGGGATTTGTAATTTCTTCTTACCCTTTGCCATACCTCTTTTATTTTCTCTATCAGATGACTGAGAATCTACAGTAGCTTGTTGTGTTGATTGTGATGCTGAGTTCTGAACAGCTTGTACAGCTGCAGCTCCTCCTCCACCTAATCCTACTTTTTGTAATAGATGTGATACACCACCCATCTTATACTCCTGTGTTAACCCCAGAACCTGTAGTTGCTGTAGTAGTAACATTTGGTATCTGTAGTTTTTTCTTTCCTAATTTATTTTGTTTTACTTGTGTATCTGTTTTATCACTACCACCTGGTTTAAATGTAGCTGCCTCTACGGGTGCTGCTGGTGGTGGCGGTGGTGTTACTGTAGGTGCTTTTGCACCAAATAGACCGCTCATCTTATTCTCCTTCTTGTTCTTCAGATGCCTCTAGTTGCATCCTCAATGTTCTTATCAAATCGATAACACCGTGTTGTCTTCCCTGTTCATATGCTGATAATTCTGCAGTGACTATCCTGTCAGGAAACAGTTGTTCTAGTAATGTTACTAAATCCCTAGTATGGCTAGGTAATCCTTCTTCATTCATTATAGTTTCTCCTTGGTGTTGCAGTGGTGGTCTTAACAACCCCCTACAATCCATTATGTTTAATTATAGCCTACGCCACTTTAAACACAGTATAGTAATAGTAAATTATAGTACTAGTCTATAAAAGAGGAGGTACATCTAACCTATTCTTCCCCTCTCTCTTATAGGGTAACATAAGGGACATTATGGTGTAAACAAGTTAATCTTCTCTCCATCCCACTGTGTCATATCTGCTAACCTCATAGTGTTGATAGCATCATCCTCTGTTAATCCCTTACTAATATAGGTATCTACTACTGCTAGCCAATACCCCTCATCACTACCATCTGTGTTTTCTAAGATAGCTGCTGCTCTCTTCATACCTATACCAGGTACACCTTTATAACCATCTACTGTATCACCAGCTAAACATTGTAGGTATTTAAACCTCTTAGCTGTAACAGCATCTACCTCTACAAACTTATCTTTATTGTAGTTATAGTGAGTACCTTCACACTGATATATAACATCTTTATCTTGTGCTACTAACATATAGTCACTAGGATACTTATTCTTCTTATATACTACTACATCATCTGCTTCTAGATAATCAATAGTGGTAGCATTATAGTGGTCTACAAGATATTGTTTTATCTCTTTAAACCCCTCTGGTTTCCTAGTACCTACTCTGTTTTGTTTATAACCTAATGGGTTAGCATCTCTAAAGTTAGTAGAGGGTGTTAACCACAACTCATACTCATCTATACCAGTTACGTGTATGATACCATCTATAAGTTTATCGATAGCCTTCTTTAACACCTCTATATTATTATAGTAGGTAAAGCTACCATCACCCCAATCAATTAGTTCTTCAAAAGCAAACCCTACCTTATAAAGGAAAGAGTCACCATCTATTAACAACTTCATCTATTTATCTTAATCAACCTAACTGGTTGCTCCATATCCATTATCAACTTCTTAGCTGCCTCTAAATCTTTTATAAAGATAGGTGCAGCAATGTTATTAACAATTAAATAATAGTTTGGTTTGTGTTTCTTTTCCATATCAATAAACCCAATCACCCTTCATACCACTAACAGAGTATTCTGTAACTTTACCTTCAAAGAAGTTTTGTACAACACTACCATTAGTAATCTCATCCATCCAAGGAAGAGGATTATCATTAACACCATAATTAGGTTTTAGTCCTAGCTGTGTTAGTCTTCTGTCTGCTATATACTCAATATAGTTTTTAACTTCTTCTTTAGTAAGCTTAGGAGGATTGTAACTTCCAAAAGCAAAATCAATGAACGCTTTCTCCAAGTCAACAATCTCACGTACCATACTGTATATATGTCTTTTAAAGGTATCATTTACTTCTCCTTGATTCTCTGAACACCATACTCTAAACAACTTAGCATTACCTTCTACGTGTAATGATTCATCCTTTAGACTCCAATCGTTTATCTGGCAAACACCTAAGTATCTACCTACTCTCTCAAAGTTCTTTAACATAATGAAGCTTCCAAATAAAGAAATACCTTCCAATAATATTCCTTTAGCTAAAGACAATCCGAAGTTATCTTTAAAAACATTATCAGCCATATAGGTATCTTTCTCTAGTGTTTCCTTATGTTTAAGAAAGTCAGTATAGTAGCTATCAGGGAAACCTAGGCTCTCATTCAAATGAGAATATCCTCGTTGATGCTCAAATTCTCTATTCATAAAACTTGTAAGCATACCTCTTACTTCATTATTTTTAATGACTTTAATTAAAGGTAAATAACCTCCTGCAACATTGAAGTCACTTTGTGTAAAGATAGATAATATATTTTTTAAAAACTCTTTTTCTTCTAATGAGGCTGTTTTGTAGTCTTCTACATCTTTTATAAGCTCTGCCTCATCTGTTATCCAGTGCATATTTTCACTAGTCTGTCTGAACTCCTCTGCCCATTCATATTTAAATTGTTTATAGGTTTTACTATATTCCATTAAGCTCATTACCAATCCTCCTGTTTATGTTCTAGTCTGTGACAATTACTGCAAAGTAAAATACACTTATTAATTTCTTTTGTTAAATTATCCCAAGAGAGTGTTAATGCTTTTGTTGGTTGCATTTCTTTATCTGCTGGGATAAGGTGATGAAAATCAAAAATAACAGCATTTGTTCCATCATACTTAATACCACAAGCAGCACACTCTCCTCCTAAATAGTTAACAGCTTTTATTTTATTAGCTCTAACTCGTTGCTTCGTTACTTCTACCTGTCTTTTTGGATTTCTTTGTGCAATTAAACGAGTTTGTTCTGCCCCACATTTTTTACATATAGTATCTTTTCCATATTTCATATTTGTACAGGTTTTAAATAATAATAAATCTTCCTGCGTGTTTGCAATACACTTACAAACCCTACATTGTCGTAACATTTACTTCCTTTTTATTTTATTATTGCGGCTATTTTTGCTGCTAATTATACGGATAATCTGTATATTTAACTGCTATTCTCTCTTTTTATACATTATATTTGTAGTTAATAGCTAAAACCCTACTTAACTACAACTCTATCTTAGTTAAATATTGTTTGTGAACAATCTCTATCTGTCTATCCAACCCTACTAAGATAAAGAAAGAAGGGTCAAACTTCCTACCTATTATCTTATAAGGCTTACCTTCATAACATACTTTATCCTTGACACGCAATGCAGTCATCTAAACTTCCTTGTACTCCATCTTGTAGTGCTTCTCTTTTAATCTCTACATTAACCTTCTCAGTCTTCTTAGCTGCTTCTGTTCTTAAATAGTAAAGACCCTTGAGTGGTCTAAAGCCATCACTGCCTTCGTGGAAAGCATCTCTATGTACTAAGTTTACATATGACTTGTCTGCCCCATTAGGAAAGAACACATTAACTGATTGTCCTTGACATAGATACTCTTGTCTACTCTTAGCCATTGTTATAACCCATCTTTGGTCTAACTCAAATGCAGTCTTAAATACAGCTTTAGCATTAGCAGATAAGAAATCTAGGTGTTGAACACTACCATCGTGTGCTAATATAGATTCCCATATATCTGGTTTATCTTTACCAATACAGAACAAGTACTCAACTAATGCTGGGTTCTTAACTAAGTGACTACCTACTCTTGTTTTATGTGTATAGCAGTTACTAGCTCTAGGCTCAATACTTGCAGAAACACCTAAGATAATACTAGAGTTTGCATTAGGTGCTATAGCTAGTAAGTGTGTGTTTCTAACACCATACCCAACAGCATCAGGGGCTTCCCCTCGTAACTTAGCTAACTCTTGTGTAGCCTCTAGAGATTTACTTTTAATGTTCTTAAAGACTCCTCTATTAATACTAATAGCCATACTAGATTCCCAAGGAATATCTTTCCATTGTAAGTAGTCGTGGAAACCCATAGCTCCTAAACCTAAACTTCTCTCCATCATAGCTGAGTATCTTGCTTTACTTAGCTCATCAGGTGCATTATCAATAAAGAAAGTTAATACATTATCTAACATCTCAATAAGGTCTCTTATGAATAAAGGGTGGTCTTCCCACTCATCATAAGTTGCTATATTAACACTTGATAAACAACACACAGCTGTTCTATCTTCATTTGTTGGTAAGTGTATTTCATTACATAAGTTACTACCATTAATACGTAGTCCCTTAGCTTTTAATGCTGGATGTAAATGTTCATTAGCTTCATCAATATAGTTGATATATGGTTCACCAGTTCTAAACCTAGTTGTTAATAGTTCTTCCCATAACATCCTAGCAGACACTGTATCTTTTACCTCACAACTATGAGGGTCAACTAAACACCACATCTTATCATTAGTTACTGCATCTATAAACTCATCAGTGATATTAACACCGTGATGTAGATTTAAGTTCTTTCTATTAAGGTCACCTGTTGGTACTCTCATCTTAATAAACTCTATGATTTCAGGATGGTCTATATTTAAGTATGCACCATAAGAACCTCTTCTTGTTTTACCTTGTCTATAGGCAGTCATATCAGCATCTACTGTATGAAGGAAACCTACAACACCTGGTGTTACATTACTGATACTTCTAACATTACTCCAGTGACCACCTACTCCACCACCTTTAACACTAAGCCATCTTTCTTCTGTAGTGTGTTCACATAACCCCTTAATACTATCATCTACATATGTAAGGAAACAACTAATAGGTAAACCCTTAGCCTTCTCTCCCTTAAGTATTGCATTACTTAGTATTGGACTACTGAACATAAACCATTCATTACTTAGGTATTCCTGTAGTCTTTGGCTATGTGATTCATTAGTAGCAAAACAATCACAAGCTCTTTTAAAAGCATCCGTAGGTGTTTCTCCTGGTCTACAATAATGTTTCTCTAGGAGTTCTAAGGCAAACTTAGTCATCTAACACCTCAGTATTATCTAACCACTCTTGTAGTTTCTTAGCATCTCTTACAGAATATCCAACCCCATTTAACATCTTAATAAAAGCATCTAAAGCTTCAGACCAAGTTGACTCATCAGATAGTTCAATACTGTGTTTTAAACCATAAGCCTTAACACTTATTTTCATTTTCTCTGCTTTCATAATCTATTCCTCCCATACTTGCATAAACTGAATATCAAATATTAGTTCTTTGTACTGAATACCTTGACAATAGATGTGAATATAATCACCAACATATGTCATCTTAAGTACACCTCTGTAAACCTCATCTTTACCATCATCATTAATAAATCTTATTGCCATCATCTATATCTCTCCTTGTTTAATTCTTCTATTAGAAATTCTATATATTGTTTAGCCTTCATAAGGTCTTCAACACCATTCTTGTCTTTATAACGAGTAACATATTTGATTATATTTCCCTCACAGAAAGATAAGTTATTTCCCATAATGTAATCTATAGGTTGTATGCTTTTGTTCTTATAGTGATTACCACCTACTTGGTGTTCCATAGCTTTCTTAACTCTTTGTCGTTCAGCCCACTCTGTAACTTGTGTATCTGTTCCCATATAACCTTCAACTTCTAGGAATCTATCTCTGTTATGTTGAAGCTCTGCTAGTAATGTATCTGCTCTCATCTTTTCCCTTCTTTTATATTTTTTAATATATGTGCTATGACATCTACTGTCCAGCCATTTCCTAACATTTTAAATCTTTCAGTATTACTAACATATTTAGTATATCCTGATGGTACTGTTTGCAATCTTTCATACTCATCTATAGTAAGTAATCTACATAATGTTCTATCTTCATTTAACATATATTGATTCGGATGAGTATTTTTAGTTGTCAAACAATTAGCTTTAGTTTTTATTATTGAATTTAGACCTTTATTTATTCTTTGAGTATTACCCCATTCTTTGTAGAAGCATTTAGGTATTTCTCTGAATGGTAAATCATCAAGTATATCACTTAGTAATATATTTTTATCTTCAGGTAATTCAAACTTTATATTAGTCCAATAAAGTCTATCTCTATTTTGTGCAGAAACAAGATTGCTATTGAATGCTATTGGTTCAACCCCAAGCTCTTTAGATATTATATCTTTCCATTCTTTTTTCATATTTACATTTTCTAGTAAAAAGTATTTAGGTTTAACTTCTCTTAATAATCTAACATACTCATAGAATAAACCACTCTTACCATTTAATCCACTACCATCTCCATATGAAGAAAAGCTTTGACAAGGGCTACCACCAATAAGTAAATCTATTTGTGGAAGTTCTGAACCAATCACATCAACAACATTACCTATATGTGTAGTACTAGGATAGTTAGCTTTAGCAACTTTCATTGCTGGTTCATCTATCTCACTAGCATAGTAGTTATCAACTTTAATACCTGCTCTTTGTAGTGCTATTTGACCACAACTCATACCATCAAATAGTGATAGTATATTCATCTCCCTGCACCCCAATCACTTGTTGTTATTGGTGTTACATCCTTAACAAATATACCTTCTTCATTTAAGTATCCAGTTCTATCTTTAATATCTTGATATGCTAAGTATATACATCTCTCCATAGTAATACCTAAAGTCCCACACAACATCCTAAGAGTAACATAGACATCACCTATACCATCCATAATCTCTTCCATATTATTGTCATTAAGACCTTGTCCTAACTCAGCTACTTCCTCTAGTGTTTTCTTGAATTGACCCATAGGTGTTCCATTAGTTGTTATACCTCTATCTTTACCCCATTGGTCAATATAACCATCTAGTAATTGTCTTGTTATTATCTTTTCATCTTCTATCATTATTTTATTTTCCTTTCTACTTAATACACCACAGAGGTGTTTATCATTCTTGCTCTCACAATACTTAACACAAGGCATACTTTTTAAATCACATCTATGAACTATATAGTGTTGATGCTTTAGTGACATCTAAATACCCTACTTCCTTAGCTACAATACTTCTATTACCAAAGGCTGTTGTAGCTGGGTGTTTGTGTTCAACTAACCATTCTATTGGTAGTGTACTATCTAGTACCCACTTATATATTCCTTTAGGTGTTGAATTTATATATACTGCCTTATAATTCTTATGTCTACTAGCCTCTAGCTGTAAAGCATCATACTTCTTTTTCTCTATTAACATAGTAGGATAGTGAACTCTTCTGCATTTAAGTTCTATTATCTCATCTTTACTAATACAATCCCACCTACTATATGTTTCATCTATCTTTCCTAATTCAGGATAGTGATGAGTCTTTAAGTAAGCAAACAAATCTTTCTCTTTCCAATTATTAATGTTTACCATTTATTTCCTTTAATGGGTATCAGCCCAGCTATTTCCTATTGATGCACTTCCTCTAAGAGGTATCTTAAACTTTAATAATGTAGTTACCTTATCAAATGTTGAGACAGCTATCTTAGCTACATCCTCCGCTATATCTTCATCACACTCTATCTGAACCTCATCGTGAATATTTCCAACAAACTCGTAGTTACTACCAGCTTTATATTTCTTACTTAATTCTTTATCAAGTACTACTAAATAGTATTTCATAACTAAAGCACCTGCTCCTTGAAGTAGTGTGTTTAAAGCACTATGAGGACTTCTAATATGATAACGATTACCATCAAGAGCAAGTAAAAACTTAGTCTCTTTAACCTCTTTAACTACACTCTCTATCAACTTCTTAATAGCAGGTATCTTCTTGAAGAACTTAGCTTTAATTGCTTTACCCTCTTTAGCTGTACCACCTACAATACTACCAATCTTCTCATCACCAGCTCCATAAAGGAAAGCATAGATAAATGTTTTGGCATCATCTCTAGTTGGTAGACCAGCTGCCTTCTGATTCATTGTATGGATGTCAGTACCTTCTTCTTTCTTACCTTCATCTACTGTCTTAGCATACTCACCCTCATCAAACTTACTCATATAGTGACTAAGTGTACGTAGTTCTAATCCATCAGCATCACAACCAACTAACTTCTTACCTTTACCTACAGTAAATAATGACCTACACTCGTGACCCTTATAAGCTCTAGATGATGGTACTTGTGCCATATTAGGTTTACTATGTGTACATCTCCTACTTACAGCACCTAATGTATCAACACTACCATATATACGGTTATCAGCTCTAACACTATTAAGCCAAGCATTCTTACCTTCAGCTAACTGCCCTAATAATTTACTTATATTTAGGTAGTTAACAAGTGGTTTAGCAAAGTCTTTGTCTTCAAACAACTTAATTAAATCACTTTCACCTGTCTTAGGATTACCATTTTCATTTAGCTCCCATTTAACCTTACCAAAGTAATGTTCTATGAACTTAACACGATGGTCTACTGATTGTGGGTTAAACTCGATATCTTCATACCTACCCCACTCCATATCTTTATTGAAGTGATAACCATTAAGTTCTTGTGTTAGAAGTACTTGACTCTTGCTACCATCTTTCTTTGTTGCTACCTTAGGATAACTCTTTGGTATCCAAGTTTTAATAGGTTTAAACACAGTAAGTAGTTCAGTATATGCTTTCTCTTTAGAAGTTAATAACTCTATGTGAAGCTTTCTAGCTGTAGCTATATCAAACAACCAACCATAGTTCTCTTGTCTTACTATCACCTTCTTAAATGCTTGTTCTATATTCATAGCATTCTTTGGTGGTGGGTCAAGCATAATCTTATTATAGAAGCTATATGTTACTCTAACATCTTGGATACAATAATCTAACATATCTTGTGTTAGTACTTCCCACTGCTCAGCTTCACTACCAAACTCACCCTTCAATACATTAAGTCTATAACCCCAAGCCTTAAGACTATGAGAGCCTTTAAGTTTAGGTGGTAACCTCTTAATATTACTATCAATCATAGCTAGATTATTATACTTTAGCTTACTCGCTATTAGTGTGTCATAAGTGGCATTAGTGAATTCAATACCATATAACTTTTCTAATACAGGTATATCATATCCTATGATGTTGTGTCCTATTAATAGACTAGCATTATGGAGTAGTTCTAAGCCTTCAGCTAGGGTATTAGTAACTCCCTTAAGAGGAGCATCACTACATACATAAGCTTTCTTGGTGTTAGCATCTACCATTACTATACAATGGAGCTTACTAACATTCTCAATAAGCCCATCTGTTTCTATATCAAATATTAGTTTCAAAATTTAATCTCCTCTACATCCTCATCAAAGGCATCCATATCTATCTCATCTCTTTCAAGACACAATCCCGTATCATTATCATAGATAAACCCTACAGTCTTACCAGTAGCTTTACCACTAAACCTATCTTTGATACATCTTATTAATCCTTTGTTTCTTTCACTAGGTGTTTCGTGTAGTGTATTTCTTTCTACACCCAACATAAATGAACACCATCTCATAATAGCTCTTGAACCTGTGAATTGACTTTGTTCAACTCTACCACCAGCTTCGTGACTAGCACCTGTTTTAGGTGGGTTAAGATGAGATACAAGTAGTATCCAAATACCTAACTCTTTAGCTAAACTAGCTATCTCTTCCATTAAAGCATCTAGGTGTCTTCTCTCATCATCTGCGTGTGCATTAAGTGCTGTTAGGTTATCAATATAGAATAATCTACAACCATAACTATGTACTGCACTCCTAATCTTAGTCTTAATTGTTTGCCAATCTATTCTACCAAAGTTATCGTAGATATGGAGATTAGGCATATTAGTTATAGTCTCTCTAAGTTGGTCTTGGTCATACTTAATATCTGGTAAGTGATAGTGGATACCATCTACTTTACCTGCTATCCTCAATAGTGTTTCAACCTTAGATTGTTCTAACATAAACGTAGCTACATTATATCCTTGTTTAAGGTCATAAGCTACACTACTCATAACAAAGTCAGTTTTACCTACTGAAACACCAGCACCAACTGCTACTACTTCACCATAACGCCTACCATAACTATAGCTTGTAAGCTTATCATAACACCAAGGTATTCCATACTCTATAGGTTTCAATGCTTCTTCTATTAAGTCAATAGGACTAACAAACCCATCAGGTTTATATGGTTCAGCTTCATAGAATGTGTTTACTATGCCTGGTGTTCCGTGTGCTACAAGTACATCACAAGCATCTTTTAAATCAGGATGTCTTACTACCTTAACTTTATTAAGTGGTAGGATATTACATACTTCTTCTACTGCTTTTCTACCAGGTTCATCATTATCAAACCAAACATATATCTCATCAAAACTTGATATCCAATCTAGGTGTTTAGTAATCTCTCGTTTAGCACTACTAGCACCACTTGATATAGATACAACAGGATACTTATTATTGAAGGCCTCACTAACAGCTAGAGCATCTATCTCACCTTCTGTTATAGTTAGTTTCTTACCACCACTAGCCCATAGTTGTTGACCAAACATTAAAGCATCTTTAGGATTACCTATAAACTTAAATGTTTTATCTTGATATCTTATCTTCTGAGCTACAATCTGCTTATCACTATTGTAGTAATTAGCTATCTGACAAGGCAACCCTACTTTATCAACACCATAAGTATAGTTGTATTTCTTAGTTGTTTCTAATCCAATCCTTCTATTTGTTAAAGGCTTGTGTTCTCCGTGGATTAATGCTATGTCTCTCATTGTTTGATGTCCTTTATTAACGCTACTACCATTCAAGCTACCTGCTCTACTACAACTAAAACAGAATGTAGAATCATCATCATAAACAGCGTTAGCATCACTACTACCACACTTATCACAACTAGTTTTATATACTAGATTCCCCATACTATATCCCTTCTATTAATACTTCAACCCTAGGGTTGTCTCTATCTTGTTCAATTACTTCCCAACTAGATTTAATATAATGTACTACACTATCCTCATCTATAATGTTATGTTCTTGTAAAGCATCCATTAAAAACTTATCTATTACAGTAACAATATTTGGAGCATCTGATTTCTTATTCTTATAGAATAACTTATAATGTGTAGTCAATGGACTATTTAGCTTAAAGCCTTTTGGTACTATTTCACCAATCATTATATGATAATCTTGTTTTACTTTATTTCTTGCTCTATAATGAGCTGATTGCAACCAGTTTAATGATAACAAATACTTTTTACGTACACCAGCATATATGGGTAATACCATATGTAATTTACGACTCATCTCTTATCCTTTTGTGTTCCATTCTATGACAGTTACTGCATAATAAGATACACTTATTTAGTTCTATAATCACCTTATTCCAACTCATTAGCATTAATGAAGCAGGCTTATATTCTTTTTGCTTAGGGTCTATGTGATGAAAATCGAATATACAAGCATTGTTTGAAGTTACTTCTATATTACAAGTACCACATTTATTACCTTTATAAGATAACATCTCTAATTTTGCATCTTTTCTTTTATTTCTTCTAGACACACGAGTCTTATCTTTATTAATTACTCTAAACTGCTTTTGAACTACTGCTGAACAAGCCTTACATATAGTCTTTCTACCATAAGGAAGTGATTTATCTTGTGCAAATAAGTCTAAATCAGCAGATGTGTGAGCAGTAAGCCCACAGTATCTACATACTCTCATCTAGAATTGAATTTCATCAGCATCATCAGAGATAACTGCTGTATATCCATCTTCTACACTGAACCCTGAATTATCAGAACCACCATATTCAATAACATTTAGTAATTGAACTGCATTGATATAACAAGTAAGTCCTACATTACCATTCATAAAGTAAGGTACTATGTTTAATTGCATCTTAACAGTAGAACCATTAGATAATAGAGGTATCTGTGTTTGAGGTATCTTTACTTTATCAGCTGTTACAACGATTGTTGGTTCAAAACTCTTAGCTGTAAACTCTAGCTTACCTGTATCATTTCCTTCTTTATCTTTATTTTCTTTAAATAATGATACTGCTGTAGCTTTCTTACCTGTATTCTTTTGATATTCATTAAGAGCATCAGCTAGTAAGTCATCAATAGTTTCTTTAAACCCTTGTGTTACAGTTACTTTATTCACTGTTACTGGTACTCTAGCATTTAATGCTGACTCATCAAACACAAGTTTCCCACCATACTTACCTGTATACTCATTAACATCTTTTAAACACATAAACAGAGTCTCTGCTACTGGTGTTGTTACTTTAATCCCTTTAATATCGAACGTATATTGTCTTTTAATTGCCATCTTTTATCCTTTGTTTGTTTCTTTTTTATTTATTGTATAATTTATTGCTTCATTCGCACCACTTCACTACTTCTTCTTAATAGAGTAACATACTAAGGTTAGTTTAAGGTTATCCTAACTAAATATGTAGCTACTCTCTCTTACCTCATTTAAGTCCAAATCATTTATCATTACTGACTCATCAAACTCTAGTCCTAGCTGACCCACCCAATCTTTAAGTATTGGTTCACTAAACAATTCTATATATGCTTCCCTAACATTCTTGTTAAGGATAGGCACATCATTTGGTAGCACCCCATAACTATCGTGGATTAACCAAAAGCTACTAACACCATCTTCTAAACACCTCTCTACTGTTCTATACATAAGAGTAGCATCTAGCTGGTGTATAAAGTTAGGTGCTATTGATGACAACATCTTTTGTTTATTAATATCATCTGTAGGTGTTCTAAGTATTAAGACACCAAAGGGTGTTCTAAGTCTCTTAACAATCTCCTTAGGTATGTTTTGTACCATAGGTAGTTCATATATTGGCGACATCCACTTTAAATACCCATTAGTAGCTGTTATTTTAGCTGTTATCTCTTTAATATAGGATTGACCTATACTAGCTCCCTTAACTACATTAGCTATAGAGGTTGTGTTTAATTCAGTAAGTAGTTTAGCTACCACCCACTTATCACCCTTCCACCATATATTATCATCTATCTCATCTTCAGTTAATAACTCTCGTATTTGGTCATACATACCCCTAGCTGTAACACTGTAGGGTGTAGTCATTACATTCCTCTTGGTTAGCTTCCTAGTGATATTGTTTAAAAGAGAACCTGCTTCTAAGCTTGTGTTAATAGTCTTGGTTACCCCATCTTTAGTAGTGAATGTTAGTTCTTTACTATAGTTACCATTAGCTAGTAACTTATTACCTACTTCTGCTACCTTACTATAAACATCATTACGAGTATTACCTATAACATTAACACTTGAAGCACCTTCCTTATCTCGTAGTAACCCACTATATATTTGGAGACCACTACAAGTTGCATCTAGTGCTACAGGTGTATAGATGATAGCTGTCTTATCAACCAAATAATCATTAAGACTAAAACAGAAAGCTAAGTATTCATATGGACTATCAGCATATGCCCATAAGTCTAGGTTATCTAGAGGTGATTTAGCTACCATCTGTATGTTGTGTAACATATGATTTATCTTTTCTATTCTAACATTATAAGGTTCTTTATCAAAACCATAACAGTTAGCACCGTGTATCTTAAGCCAATACAACCCCTCATCATTTAGCTGACACCCATTATGGAATTGTAGTAGTGCTTTAACATTACTTGTTTGTTGTGGATTAAGATGTTGTTGTAGTGGATACAATCTATATCTATAGTCAAACTGATAGGTAAAATAGAATTTCTCATAATCTCTATATCTCTTAGCTGTGTCTATAGCAAACATATAACTAAATCGTTTACCAACTATCTTTTCTATAATACCTTGTTGTATAGTCTTAGCTGTATAGTATTTATCATAATCACTATGTTCTATAAACCTATCATCACTACCAACCTTACCATAATCCTCTTTTCTAACATAATCATCTACACTCATCGACTCCATATAAGGAATACCACCAAATAACTTAGGATTATTAGTTCCTGATTTAGGGTCTACTAAGTTACCATCAATAACAGAACACATAACATCTAACACCCTAGTATTAACATTCCATTCTACATCTTGTACCTTATTCAAGATAGACAACATTCTAGTTGATTGATTAAAGTCTTGTTCTATTAGTTTTAGATGTCTCTTCTTTTGTTTAACTACTGATATATCTTCATATATTAAGTAACCACCACTTCCCATCAACTTAGTATGTGGTATAGGTCTAACTATCATAGGATTGTATGTAAACACAGAACTTAACATCAAGTCTTTCTGCTTACTCATAATCCTCATAGCTTTATCGCTTAACCCTACTTTAGTCATACTATTAAAACCTTTATTAATAGTAGTAAATAAGTCTATACCACTATTAAGCACTATGTGGATTAATTGAGAACCTAACCTAGTTGTAACCTCTACATTATCTGTGTCAAACCCCTTTAGCTTAGCCAACATCATCTTTCTTTGTTTTAGGAACTTACTACCTCTCTTCTTGTACTCATACTCTAGGTAGTTATACATCTTAGGCTCATACTTCTGTAGTTTCTCAACACTTAACACCCTATTGATGTCTCGTATTAAGTTATTACTTATCTTTATTATACCCATAGGTTGTAAACTAACATTAGTAAGTATTGAGTTAAGTAAGATGTAGGCTAACTCTTGCTCCCTATCCTCAAACAATATTGAGAGCTTATCCCTCATATACCTATGTTCACCTCTAATTGTAACTGTAAAGTATTCTTTAATGGAAGCTACAACAGGAGCTAACGATATTCTTAAGAGATTAGCACCAAGTGGTGTTTCACTTAACCTACCTTGCTCTATGATAGATATGAAACCAACTACTAACTTGTGTTTAGCTTCATCTATTGCCTTGTGTTCTAACTCTATCTCTTGTTGTTCTAGTTGTAGTTCAGTCATAAGGCTACACCTCTTCTATAGTGTATCCAAACTTCCTTAACACCTTATTCAATATTGTTTGTTGTGGCCAACTTAATCCAGGTTGTTTCTTGATAGTGTTGATGTATTCTAACACCTCATATATACCATCGTGATAACTAGCTTTTAAATCTAGGTCTTGGTCTCGTGTTTGTTGCCATTCTTCATTACTTTTCATTTATATACTCCTTAAATAAATACTTATGTTCAGTTGGTATTGCATCATACATAGCTTTAGCTAAATTCTGTATTTCCCATAATGCTGACTTACTGCTTCTTAGTTCTATAAAGTTTTGTAAGCTTCTAGCATTGATAGTCATAACTAAAGAAGTCTTATATGCCTCAGGCAACATATACTTAGCTACATCATTAGCAATACTTCCTGCTAGTAGTTTATTCTTCAGTAGCAATAGATAATCTATGTTTGCATAATCAAGCTCAGTATTTCCTGTTAGCACTAAGAAGTGTTTCATCTTATCAGCTTCTTTCAACTCTTTAAGTGTGTATCTAGTACTTTTAACACTATATGAAGCTATCCTATGTCTAGCTAGTTCTTGAAGACAAGCTCTGCTAATACCATCTACATCAAATGTATATACTAAATGCTCAAGGGTACTCTTATGTTTGTTCTTATTTCCTACTCTGTTGATAAGTTCTTTGTCTTTATCTCCACACATACCATCTACTGTATCACTCTTATCTTCACTTGCCCAACATTTCCTAATTGCTTTTGCACATACCCATAAAGGCGTATTGTGTAATAATTCTACTTTCATCTTCTATCTCCAAATATACCCCTAAATATTGCTACTATGATAGCTCCTATACCAAATATAATACCACCTATGATTGTAAGTATTAGTGGTGCTAAATAAAATCCTATTGCTATTGCAATTCCTATTAAAATCCATTCCATGTTGTTTCCTTATATTTGTTTTGTTAGATTCATTAAATCTTCTGTAAAGTCATATTCATGACTGCCATATTTTCTAGCTATATCTACTAGATTAGCTAGTTTGTTATCATATGCTTCTTGTAACTGTTCTATTTGCTTATCTATTTCTTGCAACTCCAATTGCACTTTATCTACTTGTTTTATGAGCAATAAGTCGTTTTTAAAGTCGTACTCACTATGAATATAATTAGATAGCATATTCACATATTCACATACTTTATCACCATACATATCTGCTAATTTGTCTTTTTCACAATCTATTTCTGATAGTTCTTTGACATCTTCAAATACTTCTGCTTCAAACTGTAAATAAGCTATTTCCTGTTGTTCCTGTAAGTCTAAATACTTATTCAAATCTCTTTCATATGATTCCATCATAATTCCTTGTTTATCATTGAGTCTTTTAACTCTTCTAAGTCATTCACTACTTCTTTTGCTATTTCATACTTTAGAAATGCATTTGTATTCTTCATCATATCTCTATACTTATCTAGCATAAGTGATAGTTTTATGATTGTATTTTGGTTTAGTTCTGTACTCATTTTTTATCCTTTTATATATCTTCCAAGTTTTATTAAAACTCTTCATATTCTTTTTTGTTCCCTTATAAGCCTGTAAAGCTTTTTTATTGTTACCCTTATACTTGTTTAGGTATCTCAAATAAAGTTGTTCTATGGCTTGTAGGCTGTCTCTATTTACGGATAACTTATGAAACTTCTTTATCCCACCAATTCCAACAGTGTTTTTGTCGGGGTGTTTAACTCCATAAGTCATATGTGATTCAGTTTGTGCGATAGCTAATACCATCGGTAGAGTATCGCTATCTACTTTTTTGCTTCTTCAATAAGCCTTTTTACATCTTCATCTTCTTTGGTTAATTGGTTCTTTACTTTATAGCTATCAATTTTGACTTGTTGAAGTGTAATTACTAGTTGCTGTCGTTCAATCTCTTTAGATTGTATTTTAGCTTTTTTATCCAAATCATTTATAATATAACTAGCAAATCCTAGCAATAATAGACCACATACAACTAACAATACGATGAATGTTTTATCTGTCTTTTTATACATTTTTACCATAATATTTTCCAACCTATATCGTCCATTTTATAGTTTGTTATTCTGTTTGAATTACTCTTTACTTGTCTGCCATGTTTTAAGCTCACTGTAACCACCTTGTAAGGGTTTCTTTTGTTTATAAGAGTAAAACCTAGCCATAACAAAACTTTATTCCTTAAAGCTCTCATAACTGCTCCAATTCTTCTGCTAGTGATAGATAATTTCTTCCATCAATATAACAATCTTTCAGTGTTTCATCTTTAGCTGTTACACTTCTACTGAGTTTTAGTAATACCATCATGTTAGCAACTTGTACGGGTGAAATTCTTTTGTTTAAATAACTACTCCATAAGTTCGCTATTCTTCCAAAACTCTCTTGAGTGCTTCCGTATTGTGTAGCTCTCTGTTCTAATATTTCTTTATCTTCCATATTTGCTCCTTGTTTGTTTAGCTTCTATTTAGAAACTTACTAAACACATATTGACACTACCATAAGCACTTGTTGCTTAATCGTTAAATTTTAGAATATTCAAGAAAAAAGATATACTCCTTTTATATTTTAATTTTCTGAATGTGTTGTTATGTTGTCAATATATGCTTAATAAGATTCTAAGGCAAGAGACTATATCTCTCTTGCTTCTACTGTATAGCCTGAATCACGATAAACTTTCATTATCTTCAAGCACTCATTGACTGAATACTTTTCAGTATTTATTTGTTTACTTAATCCATTTCTTTTTATTGTTATTAATATCATCTAAAATCCTTAAGGTTGAATACTTTAGTTCCATTTAGTGGCTCATCTTTTATATACCAAATAAAGTTTTTTTGTCTTATTTGATAACTGTTTCCTAATACCTTAAAAATTATTCCATTTAGTCGTTCTTTAGTTGTTGTTGTTTCCCAACCGCAAGTTGATATAAATAGAGTCTCATCTCCTAAAATAGATATACAATTATCATGTAAATAAAAGTAAGCTATTCCCTCTCTTACTTCTACTTTAGTGTTTCCACTTCTAAATGCTTCTTTATTGTAAAATTTATTTACTGCTTCTTCTGTAATTTTTCTCATCTTATAATCCTTTAGTTATTAATTTTGTTATAATAGCGGATACCGCCAACATCACACCGAACACCGCTAAAATACCAATTGTTATTGTAGTTATTAATAGTAATTCATTCATAATTTACCCCTTATTCCATATCTTCACAATAATACTCATCACAAATACTATCATAATAATCATTTAATCCACATCTATATGCAATCGGGTCAAGCTTCTCTAATACTTCACTTGCTTCAAATTCCATATAATCAATTTTCATTGGTGCATAACACTCATTTAACATATCATTATATTGACTAACTAGGTCTTCCATTGTTACTTTTATTATTCTCATCTTTAAATCCTTTATTTATATATGTTGTTGTGAGGCTATCCCACACCTAAAACAGTATTAACACCAAGCCAAGTTGTTATTCATCTCGGTGTTGCTGATGGAATTATAGGTAGTTATTCTTTAATGTAAGCTTAATTGGTGCTTAACTGTTGCTTAACTTATTAAATTAATATATGTTGTTGCTCTGCTGTTGTTATATATGTTGTTATATATGTTGTTATATATGTTGCTCTGTTGTTATATGTATATATGTTGCTCTGTTGTTGTTCTGCTATTGCTCTGCTCAACTTATAAGAAAATAAATTAAAGACTTATAAGAAAATAAATTAACTCATTATAGGTGGTTACCACATACACCCTAACTAAGTGGCTACCTATTGCCTAACCTTAAGCATAACTTGTACTTATGTAATGTTTGCCTACACTACTAAACTA
>ERZ1034363.383-NODE-383-length-31325-cov-5.267857_pt1 | contig 31325 bp, 29 predicted proteins | sample MGYA00520616_ERZ1034363 | MGnify/ENA primary metagenome ERZ1034363 (study PRJEB33736, sample SAMEA104284506) | Azolla filiculoides | biome: Urban; feature: Water surface; material: Ditch water | place: Netherlands | collected 2015-10-28 | depth 0-0.1 m ... | reverse complement strand
GCACCGCGCGACCCGATTCTCGGCCTGACCGAAGCCTTTAACGCAGATACCCGCGCCAACAAGGTGAACCTGGGTGTCGGCGTGTATTACGATAATGAGGGCAAACTGCCCCTACTCAAGGCGGTTCGTGCTGCTGAAGAAGCCCGCATGAAAAACCCACCGGCGCGCGGCTATCAGCCAATCGAAGGCTCTGTAGCCTACGATCAGGCCGTGCAAGCCCTACTCTTCGGTCACGATACCCAGCTGCTGCGCGATAAGCGTGTTGTTACCGCTCAGGCTATTGGTGGTACGGGTGCCCTGAAAATTGGTGCTGATTATCTGAAGCGCCTGGTTCCGAACGCAACGGTATATATCAGCGATCCTTCCTGGGAAAACCACCGTGCGCTGTTTGAAGCTGCCGATTTTCCAGTTAAGACATACAGCTACTACGATGCAAGCACACGCGGCGTTAACTTCGCGGGTATGCTCGCTGACCTGAACGCCATGCCTAAGGACTCAATCGTCCTGTTGCATGCCTGCTGCCACAACCCAACCGGCGCTGATCTCAGCAACGAACAGTGGGATCAGGTCATTGACGTAATCCGTGCCAAGGGTCTGATTTCTTTCCTCGACATGGCTTACCAGGGTTTCGCTGAAGGCATCCAGCCAGATGCGATCGTTCTAGATAAGTTTGCACACTCGGGCTTGCAGTTCCTGGTTTCGTCGTCGTTCTCGAAGTCATTCTCGCTATATGGTGAACGCGTCGGTGCCCTGTCGATCGTTACAGAATCGTCTGACGAGTCAGCACGCGTTATGTCGCAACTGAAGCGCGTCATCCGCACAAACTATTCGAACCCGCCAACCCACGGTGCAGCCGTGGTTGCTGCCGTGCTGACCAGCCCGGAACTCCGCGTAATGTGGGAACATGAGCTGGCTGAGATGCGTGAGCGTATTCGTGCCATGCGCGTAGCTCTGGTTGAAAAGCTCAAGGCCAAGGGTGTCAAGCAGGATTTCAGCTTTGTCATCCAGCAACGCGGCATGTTCTCCTACACGGGCCTAACAGCTGGTCAGGTTGACGTACTGCGTGACAAATATGGCATCTACGCCGTTTCTACCGGCCGTATCTGTCTGGCTGCGCTGAACGACAAGAACATTGATGCTGTGGCAGATGCCATCGCTGCTGTTGTTGCCTGATCAAGATCCGCCTAGCAAAAAAGCGCCTTCGGGCGCTTTTTTGTTGGCATCAACATTTATCGTTGGTAAGGCTGAGAGTGGCGTCGATGTTTCTGCCAGTTATTGTTGTATTTCTCGGCGACTGAACCAGACTCGATAATCACCAGGTTTTCCGCATTACTTTTCTCTGCAGCCCTGGTGAAGTTATAGCTCCCGGTAATCACCACCTGACCATCGATAATCATGATTTTATTGTGGGCAATGGCATGCCGATCATCAATTAACGTTGTAATACCTGCGTTAGCTGTAAAGTCCGCTGCAGAATACCGCTGGGTACGGTGACTTTTATCTAGCAGAATAACAACGTTCACGCCTCGACTACGTGCATCGGCTAAAGCCGTTGCAATCGCTGGATTGGTAAACGAATACGCTTGAACCAGAATTGATTCCTTTGCCGACAACAGCTGATCGACAATGGCTCTTTCGGCTGAGTCACCCGGCGTAAAGTAAACCCGGATTTGCGTTTGCGGAACCAGAGAGACAACCCCGGCTTGAGGCAAGGAGTTTTCAGCCTGAGCAAATGGCATGTTGAACACAACAAGGCCGGCCAACAACAGAGCACGCCTTGTCTTCACGGCTAGAGTCATTGAATTTCAGGCGACTCTTCGTCGTCTTCGGTCTCATGCAATACGACTGAACGTCCAAAGCCCACTTTTTCCTGAGCCTTCATGATCTTCTCAGCAATATCCGTATTCTGGGCTTTTAGCGCCCAATCCACCGCGCTCTCCCCACCTTTAGTCCATGTGGGATCGGCACCCGCTGAGAGTAAACGATCGACCATCTCATCCTGCCCTTCGCGTGCTGCATACATCAGTGCAGAAACCTGCGTGGGATTGTTGCCATTAGGATCGGCGCCTTTATCCATCAGGTAATTGAATATCGCGAGCTGTTTACCGACGACCGCGTAACTTAATGGCTGCCATCCCTGAGGACGCGTTACAGGCACGCCCTTAGCCACTAACGCTTTTACCATCGGCAGACTACCTTTAATTGCTGCGTAATTAAGCGCGTCATCGCCAGAACGGTTTTTTAACGTAGGATCGGCGCCTCCGTTGAGCAACGCTACCGCAGCCGCATCGGACACGTTTGCCGCCGCATGGATGAGCAGGCTATTGCCTTGCTTGTCCTTGTAGTTCGGATCAAAACCGGATTTAAGGCCTTCCTGTATGGTCGTTGCATCATCCTTTTTAGCGGCAATTACCATGTCGTCCGCTGTGGGTGCAGCAAACAACCATGTAGCGTTGAGCATCAGCACTAATGCCCAGACTAGTCTTTTCATAGACCCAACCTCGGAGCTAGTACGCTGGCAGACGCAGGAAACAATTTGAGAAAATTCCGGCTGCTGGCTTCGGCAACTTCCGCATAGGAAATCTGGCGCAAATCAGCAATGGCCTCGGCAACATGTCGCACATAAGCCGGTTCATTCGGCTTACCCCGATAGGGAACAGGCGCCAGATAAGGTGAATCAGTTTCAACCAGCAAACGATCTAACGGCACTGAACGTGCCACTTCGTGTACTTGCTCGGCTTTCTTAAAGCTCACAATGCCTGAAATCGAAATATAAAAGCCCAGGGCAATAGCTTCTTCGGCAACAGCTAGGCTTTCTGTAAAACAATGCAGGATGCCGCCTACCGCACTAGCGCCCTCTTCTTTAAGGATTGTCAATGTGTCTTCTGCGGCTTCTCTTGTATGAATCACGAGCGGTTTATTTAGTAGCTTGGCGGCTCGAATATGCACACGGAAACGTTCACGCTGCCATTCAGGCCGATCTTTGTGCCAGTGATAATCCAATCCTGTTTCGCCAATCGCCAATACCTTAGGGTGCTGTGCCAAAGCGCACAGGGTCTCAACATCAGGCTCCTGATGGTCAGCATATTCAGGATGCACACCCACCGACGCAAATACCTGCTCATGAGCTTGGGCAATAGCCAGCACCTGCGGCGCCTCTTCCAGCGTGACCCCAATCGTCATACAACCAGCCACATCATTCGCCGCCATCGCCGCGAGGACTTCTGGCAATCGATTGGAAAGACCATCAAAATCAAGATGGCAGTGAGAATCAATCAGACGCGTCATAGTAGAAATCAAGCCTGCCGTTCGTAAAGCGCCATGGTGCGCGAGAAAATAGATTCAAGAAATAACTTAATGTTGAGCGGGTGGCCACACAACTTACGGGATTCAAGTAAGAAATCCGGGTAGATGCGCAACGCGTCATCACTCAGTTGACTAGCCAGACGTTGCAAGACAACGCTTTGTTCCGGAAATACCAAAGGGGCTGACCCCAGTCGCACCAGTTGCAAGTCCAATGCCCAGCGCTGCAGCCAATCAATCAGCAACGCAAGCCTTAAGCCGGATTGATCACCCTTGATTAAACCCTCGCAGGTTTTAGCCAGTGCCAGCGGATCCATACGCTCACCTAAAGGCAACTGAGCCAGCAACGCATCAAGAATGCCCACTTCGGCCAAAGCATCTTCAGTGGCACCCGGATGCTTTTCTGCCGCTTGGGCAAGTTGAACAGCAAAGCGCAATGCGCCCGCACAACGATTCAGCCAGATGTCCGCTTGCCGTAATGGGGGTGTAATTTTAGAGATCTGTGCCAGCGCGACTGAAGTCGTCGGTACAGCCAAAGGAATTGCCCGTGTACGACTTCGCACAGTAGGCAGCAAACGTTCGGCAGCATGACTCACCAGCAGAAAATGCACGCCAGGGGGCGGCTCTTCCAGCGACTTAAGCAGCGCATTGGCGGTTGCCTCGTTCATAGCTTCAGCCGGTTCAATCAGAATCACCCGGCGACCACGATGGCTCCCAACCTGAATAAAGGATTCCACTGCCCGCACCTGATCAATCCGGATCTGTTCACTCTTTTTCTTATCTGCTTTAGCTGCGGAAGGTTTAGCATCCTCGGCTTCGGGCAGCGCTTCCGAATAGGCTTCTGGCCGCAAGCGGCGAAAATCCGGATGGTTACCCGATGCATGCCAGGTACAAGCGGTACAGGTGCCACAAGCCAGGCCATCAGCGCCGGGTTGATCGCAAAGCAACGCTGCGGCTACAGTTTCAGCAAACTCCAGCTTTCCAATCCCTGCAGAACCGGTCAGCAATAATGCGTGGGCCAGACGATCAGCTGCTTTTGCTGCCTGAATCTGGTTCCAGGCTTCGCGATGAAGTTCAATCCAGTTAATCATTTCAGTTCAGCAAATCGGACAGTTCAGTCAGAATTTGTGCGCGCACCTGTTCAATTGGCACATCAGAAGCGACCCGTCGAATCCGATGCGGGTATTGCGCTGCACGCTGATGGTAGGCATCTCTGACGCGTTGATGAAAATCACTGGCCTCGCGCTCAAAGCGATCCAGAATGCGTGTGTCATGAAGTCGTGCCTGAGCTGTTTCAACAGAGACGTCAAACAATATCGTGCGATCGGGTTGCAAACCCGCCTGAACCAATGCCTCTAATGCCAAAAACTTCTCTTCGGCAACACCCCTGCCCCCAACCTGATAGGCATAGGTCGCATCGGAGAACCGGTCCGAGATTACCCAGGCGCCGGAATCAAGTGCCGGACGAATCACAGAAGCCAGGTGTTCGGCTCGTGCCGCAAACATCAGCATCATCTCCGTTTCTGGCGACATCGGGTCATTCAGTAAAATTGCTCTCAAAGATTCGCCCAACGGCGTGCCACCCGGCTCTCTGGTTACAACGACGGCATGGCCTGCGGCCGTCAGATATTCACGCAGCCACTCAATGTGAGAGCTTTTACCGGCACCATCAATGCCTTCTACCGTAATAAAACGTCCGGGTTGTATGGATGCCATGGTCAAGGCTTGCCTCGTTGATATTGATTAACCGCCTGGTTATGTGCTTCTAGGGTGGCAGAGAACTGACTGGAGCCATCGCCCTTGGCAACGAAATACAGGGCATCGGTTTTAGCTGGATGCGCAGCCGCTTGTAACGCTGCCATACCGGGCATACAAATGGGCGTAGGCGGCAAACCACCCCGCGTATAAGTATTGTGAGGCGTGTCACGCTGCAGATCTGCTTTACGCAGATTGCCATCAAAACGTTCACCTAATCCATAGATCACAGTTGGGTCTGTCTGCAAACGCATGCCCTTACGCAGACGGTTGATAAAAACACCGGCGATCTGGGTACGATCAGCCGCAGCGCCCGTTTCCTTTTCCACGATCGATGCCAGAATGAGCAGTTCATAAGGCGATTTCAAGGGCAAGTTCGCCTCTCGAGATTGCCACACGGTATTCAACTGTTTCTGCATGGCAGTTAAAGCCCGCTTCAACACCTCGACATCTTCTGACCGTTTATCAAAGCGGTAAGTATCCGGAAAAAACCAGCCCTCAGGTGATTGGCCAGCCACACCCAGTTTAGCCATAACGTCTGCATCGCTCATCTCACCCGTAACATGCAGCAGATCGGGTTGTGCGTTAAGTCGGGCGCGAATCTCTCTGAAGTTGGATCCTTCAACAAAAAGGACATCACCCTGACTGGTATCACCACTGGATAACTTACGCAGTAACGCCCACAAGGCAATGCCCTGGTCAAATTCATAGCTACCTGCTTTAATCGATGTGGATAGGCCGGCAACACGTCCCACACCAGAAATAACCCATGCAGGCACGCCCACACCGCCGTCATTGAGGCTGTGTGCAGCAGTACGCAGCGATGCCCCATGGGGTACGCGCACCAGCAATTTGGGCTCAGACAGCGGTACCGGCATGAGCACCACCAGGAGCACGGCAAAGGCGGCCGCTAATACGGCTGCAAAGAAGAATTTGGCCAAACTTTTCATAGCCCCTTATGATACCAACCTTAACCGGCTTTAACCGGGCACAGACCCAGGACACAGATCGATGACCACCCCACAATTTATTGCCCTTCCCCACCTTGCCATCCTTGATGTAACCGGTGAGGACGCCCAGAATTTTCTGCACGCCCAGGTGCCTAGCGACATCCGCACGCTCAATGCCGATACCGCCCAGATATCCGGCTGGTGCACGGCAAAAGGTCGCCTACTCACTACCTTTGTCATCTGGCCGATTGAAAATGGCTACCGGCTCGTGCTGGCTGCTGATGTACGCGATGCCATCGCCAAACGTCTCAAAATGTATGTGTTGCGTCTAAAAGTGCTGGTTACACCGGCAACCGACGTGGTTTATGGCCTCCTGAATCCTGCCTCCGAACTGAATGACCAGGCACTACCCACAGCAGATTGGCAAGTAGTGCAGCTCGGCCAGCTAACGGCCATCCGTCTCGACAACAGCCGTGACCTACTCTCCGGCCCTGAAGCTGAATTACTCACGCTTACAAACCCGGGGGCGCCAATTAACCCTGATGCCTGGGCCCTGAGTGATATCGCACAGGGGTTTCCGCTAGTAACGCAGGCGACGAGTGAACACTTCGTGCCGCAGATGGTGAATCTGGACAAACTGGGTGGCGTGAGCTTTAAAAAAGGCTGCTACCCCGGCCAGGAAATCGTGGCCCGCACCCACTATCTGGGCAAGATCAAACGGCATATGTACCGCGTGAGCTCTGATAAACCACTGGCGGCAGGTGCAGAAGTACGTTCCAGCGTACTCAATGGCCAGGCTTGTGGCAGTCTGCTAGCTGCTGCCCCGAATACAGAAGGCCAATGGCTTGCACTGGCTGTTCTACAGCAAGACGCTGCTGAAGGCGCAATCTACCTACAAACCGATAAAGGCGAGCAACCGCTGACCGTAATCGACCGGGTATTGCCGGACGAAAGCTAAACAGCAAGTAGCTTAATCTTCTGAAATATTGACCGGCGTGCCTACGGGCACCCGATCAAATAGATCCACCATATCTGTATTACGCATACGGATACACCCATGGGACCCGGGCACCCCCAGCACAGCACTATCCGGCGTGCCATGGATATACACATAGCGACGCATCGTATCCACCTGCCCGCCCCGGTTTTTGCCCGGTTCATCACCGCATAACCATAGGATACGGGTCAGGATCCAATCCCGATCCGGTTGGGCCAACATCAACTCGGGCGTACAGATCTCACCGGTTGGACGACGCCCACGCAACACAGCCCCCAATGGCAAACCATCGCCAATACGGGCGCGTATTCGATGGCGACCCCGTGGCGTCTGATAACTACCCGCCTGCTCCCCAACGCCCTTGGCTGCCGACGAAATCTGATATTCCCGTAGGAGCAGACCTGCATCGTCAAATAGCTTCAGGCTTTGTGCCGCTACCGAAATATCAATACGCATCATCTTCTCCAGTGAGCGCCGTTTGAAGACGTTGCGCCCTGGCGGTCCGAGCTTCCTCCCGTCGACGACGAAAGAAATCCGAAACAACTTCAGCACAAGATTCCGCCATAACCCCACCGACCACTTCCGCATGATGATTCAAACGCGGCTCAGCAAAAAGATCCACCACGCTGCCACAGGCACCTGTTTTGGGTTCAGCAGTGCCGTAAACCACACGAGCAACCCGCGCATGCTGAATCGCCCCGGCACACATGGCACAGGGCTCAACCGTCACATACAGCGTACAACCCGGCAATCGGTAGTTCCCCAAATTCACAGCGGCATCACGTAGCGCCATAATCTCCGCATGCGCCGTTGGGTCATGCCGACCGATGGGCTGGTTAAATCCACGGCCAATCACCTGCCCATCGAAAACGACTAAAGCGCCCACTGGCACTTCATCCAGCGCAGCGGCTTCATGCGCAAGCGCCAAAGCCTGTTGCATAAAATCCAAGTCTGTTACCGACATCAATCGTCGTCATCCATATGCATCTGATGCAAGAAACGGTGTATGACTGGCGTAAACATAATGGCGGTTGCCGCAATCAGCACCAAGCCACAAAAAATCGCATACAGCCCGGCAAACAACTTACCTTCAACGCTCACAGGCGCTGCCAGAACACCCATACCAGACAGAATCATTGAAGCATTCACAAAGGAATCAATCCAGTTCAAGCCTTCAAACACATGATAGCCAGCCATGCCAGCGAACAGTGCAGCCGCAACGATCAAAGAGCCTATAACAATAGAGCGCACCAGACGACCAGCAAAAACCTGTCGTGTGGCCAACGGTTCGCTCAGGCGTTCAAAAGCGATAATCTCGGGTATGCGCATATCGGCTCAAATTAAATTGGTCATTCAAGCTTCGTATAATAACGGCTTATCACCTAGGCATTAACCCCATGACGCTTGATCTGGCCAGCCAAGCCATACTTTTTGGTACAGCTGTCGTAGCTAACTTCTTCTCTGCCCTATCCGGCGGGGGCGTTGGACTCATCCAGTTTCCGATACTCATTTTTCTAGGCCTTAGTTTCGCGGCGGCTTTGGCAACACATAAAGTGGCCAGCGTGTTTCTTGGCGTTGGCGCCATTCTGCGCCATATGAAAGAGAGCCATCTTGAGCGTAGAACGTCACTGATTATTCTTGGATCCGGTATTCCCGGCGTCATTCTCGGCGCCTCTTTAATCCTTAAAGCACCGGAAAAAGAAGCGCTCATGGCCTTGGGTTTGCTAACGATCAGCCTTGGGGTTTATTCCATATTCAAACCGAAACTCGGCATCGAATACACACCGAAGAACTGGCATGGCCCAGGTCTTTGGCAGGGAGCAGCCGGACTCTTTATTGTCGGATTCCTCAACGGATCAATCACCTCTGGCAGCGGCCTATTCCTAACGATCTGGCTGATCCGCCACTTCGGTATGGATTACAAACGCGCCATCGCCTATACATTGGTGCTTTGTGGCCTTGTTTGGAATGGCACAGGCGCCTTTGTGTTGGGATTGGCCGGTGACATTGCCTGGGACTGGTTGCCCGCCCTGATTGTCGGTTCAATCATTGGTGGCTACCTAGGCAGCCATATAGCCATTAGCCAGGGCAACAAGTTGGTGAAACGGGCATTTGAAGCCACCACCATACTTATAGGCCTGAAGCTGCTTTTCCTATAGTTGAGCAGGAAGCAAGGCCTATAATAAACACGTTATCCCTATGAATCTTGAGGCTCAGCCATGAATCTGGAAAAAGTCGTTTTTGGTTTTTTTATTGTCCTGGCTGCAACGCTGAACTTCGGTTTCTTTATCGGTGATATTGCCCGACCCGAGCTGCACCACATATACGAATTATTTGCCGCGATCGTTGTTAACCTGATTGCCACAACCTTGAAATTTGGTGACCGCACCCAGATCGGCGCCATTCATCTGGCAACAAGTCTCGTAGCAGATCTTCAGCTCATTGCCGCAGCAGTGACCTGGGGCTTTGCCGTTCATGTGCTGGGCCTAGGCATGACCCCGGAAATCACGGCCAGTGTGGTATCTCTGTCGGGTGGCGCCCTCTTTGCCAATGTGGTGTCGGTCATTCTACTGATTGCAGAAACTCTGATGATGCGTCGATAAAGTCCTCGGACAAAACAACACTCATGAGCGTCATCAACGACAGCGTCCTCTTTCTCGTGTTGCGCCGCATGCGGGCACCACTGATCGTCATGATCCTGATCTATGCGATCTCGATCTTCGGTCTGGTGCTTATTCCCGGCGTTACTGCAGACGGACGGCCATCGCCGCCGATGTCGTTCTTTGATGCCTTCTACTTCATCAGCTATACGGCTAGCACCATCGGCTTTGGCGAAATACCCAATGCATTCTCTTATGGCCAGCGCTTCTGGGTCACTGTATGCATATACCTCACCGTCATCGGTTGGACGTATTCCATCCTGAGTATCCTCAACCTTCTTAAAGAAGAAGGCCTTCAGCGGGCACTGGCCAACAATCGCTTCCGTCTCAAGATCAACAATCTGTCCGAACCCTTCTGCATCATCTGTGGCGTTGGCGAAACCGGTGCGTTGATCTGTAAGACCCTCGATCAGGTGCAAATGCGCTTTGTCGTCATCGACACCAGATCTGAACCTTTGGCAGAGCTCGAGCTAGGAGACTATGTCGCAGACGTGCCAGCGCTACATGCCGATGCACAGCTCCCGGCTACCTTGTTAATGGCCGGATTACGTCACAACAACTGTAAAGCCGTTCTAGCTGTTACCAACAATGACGAAGCGAACTTGGCAATCGCCATGAACGTTCGACTGCTCAACCCAGGCATTCCGGTCATTGCCCGCGCCGAACATGCGGCAACAGCTTCTAACATGGAATCTTTTGGCACTAATTTTATTGTCGATCCTTACACCCTATACGCGCGACGACTGGCTCTGGCTATGCGTAGCCCACCGAGCTATCGATTGGTTGAATGGCTGACCCGTGTTCCCGGCACCCCACAACCTGAACTGCACAAACCACCGACGGGCAAATGGATCATTTGTGGCTATGGCCATTTCGGCCGCGCCATTGTGCAACGTCTGGATAGCATGGGCCTGCATGACAACGTACGAATCATCGATCCGCGCCCAACTAGTCCTGATGACCACATCAGCATCGTCAGTGCAGGCACCGAGGCCAACCCGCTGATTGATGCCGGCATCAAAGATGCCGTTGGTCTGGTAGCGGCGTCAGATAATGACATCAACAATCTTTCGATTGCGATAACCGCTCGTGAACTCAACCCTGATCTCTTCATCGTCATGCGTCAGAGCAGCTCAGGTAATTCACAGCTATTCGAAGCTTTCGATGCCGATCTCACTATGATTACAACCCAGACAGTAGCGCATGCCTGCCTGAGCTATCTTACGACACCAATGCTTTCGCGCTTTATCCGCGAAGTAGAAAAGCAACCAGCTGAATGGGCAGCCGAACTCCTAGACGCACTTTCCCCTGTCTGTTCTGGTCTTGTCCCCTTCGTCTGGACAACACGCATCAATCGCATAAAAACACCCGCACTGAATAACGCGCTACTACACGCAGAACAAACCATTCCCTTATCCGTAATGATGACCTCTAACCGGAACCGGAATATTGGGCTCAAATTGGTCCCGCTCATGCTGGAACGCGCAGGCCAACTGATCTTGCGCCCAGCTGCAGATATGCCCCTCCATAGCGGCGACAAAATTATCTGGGCAGGCACTCGAGACGCCTGGAATGAACAGAAACTGACTGGCAGCTATGTCAATGCGTTGGAGTATGTCATCACGGGCCACTCAGTTACAGGCAGCTGGTTGGGTAAGTACCTGAACACATGAAAAATCTGCACATCCTTGCTTTTACCCTTCTGCTCCTGAGTGGCTGTGCTTCCTATAGCGGTGCCGGCCTAAAACCTGGCGTTGCTAACGTAGCCGACGTTGAAGCCACCATGGGCCAACCAGCGATGGTGTGGACGTACCCACAAGGACAGGTTCAGCAGCTCTCATACCCACGCGGCCCAGCTGGCTGGGTGAGCTTTATGGTCTATTTTGATGACCAAGGCAAAATGATCCGTAAGGAACAGGTACTGGATCTGAAGCATTTCACAGAAATCAAAGTCGGCGATACACAAGAGCAGGTGTTACGCATCATCGGCCCTTATCGGGACACCTATCGCTTCCCGCAAAAGAATTCGTTGGATTGGAACTGGGGCTGGTGCGATTCAAGCCTGCTGCGCATGGCGTTTACGGTGAGCTTTGATCAGGACACACTCCTCGTAAAAACCACCGAGATCTGGCCCGACCCCTTCTACCAAAGAGGCGGCATGTACTCCACCTACTGCGAACCCTGGACAGGTGATGGGTCATTTGAAAATCCCTAGACCTACGGATTAACAGTCCGTCGCTCCCCAATAGGTGTAACAGCATCAAAAAAAGCCCCTGTGAGCGAAAGCTGACAGGGGCTTTTTTTGAATCTGTTGGTGGGCGGTACTGGGATCGAACCAGTGACCTCTTCCGTGTGAAGGAAGCCTTCTACCGCTGAATATAACCGCCCAACGAAGCGCGGATTCTAGACAAATAGTCCTTCTGGGTCAATGCTGCGCTGGGGAAGGCAGTTGTGAACCGGTAGAATGATGCTTTTACACGTTTACCGGATTGATTCATGGTTCGCACACGCTTTGCTCCATCCCCTACTGGCTTTCTACACATTGGTGGCGCCCGTACTGCCCTCTTCTCATGGGCCTTTGCCCGTCATCACCAGGGGCAGTTTGTATTGCGTATCGAAGATACCGATCTGGCACGTTCAACACCTGAAGCTGTTCAGGCCATTCTGGACGGCATGAACTGGCTGGGTCTTGCACATGATGAAGGCCCGTTCTATCAGACCCAGCGCATGGATCGCTACAAAGCGGTAATTCAACAGATGTTGGAAGCCGGTACTGCCTACCCTTGCTATACCTCTACTGCCGAACTGGAAGCGTTGCGTGCCGAACAAACGGCACGTGGTGACAAACCCCGTTACGACGGCCGCTGGCGACCAGAACCAGGCAAAGAACTGCCTGCGGTACCTGTTGGTGCAAATCCTGTTATCCGCTTCCGCAATCCCGTAGATGGTGTTGTGGCCTGGGACGACCTCGTTAAAGGCCGTATCGAGATCAGCAACACCGAAATGGATGATCTGATTATCGCCCGGGCCGATGGCACACCGACCTACAACTTCTGTGTGGTGGTTGATGACTGGGATATGGGTATTACCCAGGTGATTCGCGGTGATGACCACGTGAACAATACGCCGCGCCAGATCAACATTCTTAAAGCCCTGGGTGCACCGGTACCGCAGTACGCGCACCTTTCAATGATTCTGGGCGATGACGGCCAGAAACTCTCCAAGCGACATGGCGCGGTTTCGGTCATGCAATACGATGACGAAGGCTATCTGCCAGAAGCCGTGATCAACTATCTAGCCCGTCTGGGTTGGTCTCACGGTGACGATGAAGTTTTCAGCCGAGAGCAATTTGTCGAATGGTTTGACCTGAATCACATCACCCCATCGGCAGCACAATTCAACACGCAGAAACTGAATTGGTTAAATGCCCACTACATCAAACAGGCTGATGATCCGCGGCTAGCCGCGGATGTACGTCGTCGCCTCGCCCTGCGCCAGGCCAAAGACACGGGCACACCGAGCGTGGAAAGCATTGTGGCCTTGTATAAAGAACGCGCCCAGACATTGGTAGAGTTGACCGATGCGGTTGAGCAGTTACAGGGGCATCCGACACCGACTGCCGAGCTCAAGGCGCAGCACCTCACGGATACGACACGTCCGGTGCTTTCTGCCTTCCGTGATGAACTGGTCAATGTTGCGTGGGATATCCCTTCGATATCTGCTGCACTGAAAGCTACCTTAGCCGCGCACAATGCAAAGATGCCTTCACTGGCTATGCCGGTGCGTCTGGCACTGGTCGGGCAGACACAAACGCCTTCGGTCGATGCCTTGATTGCGCTCTTTCCTCGAGAAGAAGTGCTGCGCCGCATCGATAGCCTGCTGGCATGTGGTAACTAAATCAGTGGGTTGCAAACTTTAACGAGATAAGTTCGAAAAAGCTTTGCAATCCGGCCGTTTTATAGGTATAGTTTCGCCCTGTTCCTGCTGTACCACGATTTCGGGGGTATAGCTCAGCTGGGAGAGCGCTTGCATGGCATGCAAGAGGTCTGCGGTTCGATCCCGCATACCTCCACCAGTCGAAGTATGGCAAGAACAAGACGTTAGTTGTATCGACGTCCCCATCGTCTAGAGGCCTAGGACACCGCCCTTTCACGGCGATAACCGGGGTTCGAATCCCCGTGGGGACGCCAAGATTTGCGCGGAAGTAGCTCAGTTGGTTAGAGTACCGGCCTGTCACGCCGGGGGTCGCGGGTTCGAGCCCCGTCTTCCGCGCCAAATCGAAAATGTAGCCTCTAGAAACGTCAGCCAAACAAACCGCCTTCAGGCGGTTTTTTGTTTTCCGGGGACTGAATCGCACACCGCCAACCACCCTCAACCCCACGTCCGGCGCGGGTTTTAGCCGATTTGTGCTATCATAAACTCATGCTGCTTCGCGCCATTATTACTGTTGCACTCCTCGGCACCTCGCTTACACCGGTGGTGGCGCACGCGGCCGACCAGTCCACAGGGGTGGTTGCGCCTGACAAGTCGCCCATCGGCTGGACCCGTGCCGTTAATACCCGCCCTGGCCGCGAAGCACCTGACCTGCTTGTACGCCTGCGCGATGGCTTCGCCATGCCAGACCTCGACAATGAGATTGTTCAAAAATACCAGAATTACTACATGAAAAACCCGGGTGCGATGAAGCGCCTGCTGGAAAACGGCCGTCGCTACGCCTACTTCGTACTTGAAGAACTGGAACGTCGGGGCATGCCCAGTGAGCTCGCCCTACTCCCCATGGTGGAAAGCAGCTACAACCCGAAAGCCATGTCCCCGGCACGCGCCGCCGGTCTCTGGCAGTTCATACCCTCGACAGGGCGAAGTTATGGTCTAAGCCAATCCTGGTGGGAAGACAATCGTCGAGACGTCGTCTCTTCAACCGGGGCTGCACTCGACTATCTTTCCTATCTATACAGCCTGATGGGCGACTGGCATCTGGCACTGGCCTCCTACAACTGGGGCGAAGGCTCCGTAGGGCGCGCGGTAGGCAAGAACCAGGCACAGGGTTTACCTACAGGTTATGACGACCTGCGTATGCCAGCGGAAACCAAGAACTATGTGCCGCGCCTACAGGCGATTAAGAATATTCTGCGCGATCCACAACTGGTTGCCCAGATGAACCTGCCCGTCATACCTAACCGCCCCTACTTCGAATCGGTGGCGCTCTATGGCAAACACATTGATCTGGATACCGTTGCCAAGTTAGCGAATATCAGTGTCGACGAAGTGAAGGCACTCAATCCGGAGCACTCCCGTCCGGTAATGAAAGTCGACACGATCAACCTGCCCAAGGATCGTGTGCCGCAGTTCAAATCAAACCTGAATGCCCACCAGGAATCGGAGAAACCGCTTTCCCGTTGGGGCAGCTACACCGTTCAACCCGGTGAAAAACCAGATCGTATTGCCGGTAAGTTCAACATGTCTCTGGCACAGCTGCAAGAAGCCAATGGGGTGTCGATGAAGTCGCTCAGCAAGCCGGGACAACCCCTACTGGTACTTAAAGAAAATACGAGCGAAGCTGCACCTGCTGCGTCGCTTACCGAGCTGAATGACAACCCGCCCGTTAATGTGCCCGATACGCCGGATAAACCGGCAACCAAATCTTCGTCCAAGGACGACAAATCGGGAAAAGCTGGCAAAACGGATAAGTCAGACAAAGAGAGCAAGCCTGGCAAGGATGACAAGTCAGTGAAGGCCGACAAAGCCGGCAAGCCGGACAAAACGGCAAGCAAATCTTCGCCTGCAAAATCCGCTACCAAGTCGACTGCTGATACCAAATCGGCCGCCACCAAGACCAGCGGCAAGAGCACTGCAAAACCAGCTACTAGCAGCGATAAATCAGGCAATAAGAAAAGCAGCAAGTAGGCAGTGAGCAGCTAGTCCAGCACCGGCACAGACGCTAACAATGCCTGCGTGTACGCGTGTTGAGGTCGGCACAGGAGCTGCTCAGCCTGACCCGATTCCACGACCCTCCCCGCCTGCATCACAAGCACCCGATCGGCCAGGTAACGGACCACGCCAAAGTTATGGGTAATAAAAAGATAGGCAATACCCGTTTCGGCCTGTAGTTTTTGCAGCAAATTCAGAATCTGTGCCTGCACAGAGACATCCAGTGCCGAGGTGGGCTCATCACAAATCAGCACCTTCGGTGACACAGCAAGTGCACGTGCAATGGCAATACGCTGACGCTGACCGCCAGAAAACTCATGGGGAAAGCGATCCAGCGCTTCCGGCGGTAAACCTACCCGATCAAGCAAGCGGACTAAGGCGTTCTGATCATAGTCGGCTACAGGCAACCCCAGAGCTATAGGCCCCTCGGATAAAACCTGCCGGATCCGTTGTCGCGGATCCAGTGATGCAAAAGGATCCTGAAACACCATCTGCACATCACGCCGCCAACCTTTTACCGGTGTTACGCCGGCGCCGACAATCGCATTACCATTGAGGATGATGTCTCCTGACTCACTCTCTATTAAACGTAGAATCGCTCGAGCAGTTGTGGTTTTACCGCAACCGGATTCACCCACGATAGCGAGTGTTTCACCCGATTTGAGATCAAAACTGACACCATTAACCACCGGACTTTCTGGCGCGAATTCTTGACGCGAGAAAAGCCGAGATAATCGGTGCAACATTCCTGGGGTTGAGGTCTGATATCGGACACTCAGGTTAGTCACCATGAGCACAGGCGCTTCTTCAATAGGATGATTAGGCTCAGCCAATGGTGCCAAGGGTTGAGCATCTGAGATTGTTTCATCACCGACACGCCAGCACCGACCATGATGCTGAAGTTCAGGCGACTCGGCTCCGGGCAGCAAAACCCAGGGCGGCGACTCTTCAACACAGTGGGGTTCTCGAATGGCGCAACGTGGCGCAAATCGACAGGCCATAGGCCAACCACCCAACGGCGGCACCCGGCCCGACAATTGCGCCAACGCCTGGCCTGGCACGGCCTTTTCTGGCAAAGCAGCGAGCAGTGCACGGGTATAAGGATGTGCGGGTTGATTCAATACCTGCGTAACCGGCCCACTTTCTACAATCTGCCCGGCATACATAACGGCTACCCGGTCAGCCCGTGCTGACACAACGGCCAGATCATGGGAAATGAGTAACACACCCATCTGACGTTGCTGTTGTAAATCCTCAATGAGATCCAGAATCTGCGCCTGCAGCGTTACGTCCAAGGCGGTGGTGGGCTCATCCGCCAGCAGGATGTCCGGGTCCCCTGCCAAAGCCATAGCAATCATGGCGCGCTGTTTCATGCCTCCTGATAATTCAAACGGATAGGCGGTTGCTGCGCGATGCGGATCAGGCAAACCTACCCGCGCCAGCAATGCCAGCACTTCGTCATCAGCAGTCTTGGCAGTCATGCCGCGATGCAATTGGAGTACTTCTTTGATTTGTTCCCCAATCCGCATCACCGGATTAAGGCTGGTTGCAGGCTCCTGAAAAATCATGGCCATTCGACGCCCGCGAACCTGCCGCATCCGGTCTTCGGAAACCCGTAACAGATCTTCTGCGCGGCCGCCCTGTTCATCACTTGCCAGCAACACGTGACCCGATTGGAAACGGGCTTGCCCTGGCAACAACCGCATAAGCGCCAGTGCCGTCAATGACTTACCGCAACCGGATTCACCCAATAGCGCTAGCGTCTCACCGGCATGTAACTGAAAGCTGATGTCACTCAGTGCGTCAATCGTCAGGTTAGCCACGCCATCGTCGGCCTTACGTGAAAAACCGAGCGATAAATTACGCACCTGAAGCAAAGGCTTGGTCATGACTGCCCCTCGGAACGAGGATCTAAAGCATCGCGCACGGCATCTGCCAGCAAATTGGCTGCCAGCACCAGAATCACCATAAATAGGAAGGCGGCTGTCAGGGACCACCAAACCACGGGGTCTCGAGACAATTCCATACGTGCGTTGTTAATCATCAAACCAAAACTGAACATGGTTGGGTCAACACCAATACCGATGTACGACAACACAGCCTCAGCCAGCACCAGTGAAGAAAATTCCATCACCAGGGTAATCAGAATGATCGGGAATACGTTGGGTAACACATGACGCAGCAGAATCTGTCCGGCACTGACGCCAAAAGCTCGTGATGCCTGAACGTATTCGTACTCGCGCATCTTCAATGCTTCACCCCGAAGCAGGCGCGCAATGCCCGTCCAACTCGTCATACCCAAAATGATGCAGAGTGCGAGCAAGCGGATATCGCCGCGCTCTACCGCGGTGGCAAACCACTCGGGGTGGTTATCAATCATCACCTGAATACTCAGCACCGCTGCCGCAATAAGCAGCACACCCGGAATAGCACTCACTGTGGTGTAGATGTATTGAATAACGTCGTCCACTTTGCCGCGGAAATATCCGGCGGACAGCCCCAGCGCTATGCCCAAGGGCAACGTCACCAGCGTTGGCACCAAACCAATTACCAGGGCCGTTCTCAGGCTTTTAAGGACTTGATAGAGCACATCCTGCCCCACCTTATCGGTACCGAACACGTGAAAGTTCGAACTTAAACCGATAAGGATGCCACCCAGCACAAAAAGACTGCCCAGGGTGTGAGCAGCCCAACGCCAGGCAATACGATTGCTCTGTTGATTCTTGATACATCTGCGTCTTAGCAAGATATACATGAAGCCAATCACACCAAAGAACAAAGCGCCGCCTAACGCACCCAAACCAGCGCGTTGAATCACGTCAAGCCAGTAGGTTGTTTCGTCGACTGGGCCAGGTGGAAAATCCGCGCCCGCCACTTTGAGACGTGGCGCTTCCCGACGTACCTCAACCGTGCCGTCCGGCAATGTAATCGTCACGGGCTCTAGCGCAGCCAGCGTGACCGCCAGCGGTGCCGAATAGGTCTTTTCATGATCTTTACGCAGATCTACCAGCAACAGGTCCAGTACCGAATTCACTTCGACGCTATAACGCACCGGCATATCCGGTGTTGCACGCGGGAGCGGTTCACGTAGATGAATGGAATCGAGCAAGGCAAAACACGCTGCCACAGTGAGCAATACTGCAGAGACCACTGCCAGACGCTGACGGAACACTTTTTGCCAGACAGCTCGCTGCAAAGGTGACCGGATGATTACCAGCACCGACAAAACAAACAGCACAAAGAGCGCCCAGAGCAGTACGTCGGTCGCCAACCAGACCCATAGGCTCTGGCTCAAGTTGCTAAAGAGGCTGCTGATCGACATTGAGCTATTTCAACCGGATTCGCGGATCAACCAGCGTGTAAGAGAGATCCGTGAGAATCAGACCCAGGAGGTACAGAACAGAACCCAGGAAAACCATGGCGCGCACAACGGCAAAATCCTGCGCAGCAATAGCGTCAATGGTGTAACTCCCCAAACCGGGAATACCAAAAAATGACTCAATCAATAGCGACCCCATAAATAGCGAGGGTATCACCACAACCACCCCCGTCAGAATGGGAATCAAGCCATTGCGCAACACATGCCTGAACAGTACCGCCGCATCAGACAAGCCTTTGGCGCGGGCGGTGCGCACATAGTCCTTACTGATTTCTTCGAGGAACAGGGTACGATACCAGCGCGTTGAACCACCAACGCCCGCAATCACTGCAACAGACACGGGCAGAATCAGAAAGTGCCAGGCCACCAGCGGGTTGCTAGCATAGCCGGAGATGGGTACGAGCTGCAGAACACGCGCAAACAGAAACTGCCCACCGATAATAAAGAAGAGTGAAGAAATCGACATCAGGCCGACGCAGAGCACCACACCGGTTCGGTCCAGCCAGGTGCCGCGGAACAGCACCAGAAACAATGCCAGACTCACGGTAAGCCCCAGGCCGATCACAAAGGTCGGCAAAGCAATAGCCAATGATGGCCCCATCCGTTCCCGGATTTCACGTCCGATCTCGCGTCCGTCTTCACTGCGACCAAACTCACCGGCAAACAGGGTCAACGATTTCGTATAAAAAACCGTGTCGGTTACCTGGGCTAACCCGGAAGCCGATGTGTTCACGAACAGGGGTTTATCGTAGCCTCTTTCTGCCTTCCATTGCTGTATGGCTTCTGGCGTCACTCGCTTTACGCCCAACTGCATCCGGGCCATATCATCAGGGCTGTTGACCATGAAGAACAGCGCAAACGTAATCAGATTCACGCCGATCAAAATCGGGATGGCGTAAAAGAAGCGGCGCAGGATATAGGCAAACATCAGCGTTTCCTCACTGCCTTGCCAAAGGCATCGAGTCCGGAACGGGCACGATAGGCCTTCATTGCAGGCCACAGCAAAAGCACCAGCCCACCCAGAATAATCACAAAAGGCCAAACCAAAGGATGATTCCATTCTTGGCGTAACTGCGCCCGACTTGCCGCATCAATACGCTGGTACTTAACTGTATTGTTGGCCACATTATTCGGTTTGAGGTTCTGCAACCAGCCCTGCTTCAGCACATAGGACTTGGGATAAAACCAGTAGACCCAGGGCGCATCATCACGTACCAGCTTCAGCATGGCATTAATGACCGTCTGGCGCTCTGGACCATTCGGCAGGTTTTTCATCTGTCGAAATAAGCGATCGAATTCCGGATTCTGGTAATTGGCAGAGTTCTCACCACCATGCGCCACTTTGCCTTCCGGGCCATAGAGAAGGAAGAAGAAGTTCTCCGGATCAGGATAATCAGCATTCCAACCCATAAAGAAGAGCTGCGCACTCCCCTTGCGTAGCTTTTCCTGAAAGCGGTTGAAGTCGGTGCTGCGCACCACCAGTTGCACACCAATCTGATTGAGCTGGCGAGACATCCAGTCCATGGTCGACTTATCGCCCATACCCCCCGAGGTGGTGTCCAGATTCAGAACCAGTGGTTGACCCGTCACCACATCACGCCCATCTGGCCAGCCTGCCTTGGCCAATAAGGCACGTGCCTCATCCAGGCTGCGTCGATGCGCTGCGCCGTCCTTCCACGTATACACCACCGGATTAATACCGGCCTCTCCCGACTGATAGCCGAAGATACCCGGAGGAATGGGCCCCATGGCAGCCTGGCCACGGCCATTCAGAAAGATCGAGATGAATTCTTCCTGATCCAGTGCAATCGACAGGGCTTGGCGCAGGAGCTTGGCGCGCTGTTGTTCGGCGGGTGACTTACCCCCTACAACCGAATCCGCCAGATTGAATCCTAGATAGTAGATCGAGGTGCGCACCGAGGTTTGTAGCTGAATCCCCTGGGCCGCCATCGATGGCGATACATTGGCATCCCCATTGATATTGATGCGTACTGCCTGATCAAAGCTATCGGACGAAATGCCGGATAAATCATAATAGCCTTGAAGGAACTTGTTCCAGTAGGGAAGGGTTTCTTTCTCACGGCTAAATACAACGCCATCCAGCAATGGCAACTGGGCATCGCAATCCTTCAGCAAGCCGGCCGCAACATCTGCCGCCTCACCCTTACACGGGTAACGTTCTTCATGAAAGTTAGGATTCCGATCCAGCACAATGCGTGCGTTCGGATTGTTGTGCACCATCATATAAGGGCCCGTACCCACGGGCCAGTTGTCGATACTGAGGTTTCCTTTGCGTAGCGCTGGTTGCCCATAGAACTCATCGACTTCACGCGGCACCGGTGCAAAAAAATTCATCGCCAGCCAATAGATAAACTGTGGGTACTTCCCGGACAGCGTTATTTCAAGCGTCTGATCATCCAGCGCCACCGCACCGGGTAATGCCAGAGTATCCAGATCGATCCAGGTGCCCGGTTGCGACTGCGATGCCTGTTTAATACTGGCCGAGAGTTCTTTCAGGCCCACAATATGTTCGGCCATCGTGCCGAAAATCGGCGAATGCACAGCAGGATTGGCCAGACGTTTGATCTGATACACGTAATCCTGAGCCTTGAGGGTTTGAGCACCCAGTTCAGGCAAGGCCATGGGCCCGCTGGCCGACTGCAGCATGCGCACCTGTGCGGCATCCAGTGCCATATAACGAGATCTACCTGAGGCATCACGACTAAATGCCGGATGGGGTTGATACTGAATGCCCGGCTTTAACTTAAGCCGGTATACCGTACGATCAACCTGATCCCCATTCGCAGAATCAGGCAAGATCCTGCCGGCCTTGTCGAAATAACTGACCTGAGGCATTGCCGCCAGAGTGGTCGGCATGAGCGTATAAGGTCGCTCTAGATACTGATATTGCAGCGGTGGCTCGTAAATCTGGGCGATAAAAGCAATTTCGTTGTCGGTATACGACACAGCCGGGTCCAGATGCTTCGGTCGCTCGGCAAAGGCGCTGTAGAGGCGGTTGACGCTACGGTCTGATGCTGGATAGGGGTCATTCCATTCGCTGCCACAGGCTGTTAACAGCAGTGCTGCGCCCAAAAACAGGCAAAAACGTCTGCAACACTTCGAAAATGACAAAAAAACCATGTGTAGAAGTCTAACTGATCTAGCCCTTCTTCGAAGTATAATTAGAAGCTTATTATTTATCCCCCCATGCCGCGTAGCGGCGTTCGAGGAGTCAACATGGGTTTTCTCGCTGGCAAGCGCATTCTGATTACCGGTCTGCTATCCAAACATTCCATTGCTTATGGCATCGCCAAAGCCTGTCATCGTGAAGGTGCCAGCCTGGCTTTTACCTTCCAGAACGAGCGCTTTATTGATCGCGTCAGCAAGTTCGCAGAAGAATTCGACAGCAAACTGGTTTTCCCTTGCGATGTAAGCAACGATGCCGAAATCGACGCCCTGTTTGTTGCACTGGGCAAAGAATGGGACGGCCTGGACGGCCTGGTACATTCGATTGCCTACGCCCCAGCAGAAGCCCTTGAAGGCGACTTCCTGGACGCCATTACCCGTGAAGCTTCAAGCATTGCACACGATGTATCCGCTTATAGCTACGCTGCACTGGCGAAGGCTGCGCGCCCGCTGCTCCTAAAGGGTAACAATCCGGCACTTCTGGCGCTGTCCTACCTGGGTGCCGAGCGCGTTATGCCTAACTACAACGTTATGGGCATGGCCAAGGCCAGCCTCGAAGCCGCAACCCGTTACATGGCCGTTGCCATGGGTCCACAAGGCATTCGCGTCAACGCCGTTTCAGCTGGCCCGATCAAAACGCTGGCCGCATCCGGCATCGGTAACTTCGGCAAACTGCTGGCGCACAATGCCAAGGTTGCCCCGCTCCGCCGCAACGTGACCACCGATGAGGTAGGCAATGTCGCTGCATTCCTGCTGTCTGATCTGGCCAGCGGTATGACCGGTGAAATCACTTATGTGGATTCCGGCTTCAACATTACGGCGCTGGGGCACGAAGAGGTTTAATTCTTCGGGCACAGACAACAAAAAAGCCAGGGTGATCCCTGGCTTTTTTTGTGTCTGCCGATGCAGATTACTGTTTGTCCGCTTCCGGACGCTTCGCAATCTTCACCGGGTGACGATCGCGCAATGCCACCATCAGGCTCACCACATCAGCCTGTTGCACAAAACGCTGGTAAGCCATTGCAATCTGCGCCCGCTTTTCATCATTCAACCCGGCGCCAGATTTAACCGATGTGACCTTATAAAGCGCGTAGCCTTCACCACCCGCCTGGCCACCCGCAAAGGCTGGCAAGTTGGCTACGTCGGCACCGCCTATGAGCTGAACAGCGTCCCCTGGCAACCCACCAGGCTGCAGACGACTGACCGTCTTGGTTGCTGACCACTTCAAATCTGCCGGTGATTTACCCGATTTAAGTTCAGCCAGCTTCGCTTCGCCCTCTGTCGTTGCCTTTTCCACAGCAGCCTTGCGCGTGAGATAGCTTCTGATATCCGACGAAACCGAGTCAAAGGCGCGCAGACCGACTGGTTCATAGGTCGTCACACGCACAGATAGCAATACATTTGGCGCAACCTCAATTGCCGCGCTATTACGCTTATCTTTCAAGCTGGCCGGATCAAAGATCGTTTGCAGCACTTTGGGATTAGCAAGAACGCCTTGTGCACCCTGCCCATTAGCACTTATCCAACCGCTCTCTTCTATTTTCAGGTTCAGTGCCTTTGCGACGTCTTTATAGCTATCGGACTGTTCGTAAACCATATTGCTGAAGTTTTCGGATTCCTTGGCTACAACCTTAGGATCACTCAGCACCACATAAGTCACCTTAACGCGCTCCGGTGTCTGGAACTGTTTCGGGTTCGATTCATAGAACTGACGGACAGCCTCATCGCTCACACTGACTGATTTGAGGTAATCGCTGGCCGATACCATAGCAACTGAGACGTCACGCTCCTGAGTTTCAGCCGCAATGATCTGATTGAGCTGCGTCTTTGAGATCTGGGTTGTTGCAGCAACGCCGTTAATCAGCATCTGCTGCGTCAAGTCACGACGAAGATTCTGCTCAAAGGACGTCGGATTCATGCCCTGGGCACGCAGCACCTGCTCATATTTCGTTGGCGAAAATTGACCGTTTTCCTGAAAGGCCGGAATCTGTGCGATCAATTCACGCAGAATGACATCATTTGCCACCAGACCCAGCCGCTCGGACTCAACCAGAAGCAAGCGTTGTTCAACCAGCTCGTTCAAAACACTCTGACGAAACTGTGGCGACTCGAACAATTTGGCATCAACAGCACCGCCCTGACGGCTGCGAATCTGATCGGCTCGTTCACGCATGGCCACATCGAGCTGTTGCATGGTGATTTTGCTGCTGCCCACACGTGCCACTTCATCGGTCGAAGAAGCATCCTTGAAGTAGGAGTCGATGCCCCAGAAGGCAAATGGCAAAGTAATCATTGCCAGCAATATCTGGACAAATTTACGGTGTTTATTAACGAGATCAAACATGAAGCAGCCTAACGTTAGGATTGAGTGCGGATTTTACGATGAGACATCAGCGGGCGGATCAGACTAATACCAAGAACAATCATCAGAACAGGATCAAACAGATAGTCCCAGAGGTTATCTGAGGACAGACCATGCAGCGCAAAAATGGCGAGATCCATGCCCAGCAAAACGGTAAGACATGGTGCTGCACGGCTGCGCCAGACAACCCAGGCTGACAAACCAGCCAGAATCACCCATGGCTGATAGCCATAGGCATAGGGATCAAATGGCCCTGAACCCAGGGAAAAGACGTAAAAGCCGACCATAGAAAGCCATAGGATCAACCGACGTTTGAGCGGGAGTTCTTCTTTAACCCAGAAATGAAACCCCTGCGGGAACCCCAGCCATACAAAGAACAATACCCAGGTTGTAGGGCTCAGATCATTGATAAAGCCATAAACGTAACGCCACAGAATCAGATCACCCCAGGGAATGAACATCACGGCAGCGAGCGCAACGACATAGATTCGCGCGCGCACGTATGGCAATCGGGCTGTTCTTAGAAACAGGTTATCAGGAGTCATCATGGTGACACCGCCGGCACATTGGGCGTTCCCGGATTATTAAGCCAGGCCTCGGTAAAACGCGCATGACGGATTCCGCGGCGTAAATGCGTATAGACCAGATGAACCTCACCCGTCCGATCCTGTATCAGTGCCGGATAAGAAAACTCATCCCGATCATCGGCGCTTTGTTCGATGACGCGTACCAGCGTCCACGTACTGCCCTGATCGCTAGAACGCAATAAAGAGAGCTGATTCCGGTTACCACCAATGGGGTTACAAGCCATGAGTAAACTCCCATCACGCAAACCAATCATAGCCACCGCAGAATTCGGATTGGGTATGGTGCGAGCCGAACCTGCCTGCCAGCTTCGTCCGGCGTCCCCAGTTTCAGCCCACTGCACCTGATTTTCACCCGGACCGGCATCGCGCAACGCAGAAACAGCACGCTGACCGTCTAATACAACAACGGCTGGTTGCAACGTAGCACGCGGCATTGGCATACGATTTTTGGCCAGGACCCGCCCTTCAGGATCCAGCCGCAACCACTCGCCATGCTTATTTATAAATTCGTGATACACCGGCAAACCCAGACTGCCGTCTGATAGCCATACACCGGGATTACGCACCAGCGTGCTCAAATTAAAGAAGGGGCTCGTAACAATACGTTGCGATGGCTTCCAGCTTTTACCTCCATCCGTCGAGGTACTACGGTTAATCGCACTACCCGCCCAGCCGCCGTAAGAAACGGATACAAAAAACAGATGAAGACGCCCGGGCTCTGTCACAAAAAGCGGATTTCCCAGTTTTCGTATGTTACGGCCCAGCTCATCCGCCGCGTGCTGACGGGTCATGATTTCACGGGCAGGAAGCCAGGAGGCATTGGCATACCAATCCGACTGATAAAGCGACACATCAGCCGCGCCTTCACGACTGCCACCAAACCAGGCCGCAACGAGATGCACGGGTTCGTTGTCCTGTTCGACTTTAAGAACGGGCAAGCGCGTGCCCGGCAATACCTCGGCCAGCGTTGCAGCGTGGGCAGACGGCGTTGGGCGCGGCAAATCAGACCAGGCAAATCGGGCGGGCAAAGCAGCTGCCTGCGTGGCCGCTAGCGCGGCTGCCGTTTTTTCAGGCTCGGCAAACTGCGGGCGTTCCGGCAACGTTGCCGTAATAATGGCTGCCAAAAGGCCAACAGCAAATACGATAGTCGGAAACCAGCGCTTAAGCATGGAATCTCCGGTTTCGCAGGATGTGACGGACGATCATAGGGGCATTTTATCTCAAGGGCGGGTATCATTCAGACTTTGCTGGCTGAATAACTCATATACATGGATATCCGATTCCAACGCGCTGTCGATAAATATGCAGGTGTGCCCCTGTGCGCCCTCTTTACAGCCTGGGACTGGGTCATCCGCAAACTGGGTTTACGCCGCAAGCGGTCAGCCGAGCCAAAGCGGATTCTGGTTATCCTGTTATCAGAGATGGGCAGCCTGGTTCTGGCCGAACCGATGTTCCAGCGCATCAAAACGCGCTACCCGGGTGCCGAGCTGCATGTCATGCTCTTCGCCAAAAATCGCGAAGTGCTGGATCTACTGAATGTGGTGCCAAAACAGAACGTCATCACGCTGAACGACAGCAATCTGAAGGATTTCGCTTCGGATATGTGGGAAGCTTTGCAGAAAATGCGCACCCTGCGCTTCGATGTGGTTATTGACTGTGAATTATTCGCTCGGGTCAGCAGTCTCATCGCCTATATGAGTGGCGCTCCGATATTGGTCGGCTTTGAGCCCCATACCCAGGAAGGCCTTTACCGTGGCGGTTACCTCACTAACCCGGTGATGTACAACCCGTACCGCCACCTCAGCTATCAGTTGCTGACCATGGTCGACGCCATTGACGCCACTTCCTACCCTGCGGGCAAAACTGTCCCCACAGACGAAGCGATCACGCCACCAACCCTCACCTTTAATGATGGTGAAGTTGCGGCAGAAGCTAGCAAGCTCGAAGCTGACTTTCCAACCATTGCCGGCAAGCCCCTGGTACTGATTTACCCGAGTGGCGGCATTCTGCCCATTCGTGCCTGGCCTCTGGAAAACTATTACCGGGTCGCAGACCATTTTCTGCAACAAGGTTATGCCGTTGGGATTATTGGCCTCAAAGGTGACAAGGCTTTTGGTCAGGCGGTACTTAACCATACCCGCCACCCGATGTGTATTGACCTCACCGGTTACACGCGCTCGGTGCGCCATCTGCTGGCCCTATTCCACCGTGCTGCACTACTGATCACCAACGATGGCGGCCCCGGCCAGTTTGCCGCCATGACGCCGATTCCCACGATTATTCTGTTCGGGCCAGAAACACCGCGTCTGTATCAATCCTGGGCAAAAAACGCGTATTTTTTCCATCAGCCACTGGCCTGTTCGCCCTGCCTGACGGCGTATAACCACCGCATGTCACCCTGTGATGGCGACAATCAGTGTCTCAAGCAGATTACACCTGATCAAGTACTGTCGAAGGCCCATGAGCTACTGGGCCTCCCTCCTACTGCGCAACCCGTTGCCTTCGCCCTTGAATCACGCTAATCGCCCAATATGCGTGCAATGATCCAGACCCTGCAGGCACTGCCACTCATTGGCGCCCTGTTTCGTCCGCGCTTTATCAAATTCGGCATTGTCGGTGCCTCAGGGGTCGCCGTTAATCTGGCGGTGCTGTATGCCGGTCAGGAATATCTGTTCACCGACATTGCCCAGCAAACCCTGCGCCTCAATCTCTCGCTGGCGCTGGCCATTTTCATTGCAACGATCAGCAACTTTTTCTGGAACCGTCGCTGGACCTGGCATGACCGCAAGCAGCACCGTACCGTTCCGGTTGTCGTTCAGTTTGGCCAATATGCACTGGCTTGCTGGGTAGGCATTGCGGTTCAGTTTGGTCTTACCAACCTGTTCGCACTCTTCCTCCATTACATGGTGGCCAACCTGATTGCGGTGGTGATTGCCAGCCTGTTTAACTTTGTCGCCAATGATTTCTGGACTTTTGGGCGGCTCAAGATTAACCGCGCCAACCGGCAGTCCTCGTTGAGCGAATGACCCGCAAAGCCACAGCGTCTCGCCCGCGACAGATCCGGCTGCCGCTTACATCGAACGATCAATCATCCACGCCGGCCAGCATTATCTGGGGGATGGCCGTTATTTTGCTGGCCATAGGCACCTACTTTTTCGGGTTAGATAGCCTACAGATCCCCAAAAACGGCGACGAATTCCCTTACGCACATATCGCACGACTGACCGCCGAAAATGGTCACTGGCTCCCACTACAGTCCACACTGGACAACATGCGCAACACCAAACCGCCAATGCTGTTCTGGCAGGGTTTACTCAGCACGCACTGGGGGCAAGACTGGACACTCTGGCACTTACGCTACCCCAATGTGTTGTACACCCTGGCAACAGGTTTACTCGTGGGTCTATTGGGCTGGAAGATCTCAGGCAAACATATTGCTACGGGCCTGATTGCTGCCATTACCTGGCTCGGTTTCTTTAGCACTTATCGTTTTGGCCGCCCATTCCTCACCAACGCGGGTGAGGTGTTCTGGCTTTTCATGCCCTTCTTCATCTTGCTCTTCGGGTGCAAACGCAGCTTTGAATCATCCTGGAAAGTGCCAGTCACCATTGGTGTTGCTATCGGCATCGGCTTGCTCTACAAATCCTTTGCCTTGTTGTTGCCTGTGGGCGTGGGTCTCGCCTTCTGGTTCCTGCGCTATCGCCACTATCGTTTAGGCGAGTTTTTCAAGCGTGACCTCTACAAACTGATTTTGATTGCCCTACTTTCCCTGGGCATCTTTGCCCTGTGGTTTGTTTTTGATCCGAATCCGCAAGCGGTATGGAACGAGTTTGTGATTGGCGAAAACGCCGGCAAGTTCGACCCGCATGGCCCCAGCTATCTATCTAAAATGTTCTGGGGTGACGGGAGCATCTGGACACTGGTTCCCGGCTACGGCCTCAACGCCGGCCTATTAGCACTGCTTGTATTTGGCACGATCGGTCTCGCGCTATGGCGCCTGTTCCGCCATAACGACCTGAGCAACGAGGAAAAGTATCTCTGGTGGTGGGTACTGATTCTGTTTGTCGTATTCTGCTTCCCCAGCCAGCGCTCCAGTCGTTATCTGCTAGAAGCCATGCCTGCCCTAGCCATTCTCATTGCACTGGTCTGGCACCGATTAAGCCGCTGGCTACTATTTGCCACCACTCTGATTTGTACCCTGGTGATTGCAGCCATCGGCTATCTCGGCTGGTTATTACAGCACGATGTCGGGCAGACCATCTACTCCGGTACCGAGGGCGTGCTACTGGTGATCGTGCTCTGCGGGCTAACACTATCCCTACTCATTCCGCGCTTACTTCGCTGGGTAACCCTGCCAGCCATTTTTGCAACCTACCTGGCGCTGACAGGTTTTCTTAGTGTCTTCGATGGCCCTATGGGGCGTTATAAAGAATCGGTTCAGTGGGAAATGGCAGGCCAGGCGGTTTGGGTGCCCTACAACTTCAATGCCGCATTTGAACAATACCGGTTCTTGTTACCCGGGGCAGACATTCACGGCTATCGGAGTGATGCCCATACGCCCATGCATTTGCTGCGTGAGCACTACCCGCTCCTGATTGTGCAACAGCCACTGGATGCACCGATCTGCACGGACTGCAAAATACTCGGCGAACGGCTCGAGCTTAAAGGGCGACAAACCGACGATGAAATCAAGGCCATGCTCAAAGGTGAGGTCGCAAAACACCTCTTCCTACGTGAGCTACTGATCGATAACCGGCATCGCTAGGCAAACTGCCTGGCACAGGCACTGGCCATGCGGCTGATGGCGGATTCCAATGTGTGGCGCGTACAACCGAAATTGATACGCACATAATCCGTAGCCCCAGCCTCAAAATCCTGACCCGGCGACAAACCCACCCCTGCCGCTTCGAAGAACTGTGCTGCACTGATCCCCTCGGGCAATTGCAGACCACTGGCATCGACCCAGGCCAGATAGGTCGCTTCAGGGGTATGCACCTTCAGTCCGGGCATGTCATTCACTGCCGCAACAAGGCAATCCCGATTGCCACGCAAATAAGTCAGCAACGCATCGCGCCAGGGCACGCCATGCCTAAATGCCGCCTCCATGGCGGTGTAGCCCAGCACATTAATGTGCGGCACAATGCCTGCCATCACCCGCTCGAAACGACGGCGCAAAGCCGCATCGGGGATCACCGCGAATGACGCACCCAGTCCCGGAATGTTATAGGTCTTGGATGGCGCAAATAGGCTAATTGTCCGGCGTGCAATCTCCGCTGACAGACTTGCTAGCGGCGTATAACGCACACCTGGCTCAAGCACGAGTTCGCAATGAATATCATCAGAGCAGATAATCCAATCACGTTCTTCAGCTAGTTTGGCCAGCGCACGCAGCTCTTGCTCTCGCCAGACCTTACCGATCGGATTATGCGGATTGCAGAGCATCAATAGTTTTGTGGACGCATCACTCGCTGCCATCAGCGCATCCAGATCCAGCACCCATTCATCATCCTGAAGGGTGAAGCTCACCGTCTGCAAGGTGCGATCACTCAGCTTCGGTGCCGAAGTAAACGGCGGGTAGACCGGTGTTGCGGTCAACACACCGCACCCGTTTTCCCCCACGGCGCGACAGGCAACATTTAATCCCGTCACCAAACCGGGAAGCCAGACCAACCAGTCGGGATCAACCACCCAGCCCAGATCGCGCTCAAGGTGCAACAACACGGCATCAACCACGGACTGGCTAACATGGGGATAGCCCAGTACCCCATGGGCAAGACGAGCGGATAGTGCATCCAGCACCACCGGTGGTGCCGCAAAGTCCATATCAGCCACCCACATCGGCAACACATCACGGCCGGCGTACTTGCCCCACTTTACTGAATCATCAAATGGGAAAAGCTGGCGATCAATGGGGGCATCAAAATTGAATGGTGTCATGCCGACATTATCGCCATAAAAGACAAACCCCGCGCAGGTCGTGAGACCCGGGCGGGGCTTGGTTGGGGTATCTTAAGCCTAGAACCTAAGTCACTCCCGGGCAGAGACCAGAAGGATTACTTCTTGCCCTTGGTGCCAGCAGCCTTAACAGCAGCCGAAGTAGCAGCAGAAACACCCGCTTCGGTGAATTCAGCAGCTTGCTTGGCAGCCTTGTTCAGGTTGTCAAAAGCCGAGTTAGCAGCGTTAACCGCTTGCTTAACAGCAGCCAGAGCCACATCAGA
>ERZ1034363.379-NODE-379-length-31632-cov-5.059103_pt1 | contig 31632 bp, 32 predicted proteins | sample MGYA00520616_ERZ1034363 | MGnify/ENA primary metagenome ERZ1034363 (study PRJEB33736, sample SAMEA104284506) | Azolla filiculoides | biome: Urban; feature: Water surface; material: Ditch water | place: Netherlands | collected 2015-10-28 | depth 0-0.1 m ... | reverse complement strand
CGGCCGGCGTGGCGCACGAGATCAACAATCCGATCGCCGTCATGCAGGGCAATCTCGATGTGCTGCGCGACATCCTCGGCCCGGATGCCAAGCCGGTCGAGCCGGAAATCAAGCTGATTCACGAACAGGTCCAGCGCGTCCGCCTGATTGTCGCCAAATTGCTGCAATTCGCCCGGCCGCAGGACTACGTCGGCTACCTCGAACCGGTTTTCCCGGCGCCGCTGATCCAGGATAGCCTGGTGCTGGTCGGCCATCTGCTCAAGCAGGGCCATATCGCCATCGAACAGCACCTCGATTCGCCCCGCCAGGTGCTGTGCAACCGCAATGAACTGCAGCAGGTGCTGATCAATTTGCTGGTCAATGCCATCCAGGCCATGCCGCAGGGAGGGGTGCTGCGCATCTCGGCTGAAGACTGGGACGAAAGCGACATGCCGGTCGGCCTGCGCCTGGTCGTTGCCGACTCCGGAGCCGGGATCAGTCCCGAAGACAAAGTGCGTCTGTTCAAGCCATTTTTTACGGCCAACAAGGCCGACGGCACCGGCCTGGGCCTGTGGGTCAGCCAGTCTCTGGTCGAGCGCTACGGTGGACGCATCACCGTGGACAGCCTGCCCGGGCGCGGTACGCGCTTTGCCGTCTGGCTGCGTTTCGAGCCGCTGATGGTAGAGCGCACGGCTTAGCAAATTTTCATAATCCGGCTATCCGTTTTGGTTAGTATCCTGACTTCAACTTCAACAGGAGCAACAAATGGGTCTTTTTGATCAGGTCGTCGGCGCCCTCGCCGGTGGGCAGTCGGGCGGCAATGCGGCCTTGCTCGAATCGGTGATGCAACTCATCAATAATCCGCAGACCGGCGGGCTGGCCGGACTGCTCCAGTCCTTCCAGCAGGGTGGCCTGGGTGAAATCGTCAATTCCTGGGTGTCCACCGGCCAAAACCTGCCGATTTCCGCCGAGCAGATCCAGAGCGTTCTCGGCGGCACGGCCCTGCAGGATATCGCCGCCAAACTAGGTGTCGGTCAGCAACAAGTCTCCGGCAGTCTGGCGCAAATGCTGCCGCAAATCATCGACCAGCTGACGCCGAACGGCCAGTTGCCGCAAGGTGGCGATCTGATGGCGCAAGGTCTGGAACTGCTCAAGGGCAAGTTGTTCAGCTGAAGCAGCTTTTGATCGGAAAGGGATAGGGATGCACTACAAAGTGATGTTGGCCATGCTGCTTGCGACGACAAGTCTGGCATCTCTTGCCGATCCAGATCTGGATGGAAAGTACGCAGCGAGTTGGGGTGGGAATGGCAAGTTTTTCGAAGCCGAGCTGGTTATCGAAGGGAATGCCGGAACCTGGAATGCCCATGCACTGAATAAGCACAATCCCTGTTTCGGCCGAGACTATCCGATAGTCGTCAGTTTCCGCCCGGATGACATCATCCGGATTGACTTGCTGGCTTCGAAGGTCTTGCCGGGCTGTGACGACTGGTTTCTCAAGTTGAAGCGAGGCGAACCTGGTGTGTTGCTTGGGTTACGCATCAACGGTGAGGAGTCGCACAAGATTACTCTGGTCAAGGAGTAGTCCTGCGGAGGGCGATTGCAGATATTGCCATTGCTCAGCGATACCCATTCCACGTCTGCGGCCATGGGTATTTTCGCGAAGTCTCAGTGAGCCAGGAAGCGCTCCAGCAGCACATTCAGGAAACGCCGGCCCTTCTGGGTTGGCGCAATCTGTTCAGGGCTCAGGGCGAGCAGGCCTTCATTTTTCGCAGCGACGAGTTGCGGCATGATGGTCGATATCGGCTGGGCGGTGCGCGCTTCGAACAGCGAGGGGTGAAAACCGTCGGCCAGGCGCAGGGCGTTCATCATGAATTCGAAGGGCAGGTCGCTGACGGCGACTTCGCTGGACTCCTGGACCGGGTTGCCGAAGGCGTTCTCAAGGTAGGCCTTGGGATGCTTCCAGCGCATCTGGCGCAGTACCCGGTCGTGCTGGGTCAGCTTGGAATGGGCGCCGGCGCCGATGCCGAGGTAGTCGCCGAAATACCAGTAATTGAGGTTGTGCTTGCACTGCTTGCCGGGCTGCGCGAAGGCCGAGGTTTCGTAATTGGCGAAACCGGCAGCGGCCAGACGGACTTCGATGCTTTCCTGCATGTCGGCGCATATATCGCCTTCCGGCAGTTCGGGCGGGAAGGCGGCGAAGCGGGTGTTTGGCTCGAGGGTCAGTTGGTAGCAGGAGAGATGCGTCGGCGAAAAGCTCAGCGCCGTTTCGATGTCGGTGAGTGCTTGCTCATGCGTCTGGCCCGGCAGGCCGTACATCAGATCAAGATTGAACGAGCCAAAATGCTCGCCAGCCAGTTGGGCGGCCCGCTTGGCTTCGGCCGCGCCGTGGATGCGGCCCAGGGCTTTCAGATGCTCATCGTTGAAGCTCTGTATACCGAGCGACAGGCGATTGACCCCGGCAGCGCGGAAGCCGGCGAACTTTTCGGCTTCGACCGTGCCGGGATTGGCTTCCAGCGTGATCTCGGCATCCGGCGCCAGCATGGCGAGGGCGCGGAAAGCGGCGATCAGTTCATCGATGGCGGCGGGCGAGAGCAAGCTGGGCGTGCCGCCGCCGAAAAAGACGCTGACCACCGGCCGGCCCCAGATCAGCGGCAGGGCGGACTGGAGGTCGGCGATCAGGGCGTCGACATACTCACGCTCGGGGATCGTGCCATTGGCTTCGTGCGAGTTGAAATCGCAGTAGGGGCATTTCTGCACGCACCAAGGTATGTGCACGTAGAGGGCGAGCGGCGGCGAGACGCGGAATTCCAGCGCGGCGCCACTTGTCGCCGCGGCTTTCTCGGCAAAAATCGGGATGGTACGGGCCACGAACTTACAACGTCGGCAGGCGGGCGATCAGTTTCTGCATGGCCTGACCGCGATGCGACAACTGGTTCTTGATCGCGCCATCCATTTCGGCCGCGGTCTGGCAGTGCGTCGGCACATAGAACAGCGGGTCGTAGCCAAAACCATCGGCACCGCGCTGGGCTTCGAGGATGGTGCCGTGCCATTCGCCTTCGGCGATGATTGGCTGCGGGTCGTCGGCCGAGCGGACGAGAACGAGTACGCAGGCGAAATGTGCGCGACGGTCGCTCTGGCCGGTAAGGTCGGCGAGCAGTTTGGCGTTGTTGCGGGCATCCGACTTCGGCTCGCCGGCATAGCGGGCCGAATAGACGCCGGGGGCGCCGCCGAGTGCGGCGACACAGAGGCCGGAGTCGTCAGCCAGGGCCGGCAGGCCGGAGGCCTGGGCGGCATGGCGGGCCTTGGTCAGAGCATTTTCGACGAAGGTGCAGTAGGGTTCTTCGGCTTCCGGAATGCCCAGCTCGCCCTGGGCGATGACTTCGAAGCCAAGCGGCGCGAGCAGGGCGTTCAATTCCTTCATTTTCTTGGCGTTGTTCGACGCCAGGACGAGCTTTTTCATACTGGCACTCACGAGGCCAGGGCGCTTTGCTGGGTTGCGGTGAGCTGGCGGATGCCCATTGTGGCGAGGTCAACGAGGATGCTCATCTGTTCGCGGGTAAATGGCTCACCCTCGGCCGTGCCCTGGATTTCGACAATGCCGCCGCTGCCGGTCATGACGACATTCATGTCGGTGTCGCAGTCGGAGTCTTCCGGGTAGTCGAGGTCGAGGACCGGGGCGCCCTTGTAGATGCCGACCGATATCGCGGCGACGTGCTCGCGCACCGGGTTCACTGGCAGTTTGCCGGCGGTGACCAGCTTTTCGCAGGCTTCGTAAAGGGCGACCCAGGCGCCGGTGATCGAGGCGCAGCGGGTGCCGCCATCGGCCTGCAGGACGTCGCAGTCAAGCGTGATCTGGCGTTCGCCGAGGGCCTTGAGATCGGTCACGGCGCGCAGACTGCGGCCGATCAGGCGCTGGATTTCCTGGGTGCGCCCGGTCTGCTTGCCCTTGGCCGCTTCACGCGCTGAACGGGTGTGCGTGGCGCGCGGCAGCATGCCGTATTCGGCGGTGACCCAGCCCTGGCCCTTGCCACGCAGGAAGGGTGGCAGGTTCTCTTCGACGCTGGCGGTGCACAGCACGCGGGTGTCACCCATTTCGATCAGCACCGAGCCTTCGGCGTGGCGCGTGAAATTGCGGGTGATCTTGACGGTGCGGAGCTGGTCCGGCTGGCGTTGGCTGGGGCGCATGGGTTTCCTTATTTTGGTGTGTATTTGTCGATGGCGGAGCGGATTTCCTCAATCGCCTTCTCGATTTCGTCGTCGCTCAGATCGCTCTTGTAGGCGGGGTTGCGGCCGAACTCATCAAGGCGGGAGGTGACTTCGTTCTGGCTCATCGTCTGGGTCGAAATCGCACTGCTCGCGGTGTCGACATAGGTGTCTTCCCAGCGAACTGCGACGACGGACAGATTGTCGCAATGGTCGCCACCCTTGAGCTCTGCTTCGGTGAGCAGCAAGGGCACGGCTTGCACAAGGTTGGCATCCTTCAGGGAGGTGGCCATCGTCTCGCCGGGGATTTCGCCCCAGAAGCCGTCCGTGCTGAGGACAAGGATGTCGCCGTGGTCGAGCGGCGTCTTGCGCGAAAACTCGATTTCCGGCGGATGCGGGCTGCCCAGGCAGCTGTAGATCTTGTTGCGGTCCGGGTGAAAGGCGGCCTGGGCCTCGGTGATCATGCCTTCCTCGATGAGTAGCCGGATGCGCGAATGGTCCTTGGTCTGGGTCAGGACCTTGCCGTCGCGGCACAGGTAAAGTCGCGAATCGCCGGCGTGCGCCCAGTAGGCAACGTTGTCCTGGATGATGCAGGCGACGCAGGTCGTGCGCGGCGTGTCTTTCAGGCGGTGACGGGCGGTGTAGTCGAGAATGGCATGGTGGGTGTTGGTCATGCCCTTTTGCAGGAAACGGAAGGGATCGGTCAGAATCGGCCGGGCCTCACGCTGAAAGGCATCAGCCAGGGTCTGGACGGCCAGCTGGGCGGCGATTTCGCCGTAGTGATGCCCGCCCATGCCGTCGGCGACAACCATCAGCAGGGCATCGCGCGAGTAGCAGTAGGTCGTCCGGTCCTCGTTGTTGGCGCGGCCGCCCTGACGGCTTTCCTGATAAATGGTAAATCGCATTAGATCGGTTTCCTGAGTTTGTCGACAAAGCGGCCAATCCAGTTTGGCGCCGGCTTCGGACGGGGTGGGGTGACAGTTTCGACCAGCGCTTTTTGCAGGGCAAAGACGCTTTGCGGCCGGTAAAGGTGATTGAGGTTGAGACACCAGTCGATGATTTCGAGCAGACGGTCCGAGAACTGGCCATCCCAGCGCATCATGGCCGGCACCAGGGTGTCCTTTTTCATGCGCAGGTCGGCCGCCTGCGGCGCGCTGCCGGCCAGGCAGGCATACATCGAGGCGCCGACGCTGTAGATGTCGCTCCATGGCCCGAGATCCTTGCGCGAGCCGTAATGCTCGGGCGAGGCAAAGCCGGGGGTATACATCGGCTTGAGGATGGGCTGGTCGGTCGCCAGCGTCTGGCGGGCGGCCCCGAAGTCGATGAGGACCGGCGTGTTGTCGCTGCGCAAATAGATGTTCGAGGGTTTGAGGTCGAGATGCAGCAGCTTGTTCGAATGAACTTCGCGCAGGCCGTTCAGCATGCGGGTAAAGACGCCGCGGATGAAACGCTCGGAAATGTGTCCCTGATGTTTCTGGATGAACTCCTGCAACGTCCGGCCGTGCTCGTATTCCATGACCATGTAAACGGTTTCGTTGGCGCGAAAGAAGTTCAGCACGCGAATCACGTTGGGATGGGACAAACGGGCCAGAGCCCGGCCTTCCTCGAAGAAGCACTTCATGCCATAGCGGAAGGCCCCGAGGTGCTCGGCACTGATCACCGGGTTGATTTCACCACGTGTCCGCAAGGCCAGGCTATTCGGCAGGTACTCCTTGATGGCCACCTGTTCGCCCGCGTGATCGGTCGCCAGATAGACAATGGAAAAGCCGCCGAGCGAAAGCTGGCGGTCGATGGTGTACTCCTCCAGCGTGAAGCCGTTGGGTAGTGGCTGATTGGCTTGTTGCGCCATGGATCTCGCGGTTAATATGCAATTTCAGGCATTTTCGGGCGTGTTGTCCGGACTGTAAAGCAGGAGGCTCCCGATAATGATTTGTAGTATGACTGGTTATGCCGTTAAAACGCGAGATTTTGAACAAGGAAGCTTGCAACTTGAGCTAAAAAGCGTCAATTCGCGGTATCTCGATTTTCATTTCCGGGTTGCCGAAGACCTCCGTTCACTCGAAATCCCGCTGCGCGAATTGCTCGCGACGAAAATCACGCGCGGCAAGGTGGAGTGTCGCCTCTCTTTCAATGCGGCCGCGGCCAAGGCCGAACAACTGAAAATCAACGGCGAATTGCTCGCCACGCTCAAGTCTCTGAACGAACGTGTGCGCAGCGAAATGCCCGAAGCGACGCCGCTGTCGGTCAATGAAACCCTGCGCTGGCCGGGCATGTTCGGCGAACAGAACGTCGATTTTGCCGCCCTCAGCCCGGAAGTCATGGCCCTGGCCCGTGAGGCGCTGGCCGATTTCACCGCGACGCGCGGCCGCGAAGGCGACAAACTGGCCGACACCATCATCGACCGCGTCAACGCCATGCGCGACATCGTCCGCCGCGTCGCCCCACGCATTCCCGAAGCCCAGGCCATCTACACCGACAAGCTGCGCCAGCGCCTGACCGAAGCCCTCGGCGGCGCCAGCGACGAGCGCGTGCTGCAGGAAGTTGCCGTCTTTGCCACGCGCATCGATGTCGCCGAAGAACTGGCCCGTCTGACGACCCACCTCGATGAAGTCGAGCGGGTCCTGAAACACGGCGGCGCCTGCGGCAAGCGCCTCGATTTCCTCATGCAGGAACTCAATCGCGAAGCCAATACACTCGGCTCGAAGTCGGCGATCACCGAAGTGTCGCAGGCGTCAATGGAACTCAAGCTGCTCATCGAACAGATGCGCGAGCAGATCCAGAATCTGGAGTAAGCCATGCCCGGCAATCTTTACGTCGTCGCGGCGCCCTCCGGGGCCGGCAAGACCACCTTGGTTCGGCTGCTGCTTGAGCAGGAATCAGGCGTCCAGTTGTCGATTTCCTACACGACGCGGAGTCCGCGTTCGGGTGAGGTGAATGGGGAGGCCTACCACTTCGTCGATGCGACCGAATTCCAGGCCATGATCGGCCGCCAGGAATTCCTCGAATGGGCCGAAGTGCACGGTAATTTCTACGGCACGTCGAAGAAATGGATTGCCGACCAGTTGGCGGCCGATCGTGATGTCCTGCTCGAGATCGACTGGCAGGGCGCGCAGCAGGTGCGCGAGCTGTTTCCGCAGGCGATTGGTATCTTCATCCTGCCGCCGTCGATGGAAGAGCTGACGCGTCGTCTGACCGGTCGCGGCACCGACAGTGCGGACGTCATTTCCCGGCGTCTGGCCGCGGCGCAGGCCGAAATGCGGCATGTCGGGGAATTCGACTATGTTATTATTAACGACCAGTTGGCTCAGGCGCTGGACGATCTTCGCGCGGTTGTGCGGGCGTCACGGCTGAGCTTTGGGGCGCAGCGTGCGCGTCACGCCGCCCTGTTTCAAAGAATGATCTGATTTTGAGGTTGCCCCATGGCTCGCGTTACCGTTGATGACTGTCTGAAAAGAATCCCCAATCGCTTCATGATGACCCTGGCTGCAGCGCATCGCGCCCGTCAGCTGGCCAATGGCGCAACGCCGCTGGTCGATGGCGAGAAGCACAAGCCGACGGTCGTCGCACTCAAGGAAATGGGCGCCGGCAAGATTGGTCTGGAAGTGCTCAACCGCGGCCAGTCCTGAAAGCAGGGGCGGTGAAGACTGATGGATTCTGCGCCGTCGCCTCTGCCGCCTGCTGATGAGGAGCCCGCTTACCGGGTTTTCCTCGATAGTCTCGATTACCTTTCCCCCGCCGATCTAGAGAAAATCAAGGCTGCGTACGCTTACGCGGCCAAGGCGCACGCCAATCAGCGGCGCATGTCGGGCGAAGCCTATATCACGCACCCGCTGGCCGTTGCCGGCGCGGTTGTCGAATGGCGGATGGATGGCGACGCCATCGCCGCTGCCCTGCTCCACGATGTGCTCGAAGACACCGGCACGACCAAGCACGAGCTGGCCGAGAAGTTCGGCAAGGAAGTCGCCGAACTGGTCGATGGCCTGTCCAAGCTCGACAAGATGGAGTTCGCTTCCTACCAGGAGGCGCAGGCCGAGAATTTTCGCAAGATGCTGATGGCCATGGCGCGCGATTTGCGCGTTGTGCTCATCAAGCTGGCCGACCGTCAGCACAACATTCAGACCATGTCGGCGATGCGCGCTGACAAGCGCACCCGCATTGCCCGCGAAACGCTCGAAATCTACGCGCCTATTGCCTTGCGGCTTGGCTTGAACAAGCTCTATCGGGAATTGCAGGACACCTCCTTCCGGCTCATCCACCCGCACCGCGCCGCCGTGCTGACCAAGGCGCTGAGCACGGCACACGGTAACCGCAAGGAACTGCTGACGCGGATTCTCGACGGCATCAACGAAAAGCTCACGCACGCCGGCCTCAAGGCCCAGGTCTTTGGCCGCGAGAAGAGCCTGTACTCGATCTTCCGCAAGATGAAGGACAAGCGCTTGTCGTTCTCGCAGGTGCTCGACATCTATGGCTTTCGCGTCGTCGTCGACAACGTGCCGACCTGCTATCTGGCGCTGGGCGCGCTGCACAGCCTGTTCAAGCCGGTGCCCGGCAAGTTCAAGGACTACATCGCGATTCCCAAGGCCAACGGCTACCAGTCGCTGCATACAACCCTGATCGGCCCCTACGGTACGCCGGTCGAGGTGCAGATTCGGACGCGCGAAATGCACAACGTCGCGCAGGAAGGTGTCGCCGCGCACTGGCTCTACAAGGACATGGACGAGAGCAGCGCCGACCTGCAGATCAAGACGCACAAGTGGCTGCAGTCCCTGCTCGAAATGCAGACCAGCGACTCGGCCGAGTTCTTCGAGAACGTCAAGATCGATCTCTTCCCGGACGAGGTTTACGTCTTCACGCCCAAGGGCAAGATCATGGCCATGCCGCGTGGCGCCACCGTGGTCGACTTCGCCTATGCCGTGCACACCGATGTCGGCCACCATTGCTCGGCGGCGCGGGTCAATCACGAACTCTCGCCGCTGCGCACCGACCTGCGCAATGGCGATCTGGTCGAAATCATCACCTCGCCGCAGGCCAGCCCCAATCCGGTGTGGCTGACCTACGTCAAGACGGGGCGGGCACGCAGCAAGATCCGTCATTTCCTGCGCACCATGCAGAACGAGGAATCGGCCCGTCTTGGCGAGCGTCTGCTGCGCCAGGAACTGCTCTCGCTCGGTGTAGTGCCGATATCGATTCCGACCGCGGCCTGGGACCAGATGGTCAAGGCCGGCGGCCAGAAAACTATTGAAGAGGTTTACACCGAAATCGGCCTCGGCAAGCGCCTGCCCTCGGTCGTCGCCCGCCGCCTGCTGGCCCGCGAGGACATGTCGCACGACTCTCCGAGCGGCATGACCCTGGCCATCCACGGCACCGAAGGCATGGCCATCCAGCTCGCCCGCTGCTGCCAGCCGATTCCCGGCGATCCCATCATCGGCTCGATCCGCAAGGGCAGTGGCCTGATCATCCACACCCACGACTGCCCGACTATCCGCAAATCGCGCTCGTCCGAGCCGCAGAAGTGGATCGATGTCGAATGGGAGCCGGAAGAAGGCAAGCTCTTCGATATCCGCATCAAGGTCGAGGTCAAGAATTCACGTGGCGTGCTAGCCCAGGTTGCCTCGGCAATTGCCGAAGCGGGTTCCAATATCGAGCATGTCGCCATGGACTCCGATCCCGAGCGGCTATTTACCTCGCTGCGTTTCACCATCCAGGTCGCCCATCGCACCCATCTGGCCTCGGTCATGCGCGGCATGCGCCACATTCCGGAAGTCACCCGCATAACCCGCGAAAGGGGAGGCGACACTTGAGAGTGCTCGTGCTGGGTGCCGGCGTCGTCGGCACGACGAGTGCGTGGTATCTCGCCCGCGCCGGGCACCAGGTCACGGTCATCGACCGGCAGCCGGTGGCTGGCAATGAAACGAGCTTCGCCAACGGCGGCCAGATTTCCGTCTCGCACGCCGAGCCCTGGGCCAATCCGCATGCCCTGAGCCGCCTGCGAAAATGGCTGGGGCGCGAGGATGCCCCGCTGCTCTGGCGCTGGCGGGCCGATCCGGCGCAGCTGGCCTGGGGGCTGCGCTTTCTCTACGAATGCCTGCCCGGGCGGACGCGCCGCAACATGGCGGCGATTGTCGCCATGGCGCTCTACAGCCGTGGCTGCCTGCAAGCCCTGCGTCAGGAGCTGGCGCTGGATTACGATCATCTTGAACGCGGCATCCTGCATATCTACACCGATCCAGACGAGTTCTCGTTGGCTGTCGAGGCGGCGCGCCTGATGCGTGACTTCGGTCTGGATCGGGTCACGGTCGACGCCGACCAATGCCTGACGATCGAACCGGCCCTGGCCGGGGCGCGTGGCTTGCTGGTGGGGGGCGATTACACGCCCTCGGACGAATCCGGCGACGCCCACAAATTTACCCGCAGCCTGGCCGGACACGCGCAGGCGGCCGGTGTCGATTTTCGCTACGGGATGAACATAGCGCGTATCGAGACTGCTGGCGGAGAGATCACCGGCGTGCGTGTCACTGGTGAGGATGGCCGCGCCGAAACGCTGACGGCCGACGCCTACGTCCTTGCGCTGGGCAGTTACTCGCCCCTGCTGCTCAAGCCGCTGGGCATTGATTTGCCGGTCTATCCGGCCAAGGGTTATTCGGCGACCCTGACGCTGGCCGAAGACAGCGCGGCGCCGACGGTGAGCCTGACTGACGACGAGTGCCGGCTGGTCTATTCCCGCCTTGGCAATCGCCTGCGCGTTGCCGGCACGGCCGAGTTCAACGGCTACAACCTCGATCTCAATCCGGTCCGCTGTCAGGCGCTGCTGACGCGCACCCGCCAACTTTTCCCCGATTTGAAAACGGTCGGCGAACCGGAATTCTGGTGTGGTCTGCGCCCGGCAACACCCTCCAATGTGCCAATCATCGGCCGGAGCCGCTTCCCCAATTTGTGGCTCAACACCGGCCACGGCACCCTGGGCTGGACGATGTCCTGCGGCTCGGCGGCGGCGTTGGCCGACATGATGAGTGGCGCCACGCCCGAACCGGATTTCCCCTTTCTGCCATGCTGATCGATACCCACTGCCATCTCGACGCGGCGGAATTTGCGGCGGATCGGGATGCGGTGCATGCGGCCGCGCTGGCCGCCGGGGTGGAGAAAATTCTTGTCCCGGCCGTTGCGGTTGATGGTTTTGCCACGACCAAGGCTGTAGTCGGGCGCTATCTGGGCTGTGCCGCCGCCTACGGCATCCATCCGCTCTACGTCATGCCGGCCAGTGAGAACGATCTCGGTGTTCTGCGCGACTGGCTGATGCAGGAAAAACCAGTGGCCGTCGGCGAAATCGGCCTCGATCATTTCGTCGCTGATGTCGATCCGGCGAGGCAGGAATATTTTTTCGTCGAACAGCTCAAGTTGGCCCGCGATTTTGACCTGCCGGTGCTGCTTCATGTGCGTCGGGCGGTTGATCCTGTGCTCAAGCAGTTGCGCCGCATCGGCGTTCGTGGCGGCATCGCCCACGCCTTCAACGGCAGTCGGCAGCAGGCCGATGCGTTCATCAAGCTCGGCTTTGCGCTCGGTTTTGGCGGCGCGATGACTTTCAGCGGCTCGACGCGCATCCGCGAACTGGCGCGTACGCTGCCGCTCGACGCCATCGTCCTCGAGACCGATGCGCCGGACATCCCGCCCGCCTGGCTCAACGGCGGCCGCAATGCGCCGGCCGAGTTGTCGCGCATCGCCGATGTCCTGGCCGATCTGCGCGGTCTCACCCGCGCCGGGGTGAGCGCCGCCACGGCGGCCAACGCCCGGCGCATCCTGCCTGGCCTTTGACGGGGCTCAAGCTTCGGGCAATTACTCACGGCGGTATTGTTCCAATTTGATCTGGGCTAATGCAGCGGGGAATGACAGGCGTAGATTGCTTGGGCCGACAGTCGATGGCTTGCGGGGCACATCAAAGACGGCAGAACGGAAAATTTGTGAAAACGATGAAACCAAAACTTCCCAAAAGCGACGCCGCTCGCCGCCAGTTTCTTTTCGACTCGGCCAAGATGGTTTGCGGTGTGGGCATGCTGGGCCTTGGCCTCGGGCTCTACGCCAAACAATCGAAGGCCTTGCCGGCGCTTGCCCTGCGTCCGCCCGGCGCCCTGCCTGAGGACGACTTCCTCGGTGCCTGCATCCGTTGCGGCATGTGCGTCCGCGACTGCCCCTACAACACCCTGGAGCTGGCCAAGCCGGAAGCCCCCGTGGCAACCGGAACGCCCTACTTCACGGCGCGCAATATCCCGTGCGAGATGTGCGAGGACATCCCCTGCATCAAGGCCTGCCCGACCGGCGCTCTCGATCACGGGCTGACCGACATCAACAAGGCGAAGATGGGTGTCGCCGTCCTCATCGACCACGAAACCTGCCTCAATTTTCTCGGTCTGCGCTGCGATGTCTGCTACCGCGTCTGCCCGGTCATCAACAAGGCGATCACGCTCGAGATGGTGCCCAATCAGCGTACTGGTCGCCACGCCATGTTCCTGCCGACCGTGCATTCCGAGCATTGCACGGGCTGCGGCAAGTGCGAAAAATCCTGCGTCCTGGAAGAGGCGGCGATCCGCATCCTGCCGCCCAAGCTGGCCAAGGGCGCGCTCGGTCAGCATTACCGGGTGGGCTGGGATGAAAAGGCCAAGGCCGGCCATTCGCTGATCGACGAATCCAAAATGGCGGATCTGCCCGATCGCCTGCCGGACGGCGCGGTCCTGCCCGGTCACTACGACCCGGCCAGTGGCCAGACGGCGACCGCGCGCGGTCTGCCCGGCAGCGAAGCGGGGGCCATCCCCAGCCTGCCACCAGGTCTGGGGGGCAAGCCATGAGCGCCGCCAAGAACAAACGCATCGGGGCCGAGGCCGTGGCTGAAAAGGGCTGGCTCCGGGCCCATCGCTGGCTGATCCTGCGGCGGATTTCACAGTTTTCCATTCTCGCCCTGTTCCTCGTCGGCCCGTGGTTCGGCCAGTGGATCGTCAAGGGCAATCTGGCCTACAGCTACACCCTGGGTTTCCTGCCCCTGACCGATCCCTATGTGGCTCTGCAGTCCATGGTCACCGGGCATTTGCCGGAAACCCTGGGTCTGGTGGGCTTGAGCATTGTGCTGGTTTTTTATTTTCTGGTCGGCGGGCGGGTTTATTGCAGTTGGGTCTGCCCGGTCAATGTCGTGACCGATGCGGCCGGCTGGCTGCGCGACCGTTTGGGCATCAAGGGCAGCGCCCAGCTTGGCCGCAATACGCGCTACTGGATACTCGGCATGACCCTCGTTGGCTCGGCGCTGACCGGAGTCGTGCTGTGGGAATTGATCAATCCGGTCTCGATGCTGCATCGCGGCCTGATTTTCGGCATGGGGGCGGCGTGGACTGTGGTCCTCGCGGTTTTCCTCTTCGATCTCTTCGTGATGAGTCGGGGCTGGTGTGGCCGTCTTTGCCCGGTCGGTGCCTTCTACAGCCTGCTCGGTCGCTGGAGCCCGGTTCGCGTTTCGGCACCGGCGCGCGCCGCCTGCAACGACTGCATGGACTGCTTCGAAGTCTGCCCTGAACCCCAGGTTATCCGGCCGGCGCTCAAGGGTGAAGGCAAGGGCGTCGGGCCGGTGATCCTGTCGCCGAACTGCACCAATTGCGGTCGCTGCATCGATGTCTGCTCGAAGGATGTTTTCAGCTTCAGCACACGTTTCAAAAATCCGGTTTAACGCTGCTTTGCGGCCAACAAAAAGGGAGCCGGCGGCTCCCTTTTCTTTGACTGAAGCGCCGATCAGGCCGGCGTCAGCGCGCCGCGCATTTTCTGCAGCGCCTTGACCTCGATCTGGCGTATCCGTTCGGCTGAAACATCGAACTCGGCGGCCAGGTCGTGCAGCGTTGCGGCTTCGCCTTCCGGCAGCCAGCGGGCTTCGATGATGCGGCGGCTGCGCGGGTCGAGCGTACTCAAGGCTTCGTGCAGACCTTCCTCGTGCAGGCGGGCGATGGCTTTGTTTTCAAGGACGCGGGTCGGTTCGTAGCGCGAGTCGGCCAGGTAGTCGATCGGCGCGAAAGCTTCGTCGCCATCGTCCGGGTTGCCTTCCAGCGCGATGTCGCGACCGGACAGGCGGGTTTCCATCTCGACCACTTCATCCTGCTTGACGCCAAGGCGCGCCGCGACTTCAGCCGCCTGGGTGCCGGACAGGGTGTCGGTCGCTTCGTAATCGCTCTTCAGACTGCGCAGGTTGAAAAACAGCTTGCGCTGGGCCTTGGTCGTCGCCACTTTGACCAGACGCCAGTTCTTCAGGATGTACTCGTGAATCTCGGCCTTGATCCAGTGCATGGCAAACGACACCAGGCGGACACCGCGGGCCGGATCGAAGCGTTTGACCGCCTTCATGAGTCCGATATTGCCTTCCTGAATGAGGTCGGCATGCGGCAGGCCGTAGCCGAGGTAACCGCGGGCAATGGAAATGACGAGGCGAAGATGCGAAAGAACAAGCTGCCGCGCCGCCTCCACATCACCTTCATTGTGGAAACGCTCGGCCAGCCGGATCTCCTCAGCCTCGGCCAGCATCGGATAACGGTTCGCCACTTGGATATAGGCGTCGATGTTACCAATGGCTGACGGGACGGGAAGCGTCAGGGCGTAGGTCATGGCGTAAGGTTCTCCTTCAAGTTACATAGATATATTAGCACTCGTTGCTTGGGAGTGCTAACAGCGGAAAAAGTTTCTACGGGGCTGTTCCTGGCTATCTTGCCTGCCGCCTTCAAGTCGTTGAGCCAAATATGGTGCAACTCACCGAGGAAATGGATTCAGTTCAGCCCAGACGCCGCAGCCGCATGTGCGACGTGATCATTGCCGGAATCCGTCGGTCGAGATCGGAGCCCTTTTGGCAGCCGAGCATGAGGTGCAGCAGGCCGCTCGTGAAAGCCCAGGTGTCCCGGGCAGCGGTTTCCGGGTCAAGGCCAGGGCGCAACACACCTTTTTCCGCCGCCCTGCCGTAGACGCGTTCCATTTTTTCCAGAAATTCGTAGGCCGGGCGACCAGCCTCCTCCTGAACGGCCGCAAATTCATCGACATATTCGCAGCGCGAAATCATGATCTCGAAAACTTCGCGCACCACCGGGCAATCGTCGAGAACGCGGAAAAATTCCTTGAGCGAGGCTTCGATGGCATCGAGCGGGTTATCGTAAACGTCCGAGAGCAGCAGGGCATCGGTCCGCTCGACCATAGGCGCAAAGACATCCTCGCGCATGGCAAAAAACAACTCGGCCTTGTCCTTGAAATGCCAATAGATCGCCCCGCGGGTTACGCCCGCTTCCTTGGCGATCTTTTCCAGTGTCGAACGGCTGACGCCGCACTGGTGAAACACCGCGCGGGCTGATTCGATAATGTCCTGACGGGTTTTTTCCGCGTCTTCCTTGGTTTTTCTGACCACTTTGATCTCTCCGGGCTTGGCATTTTTTGCCCTTGCCACTGTCCATGTTAAGCCATTGGTCCGATCGCCCAAAATCTTTTACATACATTCGTGTTTGTATATAATAGCCCAAACATTTCACTTTTTGGAGCAAGCCCATGAATTCCGGAACCCTGCCTGAGCGCAAAACGATTTCCATCCTGCTGGGCGTGGCCGCACTGGGTGCCACCTTGCTTGTGGGTTGTTCGGACACCAAGCCGGCCGGCCCGCCCGCCATGGGCCCAATGCCGGTCACGGTGCTCGAAGTGCAGCCGCAGCGCGTGTCGTCGTCCATTGAAGTCATGGCGCAGACCGAAGGCGCCCGTGAAACCGAAGTGCGGGCACGCGTCGGCGGCATCCTGGTCAAGCGCCTCTACCAGGAAGGCGAGACCGTCAAGGCGGGGCAAGCGCTGTTCCAGATCGACCGTTCCAGCTATGAAATTGCCTTGGCCGAAGCCAAGGCCAAGGCCGACCAGACCAGCCGCGAAATGAATCGCCTGAAGAGCCTGATCGAAGCCAAGGCCATCAGCCAGAAGGAATACGACGACACCGCCTCGGCCAACGCCATCGCCCAGGCGGCGCTGCGCCAGGCCGAACTGAACCTGTCGTGGACAACCGTGACCGCCCCGGTTTCCGGGACGACAGGTCGCGCCGCAAAGTCTGAAGGCAACCTGATCACGGTCGGTAGCGACAGCCTGCTCACTTCAATCTACCAAAGCAATCCGATCTGGGTTCGCTTCAGCCTCGGCGACAGCGACCTGGCCAAGCTGGCCGGCGGCCGCGTGAGCAGCAAAAACATCAGTGGCGTCGAACTGATCCTGGCCAATGGCACGCTTTATCCCAAGCCCGGAAAGCTCAATTTCCTGGCCGGCAACATCGATACGACCCTAGGTACGCAGGCCTTGCGTGCCGAATTTGACAACAACGACAACCAGCTTTTGCCCGGCCAGTTCGTCCGTATCCGCCTGCTCACCGGCGTGCGCGATGGCGTTTTCCTGGTGCCGCAATCGGCTGTCGTGCAGTCCGAGCAGGGCCCGCTGCTCATGCTTGCCGGCGAAGGCGACAAGGTCACGCCGCGCCCCGTGCAGGCCGGCGAATGGCGCGGCACGGACTGGGTCATCCTGGGTGGTCTCAAGGCCGGCGACAAGGTCATCGTCGACAATCTCATGAAACTGCGCCCCGGCGCCCCGGTCGCCCCGCATCCGCCGGTCGTCCCCGGCGCCGCGCCGGCTGCTCAGCCGGCCCCCAAGGCCTAAGGAGCGACGATGTCGAAATTCTTCATCAACCGGCCAATTTTCGCCTCGGTCATTTCGATCATTATCATCATTGCCGGGCTGGTCGCCTCGCAGGTGCTGCCCATCGCGCAATACCCGCAAATCGCCCCGCCGACCGTGCTGATCTCCGCCAACTACCCGGGCGCTTCGGCTGAAACGCTGGCCAAGACGGTTGCGGCACCGATTGAGGAACAGCTCAACGGGGTCGAGAATCTGTCCTATTTCACGTCCTCGGCATCGGCCAACGGCGCCATCACCATCACCGCCACCTTCGATGTCGGCACCAACGTTGACGTCGCTGCAGTCAACGTCAATAACCGCGTCAAGGCCGCCGAACCCCGCCTGCCGGCAGAGGTACGCAACAACGGTGTGATCGTCCAGAAACGCTCCAACGACATCCTGCAGGTGGTCGCGCTTGATTCCGAGAAAGGCCGCTACAACACGCTCTTCCTCTCCAATTACGCCAGCCTGAACATTGCCGACGAGCTGAAGCGGGTCAAGGGTGTCGGCGACGTCACCATTTTCGGCGCCCAGGACTACTCGATGCGCGTCTGGCTGAAACCGGACCGCATGGCCCAGCTTGGCCTGACGATCAGCGATATTGCCGATGCCATCCGCGCCCAGAATGCCCAGAATGCGGCCGGCAAGATCGGTCAGGAGCCAGCCCCGGCCGACCAGATGCTGGTCTACACCGTGACCGCCAAGGGGCGCCTGCTGACGCCAGAGGAATTCGGCAACATCGTGATCCGTTCCAGCGGGCCCGGGGGCACACTCCGCCTCCGGGATGTTGCGCGCCTCGAGCTGGGTGCCTACAGCTACGACCAGAGCGTGACACTCGATGGGCAGCCGACCATCGCCATGGGCGTCTTCCTGCAGACCGGCGCCAATGCGCTGGACGTTGCCGAGAAAGTGCGCGTCCGCATGGAAGAGCTGAAGAAGAAAATGCCGGAAGGCATGGGCTACGTCATCCCCTTCGACACGACGCGTTTCGTTTCCGCCTCCATCCATGAAGTCGTCAAGACGCTCATCGAGGCGATGATCCTGGTCCTGGCTGTCGTCTATATTTTCCTGCAAAGCTGGCGCGCCACGTTGATACCGATGGTCGCCGTGCCGATTTCATTGATCGGCACCTTCGCCGGCCTCTGGCTGTTCGGTTTCTCGATCAACACCTTGACGCTGTTCGCGATGGTGCTGGCGATCGGTATCGTCGTCGATGACGCCATTGTCGTGCTGGAAAACGTCGAACGACTGATGGCCGAAGAAAAGCTGTCGCCGCGAGACGCTGCGATCAAGGCCATGCAGCAGGTTCAGGGCGCGCTGATCGCCATCGTTCTCGTCCTCTGCTCGGTCTTCATTCCGGTCGCCTTCCTCGGCGGCATTGCCGGCCAGCTCTACAAGCAGTTCGCCGTCACTGTGGCCGTCGCCGTCGTCCTCTCCGGCGTCGTCGCACTGACCCTGACGCCGGCGCTCTGCGCGCTGCTGCTCAAGGCCCAGCACACCGAACACAAACTGTTCATCCCGTTCAACCGGCTATTCGAGCGATTTACCCGTTCCTACGTCAGCACCGTCGGCCTGACGCTCAAGCACGGTGTTATCGGCGGCATCATTTTTGCACTGGTCATCGCCTCGACCGTCGCCTTCTTTCGCTTCATTCCCGGCAGCTTCGTGCCGGCCGAAGACCAGGGCTACCTGATCTCGGCGCTGATGCTGCCCGATGGCGCAACGCTGAAGCGTACCGAGAAGACCGGCGAAAGCATGCGCCAGATGGTGGCCAACGATCCGGCGGTGGCTCACACCTTCGTCGTTGCCGGCTTCGACCTCATTGGCGGCGGCAACAAACCCAACGCCGGCACCATCTTCATCCCGCTTAAGGACTGGAGTGAGCGCGATGCCAAGGCGCAGGACCTGGCCGGCAAGTTCATGGGCATGGGCATGATGCAGCCGGATGGCATGGCATTGGTTTTCAACCCGCCGCCCATCATGGGTCTGGGCACGGCCGGCGGTTTCGAGGTGTACCTGCAGAACCGCATCGATGGCGACAGCAAGAAGCTCAACGAAATCACCCAGCAATTCATCGCCGAACTGCAGAAGCGCACCGAGTTCACCCGCATCAGCACTTTCTTCCGGCCAACCGTGCCGCAACTGTTCGTCGAGGTCGATGAAGCGAAGGCGCTGGCTCTCGGCATCCCGCTCAACGAGATTTACCAGACCCTGCAAAGCACCATGGGGGCGCTCTACGTCAATGACTTCAACAAGGCGGGGCGCGTCTACCGCGTGCAGTTGCAGGCTGAAGCCAGCTACCGGATGAAGCCGGACGATCTTGGCAAGGTCTATGTGCGCAGCACGACGACCAAGGCCATGATTCCGCTGTCGGCGGTCAGTACGGTCAGGAACATTGTCGGGCCGGAACAGGTCGAGCGCTTCAACGGTTTTGTCGCCGCCAAGATCATGGGCGACAGCAAGCCGGGCATCAGCTCGGGCGACGCCATCAAGATCGTCGAGGAAGTGGCCGCCGCCACACTGCCCAATGGCTACGAAATTTCGTGGACCGGCCAGGCCTTCCAGGAAAAACGCGCCTCCGGCTCGTCGCTGCAGGCCTTCGTCTTCGCCATCATCATGGTCTTCCTGATCCTCGCCGCCCAGTACGAGAAGTGGTCGCTGCCGGTGGCCGTCATCATGGCTGTTCCCTTCGCCCTGATGGGAGCGCTGACCGGCGTCTGGCTGCGTGGCATGCCGAACGACATCTACTTCCAGATCGGTCTCGTCGTGCTGATCGGCCTGGCCTCGAAAAACGCCATCCTGATCGTCGAGTTCGCCGCGCAAAAATACGATGAAGGCAAGAGCATCACCGAGGCCGCCCTGGAAGCCGCCCGCCTGCGCCTGCGCCCCATCATCATGACCTCGCTCGCCTTCGTGCTCGGCGTCTTTCCGCTCGTCAAGGCCTCCGGCGCCGGCGCTGCGGCGCGCCAGTCAATGGGCACCGGTGTTTTTGCCGGGATGATCGCGGCGACCTTCATCGCCACCATTTTCATTCCGCTCTTTTTCAAGTGGGTGGAACACGGCAAGCAGCAAAAGCCGACCGCCTCGACTGAGGGAAGCCAAAATGCCTAAGTATCCGACAATATCTTTCAGCAGACGGCCATTGCTGGCCTTGACCGCGGCACTTGCCTTAGCCGGCTGCGCCGTTGGCCCCGACTATATCCGTCCAGCCTCGACCCTGCCCGAATCGACAGCCAGCGTCGCCACGGCTGAAGTGCCCGTCAATCAAACCTGGTGGACCCTGTTCGGCGACCCAGAGCTTGACGCGCTGATCGACCAGACGCTCGCCGCCAGCCAGGACCTGCAGGCGGCCATGGCCCGCCTCGAAGCATCCGAAGCGACAGCCCGCGAAGCGGGCGCCGACTATGCACCGCGCATCGGCCTCGAGGCCGGCACAGCACGCAGCAAAACCAGCGGCGAAACCTTCAACGGCAAGAAAATTGGCGGTGCTACCTACGACAATACCCGGGCCGCCTTGACGCTGAGCTACGAGATCGATCTCTGGGGTCGTCTTCGCCGCAACAACGAAGCGGCTCGCGCCGAAGTGCTGGCCAGTCGTTTCGGTCGGGATAGCCTGCGCCTGAGCCTGATCGGCCAGGTTGCCAACGAATACCTCAATCTGCGCAGCCTGGATGGCCAGATCGAGGTCACTGCGCAGACGCTTGAGTCGCGCCGGCAAGCCCGGAAAATCGTCGAGGCCCGCCTCAATGCCGGCACCGCCTCGGGCCTCGAACTGGCCCAGGCCGATAGTGCGCTCAACGGCGCCCAGGCGCAGTGGAGTCAGTTGCAGCGTCTGCGCGCGCTGTCCGAAAGCCAGATTGGCCTGCTCAGCGGCCAGCCCGGCCTGAAGATCGGCGCCGCTGGTCTCGACAAGCTGCCACTGCCGCCGACCCCACCGTCGGGCCTGCCGTCGGCGCTGCTCGAAGCCCGTCCCGATATCCGTCAGGCCGAGGAAAAGCTGGTCGCTGCGAACGCCCGCATCGGCGTCGCCAAGGCCGCCTTCTATCCGACCATCAGCCTGACCGGCTTGTTCGGAAGTGAAAGCATGGCGCTCTCCAATCTCTTCTCCAGCGGCGCCGGCATCTGGTCAGCCGCCATCGGCCTCGCCATGCCGGTCTTCGATGCGGGGCGCACAGGTGCCCGGATCGATCAGGCCACGGCAGCGCAGAAGGAAGCCCTGGCCAATTACCGGAAAACCGTGCAGACAGCCTTCAAGGAGGTCAACGACGCCATCGTCGGACTGCGTGAGTACAGCGAAGAGGAAGCCGCCACGTCGGCACAGGTTGGCGCCGCGCAACGGGCGCTCGATCTGGCGCAGAAACGTTATGAGGCGGGCTATTCCGGCTACATGGACCTGCTTGATGCCCAGCGCACGCTGAACGCCGCCCAGCTGCAGTATCTGGCCAGCCGCAAGAGCCGCCTGGGGGCAGCGGTCGATCTCTTCAAGGCGCTTGGCGGCGGTTGGGCGCCCGCTTAAACCCAGCCTACTTTTTGATCAGCCACCACGCCATCCAGCGCGACAGCCTTGGCATGACGAGGTAAGACATCGCCAGCGCGACGAGTGCCGTGAATACCGCGGTGCGGAGCAGGAAGGGCCAGCTGGCGAGGAGTGGGGTGATCAGCCAGAGCAGGAGCGAGACGGTGGGGAAGATGCCGAGCCAGCTGACGAGGGTCATTTTCCATTTCGGCGGTGGGCTGCTGGCTGGAATGACGGTTGGGGCAAACCAGGCATCGAGGCCGGTAAGCAGGCGGTATTCCGGGTCGCCTTCGGCAACGGGGCGCAATCTTTCCTGCCAGAGTGCGCGTTGGGGTGAGGCGTTCCAGCGGGCCAGATCGGCTTCCGTGGCAAAGCGCTGGAGTATCTGATATTCGCCGCCTGGTGCTTCGGGCGGGATGAGTTGCGCCGAGAGGTAGCCAGGGAAGTGGCTGGCGTCGGCAAACATGGCGCGGATCAGCGCCTCGTAGGCTTCTTCGCAGCCTGGTTTGGCCTTGCGCCGGACGACGCGAAGCAGGGTGTCAGTCATGGGTGTTGCGCTTCAGTCGGTATTGCAGTTGCGGTCGGGTAATGCCGAGGATGCGGGCGGCACCGGCGAGGTTGCCGGCGGCGCGTTTGACGGCTTCGGTGAGCAGCGCTTCTTCCAGTTGTTCGAGCGAGAGGCCGCTGGCAATGATCGAGTCGAGCAGGCCGGAACTGCATTTCTGGTCTTTTTCCTGCTCCAGGCTGCCCGAGGCGGAAATCGCCGATTCCCACGATTTTGCTTCGCTGACATGCGTGAACAGGTGTTCGAGTTCGATCCAGCCGCCTTGCGGGGCGAGGATGACGCCGCGTTCGATCATGTTTTCGAGTTCGCGCACATTGCCCGGCCAGGGGTAGCCTTTCATCGCCTGCAGGGTCTTGTCGGTGACGCCGAGCAGGCGCTTTTCATGCAGCGATGAGAAGCGGCCGAGCATGGCTTCGACCAGGGGCGGGATGTCGGCGACGCGTTCGCGCAGCGGCGGGATGGTGACCGGATAGACATTGAGCCGGTAGAAGAGGTCGGAGCGGAAACGGCCTTCCTTGACGGCGGCAGCCAGGTCGACATTGGTCGCGGCGACGAGGCGGACATTGACTTTGCGCGTGCGGTCATCGCCCAGGCGTTCGATTTCGCCTTCCTGCAGGACGCGCAGCAGTTTGGCCTGGGCAGCCAGCGGCAGTTCGCCGATTTCGTCGAGGAACAGGGTACCGCCGTCGGCGCGTTCGAACTTGCCCATGCGCGAACTCTGGGCGCCGGTATAGGCACCCTTTTCGACGCCGAAAAGTTCAGATTCGATGAGGTCATGCGGTAGGGCGGCGCAGTTGATGGCGACGAAGGGGCCTTGCCGGCGTGAGCTATCCTGATGCAGGGCGCGGGCAAAACGTTCCTTGCCGACGCCGGTTTCGCCGAGGAGCAGCACGGTGACCGACGTGCGCGAGGCCTTGGCGACGAGTTCCTGGGCCTGCTTGAAGCCATTCGAGATGCCGACCAGTTGCGGCGTCTGGACGTTTTGCGTAATCGTCGTGCGGAGGTAATCGACCTGCGTGCGCAACTCGAGCAGGTGGTTGAGCATGGGATCAGACTGGAAGTAGGTGGCGTGCTCTTCGGCGTCTTCCCATTCCTCCAGCGGCTTGCCGACGATACGGCAATTGTTGTCGCCACAGGCGACGCATTCGACTTCCTTGAAGAGGATGAACTTGCCGACAAAGGCCGAGGTGTAGCCCGAGGCATAGCCGATCTGCGACCAGCAGACCGGCTCCGGCGAACGGCCGAATTCCTTCATGTGGACATCCTGTTCCCAGGAGTTTTCCCAAAGGAATTCGCCCTGGAAATGGCCGGTTTCGATATCCATTTTGAGGTTGACCGGCGTGACGCGGACGACACCTTCGAGCATGTGCAATTGCGGGCCTGTGAAGAAGGCATCCTGCAGCGACTGGTGGGCGCGAATGCGCTTGGCCAGTTCGGCGTCGCGGACACCCGAGGCATAGCCCATGCGGGTCAGGATGCGCCGCGTGTGTTCCTTGCCGACCGAGTCGACCAGCTCCTTGCGCAGCGTGCCGAGGGCAGCGGTGTGCATGAGGATCATCCGGCTTTCGCCGAGCCAGATCGTGCCGTCGCTTTCGCAAAACTTGACCAGATTTCTCAGGTCGTTGGATTCCGGATAACGGATCGTTGTCATCTTGTCTCTCTACCGTTGAATGTCCAATGCTTCAGACGGCATTTGTTTTTATATTGGCAAGGCCGTCGAGCGGCTTTGGCCGGGTAAAACGTTTTATTCGAACGCCTCAATAATTCTCGAGATTATTTCACGGTTTATGGATTGCGTGGGCAATCCGGATGTGCGCGAGTGCCTGCAGCAAGTATATGCGGAGCGCCCTCAACGCGTTCGAGCAGTTGATCAAATGATTAACTGGTGATGAATCAATTGATCATTACGTAATTCTTCGGGAATTCCGGGAATGATAAAAATTCTCGATATTCCAAAGAAACAGTGACTTGCCGTTCTGGCACGCTCCTTGAGTATGTCTTTGCCTCGACCCATCGCTGATGGCGTCGTTATCAGGAGAAAAAGCATGGTGAAAGAAGGCATCGTTCAAGCGGCAATCAACTTCGATCCGACGCGGCGCTATGTCCGTGTTTGCGAACAGCGGCCGGATGGTTTCATCGAGTTCGAGTTCGCCATTGGCGACCCGGCGCTGTGCGTCGAGTTGATGTTGCCGGAAGCCGCCTTTCACGAGTTTTGCCTGGCCAACGCCGTCATCGTCCTTGAGCCCGCCACACCCGGTCAGGGCGATTGGGCGGCGCGCCTGAACAACGCGTCACAGCAGCAAATATCAGACGCTGGTTAATCATCCCGATAGCGGGAATATAAGAGGAGACATTTATGGAAATTGATCTGCGTACAGTTGCCATCAAGCCGCTGCGCAACACCTTCGATCACATTGCGCGACGCTTTGGCGACAAGCCGGCCAGCCGCTATCAGGAAGGTACCTACGATATCCAGCAGACGGATATTTTCCATTACCGCCCGATGTGGGAGCCGGAGCTGCAACTGTTCGACAAGCGCCGCACCAAGGTCGAGATGAAGGACTGGTATGCGCTGAAAGACCCGCGTCAGTTCTACTACGGTTCGTGGACGATTGCCCGTTCGCGCCAGCAGGATGCGGCCGAATCGAGCTTCGACATGATCGAGGAACGTGGTCTGGCCGAGATCGTTCCCGAAGCCCTCAAGCAGACAGCCCTTGATGTCCTGGTGCCGCTGCGCCATGTCGAATGGGGCGGCAACATGGGCAATTCGTACATGTCGGCTTACGGCTATGGAACCGCCATCACCCAGCCCTGCCTCTATCACGCCATGGACCATCTGGCCGTCGCCCAGTACCTGACCCGCATCGGTCTGGTCCTCGAAGGCCCGGAGGCCCTCGATACGGCCAAGGACGCCTGGATGAATGCGGCCCTCTGGCAGCCGATGCGCCAGCACGTCGAGAATGTCCTGGTCCTCACCGACTGGTTCGAAATCTTCGTCGCCCAGAACTTCGTTCTCGAAGGCCTGACCTATCCGCTGATTTACGACTACCTCGATGGCGACTTCTCGGCCAATGGCGGCACCGTTATTTCGATGATGACCCGCTTCATGGGTGAATGGTCGACCGAAACCGCCAAGTGGGTCGATGCCCAGATCAAGGTGGCGGCTGCCGAGTCGCCCGAGAACAAGGCGCTGATCACGGCCTGGGTCAATCAGTACCGCCCGCTCGTTCTCGCTGCGCTGGCGCCGGTCGCCAAGCGTGCCTTCGGCGATCAGGCCGACACGGTGCTTGCCGAAGTGACCGCCCAGTTCAACGCCCGCTGCACCAAGGCCGGCCTCACCGTCTAGGAATCCAAATGTCCAAAGTATTTATCGCTTTTCAAACGAATGAAGACACCCGCCCGATCATCGAGGCGGTGCTCGCCGACAACCCGCATGCCGTCGCCAACGAGTCTCCGGCCATGGTCAAGATCGATGCTGAAGGTCAGCTGGTCATCAAGCGCGCCAGCATCGAGGAACTGATTGGCCGCGATTTCGACCTCCAGGAACTGCAGATCAACCTCATCACCATTTCCGGCCACCTCGACGAAGACGACGACGAGTTCAAGTTGTCCTGGCTGAACTGATTTAGGAGACGAACATGGATATGAACGTTAAAAAGAAGAAGCTGGGCCTCAAGGAAAAATACGCCCACATGACGCGCGGCCTCGACTGGGAGACTTCCTACCAGCCGATGGAAAAGGTCTTCCCGCAGGCGACCTTCGAAGGCATCAAGATTCACGACTGGGACAAGTGGGAAGACCCCTTCCGCCTGACCATGGACGCCTACTGGAAATACCAGGCCGAAAAGGAGCGCAAGCTCTACGCCGTGCTCGACGCCTTTGCCCAGAACAACGGCCACCTCGGGATCACCGATGCGCGCTACCTGAATGCCGTCAAGCTCTTCCTGACCGGCATTTCTCCGCTCGAATATGTTGCCCACCGTGGCTTTGCCGCGGCCGGCCGCAACTTCCCGGGCGTTGGCCCGCGTGTCGCCTGCCTGATGCAGTCGGTTGATGAAATCCGTCATGCCCAGACGCAGATTCACGCCATCTCGAACTACAACAAGCACTACGACGGCTTCCACGACTTCAAGCACATGCTTGAGCGCGTCTGGTATCTCTCGGTGCCCAAGTCCTTCTTCGACGACGCCTTCAGTGCCGGCCCCTTCGAGTGGATGATCGCCATCGGCTTCAGCTTCGAATACGTGCTGACCAATCTGCTCTTCGTGCCCTTCATGTCCGGTGCCGCCTACAACGGCGACATGGCGACGGTGACCTTCGGTTTCTCGGCGCAGTCCGACGAAGCCCGTCACATGACCCTCGGTCTTGAGTGCATCAAGTTCATGCTTGAGCAGGACCCGGACAATCTGCCCATCGTCCAGAAGTGGATCGACAAGTGGGCATGGCGCGGCATTCGCGTCCTGTCGCTGGTCGGCATGATGATGGACTACATGCTGCCGAAGCGCGTCATGAGCTGGAAGGAAGCCTGGGAAATCTATTTCGAGCAGAACGGTGGCGCCCTGTTCAACGACCTGGCCAAGTACGGCATCAAGGTGCCGGATTGCCTGACCCAGTGTTCGGAAGACAAGGAACACATCTCCCATCAAGCCTGGGCGACTTTTTACCAGTACGGCGGCGCCGCGGCCTTCCACACCTGGATGCCGAACGACGAGGAAATGGACTGGCTGTCGGCCAAGTACCCGAACACCTTCGACAAGTACTACCGCGCCCGCTTCACCTATTGGCGCGACGAGGCCGAGAAGGGCAACCGTTTCTACACGAATACACTGCCGATGCTTTGCCAGGTCTGCCAGATCCCGATGTTGTTCACCGAGCCGGGTGACCCGACCAAGATCTGCTACCGCGAGTCCGAGTACGAGGGCGAGAAGTACCACACCTGCTCGGATGGCTGTAAGCACATCTTCGACGATGAGCCGGAGAAGTACGTCCAGTCCTGGCTGCCGGTGCACCAGATTTACCAGGGCAACTGCTTCCCTGAGGGCACCGATCCGACGGCCGAAGGTTTCGACCCGCTGGCTGCCGTGCTCGACTGGTACCACTTCAACAACGGCAAGGACAACCTCGATTTCGAGGGTTCGCGTGACCAGGCCAACTTTGCCGCCTGGCGCGGCATGGCAACCAAAAATACCTGATCGTTAGCGATGAAGGGCGAGCGGCGGCAACGTCGCTCGCCTTATCAAAAGGAGACAAACATGGCTGTACAAGCACTCAAAGATTACAAGTTCCCGCCTGCCGATTCGCAGGACAAGTTCCACGGTGGTCAATTGCTCTATGTCGGTTGGGATGACCACCTGATGTTCTGCGCCCCCTTCGCCTACTGCCTGCCGCCCAACACGCCCTTCGGCGATCTGTGCGAGAAGATTCTGCCGGGTTCCTTCGGTTATCACCCGGACTGGAAGAGTGTCGATTTCAGCAAGGCCACCTGGCTCAAATCCGGTCAGCCCTGGCAGCCCGACATGAGCAAGAGCCTGGCCGAGCTGGGCCTCAAGCACAAGGACATCCTGCGCCTGCAGACGCCGGGTCTGAAGGGTCTCAACGGCAGCTGTTCGTAAGTTAGCTGTGAACTGCTAGTCATCAGGATCGAGTTCAACTCGATCCTGAATCCCAACACTGGATACTAAAAAAATGAGCTACGAACTGACCATTGAGCCGCTTGGCCAGACCATCGAAGTCGAGGACGGCCAGACCATTCTCGACGCTGCGCTGCGCGCCGGAATTTATCTGCCCCACGCCTGCTGTCACGGCCTGTGCGCCACCTGCAAGGTGCAGGTCCTGGACGGCGATATCGACCACGGCGAAGCCTCGACTTTCGCCCTGATGGATTTCGAGCGCGAGGAAGGCAAGACCCTGGCCTGCTGCTGCCGGCTTGAGTCGGACACGGTGATTGAAGCCGAGATCGAGGAAGACCCCGATTCGCGCAATCTGCCGGTGCAGGACTACGAAGGCGAAGTGGTGCGCATCGAATCCCTGACGCCGACGATCAAGGGCATCTGGCTGAAGCTGGATCGGGCCATGGATTTCCAGGCCGGGCAGTACATCAACCTTGAGATTCCGTCCCTGGAAGGACAGTCGCGGGCGTTTTCGCTGGCCAATTCGCCGCAGACCGATGACATCGTCGAGCTCAATGTACGTATCGTCCCGGGCGGTCAGGTCACCACCTGGTTGCACGAGAACCTGCAAGTCGGCGAGAAGCTCAAGTTGACTGGCCCTTACGGTCGTTTCTTCGTCAAGAAATCGGCCAATCTGCCGCTCATTTTCATGGCCGGCGGCTCTGGCTTGTCCAGCCCGAAATCGATGATCGAGGATTTGCTGGCCGAGGGCTTCGACAAGCCGATGACCCTGGTGTACGGCCAGCGTAATCGCGACGAGCTCTACTACGACGCCGAGTTCCGGGCGCTGGCTGAAAAGCATGCCAACTTCAGTTACGTTCCGGCTTTGTCGGGCGAGCCGGAAGGCTCCGACTGGGGTGGCGCGCGCGGCTTTGTCCATGACGCAGCGAAAGGCCACTTCAACAACGATTTTCGTGGCCACAAAGCCTACCTGTGCGGCCCCCCGGCGATGATCGAGGCGTGCATCACGACCCTCATGCAAGGCCGACTGTTCGAGCGTGACATCTACATGGAGAAGTTCTTCTCCGCCGCCGATGCTTCGCAGCAACTGAAGAGTCCGTTGTTCAAGAACATCTGAACGGGGCAGGAGCGATCAATGATCTATTACAACGTACTCATCGAGGAAACCGGCGAGACCTTTCGTTGCTCGCCGGCCGAATCCCTGCTTGTCGGCATGGAGCGTCTGGGCAAGAAGGGCATTCCGGTCGGCTGTCGCGGCGGTGGCTGCGGCGTCTGCAAGGTCGAGATTACTGCCGGCACCTACGTCAAGCGGGTGATGAGTCGGGAGTACGTGAGCGCCGAGGATGAAGCGGCGGATCGCGTCCTGGCCTGCCGGGTCAAGCCGAGCAGCGACATCACGCTGAAGGTGCTCGGGAAGATGGCCAAGAACGTCTGTCGGCAGCCGGACGCCGCTGCGGCAACGTCCTGGCCGCTCGCGACCAACAACTAACTCACGCTGCCAGCTTCTCGTTGAGCTGGTCTTTTGGGATCAACTGGATGGACTGGAAGGTGAGGAGGATGTGTTCGCCAAGGATGGCGGTGGCCTTGTCGGTGTCGCGGGTCATCGCAGCTTGCATCAGGGCTTCGTGTTCGGCGTGGATGTCACGCGGAATCGGCTGCAGGTAAAGCGACAGGCGGCGATAGCGTTCGGCCTGCTGATAGAGGATGGAAAGAAAGTGTTTGAGCCAGCGCGACGGACAGGCCGAAATCAGGACCTCGTGGAAGATGCGATTGCGTTCTTCCCACTCTTCCCGGTCGTCGGTGCCGATGCGTTTTTCCTCGGCCTTGGTCAGGCGGTGGAAAGCGGCCAGCAGGTCGGCTTCCCAGGCATCGTCGCCCATCGTGATCGACTGACGCAGGGCGTCGCACTCGAGCATGACGCGGGTCTTGGTGATGTCCTCGAAGTCCTCGAGGGAAACCGGGGCAACGCGAAAGCCGCGCTGTCCCTGGCTGACGACGAGGGCATCGGAAATGAGCAGGGAAAGCGCTTCACGCAAGGTGCCGGCGCCGACGCCGTAGTTGTCCTTGAGGTGCTCGACGCGGAGCTTTTCACCGGGGGCGAGGTGGCCTTCGATGATGTCGCGGCGGAGAGCGCGGTAGGCGGACTCGACGAGCGTCTTGGGTTCGGCCGGGCGGCTGTCGCCGGTGGGTGTGCTGTTAGCCATGGTTTGAGATTCGGTTCAATGGTTTGACCAGATTCTGAAATTTTACCCTGATAGCAGCTATTTTCGGGGTATCTTAAAAATCTCGAGAAAAAGTATTGACGTCGAGATTGCCTTGCAATATCGTTATAGTAAATCGATTGCACAGATTTTTGTGCAGTTACCACACCTAAAATAAAGGAGCAGACAAATGGCAATGACAGGTGTACTTCGTCCCGGACACGCTCAGATGCGTGTGCTCGACATGGAAGAAAGCGTTGATTTCTACTCGAAGGTGCTGGGTCTGATCGAAACCGGTCGCGATGCCCAGGGCCGCGTTTATTTCAAGACTTGGGAAGAGCGCGATCACAACAGCGTGATCCTGCGTCAGGCCGATACGGCCGGCATCGACTTCTTCGCCTTCAAGGTCGATAGCGATGCGACCCTGGCCAAGCTGGAGAAGGATCTGAACGCCTACGGCGTCGCTACCAAGCGCATCCCGGCCGGCGAACTGCTGGAAACCGGTGAGCGCGTGCGCTTCACGCTGCCGACCGGCCACGAGATCGAGCTCTATTCGCAAAAGACCGCCATCGGCAACGAGATGGGCGAACTCAATCCGGAAGCCTGGTGTGCCTCCGCCGAAAAAGGCATCGCCCCGATCCGCCTCGACCACTGCCTGCTCTACGGTCCGGATATCGAAAAGGCCCAGGCCATCTTCCAGGACGTGCTCGGCTTCTATCTGGTCGAACATATCGCGCTCGACGACAACCAGGATCTCGCCATTTGGCTGTCGTGCTCGACCAAGGCCCATGACATCGCCTTCGTCCGCCATCCGGAGCCGGGCAAGCTGCACCACGTTTCCTTCCTGCTGGAAACCTGGGAGCAGGTGCTGCGCGCCGCCGACCTGATGTCGATGAACCGCGTTTCCATCGACATCGGCCCGACGCGTCACGGCGTGACCCGTGGCACGACGATCTACGCCTTCGATCCCAACGGCAATCGTTTCGAAACCTTCTGCGGCGGCAACTATGCCTACCCCGATCAGAAGGCAACGAAGTGGACCATGGATGAAGTCGGCGCTGCGGTTTTCTACCACGACCGCAAGCTCAACGACCGCTTCCTGACCGTCGTGACCTGATGCAAGTTGCCACCACGATCCCCGGTATTTCAGCCGAGGCGGCTGCGGCTGCCTGTGCAGCGGCGGTGGCGCATGCCACCGCCCAGGGCTGGAAGATCAATGTCGCCGTGGTCGATCGCGGCGGCAATCTCATGGCCTTTTTGCGCATGCCCGGGGCCTTCATCCACTCCATCGACCTCGCCATCGACAAGGCTTACACCTCGGCCAGCTTCGGCTTTCCGACCAAGGCCTGGATGGGGGCGATTGGCCACGATGAAGGCATGAAGCTGGGCTTCGCGGCCCAGCCCCGCCTCATCGTTTTTGGTGGCGGTTTGCCGGTGGGCAGGGGTGACTGGCTTGGCGGCATCGGCGTCTCGGGCGCCTCTGAAGCCGAAGACGAAGAATGTGCGCGGGCCGGCCTGGCGGCCATCGGTCTGGCTTGAGCTGCACAAACAACAAGGGAATCACAAGGGTATGAAACAGATCCTGAATTTCATCAACGGCGAATTCGTTTCGACCGGCAAACAGTTTGAAAAGCGCACGCCGCTCGATAACAGCATCATCGGCATGGTCCATGAAGCCGGCAAGGCCGAAGTCGATGCCGCCGTCCAGGCTGCCCACGATGCCCTGAAGGGGCCGTGGGGCAAGATGACCGTGGTCGAGCGCACCGACATCCTGAACAAGGTGGCTGACGAGATCACGCGCCGCTTCGACGAGTTCCTCGAAGCCGAATGTGCCGATAC